>Ga0070727_10003893_pt1 | contig 13086 bp, 12 predicted proteins | sample tdAd472_FD_66722 | JGI IMG/M metagenome (GOLD analysis project Ga0070727, IMG submission 66722) | Marine sediment microbial communities from the Atlantic coast under amendment with organic carbon and nitrate - tdAd47.2 | ecosystem: Environmental > Aquatic > Marine > Coastal > Sediment | place... | reverse complement strand
GCAACTTGAAATTGAACTGCCGGAGAAGAAGGTTAAGCCAATGCTGGCCTATATGGATTCGCTATTTGAACGTGATTCATTTCAGGAAAGCTTATCGGAATCAGAACGAGAAATACGGAATTAGTTGAAAGTCGATTTGATTTAACCATAATTGCTTCATTATATGACACCGAACCGAGCCTACTTATTGCGTGCCCTAAATGAATGGATTCTCGACAATCAATGTACGCCCTATGTGGTTGTTAATACAGCTATTGCCTCAGTGGAAGTACCTGAAGCCTATGTGAAGGACGGTCAGATTGTTTTGAATATCAATCCGGCCGCAGTGCGTCATCTTGCGTTGACTAATGATTCGCTGAGCTTCGAAGCGAGGTTTGCTGGTCAGTCACAGGCTGTATTTGTGCCGATTGAAGCTATAACCGCGATCTACGCCAAAGAGAATGGTGCAGGTATGGTGTTTAGCGGGGAGGTTGAACCAAGCGGCCCAGGAGTTACGCCAGAACCACCAACAGGGCCAGAACCACCAGCAGGCCCTAGTTCAACGTCTAAAAAATCTAACAAACCGCAATTAAAGGTTATCAAATAGTTGGCTTTAGCGGTTCTGCTTCTTATTCGGTATATTCAAAAACCTTAACAATTTTTTGCACGCCATAGGTTTTGTGGGCGATTTCAACCGCACTATCGGCTTCTGTTTTATGCACCATCCCCATCAGATAAACAACCCCGTTCTCCACCACCACTTTAATCCTGAGAGGGTTGGTGTCTTTGTCGGCCAGCATTCTGGATTTTATTTTTGTTTTGAGCCAGGAATCGTTAGTGCGGGCAGGAATTGAGATTGGGCCAGCAACACTGATCTCGTTGTGAACTCGTCGTACATTGCGTACGTTTTTTGCGGTCTGGCTGGCCAGTTGTTTGAGCTGTTCCGATTGCACCTGACCGGTTAGCAACACGATACCGTTATAGCTGGTGACGCTTACATTCGCATCTTTAAAGTCTTCGTTAGCTTTTAAGATGTTGGCTGAGACATAGGTTTCTATTAGTTGATCATCGATCAAACGACCAAAACTACGTTCGCTAGCGTTGGTCCCGACAGGATTTGCGCCAGTTGTTTTGCTCACAATCGTACCGCATCCCGTTACGAGTAGGCAGAGTGACAAAATGACAGGTGCGCTTAGACGAATTAACATTTACTCTTCTCCAAATAACTGATGATCTATTAGATCACATAGACAATGTATGATGAGCAAGTGCACCTCTTGAATGCGTGCGGTGACATCGGAAGGAACACGAATTTCAATATCACCTGCTTGCTGGATGTGGACCATCTCGCCGCCGTCTCTTCCGGTTAGAGAGATGACGCGCATTTCGCGATCATGGGCAGCATGTATCGCCTCAACTACATTGCCAGAGTTGCCGCTGGTTGAAATTGCCAGCAGAATATCTTCTCGTTGTCCGAGCGCGCGAACCTGCTTTGAAAATACCTCGTTATAGCTGTAGTCGTTAGCAATAGATGTCAGTGTTGATGAGTCAGTAGTGAGTGCTATGGCGGGTAAGCTGGGACGTTCGCGTTCAAATCGGTTGAGTAATTCAGAGGAAAAATGTTGCGCGTCACCTGCCGAGCCGCCATTGCCGCAACTCAATATCTTGCCGTTATTTAAAAGACAGTGCACTAAGGCGTCGGCCGCAGAATTAATCATTGGCGGTAGCAATTCGGCCGCTTCAGCTTTTGTCTTTATACTGGCTTCGAAGTGGCCGTAAACTCGTTGAGATAAATCCATGATAAATAGTCAGTACCCACATTTTGAAATGGCTCATTGTAAATCAAATGCATTTTTGATCCAGTCAAATTGCAAAGAAGTTTCATTCTTCTTTGCTAGTGTTGCTGCCAGGACATCAAAGCGGCAGGCTGGCAATTGTGAATATCCTTGGTTTTGTAAAAAGTGCTGGGCGGCACGAATAATTTTTTGCTGTTTGCGGTAATCGACCGTGTCTGCGCCGGAACCGTAATGGGTTTGGCGACGAAACCGAACCTCGATAAAAACCAGAGTGTCTTGGTCGAGCATGATGAGATCCAGCTCGCCAGCGCGACAATGATAGTTGCGGTGCACGAGTTTAAGCCCTTTGCGCTCTAAGAAAAGTAGCGCTTTATCTTCGACAATTTGGCCGATAAGGCGGGTGTCTGCACGCGGTCTAAACAGGCGCATTAGATCTGCGCCTGCGGCGAGAGCTGGTGTTGGAAGTATGACTTTTCCATTTGCGATCCTTCGCTTTGGATTAAATGCGGTGTTTAGTTAAGAGGCTGGATTTCTCCGTTTTTAAATCGTGCCCATTTTAAGGTGCGCATAACACGGCCTTGTTGGTCCAGGTTGAGTGATCCAGTCAGCCCATCCAATTTGCTATGTTGAATTCTTGCCAGCTGCTTAATGCGTGGGAATAGCCGGTAGGCATCCACGCCTAGCGCATAAAGACGTCCTAAATGGTTTGCAGTTGCAGGCCAGGTCTGTTTGATTTGATTTTTAAGAGTGTTGTCCGGCTGGTCTAGCATCCACGGAGTTTCGCAAAAGATAATTTCATCTAAATCCCTGTCGAGTAACGGCGCTCTTAATCCAGAAAAAATGTGAGAGGTAGCATAAACTGGTACAGAACCGGCAAAGTGGAAAGCCAATGTTGGTTTGATTTGCCGTGCTTGTTTGGGCGAGGCGGCGATAAAAATGAAGTCTAAATCGGTTCTACGACGTGGCGTAAATTCGATTTTTGAATTGGTCAACGACTGTAAGCGCTGGGCGCGGCGCTCGCTCTCATCGATATTAAGCAGTTCCTGAATAGCGGTTGAATAACTTTTGTCCTCATTAAAATATTGTATCTCCAGCACGGTGCCAGAGAGTGTTCGCCACTCAATCTCAAAGGCATCGACAATACGTTTCCCCCACTCTGAATCTGGCGCTAAAACGAGACTGCGTCTATGTCCATCCTGCCAAGCTTTGCGTGCCACTTGCCTCGCTTCATTCTCTGCCGAAAGCCCGAATTGATAGAGACCGGGTGTCCATTTCTGTAAGGTGCTGTAATTTAATGCGAGTGTTGGCACCATCAAATCCGGCTGTTGTTCCAGGGCTTGCACATGATTTTTTTGTAGTGGTCCAATAATAAGTTCACTGCCTTGAGCGACAGCACTGTCGTAGAGTTCCAGAAAATTGTCAGTATTAGAGGTGTCCATAACAGTGATAGTTGGGGTTTGGCTGTTTTGCGTATGGGCGCTGTAATAGGCAGCAAAGAAGCCGTCACGGACGGCTTTGCCGGCTGCCGCGTTAGGTCCTTCAAGGGGTAGCATCAAGGTGATACGCTGCGGTCTTTCGGTAATAATAGTGCTGAGTATTTTAAGCTCATCGGGAAGGTTGGTGGCGCCAGGATGAGTTTGCCAATGATCCAGCCATTCATTTAGTGCGCTCAGTTGGAGATCTAAGTCTTCTTGATTGGTTCTAGTGAGTAAAGCCAATTGTAACCAACCAATAATATGATTATCTTTAGTTTGTTCTAATCTATTTGTGAGCTCGCTGGGGGATGCTTTCATTAACATCTGCCAAAATGTTTCTTTATTTTCGATCGCACCGGAACCAGTCAAGTGCGGGGCTATCTGGATTAACTGCATTGCGCCTTCAATTGGCCAACCTTCCAGGTCGTAAGCCTGCGCCTTAAAGCGTGCTGCTTGAATTTTTCTCTCAGTGCTGGCATTCGCAATAAGTGCTTCATGTCGAGAGAGAAGGTGAAGGGCTGCCGGCGCATTAAATTGACTCAGTGCTAATTTGGCACCGACGATGGCATATTGGGCCAAGATTGAATCCGGCAATTTTTTCTCAGGTATGGCAGAAAATATTTCACTTGCTTCCTGTTGTCGGTTTAGCTGGATCAATAATTCCACCGCTGCCAACCGATATGCCTCTGAATTAGGTGATCTGGCTTGCCTGGCAAGCTGATAAAGGCGGTCTAGTTCCTGCTCTGGGGTGGAGACATCAGGAATTGTTGATTTTGCGGGTTCGATGCTACAGCCGATGAGAGACAGTTGGTAGAATGCCAACAGAATAATCAGTAAAGTGTATTTGCAATGGCGCATAGATAAGAGTTGTTTGTCGACCGTGAGAGCTTCTTAAAAGGCAGTAGTTTAACCTAGAGAAACCTGGTAACGCCAATAATAGAGTAGGCTAAAAAATAAACGAGAGGTTTACTGTATGAGTGAGCTGTATGTGGTGGCGACACCCATTGGTAATTTGGGTGATATCAGTGCAAGGGCGCTCGAAACGCTTCAAATGGTCGATGTCATTGCTGCTGAAGATACTCGTCACAGCGGCAGGTTGTTGCAACACTTTGGCATAAGCACAGCCTTGCAGGCTTACCATGAACATAATGAAAATAGTCAGCTGCCGTGGTTGTTGGATCAACTTAAGCAGGGCAAAAGGATAGCGCTTATATCAGATGCCGGAACACCGCTCATATCGGACCCGGGTTATCAACTAGTGAAAGCAGTTCGTGAGCAGGGCATAACTGTTATACCTATACCTGGCCCAAGCGCCTTAATAACAGCGTTATGCGCATCTGGACTGCCTTCTGACCGGTTTGTTTTTGAGGGGTTTTTACCTGCGAAAAGTAAAGCCAGACAGAATCGTTTGTTGCAGCTGAAGAATGAATATAGGACGGTCATTCTCTATGAGTCACCGCATCGTATATTAGCGAGCGTGACGGATATGATTGAGCAGCTGGGGGGGGAGCGGATTGTCGTGCTGGCGCGTGAACTTACCAAAACCTACGAAACTATTTATGAAAGTAGCTTGGATAAGCTGCTACTTTGGTTGCGGGCAGATATGAACCAGCAAAAAGGGGAAATGGTCATCCTCATTAAAGCGGCGGACAACCAAATTACAGATCAGGATGAGGTAGAAATGGAACGCATTCTGACATTGCTATTAGATGAATTGCCACTAAAACAAGCGGTCTTGTTGACGGCAAAAATCACAGGGCGTCATAAAAATGATATTTACTCCCTCGCCCTGGCGTTAAAGGAGGAATAGCGCCGCTGCTGTTGTAGAGTGAAACAATTATGTATATTCTACGGCGCAGAGTTGGCTGGGCAGTCGCCTGACTATTAATGGTCAGGAGGAAAGTCCGGGCTCCACAGGACAGAGTGCCAGGTAATCCCTGGGAGGCGCGAGCCTACGGAAAGTGCAGCAGAAAATATACCGCCTTTCAAAGGGGTCAGACTCGATTGATTTACGATGGCTTAAGGTTCTCGGCTAATCAATCGAGTCTGACCCCTTTGGTTGGTAAGGGTGAAATGGTGCGGTAAGAGCGCACCGCGCGGGTGGCAACATTCCGTGGCAAGGTAAACCCCGCTCGGAGCAAGACCAAATAGGAATCCATTGGCGTGGTCCGCGCCGGATTCGGGTAGGTTGCTTGAGGTATGTGGTGACGCATACCCTAGATGAATGACTGTCCACGACAGAACCCGGCTTATAGGCTGACTCTTTTATAAATTTTTGAATAAAGATATTATTTTTATTCAAAAAAAGTCTAACGAAGTAGAATTTACATTAAGTTCTATATTTACCATCCTGTTTTACCAATCCTTCCTGTCTTTATGCTTTCATAGTTAGCCATAACTATCACGTAACCTATTGTGTTTTAAGGGCAAATCATTCTTTTTTGCGGTGCGATCCCGGTTGACAAAGGGGGGTATCGATTCCTATAGTGTCAATTAGTGGGTAAAAGTGGAAAAAAGTGGAAATTTATGGAGTTTCCTATAACAAGTTGGAGAGTTCTCTGTGTTGCGTGGCGTAACTAGCATCAACCTCGATAGCAAAGGCCGTATGGCTGTGCCGACGCGCTATCGTGAGCGTTTGGATGAGAGTTGTGGCGGCAGCATGGTGGTGACTATTGATACGGAAGAGCGTTGTTTGCTGATTTACCCGCTACCTGAATGGGAAGACATTCAAAGAAAAATAGAGGCTTTGCCAAGCTTCAATCCAGCAGCACGAAGAATTCAACGTTTACTGATAGGGCATGCTACGGACATTGATCTCGACAGTAGCGGCCGTTTACTGCTCACCCCGCCACTGCGGGAATATGCCAATCTTGAGAAAAAGGCAGTCTTGATTGGGCAGGGTAATAAGTTCGAGTTATGGAGTGAGGAGTGTTGGAATAAGTGTAACGAAATTTATCACGATAAAACTAACGGGTTAGGGCAGTTGCCAGCTGAGTTTCAAGCGCTTTCTTTGTAGCGTTTCTAAGTTAAGGAAATACTGGGTTTAATGGGCGTCGTTCAGCATGAGACAGTTTTATTGAATGAAGCGGTAGATGCTTTGGTGACTGATCCCAAGGGTCGTTATGTGGATGGCACCTATGGGCGGGGAGGGCATTCGATGGCTATTTTGAAGCACTTAGCTTCCTCTGGATGCTTGCTGGTCATTGATAAAGATCCGAAGGCAATTGCGCATGCTAAACAGCATCTTGGGCAGGATAAACGCGTCATGATAGAGCATGGTTCCTTTGCAGAGGTGAGCGCGTTAACAGAAAAACACCAGTTGGTGGGTGCTGTAACGGGCGTATTACTTGATTTAGGGGTGTCATCGCCGCAATTGGATGATCCGGCGCGAGGCTTCAGTTTTACGCAGGATGGGCCACTAGATATGCGAATGGATTCAAGTGCGGGAATGAGTGCGGCAGATTGGATCGCTGTTGCTAGTGAACAAGAGATTGCCTGTGTTCTAAAAGATTTTGGTGAAGAGCGTTTTGCGAAGCGAATGGCGCGGGCGATTGTGGAAGAACGTCAGCGTCAACCCATTGTAACAACTAAACATTTAGCCGATATCGTCACGGCAGCCAATCCCGCCTGGGAGAAGCATAAGCACCCGGCGACCAGAGCCTTTCAGGCAATTCGAATTTACATTAATCGCGAACTGGCAGATCTGACAGACGTATTAGCGCAGGCGCTGGAGCTGTTAAGTGTTGGTGGCAGGCTGGTAGTTATTAGTTTTCATTCGCTTGAGGACCGATTGGTAAAACACTTTATTAGAGATCAAGAAAAGGGCCCCTCTCTGCCTAGGCATTTGCCGATTCGGGCTGACCAGATTAAGCAGAGATTACGACACATTGGGAAAGCGGTGCGCGCCAGTGATGCCGAGGTACAAGCCAACGTGAGAGCGCGTAGCGCTATTATGCGTGTCGCGGAAAAGGTGGCCTAAATGGTGGCGATGGGCCGTCTGAAAACGGAGATTAAAACGAATATTTGGCGACGCATATTATGGCAGCTTGTATTGCTGTTGTTGGTGTTGATATCAGCGATGGCAGTGATCTATGTTAGCCACATTAATCGCCGCACATTTGGTGATTATCAATTATTAATGAACATGCGGGATGAGCTTGAAACGGAGTGGGGTCAGCTTCTGCTAGAGGAAAGCGCCTTGGCATCCTATGCCAGAATTGAAAGTATTGCGACCAAAGATTTGGACATGCGAGCTCCCAAAGCTGCCGATATAGTGATGGTGCAACAATGAAGCCAATTAAACGACCAGAACAGGAGCTCAAAGCATATCCGTGGCGCTTTAAGTTTGCGCTCGGATTGCTGTCCTCTGTATTTGGCCTGATGGTCTGGCGGGTAGTGGATTTGCAGGTGCTCAACCATGTGTTTCTGAATACTCAGGGTGAGGCTCGGTCGGTACGTGCCGAAAAAATTATTGCTCATCGCGGTATGATCTTGGATCGTAATAATCAACCACTAGCGGTAAGTACGCCGGTGGTTTCAATTTGGGTTAACCCTAAAGAAATAGAAGATATTGAACAGACCGTCAAACGTCTGGCGAAACCGCTAGAACTGACTGAACGGCAATTAAAACAGCGATTGGAAAGCAACGAGGGGCGAGGATTTGTTTATCTAAAAAGACATCTGCCACCAGCAGTGGCGGAAAAAATTTTAGCACTTGAAGTGGCTGGTGTTAAAGCGGAAAAAGAGTATCGACGTTACTACCCAGCCGGAGAGGTGGCAGCGCATTTGGTTGGCTTCACTGATATCGATGATATGGGTCAGGAAGGCATTGAGTTAGCCTATGACCATTGGTTAAAGGGCGTGGCCGGTAAAAAGTTAGTGATGAAAGATCGCTATGGTCGGGTGATTAAGGACTTACAACCCTTGCAAGAAGAAAAGCCCGGGCAAAATATTCATTTGAGCATAGATTTACGTTTACAGTATTTGGCCTATCGGGAACTTAAAGCCGCTGTCACCGAGCATCATGCTAAATCCGGCTCCCTGGTGTTGTTAGACGCATTAACGGGTGAAGTGCTGGCTATGGTCAACCAGCCTTCCTATAACCCAAATAATCGCAGCACTATCAATCACACTAATTTGCGTAATCGTGCGCTGACCGATGTGTTTGAGCCGGGTTCTACCGTAAAGCCGATGACCGTCGCGGCAGCAGTGGAATCGGGGAGCTATGACATCTTTTCCAAAATCGACACGTCACCGGGTTATTTGCGTGTTGGCAGAAATACCATTCGTGATCACCGCAACTACGGCGTGATTGATCTAAGTACACTACTAAGTAAATCTAGCAATGTTGGCGCCAGCAAAATTGCGCTATCGATGGATTCCGATATTGTTTTATCCATGTTCAGCAAATTACGGTTTGGTCAGGATACTGGTAGCGGGTTCCCCGGCGAGCGTTCTGGATTGCTGCCCTCTCACGACAAATGGCGCGATATTGAATTGGCGACTTTATCGTACGGTTATGGGCTCTCGGTAACACCCTTGCAGTTGGCTCAGGCCTATACGGTGTTTGCGAATCAAGGAAAGTTAAAACCCATTTCGTTGTTAAAGCGCGCCGAAGCAGAGCCTGGCGAGTCCGTGATGAATCAGGAAACGGCGGCGACTGTTATCGCCATGCTGGAGAAGGTGGTTGAAAAAGGCGGAACCGGAACACGCGCTCAAGTGCCTTTTTATCGAGTAGCAGGAAAAACCGGAACAGTGCATAAACTTAGCGAGGGTGGTTATCAGCAGGATAAATATCTAGGGGTTTTTGCCGGTGTTGCGCCAGCCTCTAATCCCAGGGTGGTGGTGGTGGTTCTCATTGACGAACCTCGTGGCAGCGAATACTACGGCGGTGAAGTGGCCGCACCCGTATTTGCAAGGGTGGTCGCCGGAGCATTGCGTCTGCTTAATGTGTCGCCAGATCAAATGCCATCCAATAATCAATCCTTTGTGCAATCGCGCCGTCAATTGCAGCCTCGGCTGGATGTGTCAGATTTTGAATCCGGGCGGCAAAAAAGCTGAATCTTATGAGCAACCTCTCACAACAGCCCGCACGCCGAGCCACTCTGGCAAATTTATTATCGGGAATTGATGCCGCACCAGTGCCTAGTGGTAGCAGTGTGTCTGATCTAAAGCTCGATAGCCGTAAGGTAGTCGCGGGAGATTTGTTTGTGGCGTTAAAAGGGTATCGAGATGACGGCATACAATACATAGAAAGTGCCGTTGAGCGGGGGGCGTCCGCCGTGCTGGTTGACGCGGAAACGCTTGTCGATATTGGCGATTGCAAAGTTCCAATGGTTGGTGTGAAAGAATTAAAGGCAAATCTTAGTAAGATTGCCGGTCGGTTTTTTAACGAGCCATCAAAGCAGCTAGAAGTCATCGGCGTTACCGGCACCAATGGTAAAACCTCCTGCTGCCAATTTATTGCGAAAGCGCTGACCTATCTCGGCATTGAATGTGGCTTAATTGGCACTCTAGGGTACGGTCTAGTCGGCGCGCTCAATAAGACTGAAAACACGACGCCCGATGCTATAGCAATGCAGCGTATTTTAGCGGATATGGTTGATCAGAAATTAAAAGCGGCTGCTTTGGAGGTGTCGTCGCATGGGATGGAACAGGGTCGAGTTAATGGTATTCACTTTGATTCGGCTGTTTTTACTAATCTGAGCCGCGATCATTTGGATTACCACGGCAGCATGGCAGTCTACGCCGAGTGTAAGCGGCAGTTCTTTTTGCTACCTGGTATCAAGCACGCCATTGTGAATGTGGATGATGAATTTGGCCGCCAATTGGCCCGCCAAATGCCGGATCGTATAGCCCTGTTTCGCTATGGCGTGGAAAGTCAGGATGCTGACATTACTGTATCCAATCTGGTGTTTTCCGCCCGTGGTATTTGCGCGACCCTATGCACTCCTTGGGGAGAAGGCATCTTAACCAGCTCGTTATTAGGTCGTTTTAACCTGTCGAATTTGCTGGCGGTAATCGGTGTGCTTTGTGCGCAGGGGATTTCGCTTCCACGGGTATTGGAAGCGGTAAAGCACTTAAGCACAGTACCTGGGCGAATGGAACGATTTGGCGGCGGTGGACTGCCGACGGTGATTGTCGACTATGCACATACACCCGATGCTCTAGAAAGTGTGTTAATGAGTTTGCGAGAACTTTGTAGCGGAGAGCTTTGGTGTGTTTTTGGTTGCGGCGGAGAACGCGATCAGGGCAAGCGAGCGATGATGGGAGAAGTGGCGGAGCGCTTTGCGGATCAACTGGTACTGACGAACGATAATCCGCGCACCGAGGTTCCGCAGCAAATTATTGCGGATATCCAGTCAGGCCTGCGTAAACCTGCGCAAACAATGCTTGAGCTGGACCGTGCGCTGGCCATACAGATGGCCATTAACAGTGCGCATAGCCGTGATTTGGTCTTGGTCGCAGGAAAAGGGCATGAGCACTGGCAGGAAGTGAATGGTGCGCGTATTGCTTTTAACGATGCCGAACAGGTCAAGCAGGCGCTTAATATAAAACGCTCCATGGAAGAGGCTTCGCGCGGCAAATGATTCGTAACTTAACACTTAGTCAGCTGAGTAATCGATTGGGCGCAGTGCTAGGTCAAGAGGACGTCAGCTTTTCCAGTCTGAGTATCGACACCCGCACTTTAAATGCGGGTGATTTGTTTATCGCTATTAAGGGGCCTAATTTTAACGGCCACCAATTCGTAAGTCTGGCGGCGGAAAAAGGCGCGGTAGCCCTATTGGTGAGTGAGTCAGTGGAAAGTCAGCTACCGCAATTACGGGTAACGGATACACGGGAGGCGCTTGGTCAAATCGCGGCCATGAATCGCGAGGTTTTTGCAGGCAAGATATTTGCGGTTACTGGTAGCGCAGGAAAAACAACGGTAAAAGAAATGACTGCTTCGATCTTGCGTCAATGCGGGTCGGTGCTGGCGACCAAAGGAAATTTTAATAACGATATCGGCGTGCCTTTAACCCTCCTGCAGTTATCAGCTGAGCATCAGTTTGCGGTAATGGAGCTTGGTGCTAGTTCGGTGGGCGAGATTGCCTATACCGTTGCGCTGGTTAAACCGGATGTTGCCGTTATCACCAATGCGGCGGAAGCACATATTGAAGGCTTTGGCAGCCTCAGGAATATCGTCCAAGCTAAAGGCGAAATTATTGATGGCTTGCCAGCTGAGGGTACAGCAATTATCAATAGTGATGATCTTAACGCCTACAAATGGATTCAGCGTGCCGGTAAACGCAAGCATCTCACTTTCAGTCTTGATGACACGGCGGGTGCTGATTTTTATGCGCGTAACGTTGTGGAGGGCGGCAAGGGTTGTTTCGCATTTGATTTGGTTTCTCCTCAAGGGGAAGTCGGCATTCAATTGAATCATTTGGGTAAACACAGTATCGCGAACGCCCTAGCTGCCAGTGCAGCAGCAATGGTGTTGGGCGCAGATTTGCAACAGGTCAAGGTTGGTTTGGAAGCCGCTTATCCGGTAACCGGACGACTAACTCGATTGGGTGGGTTGCATGGCGCAACGGTGATTGATGATACCTATAACGCGAACCCTGAGTCGTTGCGCGCGGCAGTGGATGTGCTGAGCTGCTGTCCCGGTCGCAAGGTACTAGTGTTGGGCGATATGGCTGAATTAGGCGAGCAGGCGCACAACGCACATATTGAGTCGGGCCGTTATGCTCTGGCGCAAGGGATAGATCAATTGTTATCAATAGGTAATTTGAGTGCGCAGGCTGCGTCCGTATTTGGTGATCGCGGCACAGCATACAGTAGCAAGGAACGGCTGGTGGCAGCCCTAAGCAGGATGATGACTAAAAATACAACCGTCTTGGTTAAAGGATCGCGAAGTGCACAGATGGAAGATGTTGTGGCGGCCATTACTGAAGGAGGACAAAAATGCTCTTAAGCCTGGCCGAATATCTGGCGCAATATGAACGTTTTTTTGCTGTATTCCAATATCTCACGCTGCGAGGGATTCTGGGGGTTATGACAGCCCTTTTGATCTCGTTGATGGTTGGACCGGTTATGATCAGACGATTGAGTCATTACCAAATCGGCCAGGCTGTGCGTGATGATGGGCCGCAAACGCATTTAAGCAAGGTCGGTACTCCCACCATGGGCGGTGCTTTGATCCTAGTGGCAATTCTGATTAGCACACTCCTTTGGAGTGACTTAAATAGTCGCTACGTATGGACAGTGCTTGGGGTTACTCTGATCTTTGGCGCCGTCGGTTGGATAGATGACTATCGTAAGGTAGTAGAGAAAAACTCTCGTGGACTACCTGCGCGTTGGAAATATTTTTGGCAATCGGTCGGTGGTCTGAGCGCAGCTTTTTATCTTTATTCCACGGCTGGCAGCCCACAGGAGACGGTGCTGATTGTTCCGTTCTTTAAGGATGTCGCGCTTCAGCTGGGGATGTTTTATATCGTGCTGAGCTATTTCGTTATCGTGGGCACTAGTAATGCAGTCAATTTGACCGACGGTCTTGATGGCTTAGCGATTATGCCAACCGTCATGGTTGGCGCAGCGCTGGGTATTTTTGCCTACCTCAGTGGTAACGCACAGTTTTCCGATTATCTCCATATTCCTTATTTGCCGGGAGCGGGTGAGTTAGTTGTGTTCTGCGCCTCCATTGTGGGTGCGGGTTTGGGGTTTCTCTGGTTTAACACCTATCCGGCGCAGGTGTTCATGGGTGACGTTGGCGCGCTGGCTCTCGGTGCGGCGCTTGGAATTGTAGCGGTCATTGTGCGCCAGGAAATTGTACTTTTTATTATGGGCGGCATTTT
>Ga0070727_10003892_pt1 | contig 13090 bp, 11 predicted proteins | sample tdAd472_FD_66722 | JGI IMG/M metagenome (GOLD analysis project Ga0070727, IMG submission 66722) | Marine sediment microbial communities from the Atlantic coast under amendment with organic carbon and nitrate - tdAd47.2 | ecosystem: Environmental > Aquatic > Marine > Coastal > Sediment | place... | reverse complement strand
GTCGGAGTCTGCGTCGATCCAGTTGGCGGTGCCGTCGCCGTCGTCGTCGGCCGTGTAGTAGTGGTGGCCGCCGCCGTGGTCGCCGTCGCCGTGGTCGCCTGCGTCGCCGTGGCCTGCAGCATCGCCGTGGCTACCGTGGGTGTCGACCTGCTCGGTGTGCTCGCCATGACCGGCCTTGGCCTTGGCCTTGCCGTGAGGCGCACCGAGGGCCGGCGAAGCCAGCGTCAGAGCGGCGAGAGTGAGGAGGACTCGGGTGGGATGGTTCACTGGATCTCCTCAGGCCACGGACCGGCCGAGCACCTGGCTGGCGATGTCGTGGGACAGCTCGGTAGCAGTGGCCTTCAGCGCGTGGGCTGCGGCTTCCTTGTCGGTGGCGATGCCCTTGAGGGCCTCCGCCACCACCTCGTCGGCGTCTTCGCGGGCCGTCTTCAGGATGGCCGTCTCCTTCTCGAGGGCGCGACCCCGGGCGGTGGCGCGCAGCTCGCGGACCTGCTCGCGGGCCGTGGCGAGCTTCTCCTCGAGGGCGGTGAGCTGCTCTTCGGAGGCGACGGTGAGCTCGTCGGCTTCCTTGTGGGCCGTCTCGACCACCGTGCGACGCTCCTCGAGGTAGGCGGCGAGGGGCTTCCACAGGATCACCCAGGCACCGAAGACGGTGACCAGGAAGGGAAGCGTCAGCAGTGCCACGTGGACCGGGTCTGGGATGATCTCGAGCATGAAGCGTCCTCGATGACGTGGGGACCGCCCGTGAGGGGCGCCGGAGCCTGTCGGGCTGTCCGGTGGGCGCGCGGCCTATCGCGGGCAGCGCCGAGAGGTCAACCGACCTGCAACACTACGTGTCGCCCTCGGTGGCGGGCGGATCGCCAGGCCAGTCGAACTGCAGCAGGAGGGCTGCTTCCCCGGTGACCAGGCTGGTGATGGTGGACGGGTCGGTGTCGACGAACAGCGATCGCTGCCACTGCACGGTGTACATCGCGCCCAGCGACAGCCCGCCGATCAGGCGCTGCTCGACGCCGAGGCCCGCCCGGGCGCCGAAGGCACCCAGCCGCATCCGCTCGGTGGTGGCGACCTCATCGGCGATGGCCTGCTGCGTCTCGTCGTAGCCGTTCGACACGTCGCGGGCGCTTGGGATGTCGAGGTGGACTCCGCCGATCGCCCACGGACGCGGCAGCCCCTGGCGATGCCGGCCGAGCTGCACCTTGCCGTCGAGGCCGGGCCGGACCACGCCCCAGTGCTGCTGGGTGTAGATGTCGCCCACCCACAGGGTGGTCTGCATGCGAGCGACGCCGAGGCTGCCCTGCAGCGCGAAGCGGGGGTGGAGCCACGCGCCCACGTCGAGCTGGGCCTGGGGCCGTGCGAAGCCGTCGAGACCGCCGACGGCGAGGCCGGTGGTGCGAGCTTCCTCGACCCAGGCGAGGTCGCCACGGCCGAGGGGGCGCCACTCCAGTGCGAGGTAGGGGTCGGCCGCGAGGGCCGCCGTCATCAGCCACCACATCGGGTGCTCCAGCGAAGGGGCGGCTGTAACCGATTCGTCGGCGACTCCCCTGGGCAGCGCCGCGTTCGTTCACTATGGGGTGTGCAACGTGGGAGCGCACTTGTCTGACGGTCAGCGACCCCTGGTGGGCGGGCGCTTCGAGGTGCTCGAGCTGGTCGGCAGCGGGGGGGCCGGCAATGTCTACCGGTGCGTCGATCACACCCTGGCTGACGAGGCGGCGGTGAAGGTCGCCCACGACCTCACCCTGAAAGAGCCGGAGCTGTTGCGCCGGTTCGTGCAGGAGGCCCAGCTACTGGAGCGCTTCGACCACCCGGGGATTCTGCACCTCCGTGCCTGGTCGGGGGCGGAGGCGCCGCGGCCATGGATGGCCACCGACTTCTGCGTTCGCGGCTCACTGATCGACCTGATCCGCCGGGAAGGGCGGCCGCGCCCCGCGGAGATCGTCGAGTGGTCCCTGCAGCTGCTCGATGCCCTGGGCGCGATCCACGCGGCAGGCATGGTCCACCGAGACATCAAGCCGGAGAACGTGCTCATCGACCGTGACGGGTGCGCGGTGCTGGCCGACTTCGGGGTCGCGAGGGTGCCGAGCTCGGCCGCGACCTGTGTGGGCGACCTGTTCGGAACCCCCGCCTACATGGCTCCCGAGCAGGCCGACGACGCGACCCAGGCGGTGCCTCGGTCCGACCTGTTCGCGGTAGGGGCGATGGTGTTCTCGCTGCTCACCGAGCGGCCGTGCTCGGCCCTGCTGACGGCCCGCCCCGAGGCACTGGCCCGGCTGCCCGTCGCGGTGCGCCCGGTGGTCGACCGCGCCACCCGCTACGAGGTGCACGCGCGCTATCCCTCCGCCGGGGCGATGGCCGACGAGCTGGCCGACGCCCTCGAAGCTCTCGGTCACACCCTGTGAGCGCAACGGAGCGGGCTCCGATATGATGCGGCCGGAGGTCGTCATGCGCGCCAGCCTGCTCCTCGTCCTGGTCGCCTGTGGTGGCGGAGACGAGCCTGTCCAGATCGAGCCCACCGACACCGGCTTCACCGGCACCGTCATCCCCGTAGGCACCTACGACGACATCCTGATCGAAGAAGGCGTGCCACAGATCGCCTCGACGCTGATGGGTGACTTCTGGCCCTACCCTGGCTTCGAGGCCACCGGCGTGGAGGGGCAGGTGCTGCTCGTGCGCTGGCTCGACGGCCGCACCGAGATCAGCGTGGGGGCGGGCAACCTGTCGCCCAACACCACCTACTCGGTGCACGTGCACACCCAGCCCTGCGACTACTTCGCGGGCCCGCACTACATGCTCGACCCCTCCGTGGAGGAGACCGACGCCGCCAACGAGCTGTGGCCCGACCTGGCCACCAACGGCAGCGGCTTCGCCTCCAGCTACCTCGAGACGGGGCCGGTGCGGGGCGACGCGATGTCGGTGGTCATCCACGACCCGGCCACCAACGACAAGATGGCCTGCGCCGACCTGTCCCCGAACCTCGCCGAGGGGGTGTCCGCCTCGGGCACCATGGCCCCCTTCGCCTACGCCGAGGCCATCGACGAGACCATCGGCGGCACCGCCCGCGTGGTGATCGGGGCCGAGAGCCGCGTGGAGCTCGATCTGACGGGCTTCGACCCCCTCACCACCTACTCGGCCCACGTGCACGCGCTCCCGTGCGACACCCTCGACGCCGGGGGGCACTACAAGCTCGACCCCACCGAGGAGTACACCCTCGAGGAGAACGAGCTGTGGCCCGAGGCGCTGGTCGGGGTCGACGGCACCATCCAGTCCACCCTCTACATCGACCATCGGATCCGTGAGGATGCGCAGGCTGTGGTCATCCACCGCTACGACGGGGCCGAGACGCCCAAGGTGGCCTGCGCCGACCTGGAGCGTGCCTCCTACCTGCCCCACACGCGCGAGGGCACGCCCGTGCTGCTGGAGGCGGCAGAGGGCTACGATGTCGACGGTCTCACGGGCACGGCCACGATCGTGCGCCGGCTCGATGGCGTGACCGAGGCGAGCATCGACGTAGAAGGCCTCGGTGGCCGCGAGACCTACCCGGTCCACCTCCACAACGCGCCGTGCTCGGCCTACCAGGCTGGGGATCACTACCTGATCGACCCGGGCATCACCTATGTCGACGAGGCGAACGAGCTGTGGCTCAACGTCACCACCAAGCCCAAGGGTGGGGCCAAGCGCACGGTCGCCATCCCCCACCTGCTGCGGGCCGAGGCCCAGGCCTTCATCGTGCACCACGCCGACGGGGCCCGCCTCGCCTGCATCGATCTGAAGTAGCGGGTTGGCTGCACCGGTCGTGACGGTCGGCGCGTTCGAGCTGGTCGAGCCCATCGGCACCGGGGGGATGGGGCAGGTCTACCTGGCCACCCACCGTGAGCTCGGCACCCCTGTCGCCCTCAAGGCGCTGTCGCTGCGAGAGCCGCGGCTGGTCGACTCGTTCCGTGCCGAGATCGAGGCCAGCTGTCGCCTGGAGCATCCGCACATCGCCCGGGTCTTCGCCCATGGCGTGGCCGAGGGCGTGGGGCCACTGCACCCGGGCACACCCTGGTTCGCCATGGAGCTGCTGCGCTCCGACCTCGACAGCGAGCTGCGGGGGGTGAGCACCTGGGGCCAGGTGGCGCCTCTGCTGGCCCACTTGTTCGATGCGCTGGCCCATGCCCACGCGCGAGGCATCGTCCACCGCGACCTCAAGCCCTCCAACGTGCTGTTCGGTCGGCCCGACGATCAGCGTCCCGGGCTGAAGTTGGTGGACTTCGGGATCGCCGCGCGCGGCCGCGACAGCGTGCGCGGGGTCGGCACCCCCAGCGCCATGGCCCCCGAGCAGTGGAGCGACGACCTGGCGACGGTGGGGCCGTGGTCGGATCTGTACGCCCTGGGCGTGCTGGTGTGGCGGGTGGTGTGCCGCGGCAAGCCGATCGGGTCCACCGATCTCCCCGTGCTGCTGTACCGGCAGTCCAAGGCCGACTTCGACCCCTTCCGCCCGAGGGTCGACGTGCCGGCGGGGCTCGAAGACTGGCTGCGCACCTGCATGGCGCCCCAGCCCGAAGACCGGTTTCAGGTCGTGGCCGATGCCCGCCACGCCCTCGAGGAGCTCCTCGATGGCCCGCTGTTGCCAGCCTCGGCGGAGGGGGAGGAGGCGACCGAGCCCATCGACGACGGCGCCACGGTGTCGCTGGCCGATCTGGCTCCGGCGCCCTCCGGGCTGCGCCGGCCCACCCACGTGGCCCCGGGCCCGGTGCCGGTCTCCTGGCGTGACCCTCTCCCCGCGACGGCGCCGATGCACCTGGCGGGGGCGGGGCTGTCGCTGCTGCCGTGGCGGGAGCCGGCGCTGGTCGGGCGGCACGACCTGCGGGCCTTGCTGTGGGGGGCGCTGGTCACGGCCGCCCGCGAGCGACGGCCGGTCGCCCTGGAGCTGGAGGGCCCTTCGGGGGTGGGGGTGACGGCGGTGGGGCGCTGGCTGGTGGAGCGAGCCCGTGAGCGCTCGGGGGCGCTGGGGGTCCACGTCGTGGGGCAGCCGGGCGCGGGCCCTGGGCAGGGCGCCCAGGCCATCGTCGACGACCTGCTGCAGCCCCTCGGGGCTCCGGGGGTTCGCGCCGGGCGGGTGAAGGGGCTCGAACGCCTCGGAGCCACGCACCAGCGCACCCTGGAGGCGCTGGAGGCCCTCGACCGCCCGGGTGCCGACGTGGTGGCGGCGACGGTGCAGCTGCTGTCGGGCATCGCACGGCGCCGGCCCGTGGTCGTGTTCGTCGACGACGCCCAGCACGACCCCAGCCTGCAGGCCCTGGCGGTCTCGGTCCAGCGGCTTCAGGGGCCGGTCGTGGTGGTGGTGCGGGGAGCCCAGCCCGGGCCCAGGGCGCAGCGCGTGCGGGTCGGGCCGCTGGAGCCGTCGGAGGCCAGCCACATGCTGCGTCAGCTGCTCCCCCTCGACCCTCGCTTGGAGTCGGAGCTGGTCGACCGCACCTTCGGGCGTCCCGGGGCCCTTCGTCGCTGGCTGGAGCGCATCCAGGGCCAGCTCGAGCTGGGAGCCGGGGGCTTTCGCCTCGCGGGGCCGCTGCCGCCGCCGCTGACCGATCCCCTCGAGGCGGTCGCCGATCTGAGCGAGGCGGAGCTGCAGCTGCTCGAGGTGGCCGCCCTGCTCGGTCGTGACGTTCCGCGGTCGCTGTGGGTGCGCGCGGGGGAGGTCCCCCCACGGGTGTGTGATCTGTTGGCTCGACGGGTGGTGGCCCGAGGGCTGGGCACGAACACCAGTGGGCTGGCCCTCGAGCCGGAGCTGGCGGCGGCGCTGCGGCAGCGGGCCGAGGCCGCGGGGCGAGCGCCGGCCCACCATCGGGCCGCGGCTCGAGCGATGGAGGCGCTGGGGGGCGCACCGCTGCCCACGGGGCGGGCCTGGCTGCGGGCAGGTCGGGTCGAGCGAGGCGTGCGGCGCTGGCTCGACGGCGCCGACGGGATCATCCGCGCCCATGGGCCCCGGGCGCTGGCCAGCGTGCTCGAGGAGGCACGGCGCCACCTGGGGCAGGTGCCGGCCCAGGAGGCGCTCCACGGCCGATGCGAGGTCCTCCGCCTCCGGCTGGCCCACGAGGCCCGCGACCCCGACGTCGCGGACCGCGCGGCCGATCTCGAGGCCTGGGCCACCGACCTGGGCTGGCACGACACCGCGCTGTACGCGGTGCGCATCGGCGTGCTGGCCGCGCCCATGGCCGACAAGCACGCGCTGTACGAGCGAGGCATGGTGCGCCACGGCAACGCGGCGTCAGAGGCGACCCGCGCTCGCCACCTGCTGTCGTGGTACCTCATCCGAGAGCGCTTCACCGCCGACGACCGTGACCTGCGCTACGAGACGGCCCGTGCCTCCATCGATCGAGCCCTGGCCGACGGCGACGGGCTACAGCTCGGCTTCCTCACCCGCCCGATGCTCGAGCGGCTGAGCCGGGTGGTGGAGGCCGGGCGGCTGAGCCGCGACGGGGCCAAGGGCGAGGTGCTGCGGCTGTACGCCGAGGCCGCTGAGATCAGCCGCCGACACTCGGCACTCACGCTGTCGAGCGATCTGCTCGATCTGGGCCTCGCTCACGCGGCCTGCGGCGACCACGCCAAGGCCGACGCGGTGTTTCGCGAGGCGGGCCGCTGGGGCGCGTGGCTGGGCATTGCGGCCGACGAGGCGATGGCGACCACCAACCGCGCGGGTCTGGCGGTGCTCGAGGGGCAGTTTCGCCGGGGGGCAGAGCTGGCGCAGCGCGCGCTGCCGGGCACGGCTCCAGGCTACCTGCGTGCAGTGCTGCAGCTGTTCATCTGGGTGCCCCGCGTGCAGGCGGGCCGGTGGGATGCGGAGGCCCTCGAGGCGCTGGCCATCGACCTGGTGCCGGTGACGCCGCCTGACCGTGAGGTGGTGGCCGCGGCCGAGGCGCTGGCGGAGGCGGCGGAGGAGCGAGCCCTGTCGCTACCCCCGTCGTTCGAGCTGCTGCTGGAGCTCACTCAGGGCGAGTGAGGGTGACGGTGTAGTCGCCACTGCCGGCGTAGGCAGCGACGCCGATGGCGTACTTGCCGCCCTTGGGCACGTCCATCACCAGGGTCTCGTCGTCATACGGGGACTCCGCCGCCGCGCGGGTCACCCACTCGCCTGCCCGCTTGTGCAGCAGGTACAGGTCGAAGTCGGTGCCAGCGGGGCCGTCGAGCTCGACCGTGTGCACGCCGGGGCCGTCGGTGACGTAGACCCAGGCCTGCAGGTAGCCCTGGGTGACGGTGCCGGAGAAGGTGTCGACCACCTGGCCGCCCGGCGCAGGGGTGGAGGTGGTCGAGGGTGGGGTCCCCCCACCATTGCTGCTACCGGTCGATGCCTCGACCGACAGCCCGGTCGACGACTCGATGAAGGCCTCGAAGGCATCGACCCGGGTGCTCACGCCGAAGTCGGTGCAGTTGTAGTCGCCGTAGCTGGTCACGCCGGCGACGTAGACCTGGCCGCCGCGCTCGAAGAAGGCGGGGCCCCCGGAGTCTCCGTTGCACGCGCCGCCGGTGCCGCCCCAGCCGTTGCCCTGGTCGTACTCGACCTCGGTGCTGCGCACGTCGGCGATGGGCACCGGGATGTGCATCAGCTCGCCGTAGCCGCCGTCTTCCTGAAAGCCGAAGCCCGCCAGGTCGATGAGGTCACCCTCGTCGCTGTTGGCCAGGCCCAGGCTGGAGGGCAACGGCATGATGGGGTCGGCGTAGGTCGGCGTCGACGACAGCTCGATGAGGGCGATGTCGTTGGCGATGGTGTTGGGGTTGTAGCCGCTGTGTACGACGAGGCGCTTGGCCGCGTGGAGGTGCTGGGGGTCGACGCTGCGGCCGTCGGCCCCGAACTTGACCACGACCTCGCCGGCGCTGCTGCCGTACAGGCAGTGGGCCGCGGTGAGCACCCAGCGGTCGAAGATGAGGGTGCCGGAGCAGAAGGGGTCGGACACCCCCCAGCCGTAGTCCTGGTGCAGGGAGACGGTGGCGTCGTGGTAGGGCTGGTCGGCCGGGGTGCCGTGGTAGATGAACATCTGCTCGACCTCGCCGTCGGTGGGCTTGAGGTGCGAGGGGCCGCAGGCAGCGGTGAGGGCGGCAAGGGCGATGAGCAGACGGGTCATGGAGGCTCCTGTTCGGTGCCTCTAGGCAAAGCAATGGCCGTGCCAGGCCCTTGGACGCCGAGCACGGCTGGGTTCTCCCGTAGGGCGCGGAGAAAGGTCCGCACCCCCTGCAGCCATCCGTGGCTGGCACGCCACGCCGGTTGACGCCCGATAGTCCGGGGCTTACCGTGGTGCGCAGAGCTGAATGAGTATTCATTCAATGGAGGACTTCATGATTCGCAACGCCCTTCCCACGGAGCGCCTGCAGCAGGCCCGTGACCGCCTCGCTCGCGCCCGCGACGAGAGCACCGACCGCCTCTGGCACCTTCGCGTAGGGGCCCTGGAGCGGGTCGAAGGCTGGCTCGACGCCGCCGACGACGTGCCCGCGCTGGGTCGGGTCGCCTCGGCGGCCGGCGGCTTGGTGGAGCGCCGCCTGGAGCGGCTGGCCGACGTGCCGGTCGACGGCTGGGCGGAGCTCAACGCGCGCAACGCCATTGCCGCTGTCAAGGGGCTCGACCGCCGCGCGCTGTGGGCAGCTCGTCGCCAGGAGGCCGCGACCAAGAACCGCAAGACGGTGCTGAAGGCCATCGACACGGCCCTGGCCCTGCCCGAGCCCGTGGCCGAGCCCGAGCTGGCCGCCGCGACCTGAGGCTGCCTGCTAGAAGCAGTCGAGAACGGTCGTCTGGTAGAAGCGGGCGCTCTCGGTGACCTGCCCCTTGGGGAGGGTCACCGTCGCGACCTCCCACACCTGATCGCTGTTGGTCATCGTCTCGGTGAACGAGGCCGCAAGCACGCCTGCCAGGTAGATGTTCACCGTGGCGTCGGTGTCGGGGCAGTTGCCCACGCACGACGCGTAGCCATCCTGGCCGTAGTAGTGAACCTCGACGGTGTAGGTGTCGTTCTCGGGGCTGTCGACGGTGATCGTCTCGGGGCCGAAGCCGTAGCTGTCGGCATCGAGGCTGGGGTCGTCGGCGGTGCCCGGGGCGCCCCACGACGGGTTGGTGTTGCAGTGGCACACGTCGTCGGGGCGGTCGTACAGGTCGGCGCCGTTGCGCGAGAAGTGCAGGTCGAGATCGGCATCTGCGTCCCACGACAGCTCGACGTACATGCCGTCGATGGGGGTGGTGGTGACGACGACCTGGTCGGGGGTGGCGTCCCACAGGCCGTCGCTGTCTTCTACGGTGAGCTCGAAGGTGTAGTCGCCAGCGAGGTCGGCAAAGAAGGAGGGGTCGACCCGGGTGGTGCTGTCGAGGGCCGCCGTCGAGCCGGCCGGTGCGTCGATCATCGACCACTCGTACGAGACGATGGTTCCCCCGTCGGGGTCATACGACGCGCTGCCGTCGAGCTGCACGATGTCGAGGGGGGACCACTCGCTGTCGAAGCCGGCGTCGGCGACGGGCTCCTCCGGCAGCGCTGGGGCGGTTCCGGTATCGGTGGTGAGGGCGGAATCGACCGGGTCGGTGGTCGGAGTGCCGGTGTCGACCGGTGGCTCGGTCGTCGGCGTGGTCGGGTCGGTAGGGGGCGCACCGGTGTCGACGACCGGCTCGGGCTCGGAGGTGGTGGGGGACGTGCCCGGCGGGGTCGTCTCCGTGCTCGACAGCTTGGCGGAGAAGTCTTGCTCGCTGCCGCAGGCGGCGACGGTGGCGACGACGACAGACAAGGCGAACACGGCGCGCATGGGGACTCCTCGGCGGCGGTTGCGCGGCGTGTAGCTCGTTTACGGTCGCGCTGCCGCCGCCCATTCCGCGTACGGGATACCTGGGGCCCATGGTTCGCCCTTCGCTGCTGTGTTGCCTCGTGTTCGGCTGTGGTCCCAGCGGAACCGACCTGGGGCCGGCCGTTATGGGGGTCTACCTCGCCAACGAGACCGACGTGCTGGGCCTGTTCCAGCTGCGGTCGGGGATGGGGATCGCGGTGGGGCTGGAGACCTCGACGCGGCCCGATGGCGACGACCTGTTCGACGAGGGGCTCGTGCAGTTCGACACCTCGGGCACGTGGGTCGACGCACCCAAGGTGGGCGACGGGCTGTTCCGCACAGGGTTCGACGACGCCATCCTGCTGCCCGAGGTCGGTCGCCCGGTGCGCCTGCAGATGGAGCATGACGGGCAGCTGCTCACGCTAGAGGCGGAGGTGCCGCCGACCCTGCGGCTGCCGTTGACGTCGTTGTCGGCCCGACGTGGTCAGGATCTCGTTATCGACCTGCCGACGCGGTGGTTCGACCAGTACGACCACGTGATCACCCACCTTCTGTACGAAGACGGCAGCGTGGCCTACGACACCCGGCCCGCATCGGGGGGCGACTGGCTCGACGAGCTCGCGTCGCCTCCGAAGCCCCGCACGCTGACGATTCCCAAGGAGGTCTTCGAGCCCCAAGACGACCTGATCCTCGCGGTCAGCTTCCTCTCCCAGCTCGACAGCGAGGCCGTGTTCTCCGACAACCTCAACCAGCCCGTGTCGGGCTTCTGGGCCGGGTCGGCCTGGCTGGTCCCCGTGGCGGTGGGCCGATGATGTGGGCCCTGCTGCTGTCGACCGCCCTGGGCTTCGATGCGGAGCGCGAGCTCGGTGGGCACACCTTCGGGTTGCCCGTGGCTGTGGAGCCGGTGTTCGTCGACTCCTACATCAGCTTTCGGCAGGGCCTGGGCGTGCTCACTCTGCGCGACGTGCGCTACCCGGGGATCCCTGTGCCCCTGGAGCTGGAGCTGCTCGGCATCACCGAGACGCTTCGTGGGCAGGTGCGGGTGGGGAAGGGCGTGGCCGTCTACGCGCTGGCCAGCGGGGCGATCCTGGCGGGGGCCAATGGCGACTCGGCCCTCTTCTTGGGGGCGACCGGGGGCTACGACCTGCGCCTGGGAGGCACCGGCACCCTGCTGCGTACGGAGCGCTCGCAGCTGTCGGTGCGGGTGGGAGGGCGGCGAACGGTGGGCCTGACCGTCACCCCGGCCAACCTGGCGGTGGATCTGTTGGACGACACTCAGCGCGCCCTGCGGCGGCTGGCGCGGGGCAAGTGGACCGAGTCGATCTTGTCGTCTCAGCGTGCCTGGCAGGGCTTCGCAGGGCTCTCGGGGGCCACTGCGATCAGCCCCACCGTCGGGCTGCTGGCCAGCGTCTCAGGGCGCGTCGGGCGCATCGACGTGCTCACGCGGGAGGGCGAGGAGGGCGGCCTGGGCCTGCAGCTGGGAGCGGGGGCAGCGGTCGATATGCACCCGCCCAAGTCGCAGTTCGGCGCTCAAGTGGGGCTGCAAGACCGGGTCGACCGGCTCCCCGGCCTGGTCGACACCCTCCCCGAGCGGCACCGCACGGGGGTGGTCCTCCAGGGGTATGTGGAGCTCGGTCAGGTAGAGCTGGGCCTGGTTCCCTCCCTGGCGACCACCTTCGGCACCGGGATTCGGGAGACCGAGTGGGGCCTGGAGGGCCGTGCCGTCGCCTTCTTCTAGGCGGCGCCGCGCAGGCCCTTGCTGACCTCGGGGTCGAGGTGCAGGTCGAGCTGGGGGAAGGCGATGGTGACCTCGGCCGCCGCCAGGGCATCCCAGATCTGGCGCAGCAGCTGGCTCTTGATCGCCGACGCCTGGAAAGGCTGGGTCGTCCAGACCGACACCTCGAAGTCGACAGAGCTCGAGCCGAAGGCAGTCATGAGCACGACGGGCTTCTTGGTGGCCTCGCGAACGGGGAAGGCCTCGGCGGCCGCTTCCAGGGTGGCGAAGACGTGGGCCATGTCAGACTCGTAGGCCACTCCCACCGGCACCCGTAGACGCATCAGCCGGTCGCTCATCGTGTAGTTGCGGATGCCGGCGACCAGCTCGCTGTTGGGCATGATGATCTCGACGTCGTCGAGGTCGCGCACGACGGTGGAGCGAATGCCCATACGCTCGACCCGCACCAGGGTGCCTTGCAGGCCGAGGATGTCGCCGGGCTTGATGGCCCGCTCGACGATGAGGATGACCCCCGCCACGAAGTTTTGCGTGAGGGTCTGCATCGCGAAGCCGAGGCCGACGGCGAAGAAGGCGCCCGCGGCGAAAAGGGCCGACAGGTCGATGCCTGCGGTCTGCAGCCCGATCATCACCCCGAGCAACACGATGATGTAGTGGGCCAGCCGGGCGCCCACCGCGACGCTCCCTTCTTGCGACACCCCGTGGGCAGCGATCTGCCGGTTGATGCGCGCCTGCACGACGGCGGAGATCTGAAAGGCAACGAGCACCACAGCGATGACGATGCCGACGGTGCTGATGGTGACCGGCTTTCCGCCCAGATCCAGCAGGCGGGCGTCGAGCACGCCGGCGATGTAGCTCCACACCGCGCTGAACCGGATCAGGCCCGTGGCGTGCAGCCCGACGGGCACAGCGGCCACGAAGGCGAGCCAACGCAGGCGGCCGGCGAGGATGTTGGCCCCCCAGGTGTCGGGAGCCCGGGCAGCGACCCGGCGCTCGACGAGCACGCCCAGCACGTAGGAGAGCACCAGCGCCAGGGCGCCGAGGAGCAGCTCGGCCGGCGAGGTAGAGACAGGACCAACGGTGAACAAGGGCTCGAACAGGTTCATCGGGACTCCATTGCGGCCTGGGCCGCCTGGTGCACGACGCGTTGAGGTAGGGGAATGCGAACGCCGATGGTCGTCAGGCTGCGCAGCACGCGGCCCGGCACCGTGTTGCGGAGCTCGAGGAAGTTCGGGGTGGCGCCCCACACCGACAGCTGCAGCGACACGCCGTGGTCGACGAAGCCCAAGAAGATGACCTTCGGCTCGGGCTCGTCGAGGCAGATGGCCACGTCGGCCGCCGCGGCGACCAGCACCCGGGTGACCTGCTCGAGATCGCTGTCGAACGGGACCGTGAGCACCAGGTCGAAGCGGCGCAGCGGGAAGCGCGTGAGGTTCTTGATGTCGGCCTTGAGCAGCGTCTCGTTGGGGATGCGCAGCAGCAGGTTGTCGAAGGTGCGCAGCTTGACCGACAACAGGTCGATGCTCACTACCTCTCCGGTGTGGGTGCCCACCGAGACCACGTCGCCGACGACGAAGGGCTGCTCGA
>Ga0070727_10003891_pt1 | contig 13091 bp, 7 predicted proteins | sample tdAd472_FD_66722 | JGI IMG/M metagenome (GOLD analysis project Ga0070727, IMG submission 66722) | Marine sediment microbial communities from the Atlantic coast under amendment with organic carbon and nitrate - tdAd47.2 | ecosystem: Environmental > Aquatic > Marine > Coastal > Sediment | place... | reverse complement strand
TTCCTTTTTCGGTCGCAGTAAATAGTAAGTTGGCTTTTTCATGATCCTGCACCAATCGCCATACTAGGTTTCGCTCCGGAAGGTTGCTAGCAATGGATTTCCAGCTTTTCCCTTTATTGGTACTCTTGAGCAAATAGGGCTTGAAGTCCCCATACTTGTGGTTATCAAGAGAAATATAAACCGTATTCACATCATGTTGATCGGCCTTGATATCATTGACAAATGCCGTAGCAGGTACACCGGGTAGGCTACCTACTTCTACTTTTCGCCAGCTTTTCCCATCATCTTCAGATACCTGGATAATCCCATCATCCGTCCCCACATACAGCAAGCCTGCTTGCAGTGGAGATTCTGATAAAGAAGTTATCGTATTGTAATTCGACATGGCATTGACATCCCAAGGAGAGTCCCAGCTTTGCACTTTACCCATAATAGGGAGGCTGATTCTTTCTTGGTTGCGCGTCAAGTCGCCAGAGATGGCCGTCCAGCTATCTCCTCGATCTTCGGAACGCCAAACGCGATAGGAGGCAAAATACAGTCGAGAGGGTTTATGTGGACTCACCACAATCGGTGCATCCCAATTGAAACGCTCAAAACCTTCTCCCTCACCAGCTTGTGGCTGAATGTAGACTTGTTCACCAGTAATTCGATCTATCCGGTGCAGCCCCCCTTGCTGGGTTTCAGCATAAATAATATTCGGATTGCCAGGTTCGGTAGCGGATTGGTGTCCATCTGCACCCAGGGTTTTATACCATTCTCGGTTACTAATTCCTTCCTCTAGATCGGTGCGAGAAGGGCCGCCGTGTGAACCATTGTCCTGTGTTCCTCCAAATATATTGTAGAAGGGTTCGGCATCATCAACGGCTACTTTGTAATACTGTGTAAGTGGCAAATTACCAATGAATCGCCAATTTTCGGCCAGGTCAAAGCTTTCATAAATACCCGCATCTGTACCGATCAATAAATAATCAGGATCATCGGCACGGAAAGCAATGGCATGGTTATCCGAATGCTTATCTCTTTCACTCAGTCTACGGAAATTCGAACCTCCATCGTCCGATACTTGGATGCGCACATCCATCAAATATAAACGGTCGAAGGCATGCGGAGAAGCGTATAATTCTTGGTAGTAATGAGGTCCTGTAGCCCCTGAAACTGCGTTGGAACGTTTTTCCCAGGAAGAACCACGATCCGTCGAGCGATAGATCGCACCTTGTTTTCGATTCAACTCTATGGCTGCATATAGGATATCAGGCTGTTGAGGGGAAATGGCCAATCCAATCTTACCCATATTACCACCTGGTAATCCTTTCTTTAATTTCTCCCAGGTCTCTCCGCCATCCTTACTTCGGTGTAAACCGGAGCCAGGTCCACCGCCCATATAGGCCGCGATCGTGCGGTGTCTTTGCCAAGTAGCCGCGTACAGCCAGTCGGGATTTCGAGGATCAATCGCGATATCTGTCACTCCCGTCCACTCTTCATCCCCCAAAACTTTTTTCCAGTTCTCGCCTCCATCTGTCGACTTATATAAACCGCGCTCGTCGCCTTTACTCCAAAGTGGTCCTTGCGCAGCTACCCAGAGTACATCAGGATTAGAAGGATGAACAATAATTTTTGAAATATGCTCTGACTTCTTCAAACCCATATTTTTCCAACTCTTTCCGCCATCCATACTCTTATAGATACCATCACCGAAACCGACATGCCGGCCACCGACATTCTCTCCCGTGCCGACCCAAATCGTATGAGGGTTATTAGGATCAATCGTCAAACAGCCAATAGAATAGGATTCTTGGCTATCGAAAATCGATTCCCAGGTTACCCCTGCATTGGTGGTCTTCCAAACTCCTCCGGAGCCAATCGCGGCGTACCAAACGTTGTCATCATCGGGATGAATGGCGATGTCTGCGATTCGGCCAGAAGCAAAGGCCGGGCCAATATTTCGCAACTTCATGCCAGAGAAAATACTTTCTGTTAGTAAGGTATCTGATTTGTCTTGTGCCTGCAGACTAGGCATCAACAAGCCCAAAAAGAGTAGTGATAAAAGGATGTTTTTCATAGGTCCAATTTTAATTGATTAAGGCAATGGAAGGCACGAACCTGCTTGTACTTGGTCATACCTCTACCAAATGTAGCCATTGCCGTAAACAATGCCTGACTAAGTACGAAAAAAGCAAGATTTTTGGGTGAGACTTCAGATTTACTTCAGATTTGCCTTAATGATTTTCATGAAAGTGGCGGGCTCGGGTCGGACCCTATAATTATCGGTTAGATCAGCAAAAATTATTTTTCCTTCTTTATCTAGGATTAAGACCGTCGGTAAAACCGTATCACTATCGTATCCCAGTACCTGTAAGCCCATGGGCAGCCCATTTTGCGCATAGATACCCAAGCCCTTGGCCACCTTGTTCCCTTTGTCCACCAAGTAATTAAAATCCAATTTAAATTTCCGGGAGAGGGAGGAGGAGTGCTTAGCAGATTGTGGACTGATCAGGTAGGTTTTTACGCCCATTGCTGCGAGTTGCTGATAGGCTTCTGCCACCTCTTTGATTTGGGCCATACAAAGTGGACACCAATTTCCACGATAAAATAAAAGGAGGCTCATATGTCCTTTAAAATCTTGGGAGGAGAGTCGGTTTTGTTCGATATCCTCTATTTCAAAAGCAGGTAAGGATTGACCTACCCTTAATAAACCACGGTCTCGTGAGGAAAACCGAGAATACCAGCGTACATAGGCAGCCCAAGCGACCACAACTAAGGCTAACAATAAGACGTCTTTCGTCATACTCTTCGTCTGCACATAGCCATACATACTCAACCCCATGCTGAATAAGATGATCAGAGAATACCCTTTGAGGTTTTCATCTGTTCGAGCCCGTTTAAAGAGAAATAGCAGGCTAAAAAAAGCCACTAGGGTCATCGAAGCAATCCATAAACTGAGCGTGGTAAAACTAAAACCATTGATTAGTCGGATACCACTATCGATAGCTAAGTAAAGCCCCAGCAAGGGCAAGGTGCTAATAAAGATAGATTTGAGTAGATTTTCGACAGGCATAATGTTTGGATTAGCTCGTACAAACTAGGCACAGAAAAATGAGTCATCCCAGATCGTACTACTAGACATTTAGGGTTTATCAGATGATAAGTTAAGAGCATAATTCCTTAGCATAAATCTTCAACCCTAAACTTTTAAACCCAGTTGGCGTAAAATGCCTAGTAGTATGAAATGGGGCATGCTTCCTATTACCATTCCAAGATAAGCATTCTTGTGAGGGCCCCGCCAATTTTTCCAAGAGATAGCCTTCTTCCGACAAGTAGAAGAGATTATTTAGGAGGTCTTCATTTTTTTTGCAACAATGTTGCTATAAACAACTACATACTAAAGTATTATTAGTCAAAAACTTATGACACTTCTACCATTATATATCGTCTTTATAGTATTCAAAAGTAGAAGGCACAGCAGCAAATCTTCTGTAGTTTTTATATATTTGCAGCATTGTTGCATAAAATAAATATCAAGCTATGACCAAATTCAGGTTTTTGTTCTCATTCGTACTCCTAGCAAGCGCACTCGTACTTGTTAGTAGCTGTAAGAAAGATGACGATGAAGCTCCACCGGAAGAAAATGAAGAGGAAATCATCACTGATATTATCTTGACTTTTAGTCCACAAGGAGGAGGTACCCCTATCACAGCTACCGCACAAGATCCTGACGGAGAAGGCATCCAGGATTTGCAGATTACGAAGGAGATTGAGCTAGCAGCCAATACGGTTTACACCATGACAATTAGTCTGGAAAACAGTATAGAAATGGAGGATATCACGACGGAAGTGGAAGAAGAGGGAGATGAACATATGCTATTTTTTGCTTTTACTGATGGGATATTCAGCGATCCTAGTGGAGATGGTAATTTGGATAATAGAGCAGATGATCTCAACTATAATGATACCGATAAGAATGGTTACCCTATTGGGCTTTCAACGACCTGGACCACTGGAGATGCCACTACTGGCGCTAGTTTTAAGGTGGTATTGAAGCATCAGCCTGACATTAAATCAGCTACTTCCGGAAGTGGGGATGGTAGTACAGATTTAGATTTGAGTTGGCCTGTAACTATTCAATAAACGGTTTAACTATTGCGGGTTGTAGTCACTGCTTTGGCAGAATACTATAACCCGCAACAATTGGCTTTAAGTAGCTAGCATTCCAGCAAGAGCGGCGGTAAGAAAACAGGCAACCGTCCCGCCGATCAGGGCTTTTATGCCTAATTCCGTTAAATTGGTTCTCTGCCCGGGGGCAATAGCGCCAATTCCTCCAATCTGAATACCAATCGACGCAAAGTTGGCAAATCCACAGAGGGCATAAGTTGTAATCAATAGAGATTTGGTAGTCATCTGATCTTTTACTCCTTCCAGTGCAGTATAGGCAAAAAACTCATTCAAGGTAGTTTTCAAGCCTAGCAATTGTCCCACCACTAAAGTATCTGCACTAGAGACCCCCAATAACCAAGCTATTGGGGCAAACATAAGGCCGAGTATATATTCCAAACTAAAACCTTCCAAACGGCCATTTGTACTTTCCACTACATAGTCATTTAGCCCGGTCCATCCTCCTAGGCCGTTAATCAATATGTAATTGATCATAGATACAAAGGCAGTAAATACGAGCAGCATGGCACCGACATTTACGGCTAGCTTTATTCCATCAGTCGTTCCTCGAGAAATGGCATCTAATACATTGGAACCCACTTCTTGGCGAGGAATATCCAATTTTTGTTTTTCAAGATCAATCTCTCTACTTTCCGGATACAACATTTTGGCTGCCACAATTGCCGCTGGAGCAGACATAATTGAGGCGGTCAGCAAGTGAGTGGCAAAAATCTGTTGAACCTCGGGATCCGATCCGCCTAAAAAACCAACGTAAGCCGCAAAGACGCCACCAGCAATGGTCGCCATTCCTCCCGTCATCAAACACAGCATTTCCGACTTTGACATTCCCTCCAAATAAGGCTTAACCACTAAAGGGGCCTCCGTTTGCCCAATAAAAACATTGGCTGCAGCCGCTAAACTCTCCGCACCAGTCAACTGCATAGTATTGCTCATCACCCAGGCAAAGCCTTTGATGATAAATTGCAGAATACCCACGTAGTAGAGAAGAGAGGATAAGGCTGAGAAGAAAATAATAGTGGGTAGTACCTTAAAGGCAAATACATAACCTACCGTAAAAGCATCACCTGATATTCCATCATTGATTTGAGCTACTTCGGGCCAACTTCCCAATACAAATTCCGCCCCGGCTTCAGTAAACTCTAAAACCACCACAAAAAAGGACGCCAAAAAATCAAAAATATAACGTACAAATGGCACCTTAAGAATCAGTATCGCCAATACAAGTTGCATGGCTGTACCTATTCCTACTAGTCGCCAATTGATGGCTTTTCTATCATTGCTCAGCAGATAACAAATACCCAACAAAACAATAATGCCCAATGAGCCGCGACCTATACTAGTTAACCATTCCATATCTGTATGTGAATTTGCCTGAGAAAGTTCAAAGTTTCCCAAATGTAAATAAAATCTCCAGAAAGTACTGGGAAATATGGGGCTCAGTTGGCGAGTCCAAAAGTAGGAAGCAAGAATGTTTTAATTTTAAAACTTTTTGTTTATTTTTACGTAAATAAAAAACAATACCAACAAATGGTCAATCCTATTTATCAAAAAGGACGCGGCGCTCAAATTAACCCTGCCAATCGATTTGACCACCATAGCTATGATATACATCCGCTAGAAATAAGCGAAGAGAATACCGCTACCCAGTATATCACGGTTCAGCCCAAAACCATTATCACCAAGGTTAATAGTCCTGATATTCCATTTGAATACTCCATTAATCCTTATCAAGGATGTGAGCATGGTTGTGTCTATTGCTATGCCCGTGAGTCGCACAACTATTGGGGCTATAGTGCGGGAATAGAATTTGAACAAAAGATTTTAGTGAAGCAGGATGCCCCAAGGCTTTTGGAAGCACAGTTGAAAAAGAAAAAATACATGGCCAAACCCATCATGTTATCTGGTAATACAGATCCATATCAACCGGCTGAGCAAAAATATGGCATAACACGCGCCTTATTACAAGTGCTTTGGAAATACCGACACCCAGTTAGCATCATTACCAAAAACAGCTATATCCTCAAAGACTTGGATATTCTTTCTCAATTAGCCGAGCACAATCTGGTGAAGGTCTGCTTATCTATTACGACCCAAGATGAAGACCTGCGACGATTCCTGGAGCCTAGAACCAGCAGTATCAAACAGCGATTCCAGACGGTAGAAACACTCAGTGCGCATAAAATCCCGGTCATGGTCATGACTGCGCCCATCATTCCGGGCTTAAATGAGCATGAAATCTTGCCTTTAGCCAGGCGTTCTTCCGAAGCTGGTGCGTATAGTCTGGGTTATACCATGGTGAGGCTCAATGGCGATATCGGTCCCATCTTTGAAGATTGGCTTAGACGTACTTATCCTGATCGCGCCGACAAAGTGCTGAATAAAATCAAAGCCTGTCACAATGGTCAATTGAGCGATACGCGATCGAGGGTACGAATGCGAGGGGAAGGAAAAATTGCCGCTATGGTCAAACAACAGTTTGCCTTAGCGAAGAAGCTGTATTTTCAAGATAAAAGTGCTCCTCCTTTTAATATGGAATTGTTTGAGCGGTTTAGAACACCACAGCTGAGCTTGTTTTAGAATGACTAGACTTCTGAAGATTCTCCTGTTGCTTCCATGTACTATTCAGGATTGGGATGCCAAATACCTAAGAAACCCCTTTCCTGCTGTTTCGTTAAGACGGTGATATCGGAGTAAACAATAGCTGTACTGCCTCTCTCAGAGCATGTTTGAGATAAACTCAGAAATAGAAGATGACTTATATTTCCCTACCAAATTTTCTCCTCCACCAAATACTGTGACACATAATCCTTCACTCCCTCTTCTAAAGAATGGAAGGGGCGATCATACCCGATACTTCTCAACTTAGTCATATCGGCTTCCGTAAAGTATTGATAGGTGTCTCTGATGTCAACGGGCGTATCAATAAAAGTAATGTTGGGGGTCAGGTTCATGGCGAGGAAAGTGTTAGTCGCCAGGTCCAGGAAGGTGCGGGCCTGTCCGGTTCCCAAGTTGTAAAGGCCATTGGGGAACTCATTTTGGTAGAGAAAATCACACACCTCCACCACATCTTTCACATAGACGAAATCGCGGCTCTGATGGCCATCAGCAATGCCTGCCTTGTGAGAACGGAATAATTTCATTCCTCCCGTTTTCTTGATTTGTCGGACGGTGTGAAAAATAACCGAGGCCATTCGTCCTTTATGGTATTCATTAGGGCCATAAACATTAAAAAACTTCAGACCCGCCCACCGAGGTGGCATTTTATCTTGTTGCAAGGCCCAGCTGTCAAAATCATTTTTGGAGCGGCCGTAGGGGTTTAAGGGTTCCAATTGTCCGACAATGTCATGTCGATCTTCATAGCCCTGATCTCCTATGCCATAGGTAGCTGCGCTGGAGGCGTAGACGAGTGGAATCTGATGCGTAGTACAGGCTTGCCAAACCGCTTTACTATAATTGAGATTCAAGTGATCAAAGATTTCGGTATCCATCTCGGTCGTATCCGTCCGAGCCCCCAAATGGAAGACAAAAGAAACCGTGGCTCCATTTTCCATCAACCAAGCTGGAAAGATTTCTCGATCCATTTGCTGAACAGCCTTTTTGGCCTCCAAGTTCCGCTTCTTATCCGCTCGGCTAAAGTCATCTACCAACAATAATTCATCAAGCCCTGCTGCATTCAGCTGGCGTACCAAACAACTTCCAATAAACCCTGCGGCACCTGTGACAACTATCATACTTTTTGCCCGCAAAATTAGCGAGCTTTTAATAGAATTCTAAGTTTACCGTAATAAATAAGTTTCATACATTTGAACTTAGACTTACAAAATCTTACACATGACCGAAAAAGCTAAATATCCCATAGGCCAATTCAAACCTTCCGAAGCTATAGACGCAGGCATGATTGAACGATGGATGACAGAGATAGCCGCTTTTCCAGAACAGTTAAAAACTGCCGTCGCAGGATGGACCGATGAACAACTCAACACTCCTTATCGAGAAGGAGGCTGGACGGTTCGTCAACTCATCCATCATGTGGCAGATAGCCATATGAATAGCTACATCCGGTTCAAATGGGCCTTAACCGAAGACAGCCCCACTATCAAGGCTTATGATGAAAAAGCATGGGCCGAATTACCAGAAGCGAAGTCGGCACCGGTAGCTATCTCTCTGGACCTATTGACCGCCTTGCATACCAGATGGGTGATGGTACTGAAAAACCTATCTGAAAGCGACCTCAAGCGCTACTTTGTGCACCCAGAAAGTGGCGAGCAAATTCCATTGGATCATAACATTGCGCTATACGCTTGGCACTCTAGGCATCACCTTCATCACGTCTTGCAATTGAAGGAAAGGAAAGGGTGGTAGAGGAATGAGAATGAAAATGGGAATCAAAATGAAAATGAAAATTTAAATCAAAATGTAAAGGCGGGGCCATCGCCGCGTTTGCCGCTGGGACAGTAGGCACCCTCCCTAGCAGCTTCCGTCCTTGGTACACGAGCTCCTGCTGTCATTCCGAAATTAAAATGAACAAAGGAAGAAATGGCGGGGCTCAAACGCTGTGTTAATCATTAAGCAAAAAGGCCATCGCTTATGCCATGGCCTCTGCTTCATTTTGGATATTATGGGGATGCAAAACTGATTATCAGTGAATTTTGACTGAACATAAGGGCCAGTCTGAATGGGCCTGGATGAAGATGGCTCGGGTTGTCCAAACCACTTCAAACTTGCCTAATTTTCATAGCTTGTTTTCATAAGATCAATTACATAACTACTGGGTAAGACAGGCCCAGGGGCAAAAAGGTTGGGTCTTTGCAAAAATTATCTAATTAAAAGGACATCACCGGTTAAAATTTCGATCTGACCGGCTCCGATAGAACGCGAAATCATGTACAAATACACCCCCCGCTCCGCTTCCTTCCCCCTAAACCTTCCATCCCAGAACAGGGGCGATTGGCCAGCCTCCTTCTTTTGCTGAAAAATCAAGTCGCCCCAGCGACTAAAAATCTTCATTTCTTCAATAGAGTCCAAGGCTTTTTCAGGGCCAGCAGCTTGAAAGAAATCATTGATCCCATCTAAATTAGGGGAGAATACATTGGGGATGTATAGCCTAGGTAGTCGGGTGACTTCTATGTAGATTTGATCCGTGACCGTACAGCCATTTTCATCACTTACAAACAAGGTATATAGGGCTGAGCTATCTGGTCGAATCCTTAATTCGCGACAACTCGTACAATTAAGTACCCCCGTGCTAGTCCAAGAATATTCCACGGGCACGAAATTGACCGCTTCAATGGCGAGTAGAAGAGATTGTCCCTCCAGGATCACGGTATCTGCTCCTAACTTCACTTCCAAATCAACAGTGGTTACGCCTAGCACAAGCTCCATCTCTGCCCTGCAATCAAAAGCATCCATGACGACCACATCATAGGTTCCAATAGATAGGTTCTCAAATAATGGGTCTTCAGAATAATTCTCCCCGCCGTCAATAGCATATCGAAAAGGTGGCGTACCTCCTTGGACAAAAACCTCGAGTCCACCATTGCTGGCCAATTCACAAGTAGGGGGGCTTTGTTCTATTTCCAGGCTCATTCCATTGGCACAGGGATCAATGAAATTGATAACTAAATGCACTATACTATCACAGCCTGCTACGGTGGCCAGCCTTGTTTCATACGAACCAGAATCCTCAATTATTTCACCATGAAAATCATAGGTGGTTCCCTGCCATTGCTCTACGCGTAGCGTGTCCCCCACTATCGTTTCTTGCACCGCCAACTGCAGCACTACTACACTATCACAATTCACAGCGCTATCTAGTGTATCTCTATAAATACCACTTATGCCAAGAAGCTCCCCGCCAAAAGAAAAGAACTCTCCTTCACAAATGGTCTGGGATACTTGGGTTTCAATGGCCGGATGCACCAACAGATCCAATTCGATGATACTATCACAGCCATTAGTGGCCATTAAGGTATCGCGGTATATACCCGGCTGTCTTAGGACTTGATCACTAAACAGGAAACTGTCATGAGCACAAATCATCTCGGAGTAGGACAATGAAATGCTACTTAGTACTTCCAAGGTCAATTGAACAAGACTATCGCAGCCGAAACTGGTGGATAAGGTATCTCGGTAAATGCCACTAGTGCTGAGGGTTCGCCCACCAAAAGGAAAGGTTTCCCCTTCGCAAATGGTCTGCAACTCTTGAGTCTCAACCATCGGATGTACCAACAGATTCAATTCGATGATACTATCACAACCCGTCTCGGTAGTCAATGTATCGCTGTATATTCCTGCCTGGCTTAATACTTGATCGCCAAATATCAGGGTATCATTCGCACAAATGGCCTCGGTGTAGGATAAGGAAGGGATGGATAACACCTCTAGTACCAATTGGATGAGGCTATCACAGCCAAAGCTTGTGGATAAAGTATCCCAATAAATCCCAGCAGTACTAAGCATTTGACCACCAAAAGGAAAAACTTCTCCTTCACAAATACGCTGCGAAAGCTGCGTCTCCATCATCGGATGCACCAATAGGTCTAGTTCGATAATACTATCACAACCATTAACGGCTATTAGCGTATCGCGGTATATACCAGTCTGTGTCAATAACTGATCGCCAAAACTTAGGCTATCATTCGGACAGATCGTATCCGCATAGGATAAAAAAGAGCTGGCCAACAGTTCTAATCTCAAGTTGACTATACTGTCACAGCCGCTTACCGTCATTAAAGTATCTTGATAGCTTCCTGCTTCTTCGAGATCACGGCCAGCAAAAGGATAAGATTCGCCTTCGCAAATTGTTACCTCTATTTCTTCAACAACCAATGGTACTTCATGTTGATAAGGAGTAGAAAGTTGACAATTGCCTTCCTCATCAGCCACCAGCACATGATAAGTGCCAGATCGACTTTCTGTCCCTCCCTCAAAAATAAAGATACTATCCGTAGCACCTGCCACTTGTAGTGAATCCTTGTACCACTGGTAAGTATAATTAGGATGGCTATTGGTGGATAGGCTAAAATTATCTTCACAAGCCCCTCCCCTACTACTGATTTCGATGGTGGGCAATTCTTCTATCACTTCTCGGATACTCACATTATCCAGCACCATATAGAAGTTTGCATCTCTCGTTCCCGGCTGAGAATCACAATCGGAAGAATAAAAGATCGCCTCGATATCCGAACTTGGGGTGAACTCCAATTCATACGTATTCCACCCACTATTGAGCGTTTGGGCATTTAAGGTGGCCAAGCGTTCAAAAGGTAGACCGATGTCACAAAATATATCTCGACTAGTTGTATTATAACTAGTGAGTCGATTACAATCAGGAATCCCCATGATACTAAAAAGAATATCAGGATCATCGTTTCGAAGGTTAGCTATATCAAAAGAGAGCTTATAGGTCTGGCCAGCCAATAAGGTTGAATCCAAACAAACGCCTATCGACTCCGTGAAATGCCGACCATCAACTTGATGAACCAATCCAAAGATATAGCCATCATTGAAGCTCGTGTTAAGGGCATTAGAGAGAAACCTTACATCGGGACGGAGGTTGGACTGTAGGCAATTATCACTAATATAATCTGGACTAGGGCCTAATACTTCCCAGCCTACTAAACAGTTGACTTCTCCTAAATTAGCGCAGCAACCATTAGTCTCTGAAAATTGCCCATTAGGAACCAAATTGGGAGGATTCAAACCTGGACATTGGCAATCGGGATCAAAAACATCAATGAGTCCATCCTCATCATCATCGATATTATTGTCACAAATTTCTGTCCTAGCCCCAATTTGCCTTTCCTCATAAAACAATACTTCTTCTGTCGAATCTTCTGCCCAAAAGGAAAGAAACAAGAATACGTAAATGGGATTCATTTTGCTAAATACTTCTCTGAAAATGAAGGACTTAAAACCTAAACCAGGTCGATAAAAATTGGCAAAAGTTAACAAATTTACCTACCAAACCTGATAGGCAAATTTGTCTCTTATAGTTGCCTTGCTACTTCAAAATATGCCCGACGCGAAACGATTTCTTGAAATCGCTTCAGTCAGCATCTACTGTAATTGAAGGTGGGTTTGGGTTCCCCAAACCCCTTCAACGCCAGTATACCCGTCAATTGAGTATAAGTTTACCACTGCTCAGAACACCTCCATTACTGGCTACTCGATAGTAGTAAATGCCATTGGATAGGCCCTTCCGGTGTAGTGTATGTTGATTCGATTGTATGGTTTCTGTGCGAACCCACCGTCCCATGTAATCAAACAGCTGTACTTGCAAATCTATCGCTGAAGTTTGCTCGATACTGAGCACTGCAGATTGATTGAAAGGGTTCGGGACGATACGCGTTTTCACCCCACTATTTACTATATCTTGATTCGATGATAGGACATTTTTCCCGATTAGGTGGGTAACGGTATTGGTGATGATAGGCTCGTTAAAATCAAAGTAGATACCCGCCTTATTTTCGATCAAACTGCCGATTGGATTGTCGACTATTTGATCGACGCTAAACTTGACGAAACCATGAGATGCAGGCTCGTTCGTAGTGCTATCCGGCAATAGAATATCATTGAATTTAAATTGCATCTTCCGATCCTCTCCGATGGAAAAGGAATAAGGGTGACTGGACGCTCCTGGTTTAACACTGCTAATATCCAATAAGTCCGATAACTGGTCCTCGATTCTAACCGTGAAAGCCGTATCCGTTCCCGTATTTTGAAAGCGAATCATGTATTCAATATTGGTATTGGCGGCCGTCAATTTATCAGCACCAACACCGGTGGGGAAAGCTTGCTTGTCATTGGGATCAAAAGCTCCGCGGTTCTCCTGGCAATCGATTGATATCTCAGGTCGCCAGTCAGATTCTCCATACTGGGTTACAAAGCCTCTGCTAAAGTCTCCATCTGCATTTTCACCA
>Ga0070727_10003889_pt1 | contig 13096 bp, 30 predicted proteins | sample tdAd472_FD_66722 | JGI IMG/M metagenome (GOLD analysis project Ga0070727, IMG submission 66722) | Marine sediment microbial communities from the Atlantic coast under amendment with organic carbon and nitrate - tdAd47.2 | ecosystem: Environmental > Aquatic > Marine > Coastal > Sediment | place... | reverse complement strand
GAGGCAACGTCGTGGGCTGTCGAGAACACGTTTGGGCGCTTCCATGTTTTCAACATGGAAGCAAGGGACGGAGAAACGACCCCTCGTCAGGTCTACGGCACGCGGTGGAGCGCCAACGCGCGAACAAGCGATGCCTACCGCAACGTTGACACGTTGTCGGTTCGAATCACCATTCCAAACAAGAAAGGCGAATGACATGACTACACCACGGATCATTGATGGCATTAACAAGCTCGACGACTTTTTTCCACTTCTCGGGTCTGTCTTGCTCGGTCTACATTCCTGGATCTCATCCGTTGCTGACCTCGCCCTCGAATGTTCCGCCAAGATCGACCACGACCGTACGCAGGTTAGCAACCTGAGGCGGTCGCTCGAATTCGTCGAGAATCACCAGGATCATGGAACTAAAATCAGAGCGCAGGCGCTGTGCCAGGTTGAGGATTCGAGAGTTGCAATTGAGACCCTGGAGGGGCGTCTCGACACCCTGATTGATTCAGATCTCGACGTGCTAGAAGACAGGATCCGCGCTAACGAAGCGCGGCACGACAATGCCTACTCTACGTGGGCGAGCACGCAACGAGACGTCAACGAGACAGCGAAACGAACCAGGGGGGTTGAGACGAGTTTAGACGACCTTTACGATCAGTTTGAGGAACTCTCTTATTCGAGCCCGACGGTCGGAATTGTGACTCGGATTGATGCGATGGACTCAAGACTCCACAGGATCGAGATGATCCTTGGCGGGTTGACGCGGATTCTCGATGAATCCACGCTCTGATTCTGACCCACTCTCCACGGGCCCTGGCGGGCCCGTGTGGAGTGGATCAGATCCACGGAAAGGTACACCATGAAAGACATCTATCCCCTACAGCAACGAGAGTATCAGTGCCCCTATTGCGGCACGGAGTACGGCAACAACTTGCGGAACGTCGCACCGTGGCGAGAGTACAACGCACACATCCGGTCACACGAACTAGCCGGTCACGTGCTCGAGAATCACGTTACCATCTACCAGTACCTCGGCGGTCCGGAGTGGACATTCAGCCATAGTAAGGACGGCCATAGCGGCATCCTTTTTGGTGGCCACGACGCTCGCGAGGAAGCTATCAGGGCGGCATGCCGCAAGCTTACCGAGCACGATACGCGCATCCTCAACGGCAGTACGGAAGTTTGGAGTTGACATGGCTATCATCCGATCTCTCATCATCGTTGCGGCCGCTCTGCGGTATTCACTCAACCCCTGTTCGAGCAACGCCAAAACGGGCAAAATGGCGGTGTCTCGGACTAGTCCTGACTCATGCCCGTTCGCATGCCCGCTACGCGACGGGGGGGGTTGTTATGGCGAAACCGGACCGTGTTCGTGGCACTGGCCAGAAGTGGCCACCAACGGGCTCACGTTCGCGCAGTTCGTCGATGAGCTTCACAAGCTCCCGGACGGCTCACCATTCCGGCATGACGAGGTGGGTGACCTTCCCGGAGATGGCCATTCGCTCGACAGAGATCTCTGTGAAAGCCTAACAGCCGCTGTGAGCCATCTTCGGGCCTTTACGTACACTCACTATCCCGTTCTCGGCAACGACGCTCACAGCGAACGAAATCGTCATGTGCTGTATGACATGATCGCCGGAGGATTCACCATCAATGTCTCGGTAGACCGATTCTCCGACGTTGATCGATTCACCCACCTTGAAATGCCGCTGGCAGTCGTGGTTCCAGAGGATTGGAAAGACGGCCCAAGGACGCGACGCACACCCAATGGAACCATGTGCGTGTTGTGTCCTGCCGCTCCGACTGGCAGTAAGGTCCAGTGCGTCTCATGCATGCTCTGTGCGAAACCGAATCACCCCCCAATCATGCTCCCGGCGCACGGTGCACGACGTCGCAAGGTCTCCGCCGCGGCTCTGTAGCCTGCTGAGACTGCGCACAATTTGAGCAGTGCTGGACCGATCCGGCACTGCTCATTTTTTGTGCAGCGAGTGTCTCATTCTGACACATGTCTCATTCCGAGACAGCCCCCCTGCCCCCCATGAGAACGGGTCTCAATAAACCGACCGGCGCGCTAGAAGTTTGTATTTTATGAGACGGGATTTTAGGCAAAAGAGCAGGGCGAGCGGGACTCGAACCCGCGTCTCTGGCTTCCACGACCTGCATGTGCGCACACACATAGCCGAACCACCAGCGTCCAATCCACTAGACCGCCGCCCACAGTGATCCATGGCTCACTGCTGCCCCATTTTGTCATCACTCTCCAGCCGATACGTGACCTCCTGCCACTCCGGCCCCTCGGTCTCGCCAGTGCGCTCGTTCCACTTGATCTCAGGGCCGTTGTGCAGGGCGATGACCAGCCCCTCCCCGGTGTGTCTACGAACGACGCTCACCGTCTTCTGCTCCGCCAGCCACCGCAGCACATCCTCACCTGTCATAGCCAGTGCTCCCCATCCAGTCCCTCCTGAGCCACTTCCTGCACCTGTCGTAGCGCGTTTCGCAGCTTCTCCACCTGGAGCCGAAGCTCCTTGATCAGGCACCCAGCGTGAGCCGCCCCCTCCTCGTAGAGATGGAACTCCCCGCCCCTAAGGATCCACAGCTTGCCACAGAACACACACCTGTCGTCGCTCATCGCCGCTCCCTCACGACCCCTCGCAGCTCCAGGTACTCCCGCTTCCAGTCATCCCTGTCGTTCCTCATCATCTCAAGCTCCCACTCACACTGCTCCAGGCACCGTCTCAGCCGGTCCCGCTCCTTGCGAGCGCCAACAACCCATTGTTCGGTGCGCACCTCCCGGTGCTCGATGCACTCCAGACACCCACACAGCATGTCAATCGGATCACACTCCATCACAACCCCACCTTCCTGAGTGCCCAGTCGGCGGCGCACCGGTAGCACATCATCCTCGGCTGGTCAGGCCATTTGTCGATGCATCCCCAGCACTCGTCGCCGATCTTGTTGTCGGCCATGTTCATGAGCACCTTGACCATGACATCGATCGACCGCTTCTGAGCCCCCCATTGTCGAGCCATCTCCCTTGCAGTCGGCTCGCAGACATCGGCTGGGTCGGTCATCTTGCCTGTCGCGAGGCACAGCCCGTGCCCCGACCCGCCATGGTGCAACTCCCAGAGCGGGCACGACACGGTACACATCCCCACCCCATGCTCGTCGTATTCCGGCACCGGCTTATGCAGAGCGTTGGTCACCATCACTCCCCCCTCACACATGATCAATCCAGCACAGCGGGCAGTAGCACCCTCCGTCGTTGTCACCAGCCACGCAGGCGTGCTCTTCGATCCACCACTCGTAGTACCGGCATCGGTTGTCGTAGGAGTGGTTCATGATGCCATCCTTGCTGAAGATGACCCCCCTGCTGTCGGTCCAGCATCCGCACATGCCCCCGGCGTTGCACCCACAATCAGCCATCGTCCCAGTCCTCCATTTCATGGAATGGGTTGTTGCAGTTGTTCATGTGCTGAGCGCACATCGACGTGCAATACGGGCAGTGGTCCTTGACATCCTCAATGTCGTTGTACCTGAGCAGCCACCGCAGGCGCTCGATCTCCAGCCGGATCCCCGGTGAGTCGATGACCTGAATCACGTCCTCGTCGGGGCACTCGTCGCCAAAGTCGGTCACGTCAACAACCCTGATGTCGCCATACTTGGAAAGTCTCACTTTGAGCATTCGCCCTCCCTTCACCACCAATGTAACACCAGCCCCAGCCAGTGTCAATGACCCCATGGACCCAGCCTTATGCTCATGTTGAGCTTAAGGTGCAGCAAAAAAGCTGCACCCCGTGATGCAAGATGCAGCACTTGACACTCATGGGGTCACCGACATACCCTACGAGAGAAGGGAGAGATTATGACTCAATCTCAAGACAAAGCGGCTGGCAGGCTTTTTGACCTGCACACGGATCTAGTGGATGCGATCGACATCCTGCGCGCCAAGAGGATCAAGGCCGTGTCCACGTCAAACATGCTCGGCTGCCTGTCGGACATTGCCCACAGCGGCGTCCTGTCGGCACAGACAATCGACCGCATTCGGGCCGACATCGCCGAGCACCTGCTGAAGGACGGGATCGTGCTGGAATGAAACAAACAGTCATCAGGATGAACTCTGGCATGAACTACTACCTGAAGAAGGACTTCTATTTCTACCCCCAGCACGGCCACTTCGTCATGGCCCCGCTCGAAGGGGACGAGCCCGACGTGCTGATCAACTGCGACTACATCGAGTCGGTGCAGGTCCTGGAGGAGAAGGTCCTGGAGGAGAAGGTCCTGGAGGAGAAGGATGACTGATCAGCGAATCGTGTGGGTTGACCTCGAGACTGGCGGGCTCGACCCGTTCAAGCACCAGATCATTCAGTTAGCCGCTGTCGCCACCGACACCGACCTCAAGCAGATCGGCGACCCGCTCGAGGTCAAGGTCATCGTCGAGCCCCGACGGGTGACGCAGGAGGCACTGGACATGAACTCCTACGACCCCGAGGACTGGCGCGACGCCGTTTCGCCAACCCTCTGTCGAAAGCTGTTCACCAGCTTCCTCAGGGACAACTCGACCGTGAGGAAGATCTCGAAGAGGGGGAAGGCCTACACTGTCGCGGCCCTCGGCGGGCACAACGTCCAGTTTGACGTGAGCTTCCTGCGCCACCTGTATGCCGATCTCTTCTTCCCGGCGGATTACCACACCTACGACACCATGGCGTTCGCGCAGTGCGTTTCGCTAGTGAAAGGCGTCAAGTTTGAGAACCTGAAGCTGGTCACCCTAGCCGAGCACTACGGCGTCTCAACGGCCAGCGCACACGACGCCCTCGCCGACATCCAGATGACCGTCGAGGTCGCCCGCCATCTATTAGGAGAGCTGCTCCTAGGCCAGCAGTGCACCGACTGCGGTGACGCCCTTGCTCTGACCTGCCCATGCTGTGACGCTTGACATACTCCACCACGGGTGTTACATTGCTAGTGAGGAGGACGCAATGATCAAGGCACTACGGATCGCAATCAACGCCCTGATGTGGGTCGCCGGAGTCACGGCGGGAATAAACGCAAACGAGCCGAGGAAGCTGGCACTGTGCGCCCTTGCCGCCGTCGTCCTCGGCTACGCCTCGTACCTGTCAGAGGTGGAGGATGAGTGATGTGTCGCTAGATAAACTAACGGAACTTCTCTGCAACGACAGCAATGAGATCGACCGTCTCCGCGCCGAGAACGAGAGGCTGAAGGCGATGCTGCGGGAGGCAGAGGCCACCTTATCGGGTTACCCGCACCATGTATCCCTTTGCTCTGACATCAGGAAGGAGCTAGGCGATGAGTGAGTGGTATTGCGTCGATTGCGAAGCGACGGACGTGGAGCCAGACTACTCGGACCCAACTCAGCGAGCGCCGAAGTGCCCAGGGTGCGGCAGCGTAGACATGTACGACGTATCTCCTGGTCGCGAGATCAACCGTCTCCGCGCCGAGAACGAGAGGCTGCGAAAGCGGCTCGATGCCCTGTGTCTGGGGCGGGCGGTAATCGAGGTCAGACGAGGATACGCCGAGCCAGTCGAGGTCTATATTCAGCGAACCGCTGAACCGAACCTCGGCCCGCTTTGGGTGGATGGAGTCTTTCAGGGTCACCACCTGATGTTTCACCCGTTACTTGGCACCGGGGCGACCATCGGCGCGGCCATCGACAAAGCAATGGAGGTGGACGGTGAGTGATGTAACAGAGGACCAACTCATGCGCCTGGCTGGGCTCGACCCGGCGAGCGGGTGTAGTGACGGCGATGACTGCGTTATGTGCCGGTCGGAGGAGGCCCTTTCCAAAATGGAAACAGCTCGCGCCGAGAATAAGCGGCTGCGGGAGGAGAACGAGCGGCTGAGGGGAATGTACGATGATGCTTGCTTTGAAGGTGACATCCATCTGAGATCCAGCAACAAGCTCCGCACCCGCCTCCGCAAGGTTCAGCGGGCGGCGAGGAGAGCAAGCAAGGGGTTTTCCCTCAAGAGGCTTGTGCGTATGGAGCCTAAGTACGAGGGCTGCTTGTGTCCTACCGTAGCGGTGGTCAGGCCATTCTGGAGGGTCAAGAGAAGAGTTGATGGGCTGGAGGGGTTCTACGACGAGATCGTTGACGCCTGCCCCCACTGCTACCGCGCTCTGATCGACGGCGAGTGCCGGTGTGGGGGTGAGGGATGAGTGTGATCAGCTTCCGCGTGGTCCGCAAGCCATGGACGACCAAGCGGTGTGAGTCTTGCCGTGAGGAGCTTCCGCCAGGGGAGATGCGGGTGGAGCTATACGGAATGGCGCACAGAGGAGACCCGCCCTACCGGGTGGCCGTCCATGCACGACCAGACTGTGTTGGGGCTGACTGGGAGCGCATCGAGCCCCACTGCAACGGCTCTGGGCGAGAGAAGGAGGAGGAGTGATGGATTGCTATGACCTCTTATGGAGTTACGCAGAGGCTGACCACTGGAAAGACGAGGCTCATTACTGGGAACGGGAAGCAATGTCGTGGCGGAATACCGCTTGCTTGGCATGGGTGGCACTGATTGTGTGCGCCGTAGCAGGGGTACTGCCATGACCCCCGAGCAGATCCGCCACCTCGTCGAGCACGGCTGGGTGGAGACCGTGGTGGAGATGGTTGACCCGTCCATCGTGACCAGTCCTCACGATGTCCTTGTAGGGTCGCCTGAGATGGAGATGGACGAGGCAAGATGCGGCGTCTGGGTCAAGTGCCGCCACCGTCCGTGCTGGGAGGATATGCACTTCATCCCTGCCCCCAAGCATAAAGACGACACCGTCGAGGTGGAGTGCCCGACATGTGCCGCATCCGATGAGCTGGATACGGCTGGCATCTGTGAGTGTCGCGGCACTTACACCATCACCGCCACTGTGGTCGATGTGAGGGTGGAGGAGAGGGCAAAGATGTGCTGCGACGGGCATGAGTGCGGGTGCATGGGCAGGCCCATCGAGCCACCGTGTCACGTCTGGGTGACCCGGTGGGTGGTGAAGGATGAGTGACGCTCGCGGCGGATGCTGCGCTCTGTTGTTGTTTATTGCCTGCGCCCTGGGTGTTGGGGCGGTGTGCGCGTACTGGGGCATTCGTCCATTGGCGCATTTCCCTGAGCTGGTGCGATGGGAGGTAGGAGATGGTTGAATTCGAGGAGCGACGATGCGTTCATGGCGGGATCGTCTATTACTACGATGGGAAGCCACACTTTGGCTGCCGTGACTGTGCGTTCCGCCAGTGGCGAATGGCGATTGACCTCCGCGCCGAGAACGAGCGGCTGCTAGAGAAAATTGGAGAGCTGCAGCTCTCTCGAGAGCGAATTGCCGAAGAGCGGGACTGCAATTCCCATGAGGTTGAGGTGTTTGATGGTTACAATCGCAACCTCCGCGCCGAGCTGGAGGGAGCCCTTTCCAAAATGGAAACAGTTCAGGCAGAGGTGGATCGGCTGCGGTTGAGTCTTGACCGGGCGATCTACAAGTCGTTGGTTCACGAAAAATGCTGGATCGATAAATGCGCCGAGAACGAGCGGCTGCGGTCAGTGGCCCGCCGGATGTACCTGCGCGGCTACAAGCATGGCCGACGCAACATGGAGCCTATCCCAGACGAGACACTGAAGGAGCTAGGCGATGAGTGAGCGATGCACAACCCCGTATTGCGGCAATGACGCGCTGGGTGCCGAGGGGTTCAACGTCTGTTTCGAGCATGTCACCAAGGATGCGGCACTATTGGTGGCGCGGGCACTCCGCGCCGAGAATGAGCACCTGAAGAGGGTGGCTGATCAGTGGAAAGAGGTGGCACACCGACATGACAGTTACCGAGACGGCGACCTTGCCGAGATCGACCGCCTCCGCGCAGAGAACGAGAGGCTGCGAGAGGTGATACGGGAGACCCACAACGCCTATTGCACCGCAGACTACACCGCCAGGGGTCTCCACGCCCCTGGGTGCCTGCTGTGGGAGGTGGTCGGTGACTAGCCTGCTGCTCGCGCTCGCAACCATCACCTACACCGGCAATCAGCCGGTCACCTGGTGGGTAGCTGTCACCCAAGGTGCCCCAACTGTCGTCACGCAAGGCACACCATCAATGACCGATAATGGGTACCATAAGAGCGTCTTTGATGAGGATTTAACACCAGGCGTGTGGCGAGTCGAAAGCTATCATACCAGCGGCGACCCAGCGAGCTATACGAAAGCGGTGAGGTATGTCCAGGTACAGGAAGACGGGTCCGACAGAGATCATCAGGGACGAGGCAGGGCTTCGGGTGTGTCGGGAGACCTCCATGTCGTGCCGACCGAGCTTCCATTCGTGGTTATACCCCTATCCGAGGAGGACGGCCCTTGCGCAGTGCAGGGACTGCGGGAGGAGATGGATCCGGAATGAAACTGCTCGAGCTAGACGACGCGCCGTCAAAGGCGGCTCAGAACGCAATAATCAAGGCCGTTGAGATCGGCGACACAGACACGGTTGAGTACTGGACTCAGCGGGAGGCGCGCAGATGCAAAAGGAAACGAGACTCAGCAAAAACATCATCAAAGCCATCAGGAAGCTCGGCGGCCATGCAGTCAAGTACCACGGCAGCCAGTACGGGGTCAAAGGACACCCCGACATCTACGGAGTCATTGCAGGAAGATCTTTCTTCCTGGAGACGAAAACTCCGGATGGCGGAGATCCGCGCCCAGACCAATGCAGGCAGCTCGAACTCTGGGCGCGGCAGCGAGCAATCACAGGATCCCCGACAAGCGTGGATGAAGCAGTTGACCTCGTGCTTCGAGGACTGCGAGAAGGCTACCGTGTCCCCGCGTCCTACTGGCGCGATCTTCGTCTCATGGCTCAGACTAAAGGCGGGGTGGTACAAGAGGACGACGAGGCAACTGCCGCCGACCGTCCCAGCAACTTTTTCGGCGAAGGAAGTTCATTCAGAGTTGACGAGGAGCAACTTGCCGAGATAGACGAAAAACTGAAGGAGCAGTGCCGTGTCACAAGCCCAGAAGGCAAGTAGTTGCGACCACGTCATAATGCAGATTTTTGGCTACTACCATGACCCGCTTCGGACGACCAAGGACATAATGTCGGAGAAAAGTGCCAGTTATCGACGAAATGTCACCGATCGACGAATGGGGTACGCGGTACACTTCAACTTCTGCCCGTTCTGCGGCGAGAAGCTCAACTGGCGCAAAATCAGGAAGGAAGTCCTATGAAGCTCGAAATCAATTTCCCGACGTTTGTTGATGGCAGGGGCGACCAGATGCTGGATCAGCTCAATTGCAACATTGCCATTGACGACGAAGAGGTGACCGACGCGCGCATGCTGATGGTCGTCATGACCCCTGATCAGCCGCCGCTGCTGGTCGTTGACCGCATCAACGGGGAGTCGATCTGCCGCCACCCGTCGGAGTTCACCGTGGTGACCAAATGATCGCCATCGGAGTCATGATTACCGTCCTGCTTGTCATCCAGACCCTGGTAATGATCACGGTCGGTGGCAAGGTGTCAGAGTTCATTGACAAAGTAGAGCTGGAGGCAGTCGGCAATGAAGATCAAGTGGATTGACCTCGGTACAATCAAGCCGGATCCAGACAACCCGAAGGATCATGACATCGAGGAAATTCGGGCCAGTATCCGCAGGTTCGGATTCATCAATCCGATGATCCAAAACGAGGCGACTGGTCGCATCCTCGCCGGTCATGGTCGTCTCGAGGCCCTTCTCGCGATGTTTCACTCCTGCGAGACCAGACCCGATGGCATCAGAGGGACCAGGAACGAGTGGTTGGTGCCGGTTCTGTGCGGCGTCAGCATTGAAGACGAGCAGGAGGTACAGGCCTATCTTGTGGCTGACAACAAGCTCGTCGAGGCTGGCGGCTGGGACTCATCGAAACTTGCCTCGCTGTTGTCCGGGCTGGGCAACTTGGACGGTACAGGGTACACGGCCAGCCAGATCGCCGCGATTGCGCCAGTACTCGACAGGGCTCCGGATGAGGATGAGCCTGTCGCACCCGACCTCGAGCCTCGCAACCGGCGCAGGATCGTGATCGAGTACGAGACCCTCCAGGAGGCCATGGACGTGCTCGACTGCTTCCCCTGCACCTCTGATGCCTTCAAGGACACCAAGGTGACCTACAGCTACAACCTGATTATGACCCAGCCTGAGGAGGACTTCTGATGAGCTTCGTAGGAATGTTCGGAACGCACAGCTTCGAGTACAACCAGGACACGACCATGGCCGACATTGCCTCTGCCGAAGGCAAGCGCATAGCTATCAAGATGGACAACGCAGCCAGAGAGATCTTCGCCGTCACAGGCGTAATAAAAAGCGGCTACATCGAGGTGCCCAAGATGCCAACCTTCAGGCCGATCACCGTGAAGGCCCGGATCGAGACGTGCGAGTACTGCGGTCGGCGTCGAGATGCGCAGTCTGTACAGAGCTGCCAGGGATGCGGGGCATGAGATGCGGAGTGAAATTACCGAGGAGCGGCGGGAAGAGATGTCCGAGGCACCCGATGCCAGGGTCGAAGCGGTGTCGGTACCGCGGCGGGGCTGTACGGTCGATCAGGTGGCCGAAATCTTCGGAGGAAGCATCATCTGGATCGAAAATGAGTGATTCCGCTAGCGAAACACAGGGAGAGGACGATGGCTGAGAAGGATGGGCTGAAGATAATCTGCGGAGCACTGACGAGAGCAAAGACGCCGTGCGCACGGCCACCGGTACCGGGAAGGACCAGGTGCAAGCTGCACGGCGGTGCCAGTCTGCGCGGAATCGAGCATCCTCGGTTCAAGACCGGGCGACACTCGAAGGTGATCCCGCTGCGACTGGCGGCGACCTATCAGGAGAAGCTCGAGGACGGCGAGATCCTGTCGCTGGTACCGGACATCGCCCTTCTTGACACCAGGATCGAGGAGCTTCTGACCCAGATGACGGTCGCGACCTCAACCTGGGAGGAGCTGCGCCGAGCCTACCGAAATCTGAACAACGCCGCCCGGTCAGAGGACAGGACAGCGGCAGAGGACGCGATGAGGGAGCTTGGCAGGATCATCGGCGAGGGCTCAGCGGAGGCATCCCGGTGGAAGGACACTATCGCCGTGCTCAAGGAGCGCAGGCAACTCGTTGACACCGAGCGGAAGCTCGCCTTCGATGAGAAGAACGCGGTTCAGGCCGAGCAGGTGCTCGCGATGCAGGGCCTGATCCTGTCGATCATTCATGAGCACGTCCACGACCGGGCGATCAGGAAGAAGATCAGCCAGGCATTCGAGCGGCTGCTGGGGCCGGGCATGGGGTCCTGATGTACGTCAAGAAAGATACGCTGCTGGCGAGGTTCGTGAAGGGCCTTGCTGACGGCGTCAACCCGGAGGCGACCCTCTTGCCGTTCGACACCCAGCCTGGTCCGCAGACGCGGCTACTGGAAACAGAGGCCGACGAGATCCTCTACGGCGGTGCGCGTGGCGGCGGCAAGAGCTTCGGCATGCTGCTGGACTTCGGTGACCATGCCATCACATGGGGGCCATCGGCCAAGGGCATCCTCTTCAGACGGCAGTTCGTCGATCTCGAGGACATCATCGAGGAGTCACACAGGATCTATCCAGCCATGAGCGCGAAGTACTCGCCAGGCAAGCAGACGTGGAGCTTCCCGAATGGTGCTCAGCTCCGATTCAGGTACCTCGCGCGCGACAGCGACGCCAACAAGTATCTCGGGCATCAGTACACCTGGATGGGCGTGGAAGAGGTGGGGACTTATGCGTCATTCCAGACGATTCGTAAGCTCAAGGCGACCCTGCGGTCGTCTGCTGGAGTAAAAGTCTGCCTCCACATGAACACCAACCCGGGCGGCGTCGGGCACAACTGGATCAAGTCTCGTTACGTTGATGCCGGTCCATCCGAGACGCTGGTATTCGAGAAGGATTGCCCAAACAAAAAGTGCAGCTACTCGGTGACATGGGTCGATGGCGAGGACGAGCCGATGATCTGCCCGTCAAAGAAATGCGGGTCAGAGTACACCGGTAAAGAGACCCGCTCCAGCCGCATCTACATCCCGGCAAAGGTTGAGGACAACCAGATCCTGATGAAGGCCGACCCGAGCTACGTGTCGAGGATTCGCGCATCCGGCCCTGACTGGCTTGTCGATGCGTGGCTGAACGGGAACTGGGACATCGTAGCCGGTGGAATGTTCGATGACCTGTTCTATCCGACGGTTATGGAGTCAAACATCATCGTTCCTGGCTTTGAGATTCCTGAGCACTGGATGATTTCTAGATCGTTCGACCACGGCACATCGAAACCGTTCTCGGTCGGCTGGTGGGTCGAATCTGATGGCACTCCTGTCATATTCAAAAACGGGAACGAGCACACCTTCCCTCGAGGCTCTCAGATCAGAGTGGCTGAGTGGTACGGATGCCATCCCGATCGGGCAGAGCACGCAAATGAGGGAACTGGACTTGTGGCACATGAAATCGCCAATGGTATCATCAATCGTGAGATGGAGATGTTTGGACGTTTAGCCGCTGCTGGAATCGCAGACAATGGGATCTGGAGTAACCACGGTGTGCGCGGTCAGACCGTCGCCTCCGAGATGCTTGCCTGCGGTGTTCAGTTCAGGCCATACCAGAAGGGACAAGGCACCCGCGCCAATGGCTGGGAGGTGATGCGGGGGCGGCTGAAGAACGCCGCCGAGCTGAACGATTCACCAGGTCTCTACATTGTGGAAACTTGCGCAGATTGGATTCGCACTGTACCTTCTCTACCTAGGAGTGAGCGAAATAACGATGACGTGAACTCTGACGCAGAGGACCACATCGCTGACGAGACCAGGTATCACCTGACCTCACCGACATTTGGGTTTACGGCGGGGACGACCAGGGAACTCTGGGGGAGACCGAGACGATGACCACAACCTCTCGACCTGGAGCCTACTACTACTACGGGATGCATGCCGGTGCAGATGAGATCCGTACCTTCACGCTGTACTCGTCCTATGATCGGGCGAGCAAAACTGGCACCGTCGTTGACCTGACCGGCGCGACCTTCAAAGCCGAGGGCAAGGACTCGGATGGCGTGACTGTCTTCGAGGTCACCCCGACCTTTGTCACCGACGGGTCGGACGGCAAGGTCACCATGACCATCCCCAACGCC
>Ga0070727_10003888_pt1 | contig 13103 bp, 10 predicted proteins | sample tdAd472_FD_66722 | JGI IMG/M metagenome (GOLD analysis project Ga0070727, IMG submission 66722) | Marine sediment microbial communities from the Atlantic coast under amendment with organic carbon and nitrate - tdAd47.2 | ecosystem: Environmental > Aquatic > Marine > Coastal > Sediment | place... | reverse complement strand
GGTGGGGGGGGGGGGGGGGGGGGGGGGGGGGGGGGGGGGGGGGGGGGGGGGGGGGGGGGGGGGGGGGCGGGCTGCCCGGGTGATTCGGGCGGACTCGGTACACTGATCGCATGGTTGAACGCGTCGGGCCGTATCGTGTTGAGGATGAGATCGGTCGCGGCGGCATGGGGATCGTGTATCGAGCGGTGGACGAGCGGCTGGGGCGTGCGGCGGCGCTGAAGACGCTGCCGAGCGAGGTGGCGCAGGACCCGGGTCGGCTGGAGCGCTTCGAGCGTGAGGCCCGGACGCTGGCGAGCCTGAACCATCCGAACCTGGCGGGGATCTACGGGGTGGAGGAGGATGAGTCGGGCGGGCGGTACCTGGCGCTGGAACTGGTGGAGGGGGAGACGCTGGCGGACCGGCTGGACCGGGGGACGCTGCCGGTGGAGGACGCGATCGAGCTGGCGGTGCAGGTCGCGGCGGGTGTGGAGGCGGCGCACGAGGCGGGGGTGGTGCACCGGGACCTGAAGCCGGCGAACATCAAGATCACGCCGGACGGTGTGGCGAAGGTGCTGGACTTCGGACTGGCGAAGGCGGACGAGGGGGTGACGAGCGGGAGCAGCATCAGTCAGGCGGCAACGCTGACGACGCCGGGGAAGCACGAGACGATGGAGGGGGCGATCCTGGGCACGGCGGCGTACATGAGCCCGGAGCAGGCGCGGGGGCGCAAGGTGGACAAGCGGAGCGACATCTGGTCGTTCGGGGTGGTGCTGTACGAGATGCTGTGCGGGTCGAGCCCGTTCGTGGGGGAGACGGTGAGCGACTCGATCGGTGCGATCCTGCACAAGGACGTGGACCTGGGGCGGCTGCCGGCGGGGACGCCGGCGGGCGTGAGGCGGGTGCTGTCGCGGTGCGTGGAGCGGGACAAGGGCCAGCGGTACCGCGACATCGGTGACGTGCGGGTGGAGCTGCTGCGCGCCATGGAGGAGCCGGAGGAGGTCGCGCCGTCGGGCGGGGGTGTCGGGTGGGTGGTGGCGGCGCTGGTGGGTGCGGCGTGCCTGGCGATTGGTGGTGGGGCGGTGTGGTTGATGCGGCCGACGCCCGAGGCCAAGGTGGCCAAGGTGGACCTGCTCGTGGCGACGGATCAGGAGCGGTTGGACGAGGTGTTTCCGCAGATCTCGCCGGACGGTGGGCGGGTGGCGTATATCGCGGGGAACATGATCCATGTGCGGGAGCTGGATTCATTCGAGGCGCGGGACGTGACGGGGACGGAGGACGCGGAGAGCGTGTTCTGGTCTCCGGACGGGGAATGGATCGGTTTCACCATGGGTCGCGGGGTGTACAAGGTGCGGCTGTCGGGCGGGGGCGTGATCAAGGTGTGCGATACCGAGGACCGGATGGGCTCCGAGGCGACGGGAGCCTGGACGGACGACGGGCGGATCGTGTTCCGCGGGGAGCGTGCGTTGTGGGAGGTGCCGGCCCGGGGCGGGGAGGCGACGGAGTTGCTGGCGAATTCCGAGGACGAGCTCGATTTTCATGCGGTTCGATCGATCCCCGGGACCGATGCGGTCACGTTTGTGACTCACATGGGCAACATGATGGAACACAGGCTGGAGGTCATGCGGGATTCTCGGCGTGTGGTCGTGGAGACCATGGCCGCGGACTCGATCACTTCGGTGGGGTATTCGCCTTCGGGGCACCTGCTGTATTCGGTTGGCTTTGCCGTGCCGGAGTTGTGGGCGGTTGGCTTCGATGTGGATCGGATGGTGGTGACGGGGGAGCCGTTCCTGGTGATGGTGGGCGCGACGTTTCCATCGGTGTCGGATGATGGCACGCTCGCGGTGAAGCGTGGGGCCGCGATGGAACTTGGCGGGGCGCTGGTGTGGGTGAAGCCGTCAACGGACACGGAGTTGGCCACGGTGGTGCCTGTGGGAGTCGGGGACGAGTTGGATCTGGTGACGGTTTGGGGGATGTCCCCGAATGGCCGCTGGGTGGCGGTGAGTGCCGGGGTGCCCACCTCGGCGGACCTCTGGGTGCTGGATCTGGAACGCAAGTCGATGAACCGGCTGACCTTTGGTTCGGTCTTCGCGGCAGGGCTGGGCTGGTCGCCGGACAGTGCCGAGTTGGCGGTGATGGAATTCAACCCCATGAGCGACACGGGGAGCATCCAAACGCGTTTCCTTGCAGCAGACGGTTCGGGTGAGGCTCGTGATGCGATCGACGGGATCGTGATCGGGTTTGATGATGGCTGGGAGCGGGTGCTGGTGCGGAACGATCCGCGTGAGGGGAAGACGGTGTACCGGGTTCAGCCGATGGACGGTTCCGGGGAATCCGAGGTGGTGTTTGAGTCCGATCGGGGGTTCGGTACTGAACTGGGCTGGGAATCGTTGTCGCCGGAAGGGGACCTGCTGCTGATTACTGATGACTCCTCGGGTACGTCGCAGGTGTTCTGCCTGAGGCTGGACGGGGGGCGGGGCCGGTATCAGATTTCGACCGACGGAGGGACTGCCGCGACGTGGTCTCGGGACGGGTCGTGGGTGTACTACGAAGACCGGACCACAAACCGAGTGATGCGGGCATCGGTCGAATGGGAGTACGACGAGAACGGGGAGCGTGGTTCGTTGCGGTTTGGGATGCCTGAGGATGTATTCAGCGCACAGGATCTCGGACTGCAGCTCAATTCGCGGTGGGCCTTCGGTCGGGATGGGACGTTTCTCGCGTTGAAAAACGAGACGGGAGACGGGCAGGGGCCGCGTGCGAGACTCTCGATCGTGACGAATTGGTTCGAGGAGTTCCGGGGGCGGTAGTGGTGGGGGTGGGGGTTGTGGGGGGGGTGGGGGTGTGTCCGGGCGGGCGGGGTCGCTCGGCTACACTGGGCGGGCATGCACTCGCAGGGCGACACATTCATGGAAGGGGCTCGGCGCGGGGAGGCGTTCCTGCGGGAGGTTGGGTCACGGCGTGTGTCGCCGGACGCCGCCGCGATCGCGCGGCTGGAGGCCCTTGGTGGCCCGCTGCCGGAGGGGGCGAGCGATCCGGTCGAGGTGGTGCGGTTGCTGGACGAGGTGGGGCGTGACGCGACGGTGGCGACGAACGGGCCTCGGTTCTTCGGGTTCGTGATCGGGGGGGTGCTGCCGGCGGCGCAGGGGGCGGGTGCGCTGGCGAACGCGTGGGACCAGAACGCGGGTCTGTGGGCGGGGTCTCCGGTGGGGAGCGTGTGCGAGGAGGTCGCGTCGGGGTGGCTGCTGGAGCTGTTCGGGCTGGAGCCCTCGTGCGCGGTGGGGTTCGTGACCGGGGCGACGATGGCGAACTTCACGGCGTTGTGCGCGGCCCGACACCGGGTGTGCGCCGACGCCGGGTGGGACGTGGAGGCACGCGGCCTGCACGGCGCGCCCGAGGTGCGGGTGGTGGCGGGCGAACAGGTGCACATCAGCATGCGCAAGTCGGTCTCGCTGGCGGGGCTGGGGCGGGAGCGGATGGAACTCGTGCCGACTGATAGGCTGGGGCGGATGCGTCCGGACCGGCTGCCGGAGCTGGACGAGCGGACGATCCTGCTGCTGCAGGCGGGGGACGTGAACACGGGGGTGTTCGATCCGTTCGAGGACATCGTGGGGCGGGCGAAGGAGGCCGGGGCGTGGGTGCACGTGGACGGGGCGTTCGGGCTGTGGGCCGGTGCGTGCGCGGCGACGCGCCACCTGGTGCGAGGTCTTACTAAGGCGGACAGTTGGGCGACGGACTGTCACAAGTGGCTGAACGCGGGGTACGACTCGGGCGTGGTGATCTGTCGCGACGAGGCGGCGCTGGTGGCGTCGATGTCGGCGCGGGCGAGCTACCTGCTGGAGAGCACGCGGCGCGAGCCGGCGTGGTACACGCCGGAGCTGAGCCGTCGGGCGCGGGGGCTCGAGGTGTGGGCGGCGCTGAAGAGCCTGGGGCGGTCGGGCGTCGATGAGCTGGTGGCGCGGTGCTGTCGGCACGCGCGTCGGTTCGCGGAGGGGATGCGGGAGGCGGGGTTCGAGGTGCTCAACTGGACCGAGGGTGAGGGGGTGACGCTGAACCAGGTGCTGGTCTCGTTCGGGGACGACGAGACGACGGCGCGGGCGATCCGGCTGATCCAGGACGACGGGACGTGCTGGGTGGGCGGTACGACATGGTCCGCCCCGGGCTCTCCCGTGCACGCCATGCGGATCAGCGTCAGCGGGTGGGCGACGACGGAGGAGGACGTGGAGCGGAGCCTCGAGGCGATGATCCGGTGCGGGCGGGAGGCGTCGTGAAAACGCGGGGCGTCCGATCCCATGAAGCGGGCACGGCGAACCGCGGGCCGAGTGCGTGGGTATGTCGTGACGTGCTGGAAGGGCGTGGATGATCGAGACGCGAGAGATCCGGGTGGACTACGGCGAGGTGACGGCGGTCACCGACGTGTCGCTGGAGATCGGTGCGGGTGAGATCTATGGGCTGATCGGGCCGAACGGGGCGGGGAAGACGAGCCTGATCAGCGTGCTGGCGACGCTGCGGGCTCCGACGTACGGGGACGCGAAGATCGACGGGAAGGACGTGCTGGAGGACGTGGCGGGGGTGCGGCGCGTGATCGGGTACATGCCGGACCTGGCGCCGGTGTACAAGACTTTGCGTTGCTGGGAGTTCCTGGACCTGTTCGCGCGGGCGTACGGGGTGGCGCGTCACGAGCGTCGGGCTCGGGTGAGCACGTGCCTGGACGAGGTGAACCTGACGGCGAAGCGGAACGCGAAGGCGGGGACGCTGAGCCGCGGGATGACGCAGCGGCTGGTGCTGGCCAAGACGCTGCTGCACGAGCCGAAGGTGCTGCTGCTGGACGAGCCGGCGAGCGGGCTGGACCCGATCGCTCGGATGGAGCTGCGTGACCTGCTCAAGCGGTTGGCGGGGCAGGGGCGGTCGGTGATCATCTCGTCGCACATCCTGAACGAGCTGAGCGGGTTCTGCACGTCGGTGGGGATCATGGAGCGGGGGCGGCTGGTGGTGCACGGGAACCTGGACGAGGTGCTCGAGAGCGTGAACGTGACGCGCCGGTACGTGGTGGAGACGATCGGGGCGTCCGATGGCGTGGCCGGGCTGCTGGACGGCGGGGCTGGCGTGACGGACGTGGTGACCGAGACCGACGCGAAGGGGAACGGGGTGGTGACGTTCGAGCTGGCGGGCGGGGACGAGGAGGCGGCGGTGATTCTGGGGCGGCTGGTCGCGGCGGGGGTGCGGGTGAAGGGGTTCGGCGAGCGCCGGCGCGGGGTGGAGGACGTGATGCGGCGAGTGGGCGCAACGGAGACGAGCTGATGCGAGAGGTGACCACGGCGTGCTGAGTGTGCTGAACGATCCGAACCCGCTGTTCGTGAAGAGCCTGCGTGCGCGGATGCGGTGGGCGCACCTGCTGAGCTGGGGCGTGGTCACGCTGACGCTCACGCTGTTCGTGGCGATGGTGATCTATCTGCCGATGGTGCACCGGCAGGGTGTGGCGAGCGCGGAGGCCGCGAAGGCGGTGATCCCTGCGGTGCTGATCATCCAGGCGGTGCTGCTGATGTTCCTGGGGACGGGTTCGGTGGCGTACGGGATCTCGATGGAGCGTGACGAGGGGCTGATCGAGTACCAGCGGATGACGCCGATGAGCCCGACGGCGAAGATCCTGGGGTACCTGTTCGGCCTGCCGGCGCGAGAGTACGTGCTGGTGGCGCTGACGATGCCGGTGCTGGGGTGGGCGGTGTTCGTGAGCGGGTTCAGCGTGGTGACGATCCTGCACTTCTACCTGATCTTCTTCTCGTCGGTGTGGGTGTATCACCTGACGGCGTTGACGGCGGGGATGGTGAGCCCGATGCCGCGTATGACGGCGATCATCTCGATGGGGCTGGTGTTCGTGCTGTACTTCGTGCTGCCGAACCTGAGCCGGATGGGGATCCCGTTCTTCGAGCACCTGACGATCCGGCCGCTGCTGTTCGGGATGGTGTGGGAGGAGCTGCCGGTCGAGATGCGGATGGGGGCTGAGCAGAGCGGGATCGACGAGGCGCGTCCGATCCCGTGGTTCGGCGGGACGATCAACCAGACGGTGTACGCGCTGCTGGCGCAGGGGTTCGTGATCGGGGTGATGTACTCGGTGCTGCGGCGCAAGTGGGTGCGGGAGACGAGCCACCTGTTCTCGAAGGCGAGCGGGGTGGTGGCGTACGCGGGCGTGCTGGTGTTCATGCTGTCGAGCCTGTGGGCGATCATGGTGCAGGACGAGGTGTACGCGAGCGTGTTCACGACCCGGTTCGAGACCGCCGAGTTCGTGGACGGGGAGTGGATCGCGACGATGCGGAACCCGAACGCGCCGATCGCGCGTGACCCCGAGGTCGTGATGGCGCTGCTGTTCGTCACGATCGGGCTGATGGGCGTGATGTACGTCTGCATGACGACGTGGCTCACGGCGAGCCGGCACACCGCGATCGAGGGCTGGCGCCGCGCGATGAAGCTCGGGCAGACACGCCTGGGCTGGAACTCGGATGCGACGACCAGCCTGCCGGCCTGCCTGCTGATGCTGGGGCTGTCGATGGCGGCGACGTGGCTGGTGCTGGACCTCGCGGCCTCGGACCACGGGTTCTACGGGCGCGGCCCGACGCCGGCCGGGCTGGTGCTGCCGGTGCTGGCGGTCTGCGGGTGCGGGCTGTTCGTGCAGGGGCTGTGCGAGCGGCTGGGCGGGCTGGTCTTCGTGGTGGGGCTGTTCCTGGTCTGGATGATCCCGCTGTTCGTGGGGGTGATCGTGTCGGCGGCGTTCAACGAGCTGGACCTGGCGATGCTGGTGGCGATGCCGTGCCCGCCGGTGCCGATCTTCAGCTCGGTGGCGCTGATGCTGGAGACGACCGAGCCGCTGCCCGGGATGCGGGCGGGCCAGTTCGTGCCCGACGACGAGTTCTCGTCGTTCCGGGCGATCTCGACCGCGGGGGGCTACGCGTACTTCGTGGCGGGGGTGGGCGTGCAGGCCTGGCGGCTGATGTACCGCACCCGGGTCCGCCGGATCGGGCTCGGGGCGGAGTCCAACGAGCGGAGCTGGCTGGACGCGGACCTGCCGGAGCAGACCGAGGACTTCTAGCGTGGTAGGCTTGGCGTGACGCCACCCCGTTTCCCCTCGCCCCCCGCGAAGGAGCCTCGATGAGCAACTCAGCGACCGCGGCGGTGTACGCCGGCAGCTTCGACCCGCCGACCAACGGGCACGTCTGGATGATCGAGCGGGCGGCCCAGCTGTTCGACCGGCTGTACGTCGCGGCGGCGGAGAACCCGGAGAAGAGCTACGACTTCCCGCTGGAGCAGCGGCTGGGGTGGCTGCGTGAGGTGTGCGGGGCGCAGGCGAACGTCGAGGTGGTGAGCATCGAGAACGAGTTCCTGGCCCACTTCGCCAAGCGGGTGGGGGCCAAGCACGTGATCCGCGGCATCCGCAACGAGGCGGACTACCAGTACGAGCGTGGCATGCGGTACGTGAACAGCGACCTGCACCCGGGGCTGACGAGCGTGTTCCTGATGCCGCCGCGTGAGCTGTGCGAGATCAGCTCGAGCTTCGTGAAGGGGATGATCGGCCCGGCGGGGTGGGAGGACGTGGTGCGTGGGTACGTGCCGGGGTGCGTGTTCGAGGCCCTGCGCGGGAGCGTGTGATCAGGCGCGCCGGCGGCGACCGAGCGCGAGGCAGGCGGGCGCGAGCAGCACGGCCGCGGACGGTGCCGGGACGAACAGCACGTCGGACTGGAAGGTGACGTCGGGCTGAGAGAAGTCGATGGTGCTGAAGACGCCAGTGGACACGGAGACGAGGGCCCCGGTCGAGGGGCCGAGCGAGAGGGCGTACTCGAACGGGCCCATGTCCTGCACGGTGGTGGTCCAGGAGGCGATGACGAGGGGGGTGGAGCGGTCGGCGGCTCCCGCGCCAGCCTGCTCGAGGAAGATCGAGTTGGTGAAGCCGAAGTTGAGGACGCCGTCGGCGTTGGCGCCGCCGCTGGTGCCGCCGTTGGCGTCGAGCACGTACTGGAAGTTGCCGTATGTCGCGAAGGCGGGGTCGGTCGGGTCGAGTCGGATGTTGACCGACTCAACGACCGGGTCGCCGGTGATGATCCCGAAGCCCTCGAGCTCCACGGCGAGCTGCCAGGTGACGGTCCGCCCCATCTCGACGACCGAGCCGGGGTTGTCGTGCGTCACGGCGATCGTGACTTCCTGGCCCAGCGCACCCTGCGTTGAGGCCAGAACAGCGACAGCGATCACGACGTGTGTGGATCTCATCTCTTCGGTCTCCTCGCAACCAGTTTCGCAGATGCGAGTGTACCGATCAAGCGGTCTTTTGGGGCTTCACGGGATTCTGACCGATCGGATTTGATTCTGTTCGGTGTTTCAGCGATCGTGGCGCGGTTTGCGTCGGCCGACGGCCAAGGCGAGTGCGAGCGGTGCGACCGATCCCGGGGGTGGGAGGATGGTGAGCGTGTCGATCTCGAGGTCGGGCTCGCCCATGGCGAAGTCGGTGCGGTCGAGCGGGCTGTTGGCGAGGGTGAGGAATGGGGCGCTGGACCAGCCCTTGAGGATGTCGTAGGTGAAGGTGCCGGTCGCGCTGGCGGTGAACTGGAAGGTGCCGACGGTGAAGGGGTTCCCGCGGTCGGCGGGGTGGCCGAAGGCGTCGAGCAGCAGGGAGTTGGTCCAGTTGATGAAGGGGAGGTGTGGCCCCTCGGCCTGGCCGCCGTTGGCCCCGCCGTTGGTTTCGGTGAAGACCATGTCGGAGGCGTTGCCGAGGTTGGCGCCGGCGATGAGCTTGAGGTTGCCGCCCTCCGCCGCGTGTGCGTTCTGGAAGGAGACTGCGAGCGTCCAGGTGACGGTGTCGCCGACGGCGATGACCGAGTCGTGGTCGTCGTGGGTGAGGTGGATGGTGGCCCGCATCGGCCCGGTCTGCGCGGTGGCCCGGGGCGTGGCCAGCGCGAGCGTGATCGCGGCGAGCGGGATCAGAGCGGGTGCGGTCGGGCGGGACGCCATGGCGAGAAGGTGCGGCGCATCGCGACGAGTGCCAGCGGGTTGACCGGGTTTGCCTCGTAGAAATGCCTTGCGTCACCCTGTCCGGGTGCGTGGTCGGGCGCGATCGCGCAGATCACGCGCGGCGGCGGCGGGTGGCGAGCAGGCCGACGAGGGCGAGCGGGGTGAGTGAGCTCGGCGATGGCACAATGGTGAGCGTGTCGGTGATGATCGCGACCTCGTAGGACGAGAAATCGGTCTGCGCGAATGCGGTCTGCGCGATGCTGACAAACGCGAAGGAGGCCGGGCCGTTCACGAGTTCGTATTCGAGCGTGCCGGCGCGGGTGGCGGTGAAATCGAATTCACCGACGAGCAGCGGGTTGGACCGATCGGCGACGACGCCCGAGAAGGCCTCGAGGAAGATCGAGTTCGTGAAGTTGACATAGTCGAACCCGGCGCCGTTGGACGTGCCGCCGTTGTTGCCGCCGTTGAAGGGTTGGATGTGCATGGGCGAGGACTCACCCAGCGTGTTGTCGGCGTGGATGGCGATGTTGCAGCCGGAGGCGAGCTCGGCGCCTGTGAAGCCGATCTCCAGCGACCAGGTCACGGTCTCGCCGACGGCGATGACCCCGTCGGCGTCGTCGTGGGTGAGATAGACCGCGGCCGAGGGGTCGTCCTGGGCGAGGGCGGCGGGGCCGAGGAGGGCGCACGCCGCGACGGCTGCGCCCACGATCCGGGGTCGGGTGGGCTTGCTCATGCGTGAAGTATGCATCGGGTTTGGGTGTCGCGAAAGCGAAGTGGCGAGACTTATCGGTAGATTTCGGCCAGGTCCCGCCAGAACGTGGGGTAGGTCTTGGCGACGCACCCGGGGTCGTTGATCGAGACGTTCGGACGCCGCAGGGCGATGAGGGCCATCGACATCGCCATGCGGTGGTCGTCGTAGGTGTCGAAGGCGACGGGTGGTGCGTCCTCCGAGAGATCCAGCGTGAGCCGGCTCCCATCGTGCGGGGGGGTGATGGAGAGGGCGTCGTCGTCGCCGTTGAGGTCGGGGGTGAGGGTGACGCCGATCTTGGCCAGCTCTGTGCGGAGGGCCTCGATGCGGTCGGTCTCCTTGACGCGGAGCGTGCGCACGCCGCGGACGATGGTGGTGCCGGGCGTGAACGCGGCGACGGCGGCGAGGGCCATCACGGCGTCGGGCATGTCGGCCATGTCGATCATGACGGGCTTGAGGTGGTCCGGGCCGCGTGTGGTGGTGACGGGATCGCCCTGGCGGGTGGCGCCGTGGACGAGGGCGCAGCCCATCTGCTCGAGCACGCGCGGGAAGTGGGCGTCGCCCTGCAGCGAGTCGTCCGGGTGCGGGCCGATGACCCGGACCGTGGCGGGGTCGCCCGCGCCCGGCAGGATGGCGCCCGCGGCATGGAAGCAGGTCGCGCCCGAGGCGTCGGGCTCGATCTCGAGGTCGAACGCCGGGACGGGCTTGTCCACGCGGATGACGGAGAGGTCGGCCGCGGATCGGGCGGGTGCGCCGAGGTGGGCCAGCAGGGCGAGCGTCATGTGCACGTAGGAGGAGGAGGTCACGCCATCGGGCAGGCGGAGCGTCAGCCCGGAGGCGAGGCAGCCGCCGACGAGCAGCAGGGCGGAGATGAACTGCGAGGACTGGGTCCGCCCGATGGTGAGCGTGGACGAGGACAGGATGCCGCCGACGGGTGGCGTGATCCGGATGGGGGGGCAGTCGGGGGATTCGAGGTGCTCGACGTGTGCGCCGAGTTCGGCCAGTGCGCGTGTGAGTTCGGCGATCGGGCGTTCCCGCATCCGCTGGTTGCCGGTGATGACGAGCGGGTGGTCGGCGACCAGGGCCGCGGCGGTGAGGAAGCGGGTCGCGGTGCCCGCGTTGTTGAGGTCGAGGACGGTCTCGGGGATGGCGGGCGGCTTGGGGGCGGGGATGGGCCAGCGTCCGCCGGTGCCGCGGACGGCGAGGGCGTCGGGGTCGGAGGTGTCGAAGGTCGCGCCGAGCTGTGTGAGGGCCGCGAGCATGCGCTGGGCGTCGTCGGCGTCGAGCAGCGGGCGGCGGAGCGTGGACTCCCCACCCGCCAGCGCGGCCAGCAGCAGGGCCCGGTTGGTGATCGACTTGGAACCCGGGGGGCGGACGGTGGCGTCGATGGGGGCCTGGCCGCGGGCGCGCTTCGGGGGCGTCAGCGGGAGAGGGTTCGGGAGGTCGGCGAGGGGCCCCGAGAGGGTCTCGGCGAGTTTGGATGGAGAGGGCGAGGTGGGCACGCGGACAGCGTAGCGGTGATCCACGCTCCGGGTTACCCTCGCAATATGACTGACACGAAGCCGAAAGAGAAGATGGGGTGTCTGAAGAAGCTGCTGCTCGCGGGCTCCCTTGGCGCGGCGGTTCTGGTGCTGGGCACGCTGCTGCTGTACCTGCTGTGGTTCGTGCCGGCGGTGAACGAGAAGCCGGTGCTGGAGCGGGACTACCTGGCGGAGTGGCAGGGGGCGGAGGTCTTCGGGGACGAGAGCACGCACGCGTGGCCGGTGATGGTGCGGGGGGTGGAGGAGGTGGGGATGCGCCCACGTGTGGAGTTGCCCTCGTTCGGCGGTCGCAGGATGGAGGTCATGGTTGAGTATGAGACCCGGCCTGGGGACGAGCACTGGGAGATGCTGGAAGAGTTTCTGGGTCGGATCGAGGTGAATACCGCGCTGGATCGGATTCGTGAGGTGGCGGAGAAGCAGGTGTTGGGATTTAGGCATACCGACGCCCAGGATCCCGATCTGATCGCTGCACAGGCGGCGATCGATCCGGAGTTTGACGGATTCGTGCCGCAGCCGAGCGGCCGGCCCGGAATGCACGCGATTCAGCTGCCGTATCTGTGGGTCGCCCGGACTCATGCGAAGGCGCTGTCTGCGCGTGCGTTCGTGCATGGGTTCCACGGGGTTGGCGGGATGGAGTCGGTGCGGGATGTGGAGGCAGCGTTGGCACTGGGTCGGCACGCGGAGCGGCAACGCGGCGGGCTTGTGACTCGGGCGGGCATCGAGATCGCGGGGGAGGTCGCGGATGCGGCGCTGGAGACACTGGCACGCGACAGCGATGAGATTGAACCGGCAACGCTGGAGGCGCTGGACGCGGTGTTGGCGCAGTGGCAGGCTCGGGAGAGAGTTGACCCGTATGTGTACGCGGTGCTGTCGGGGCGGGACCTGCTGCAGCGGGTGTATGACGAAAACGGCGACATGACCGCGTTCGGGGTGGTGGCGCTGTCGCAGGACGATGTCGACATGTTTGGCGATGAGTCGTTGCTGTCACACGTCGATGAGAGCCTCGACGGGCAGTCGTTCCAGATCAAGGCGTACGGCGTCTTCGCACGCGGAACGTATCCAGAGCGGGCAGAACTGGATGCGTTGCTTGACCGGTTCGAGCCGCTCGGGCGGGCGTTCGGTGAACTCGAGCCGTGGGAGGCGGATCCGGCGGTGGACCCGGTGAAGAGCATCTACGAGGTCGTGCGGGAGGCGGAGCAATTCGAGAACGTGCCGTTGCAGATTGCGTATTCACACAGCATCGCCTCCGGGCTTGCCGGGGAAGGGGCACAGGCGGTGTCGCGGGTATCGGCGGCGCGGCTGGCGATCGCGGGGATCCGGCATCGAAATGAGACGGGGGACTGGCCGAGCACGGCGAACGAGCTAGGCGACGGGAGCGCGTGGCCGGACGGGTTTTCGGGCGAGCCGCTGCGCTTGATCCCTGGAGAGTCCGGGATCGTGATCTACTCGGTCGGGACGGACCGGAACGATGACGGTGGGCGGGTGTGCGAGAGACCGACGCAGTACTGGTGGCCTGCGAACGCGGTCAAGATGGAGGCCGCGGATCCGGAGGAGTTCGACGGGGACTGGGTGCTGTGGACGCCGGATCTGCACGAGGTTCGGACGGCAGAGCGGGTGGCCGAGGCGGCGGAGTACGAGGACGAGTGAACGGTCGGGATGATGAACGTTGAAGGCCCGACGATGGCTGCGCCATCCTCGGGGCACCCGTGGTGAGACGAGCCCGGGGCGCAAGCGACGGGACCGGTCCCCGGTCATGCGGGGCCGCGTGCTGACGCCCGCGGCTCGGATGACCAGCCGGTTGCGTGAGCAACCGGGGAGGGGCGTGTCCGTGGTTGGTTCCAGTC
>Ga0070727_10003882_pt1 | contig 13119 bp, 7 predicted proteins | sample tdAd472_FD_66722 | JGI IMG/M metagenome (GOLD analysis project Ga0070727, IMG submission 66722) | Marine sediment microbial communities from the Atlantic coast under amendment with organic carbon and nitrate - tdAd47.2 | ecosystem: Environmental > Aquatic > Marine > Coastal > Sediment | place... | reverse complement strand
AGGCGGGGTCGACCGTCCCGGCTAAAACGTCCCTTGCCGAAACATATTTCTGCTTATCCGTTTTTGAAAAATAGGGCCAAACCCGCCCCTTTTCATCGGTCTTAATATCAAGCCCTTTGGCGACCGCGACCGAATCGACCCCAGCTTCATTAGTCCGCACCAGAACGGTCCGGCGGTTCGTCGCAACGCGCAACATTTCCAAAGAAAGCGAGGGGAACAGCTTACCCTGATAATTGAAAAACGTCGGAACCCGGCGAACTACCCCATCGGGCTCGGGAGCCAACGAGAAGAAGCCATGCCCGCTTGCGTTTTTTTCAAGTTCTGGAACATTGCGGATCATAGAGATAACCGGCGGCAGAAAATCCTGCGGGTTCCTTGCCGCTTTACTTAATTTTCTGACGGCCACGGACTGTCTGACCGGGGGATCGTCTTTTTCCGGCAAATCGTCCCAGTAGTTCGCCTGCCCTAAGACCACCCTGCTTTTCCGAATCACTTGACCGAAAACTTCATCGTTGCTTGGAAGTTTTCTCAGCTTCCCTTGCATTTCCTCATCAAGACCGACGAGGCTATCGGCAATATTTTGCGGATTCAGCCGATCCGGTTCCGCGAAGACAACGTCGAAGGCAACCAGCCCGGCGCCCATTTGCATGAGATTGGAAACCATTTGGGCCAATACGGTTCTCGGCCAGGGCCATTGCCCAATTTCCGCAAGACTTTTCTCATCCAAATCAATAATCGTGACGGGACGAATACTGACCTCGCGAGGCTTCATCTGTTGGTAGATGTCGAAGATTTTCACACGGAGGAACTGAACGGGATACGGGTCGACGACCCGCAAAGCGACAAAACCGATCAGCATCAAAAGTGCAATCCAACGGCCTTTTTGGAACATCCGGACAAACAGGTTGGCTTTTTTTCCTTTGCCGGATTTACCTTTTTGCTTGGCTTTCGGGCTTTCTTCTACAGCGTTTTGCTGTCCCTCCCCCAAATTTTCAGCCATTGCCACCCCCTAATATAGATCAACCTACCGTCTTTTATCTTGGGCGTCGCATTTCAAGGATGCAATAGGCACTGCGACTATTTTCTAGAATTTTTCTGACTGCAACCTTCCCCCTAAGCTCCTCACTTTCTCCCAAACACCTGAGAACACCTCTTAACTACGACTATACGGCCTCAAAAGAACCGTCTATAATCCTTTGAATTAAGGGAAAAAACTGCGACGATTACCGCAAGTTGTGAAGCAATTAAAGAATTTAAAGGCGACACGGGCGATGGCGAATTCAAGCGACAGGCAATGGCTGCATGACGTACTGCGGCCCATGCGCAGGAGCTTTCGAGAAGTTTTTTTGATTTCTTTTTTTGTGAATGTTTTAGCGCTCGCCGTCCCGGTTTTCGTTTTGCAAATCTATGACCGCGTCGTTTTTCACGCAGGCATCAGCACTTTGCAAGGTCTGGTTATCGGCATGGCGTTGGTCCTGGTTTTTGACTATGTGCTTCGCAACTCTCGCGCCCGCATCCTACAAACCGTGGCCTTAAGAGTTGATGTCCAGACCGGGCGCGCGCTTTTCAATCGGGTGATGTCCCTCCCCCTGCGTGCCCTTGAAGCTAAACCGGCTCCATACTGGCAGTCTTTGTTCCGAGACGTTGAGGTTGTTCGCAACACGGTTTCCGGAAGTTCCGCCATTCTTTTGTGTGACCTACCCTTCGTTTTTGTTTTTCTCGGCGTTATCTTCATTATCGCCAAGCCAATCGCATGGGTTTTGGCGCTGGTCTTTCCGATTTTTATTTTTATCGCATGGCGTTCCGGCAACGTCCTTAATTCAGCAACGCAAAAAGAGCGTGAAACCGCGATGAACCGCGACGATCTGATAGGCGGGATCATCAATGGTAGAACGACGATCAAAGCCTTGGCGCTTGACCGCGCCATGCGCCCGATGTGGGAAGAAAAACACGCGGCTAACATTGAAAATTCCGTACACCGCGGCGGCAAGGCGGATGCTTTTACGGCTTTTGGTCAGACTTTAACCTTAATCACAACAATTGGTCTGACGACCGTGGGGGCCATTGCGATCATCAACCAAGAGCTGACCATCGGCGCTTTAATCGCGACCAACATGTTGAGCGGACGCCTTTTGGGGCCGCTCAACCAATTGGTAAACACCTGGAAAATTTACACGAGTTTTCGCCAATCGGTTCAGCGTTTAAGTGAAGTTTTTTCCTCCGAGGCAGAGCGCCAGGAAAGCGAAGTATCGCTGGGCACTCCGAAAGGCAATTTGACTCTAGAAAACGTCGTCTTTTCCTACAATCCTGAAGGGGCGCCTATTATCAACGACATCAAATTGTCGATAAAACCCAGTTCTCTGACCGCCCTCGTCGGTCGTAACGGGAGCGGCAAAACGACCCTTATCAAGCTTATCCTCGGTCTTTATAAGCCAAGTTCCGGCCGCGTTCTCTTGGACGGTGCAGACTTAGCGCAATTTACCCGCTCCGAGTTGGCCAGTTGGATGGGCTACGTTCCTCAAGACTGCGTGGTTTTTGCAGGCACCGTTAGAGAAAACATCTCCCACGGACAACCGGACGCTCCCGACCAGGAAATTATTCGGGCGGCAAAAGCGGCGGGCGTTCACGACTTCATCATCGACATGCCTGACGGATATGCGACGGAAATCGGCGAAGCCGGTCAACGCCTATCCGGAGGGCAACGGCAAAGAATCGCCATTGCCCGTGCTCTGGCCGGAAAACCTTCTGTCGTTTTGATGGATGAACCCTCGGGCAGCCTGGACAGGCAAGCGGAAGAAGAGCTCAAAAGAACTTTGATCGAGCTCGCCAAGGAACACACCGTAATTATCGTTACTCATAGCCCGATCCTTTTGCAGGCTTGCGATAACCTGGTGGCGCTTGACAAGGGAAGAGTCGCTCTTGCCGGCCCCACCAAGGACGTATTGCCCAGATTGTTTGGCCGTGCGCCAGCTGCGTCCGCCCCCCCGGCTCAACCTGCTGCGCCCGCCGCCGCTCAATTACCGGCGCAAGAAGCCAAGCCTCAGCCCCAGGCCTCTCCGGCAACGCCTCAACAAAGCTCTGCGCCGACTGACAAGCCTCAATCTCCGGCCCAAGCCACTGCGACACCGACTAAGCCCCCCTCTCCGGCGACAGCTCATACCGGTTCAGCAAGCAATCAGATTCCACCCAAGCCGCAATCGGTGACGCGCCCGACAACGGCCCCCTCTCCCAATATGCCAAATGGGCAAGCCGCACAGCGTGGCCAGATCCCTCCGCACCAAGCTCCAGGAACAGCGAACGGGAGTTCCTCGCAACGGCGGCAACCGACAAATACTCCAGCGCAACAACCGTCAAAATTAAATACCCCACAGGTAAAATTGGCAGGAACGACGCCCGAACGACAGCTTCGCAAGGCGGCCCCCCCTCCCAGCGCTTCCGGTTCAAACCTTAAATCCGATGCCGATAAACAACGACAGACGATGCCTGTTAAAGGGAAGCCACAGCCATGAGTCGTTTGGATGAACTTCAATCTTCCCATCCCCTGCCAACTTGGCGGCCCTTGGCCTGGGCTATTGTCTTGCTTCTATCCGGACTCTTCGTTTGGGCTTACTTCGCTAAATTGGATGAAGTGACGGTCGCGATGGGGGAAGTCATCCCTCAAGGGAAAGTGAAGGTCATTCAGCACCTTGAAGGGGGAATTATCGAAACGATCCACGTACAGGAAGGCGACATCGTCAAGGAAGGCGATCCCTTGGTTCAACTTGATTTGGCATCAGCCGGAACAAATAAGGAAGAGCTTCAGGTTCGTCTCGATGGGTTGAAACTGAAGCGCGCTAGGTTGGAAGCCGAAGCGACAGGCTCTCCGACACCTGATTTTCCAAGCGAGGAAGCTTTGCGCCTTCCCCAAATCGTCGTCGCCGAACAAAAAGCCTTTGAAGCCCGACGCCATGAACTCAACTCAACCATGACGGTAATGCGCGAACAGGTCAAACAGCGCCAATTGGAAGTCAAGGAGTTGAACGGGCAAAAGTCGGCCATTGAGCGAAACCTTAAATTGGCCAAAGAACGTTTCAAGATGAGTGAATCGCTTCTTTCGCAAGGCTTGACCGCCAAAATGGAACACCTGCAATTAGAAGCGGAAGTCTCCCAACTTGAAGGGGAATGGGAAAGTATTGTCCCGGCGATCCCCAGGGTAGAAGCTGCGGTGACCGAAGCTCAGGAACGGGTTCGTGAAGTAGCCATTAAATTTCAACGGGAAGCCCAGGAACAATTGGGTGGAGTGGAACAGAACATCGCGCAGGTCCAGGAACTCTTGGTCAGAGCGACCGAGCAAGGTTTCAGAGCGACGATCGCATCACCGATTGACGGCGTAGTCAAAAACATGCGCTACAACACCATTGGCGGCGTTGTAAAACCGGGTGAACCCATTCTCGAAGTCGTTCCGACGGGTGAAAATCTGGTCATTGAGGCAAAACTCAATCCAGTCGACCGCGGATACGTCCAGGTAGGTCAACCGACCGTCGTCAAGGTAACAACTTACGACTTCGTTCGTTACGGCGGTTTGGACGGCAAGGTCATTCAGATCGCCGCCGACTCAACGACCGGTCCGGAAGGCGAGCCTTATTTCCGCGTCGTCGTTGAAACCGACAAGACTTACCTTGGACAAGAAAAAGGCAAGCTCCCGATTACCCCTGGCATGGAAGCGACGGTCGACATCCATACGGGGAAAAAATCGGTTCTCGACTATTTGATTAAGCCGGTCCTCAAAATGCGTCATGAAGCATTTAGAGAACGCTAGACTCTTAGGGCGTGATCGGATGAATAAGTTGTAATGTTTCAATTTTCGTTAGGAAATCGCCCCTATATTGGTATGCGATAATGTATTAGGGACGCTTTCAGGGGTTCGGGCGGAATGTCACTCGCGACAATTCTTGGTGTTATTTTCGGTTTTGGACTTTTTGTCGGCGCTGTCGTCACCAGCACTGACAACTATCTTATGTTCCTCAGCCTTTCGAGTTTCGTCATGGTGGTCGGCGGCACCTTCGCCTCGACATTCATCGCTTACGAACCAAGATACGTTCTCCTGTCCCTCAAGCTTATTTGGCGCATCGTCTTTGCCCCTAAAGTTGGACGGAACATTTTGAGCGCCGAAATCGGCCGGATGATCAAATGGGGTTACACCGTTCAAAAAGGCGGCATGCCGGCACTGGAGAAAGAAGCCGGAAAAGCCGGCAAGGCCGATAAGTTTTTGGGCTTTGGCCTGCAAATGGTCATCAGCGAATACGAAGCCGAGGACGTTCGCGAAATTCTAACCAACACCATTGAAACCACCTTCACACGAAACACCGTTCCGGCCGACATTCTTCGGCAAATGGGCGGCACGGCTCCCGCTTTCGGCATGATCGGGACTCTCGTCGGTCTGATTATTATGCTGGACAATATGGGAGAAGATCCCTCTTCCGTCGGTCCGGGCTTGGCGATTGCGCTTTTGACGACTCTTTATGGCGTTTTGATCGCCCGTCTAATTTTCATGCCGGCTGCGGCAAAAATTCAGCAACGGGAAGAGATCGTTCGTTTCCGGAACTACCTCGTTTCCGAAGGGCTTTCTCTTTTGGCGGCGCGCAAAAGCCCACGATACATCCAAGATAGGATGAACAGCTTCCTTGACCCGGCAATTCACTACAACCTCGACAAGTCGAGGAAGAAGTAGATGTCTGCCGAGAATTGGAAAAAAGGCAAGCCGCAAGAGGAAAGCGAAGACTGGCTGGTTACCTATGCGGACGCCATCACGCTCTTGATGGCTTTTTTCATCATCTTTTTTTCCATATCGAAGGTCGACAAAGGAAAGTTCGACCAAATGCGCCAAGGCATCGGCAAAGATATTTTGCGTAAGGAAACTATTCTTCCGATGCAGGAATTGAAGGTAGACATCCAGGATATCGTCTACACGCTTAAAGCCGATGAAGCCGTTAAGGTAACAACCGATTCCGAAGGGGTTGTATTGGAATTCGCCAGCGGTGCTTTTTATAAGTCCGGCACTGCAGAACTCAACGAAGCGGCCTACCCCTTGCTCAATAGCGTTGCGCAAACCATTCTGTCGCCTAAATACGCAAACTTCTCTATCGAGGTCGAAGGTCATACCGACGACGACCCGATCAGCACCTTGCAATACCCCTCCAACTGGGAGCTATCGGCAGGCCGAGCCTCCCGCGTGGTGCGCCACTTCATCGAACAAGGGATCGTCGCCAACCGGCAAAAAGCGGTTGGGTATGCGGCGACCATTCCCAAAGTGCCGAACAGAACGCCGGAGGGCGTTTCAATTCCTGAAAACAAAGAAGCAAACCGCCGCGTTGTTGTCAGGCTTAAGCCGCAAAGCAATCCCGAGGGGCGGTTTGATTATGAAATGCCGAGCTTCGGCCCCAAAGGCCCGGTCGTCGACGTGCCGCAAATGGGAACCGTTTCGACAATGGAAGACCAGTAGCTAAACGATTTCTACTTCCATGTTATCGCGGGCAACAAATGCGTCGTGCCAGGCTTCGCGCACCTGTTTTTCGATATCCGCCATGAAGACATCATCGTGATCGGGATCGTGATGGAAGACGGCAAACTGCTTGACCTTCGCTTCCTTGCAAAGCTTCATCCCCTCATTCCATGTTGAGTGTCCCCACCCCACTTTTTCCGGGAATTCTTCTTCCGTATAGGTGCTGTCATAGGCGACCAGGTCCGCACCTTCAATCAACCCTAAAATATTTTGATCCATCTCACCGGGAACATGCTCGGTATCCGTAATGTAGCAAAAGCTTTTGCCTTTATATTCAACACGGTATCCCGTTGCTCCATTAGGATGATTTAAGGGTGCTGTCCGTATTCTAACGTCTGGAGAAAGATTAAACTCATCTCCAGCTTTAAAATCTTCGAACTTCATATCCGCCTGCATCGCCTCCAGGGGCACCGGGAACATCGGGTTGGACATCTGGCTAGCAATGATTTCTTGAACCCCCCCCTTTCCAATCAGGTGTCCAGCCATGATCTTTAGGGTGTTGCCGGGGGCAAATGCAGGCTGAAAAAAAGGAAAACCGTTAATGTGGTCCCAGTGGGTATGCGTCAACAAAAGGTTGGTCTTCTTGATCCCCCTCTTTGAAATCGCCTGCCCCAAATTTCTGATACCGGTTCCCGCATCTAAGATGAGGTGTTGGTCGCCAACGATGACCTCAAGGCAACTGGTGTTTCCGCCATATTGAATATGACTGGCAGCAGGACAAGCAATACTGCCGCGCACCCCCCAAAATTTAATACCTATTGTCATCCGCTTTTAGCCCTTCCCTTATCGCCGGCATTCTCTTGTAAACCGGTGATCTTAATCTTGTCGCCACCCCCCAACCCCAGGAGCTTCGCTGCGCTATCCTCGCGGGCAGCAATTTCAACGAGACCGTTTGAATTTTCATACCAGAAACACCGGCTTTTTTGAACGCTTGAAAATCTTAACGCCCATTCAATTCGCTTACCATCGATCTCAACCGTTGATTCTTTTGACAAATTCTCTGCTCTTACACCTGTCACGATGTTTCCGTATCCGTCGATATAGACCGCTTTTTCGCTTTCTTTCGGCCAATTCCAACCGACGATTCCACTCACATCCATCTCTCTTGTTTCCACAGCCCGCCCCGTCGCAATTTTTGCAGCAACAGGAGCGAATAAATCCCGGCCATGGAATGTCTCGGAGAGCTCCTCGGGCTCCCAAACGATTTCTTGAGCAACGGCATGTCTCGCTCTTTTTGCAGCAACCGCCAAAAGACCGTTGTCCGGACCGACGAAAAAGCGATTATCGGCTTCAATGACGAGCGGTTTGCGCTGGCTTCCTACTCCAGGATCGACCACGCACAAGAAAACCGTTCTCTCCGGAAACGAAGAAACAAGCGATGCCAAAAGATAGGCGGCAGCATTCGGATCGAACGCCGGAGCGTCGGACATCAGATTTACCACCTGGGCGTTCGGCGCTTCCTTAAGGACAGCCGCCGTCATTTGCCCTATGTAAGGCCCTTCCAATCCGAAATCCGTAAACAAGACGATCACGGCAGTGTTTCCTTTGAATTAGCCTAATGAAGCAACCGAGCTTCTATTCGCGGCTATCCTTCGAGTTCTCACTTTTCACGATAAAAAAGGAGAAATTGGTAGCTCCATTCAATATTTGTATTTTTGCTTAATTTTCAATGAAGTACATAATTTTTTGCCTTCTTTCCCGGATTAAAAAACCGTAGAGCGAAACATTTCGCTCTTGGCACAATACCCCTACCTTGGTAATCAAACGCTCCAACTTAGAAGGTATGGGGAAAAAGTCGTCATCATGAGTTTTCTGGGACTGCCCGAGAAGCAAGGTCTATACGACCCGCGCAATGAACATGACGCCTGTGGAATCGGCTTTGTTGCCGATATCAAAGGGCGCAAGAATCACGACATCGTCAAACAGGGCTTGGAAATTCTCAAGAACCTGACACACCGGGGCGCGGTGGGCGCCGACCCGTTGGCTGGCGATGGAGCAGGTCTGCTGATTCAAACTCCCGATCAGTTCATGCGCGAAGAATTTGCCAAGACCTCGGTCAATCTACCTGAAGAAGGCCACTACGCCATCGGCATGGTTTTTCTGCCGCAGGACCAAACCGAACGGAAAGCCTGCGAAGAAACCGTCCGCCGTTTCGTCGAAGCCGAAGGTCAAACCCTATTGGGATGGCGCGATGTCCAAACCGATCGCGCGGTTCTCGGTGAAAGCGTCAAGAAAACCGAACCGGTCGTCCGTCAGTTTGCCGTCGGTCGCAATGCCGCCTTGGCCGATCAGGACGCATTTGAGCGCAAACTGCTGGTGATCCGCAAGCAGGTGCACCGGGCTGTCGAAGAGCAAAACCCGGATACCGACTTTTATGTTACGTCATTCTCCTCCCGCACCCTTCTTTACAAAGGAATGACGCTTGCCGACCGTGTCGCTTCTTACTATCCGGAACTGGAAGACGAACGGATGGTTTCGGCACTGGCGATGGTCCACCAACGTTTTTCCACCAACACCTTCCCTAGCTGGCGGTTGGCCCAGCCGTTCCGGGTTATTTGCCACAACGGCGAGATCAATACGCTTCGCGGCAACATCAACTGGATGCGCGCTCGTCGCCATGCAATGGAATCTAAGTTGCTGGGAGACGACCTCGACAAGCTTTGGCCGTTGATCAAAGAAGGTCAATCCGATTCCGCCTGCTTCGACAATGCTTTGGAGCTATTGCTGGCAGGCGGTTATTCGCTGGCCCACGCGATGATGCTGATGATTCCGGAAGCCTGGGACGGCAATCCTTTGATGGACGACCAACGTAAGGCGTTCTACGAATACCATTCCGCCTTGATGGAGCCTTGGGACGGCCCCGCAGCAGTCGCCTTTACCGATGGCAAACAGATCGGCGCGACTCTGGACCGGAACGGCCTGCGTCCGGCACGCTACGTCATCACCAAAGACGATCGTCTGGTGATGGCTTCGGAAGAGGGCGTTTTGACCATTCCGGAAGAAAATATCGCTAAGAAATGGCGCTTACAGCCGGGCAAAATGCTGTTGATCGACTTTGAGAAAGGCGAAATCATCGACGACGCCGACCTTAAGGCCGAACTTGCCAGCGCGCACCCTTACAAAACCTGGCTGGAAAAGACGCAGATTCAATTGGAAGACCTTCCCTCTGAAGTGACTCCCATGCACCCTGGTGCGCGCACCCTTCTGCGCCGTCAGCAGACATTTGGATATACCCAAGAAGACATCAAATTTTTCCTAGAACCGATGGGCATTTCCGGCATGGACCCCATCGGGTCGATGGGCTACGACACGCCGCCGGCCGTGCTTTCCGATAAATCCCGTCTGCTCTACGACTACTTCAAGCAGAACTTTGCCCAGGTCACCAACCCGCCGATCGATCCGATCCGTGAAGAGTTGGTTATGTCGCTGGTCTCTCACGTCGGCCCCCGCCCCAATCTGCTTGGCTTGGACGAAGCCGGAAAGAACATGCGGTTGGAGGTGCGTCAACCAATCCTGACTAATGCCGATCTTGAAAAAATTCGCCATATCGAAAACTACGTCGGCGGCGCTTTCAAAACCAAAACTATCGATATCTGCTGGGATGCCGATAAGGGCCCGCAGGGAATGGAAGATGCCCTTAAGGGCATCTGCGAAATGGCGCAACGGGCCGTGCACGACGGTTACAACATCATTGTACTGTCCGACCGTTCGGTGAGCAAAAACCGCATCGCCATTCCTGCTGTCTTGGCGACGGCCTCCGTACACCACTATTTGGTCCGCAAAGGTCTGCGGACGAGCACCGGCCTCGTCGTCGAAACGGGCGAAGCGCGCGAAGTGCATCATTTCTGCGTTCTCGCCGGCTACGGAGCCGAGGCGATCAATCCGTACCTCGCCTTCGAAACCCTGGCGTCCCTACGCTCCAGCTTGCCGGAAGACCTACCCATTGAAGAGATCGAAACCCGGTATATCAAAGCCGTCGGCAAGGGCATCCTTAAGGTCATGTCCAAAATGGGCATCTCGACCTATCAATCCTATTGCGGCGCGCAAATTTTTGACGCCGTTGGGCTGAGCTCCGACTTTATCGAAAAATATTTCACCGGTACGGCAACGACGATTGAAGGCGTCAATGTCGATGAAATCGCTCTCGAAACCGTTCGCCGCCATGCAACGGCCTATGGCGGGGAAGCGATTTATCGCGATCATCTGGACGTCGGCGGTCAGCTCGCCTACCGCCTGCGCGGTGAGGCGCACCTGTGGACGCCGGAAGCCATCACAACGTTGCAGCACGCGGTCAGAACCGGCGACTACGCGAAATACAAAGACTTCGCGGTAATGATCAATAAGCAGGATAAGAAGCTGCTGACATTGCGTGGTCTCTTCGAGTTTAAGGCTGGCCGCAAGTCCGTACCGCTCGACGAAGTTGAACCCGCCTCCGAAATCGTCAAACGATTTGCCACCGGCGCCATGTCCTTCGGCTCGATTTCCTTCGAAGCCCACACAACTTTGGCAATTGCCATGAACCGGATCGGCGGCAAGTCCAACTCCGGTGAAGGCGGCGAAGAACGTATTCGTTTTAAACCGCTGGCAAACGGCGATTCCATGCGCTCGGCCATTAAGCAGGTGGCCTCCGGCCGTTTCGGCGTAACGACGGAATATCTGGTTAACGCCAGCGATATTCAGATCAAAATGGCGCAGGGCGCGAAGCCTGGCGAAGGTGGACAGCTACCGGGCCATAAAGTGGATAGGACCATTGCACGGGTGCGTCACTCCACTCCCGGCGTGGGTCTGATTTCTCCCCCGCCCCACCACGACATTTATTCCATCGAGGATTTGGCTCAGCTGATCCACGACCTTAAAAACGTCAATCCACAGGCTCGGATATCGGTCAAATTGGTGTCTGAGGTTGGGGTTGGAACGGTTGCCGCGGGCGTCTCGAAAGCCCACGCGGACCACGTGACGATTTCCGGGTACGACGGGGGCACCGGCGCGAGCCCAATCACCTCGATCAAACACGCGGGCAGCCCGTGGGAAATCGGTCTTTCCGAAACCCATCAGACTTTGGTCAAGAACGAACTTCGAGGCCGCATCGCCGTTCAGGTCGATGGCGGCTTGAGAACCGGCCGGGACGTCGTAATCGGCGCACTCTTGGGTGCCGACGAATTCGGTTTTGCCACCGGCGCTTTGATTGCCGAAGGCTGCATCATGATGCGCAAGTGTCACCTCAACACCTGTCCGGTCGGCGTCGCCACCCAGGATGCGGAACTCCGCAAGCGCTTCATCGGCAAGCCGGAAGACGTGGTCAACTATATGATGTTCATCGCCGAAGAAGCGCGGGAAATCATGGCCGAACTGGGCTTCCGCACCGTTAACGAAATGATCGGACATTCCGAAATTCTCAATAAACGGGAAGCGCTGGATCACTGGAAAGCCAAAGGGATCGACTACTCCCGCATTTTGGCCACCCCCCAGGCGGAAAAAGGCGTTGCCATCCATAACTGCGAGGAGCAAGACCACGGTCTCGATCAGGCGCTCGACAATGAATTGATCAAGCAAGCGGCCGAGGCTTTGGATAACCGCAAGCCGGTTAAGATCGACCTCCCGGTAAAGAATACCAACCGGACCGTCGGCGCCATGCTATCGGGCGAAGTCGCCCGCCGGTACGGCCACGATGGCCTGGATGAGGATTGCATCCACGTCAAACTGACCGGTATTGCCGGTCAGAGTTTCGGCGCATTCGTCGCCAAGGGCGTTACCATTGAGCTTGAAGGCGCCGGGAACGACTATGTCGGCAAAGGCCTGTCAGGTGGCCGATTGGTTATCTATCCCGACTCCAAGAGCGATCTGGTGCCGGAAGAAAACATCATCGTCGGCAATACGGTGCTCTATGGTGCCATCACCGGTGAGTGTTATTTCCGCGGTGTCGGCGGCGAGCGTTTCGCCGTTCGCAACTCCGGGGCCGTCGCCGTTGTCGAAGGCGTTGGCGACCACGGTTGCGAGTACATGACCGGCGGCTGTGTCGTCGTCTTGGGCGAAACCGGGCGCAACTTCGCTGCGGGCATGAGCGGTGGCATCGCCTACGTCCTCGACGAAAAAGGCGATTTCGAGAAACGCTGCAATATGGCGATGGTCGAATTCGAGCCGGTGCTCGAAGAAGCCGATGCGCTCGAGCGGCTGGAGCATCAGGGACCGGATATGGAATCCCACGGGCTCGTCGAAATCATGCACGACATGACCAGCAACGACGATCTGCGGCTCAAAACCTTAATTGAACGCCATATGCATTACACCAACAGCTCTCGCGCTAAGGAAATCCTAGCCAAATGGGATACCTACCGTAAGAAGTTCGTCAAGGTGATGCCGGTCGAATACCGCCGCGCCTTGAAGGAAATGCAAGTAGCGAAGAACGTAAAGGCCGAAGCGGCTGTGCAGAGGGGGAAATAGGTTATGGGTAAAGCTACCGGTTTTATGGAGTATCGGCGGCAGACCCCCGGCTATGCGCCGGTGCACGAACGCATCTGTCATTTCAATGAGTTTCAGCAACCGCTGAGCAACGATGAACTGAGCCGTCAGGGCGCACG
>Ga0070727_10003880_pt1 | contig 13127 bp, 7 predicted proteins | sample tdAd472_FD_66722 | JGI IMG/M metagenome (GOLD analysis project Ga0070727, IMG submission 66722) | Marine sediment microbial communities from the Atlantic coast under amendment with organic carbon and nitrate - tdAd47.2 | ecosystem: Environmental > Aquatic > Marine > Coastal > Sediment | place... | reverse complement strand
GGATGATTTTGCTCAGCCAATGGTGCATTAGCCTGATACGAAAACTGTGGGTAAACTCCCGATATTGTAGTGGCCCGGGTTCACGCTATCCCAGGCAGTTCTGGACATGTCTGTATATTTCGGCCGGAAAATGCACCCGGCAATTCGGATAGCTTTCACGGAAGAAGATGAAGTACTAAGAAATACGAAAAGTACTAAAGGGATTGCACGAACCCTGGAGACCGGGCAAGGTCGTCCCATCGGGGGTTACTATGCAAGCTATCAAATAGCTCCTCTCTCGGAAACACACTCAACCCCAATTCCAGAATTTTCTCTAAGGTATCAAGTGCCGCACTTTGATCGCCGGCACCGATGTGACACCCGAGGCGAAGGTGCTCCATTAAATAGTGTGACTGCAGACCATCGATTAACCGCAATACCTCGTCAGGATTACTATTACCGCAATACACATAACTGATGATGTGGGGTTGCTGAAATGTGTCGGCAAACAGCGTCTCAAGCGTGTTGATTTCCGGTAGCTCGAAATTGTTCGAATCCTGTCCTAAATAAGACTGAGCATACAGGCCATAAATAGCCACGAGAGCAGAGTCACCCCCCACCAGCCTGAAGCGCTCGAGTTCCTGCAGTGCGGAGTTATAGTTCCGATTACCCAACCGGGTCAGGATACCCTCCCTCAGTATTCTCGGATTCGAGGCATCCTGCGAACTGGCTACCTGGTGCTGCCTATAAGCTTCGTCGTACCTGCCTAACAAACCCAGCTGAAATCCGAAGCGGCTCTCAGACTCACTGTTCCCACCGGACATTGCCTGCAACTGGCGTGAGTAGTCTTCCCAGGCCGCCCAATCCCGGCGCGCGAAATTGATCAGTGACAACACCTCGTAGGCGCGGGAGATGGCTGGCAAAAGGTCGTAGCGTTGCGCGACAATGGGATCGATATCCAGGGCCTGGTTGGCAAATAATTCTGCCTGACTCAGCAGATTGTCCTGACCGGCAGGAGAGCTCAGTAACCATTGCTGGTAAGTCAAGGCTCCCAGTTCGGCATATCCCAGGGGAAACTGGGGATCGATTTCCAGGGCTCTTCGCATATTGGCCAGCGCGCGCTCGAGCCAGGTCTCTCCGGCACCCAGTTGCTCCCGGTTCTCCTGTAAATAACGCGCCTCCAGAAACAGAGAAAAAACATCACTGTCGTCGGTCGAATTAAGTTGAACCAGAGCCCGTTCGTCAGGCAATAAATCCGCCTGTAATGCTTCGGCCACCTGCACCGCGATATCGGTCTGGATAGCGAAGATATCGTCCAAAGTACGCTCGTAAGTTTCTGACCATAACTGCGAAGCATCGCTGGCCTGTACCAGTTGAATGCTCACCCGTACCCGATCATTGGCGAACCGGACACTGCCTTCGACTACGTTGCTGACGTTTAACTGGCGAGCGACTTCGCTGGGGCTCAGCAGGCTATCCTGGAACCGCATGACAGCAGAGCGCGATAGAACTCGCAGCTCACTTATTTTTGACATCTGGTTCAACAACTCGGCATGCACGCCCGCAGCGAAATAAGAATCTTCCCGATCAGGACTGAGATTCAGCAGGGGTAGTATGGCGATGGATTTATCGTTCAGAGGTGGGCGTGCTACTTCCGCCACAGCCGGAATACTGTCACTGTTAGCAGTATTTTCATCCGGGGATATTACCAGCAGCCTGATCGCCACATAGCTGAAACCGAAAAACAGGACAATGAATACACTCCCCAGCAACATGTCCACGCGGCTCATGGGCTCCAGTTCCGAATCCCTGGCAGCGCGAGTGCGAATGATGCCGCCGGGAGTAATATCGTAAAGCCAGGCCACTACCACCGCGACTGGAAATCCGATAATCAGCGACGTGGCAACGCCACGAGTAATGGCCGCCGAGAACTCATAGACTTCGTCAAGGGTTTGAACGACTTGAATAAGCACCCAGCTCAATACCACATAGCCGGTGGCAATCTTGTAGACGTGACGCCTTTTAATCTCTTGAAAAAATTTTTTCATTGTTATGCCAAACAGACCCGCGTCGGGTAATAATAACTGCCTCGACTTGGAAAAGAGTAGCCTAAATGGGGCGAAAATGGCAGCGCTGGATTGGAGGAATTACCGCAGTTCACAGGGCTGCCGGGATGATTACCGGAATTACTGGCTACCACAGCCTTCCAGACGCGTGAACGGCAGGTCTTCGGGTGCGCTAACACTCGGCAGCCCCGGGTTATAGATGAGGCTGCTGCGTTCACCAAAAGCAGTGGCGGCACAGGGTAGCTGCAGCAGCGGCTGACTGTCATCGAGCTCCACCTCCAGCACGCCCAGCACCCCGGTGACGCCATTATCCGGTGCAATGATGCGAACTTCACCGTCATTTCCCTGCTCGGAAGTGGCGCTGATCAGGCTCTGACGGTCACTGAGGAATACATCGGACTGCAGCTGAATTATGCCGCCGTCCCCGGCAATGGCCTGGGCCACAATGCGGCCGTCATTGAGCAGGATGAAAACCGGGTCGATGCTTACGTTGCCACCATCATCGCCGGTATTGAGTCCGCGTGCGGACGCGGTGAGTTCACCCCGGTTAAGGTATAGTCGTTCCACCGCATCGATCGTTATATTGCCGCCACCGGATTGTTCCGAGTCGGTTCGAATTCGCCCATCGCTCACATCGATGGATCGCAGTGCCTCGAGATTGATATTTCCGGCAAATCCTGCGGCTGTGGCAAGCGTAGTGATGGCGCCGCCATCGGTGATCCTGAAGTTTGCGGCGATTCCGCTGATCTCCCCACCTGCCGCAGAACCGTTGGTATTGCTGCTCAGGGCCGAGCCAATATCACTGATGTCAACATCGCCGGAGATACTGAACACCACCTGGCCGCCGTCACCACTCCCGGCCGTGGTGGTGGTAATAGTCCCGCCGTCGTGCAGACGGAGGTTGTTGCCGGTTAACAGAATCGCGCCTCCCCGCCCGGAACCATTCTGGTCTACTATGGAATTGATTTGTCCGCCGTTACTTAATTCCAGCAGTGGTGTGGAAACAATTACCGTCCCGGCGTCGCCTTCCGCTTCGGTACGCACATCGATGTTGCCCCCATCGATGTGCAATGAGTCAGCGCTGATAAAGACATCGCCCGCCCGGCCCGATGTTGAAGTAAACGCCTCAAGGCTGCCTCGCAGTGCATAATCAGACACGTTGATATCGATAACACCCGCATTTCCCGTACCCGAACCTTCAGTGTTGGCCTCGACCAGCCCTTCCTGAACGAAGGATCCAATATCCAGGATAATGGCCCCAGCCTGGCTTACGGATAATGTCTTGGCATTAAGCGAAGCCGCTTCGGCCAGAAAAAAATGATCGGCTGTTATGGCAATAGTTCCACCGGGGCCGGATAAGCCAGCTCCAGAACGTGAATCGATCGTCCCGCTGCGCATTTCCAGACTAGGGGTGGAGATGGTGATATTGCCTGCCGCACCGGAGCCGATGAAGGTATCCGACGCCACATAGAATCCTGAGTCATCAGCCAGATCAGCAGTTTCATCTCCGATTATCACACTCTCGGAAGCCAGGAGGTTGATATCGGCTCCCCTGCCTCCTGTTCTCGTTACCCCCGCCAATTGACCACCCGAGTTTACTCGCAACGCGCGAAGATTCAGGTCTATCGCACCTGCATCTCCCGGGCCAGTGGTTTGGGAGGACAATGTTCCCTGGTTGTGCAGGTTGAGATTGTCGGCATTCAGGGTAATGGTTCCTGAACCGCCGGCTGTTCTGTTGGCAGTGGCGATGGTGCTGTTTAACCCATCGACTGTCACGCTCCGGGCCGCGACGGCAATATCCCCGCCGCGCCCGGAACCGTTGATTGTATCTGCGGTAATACGGCTGCCTTCCCTGAGACTGAGACTGTTTTTCAGGTTAATGGTTATTCCAGCTCCATCACTGTCGCCTGCAGTATCGGAAAAAACAACAGATCGCTCCATGGTCAGATCATTGCCCGCGATGTGGATTGCTCCCGCCCGCGAACCGCTGGTATCGATATCGACCTTTCCGTCAATAACCACATCATTACCAATGTAGATATCGCCCAGGCCGTTCGCTGCAGAAAACTGATCATGTACGAGGGGTATGTCAGTGCCGTCTGTTACCGCAACGATTTGCACCGGCGTGTCGGCGGCGCGCAGTTCGCTGTTTTCAAATCGCAAATTACCGCCAAACAGGTTGATGGCATCGAAGCCGGAATTCGAACCGCCCTCGCCGGTACTGATGGAAGCTCCATCGAAACGTATTTCACTATTGTTGCTGACGAAACCAAAAGCACTGGGGCTGGCGATGGAGATATTGATATCGTCACCATCGGTGAGTAGTAAGCTGCTGCCGTCCTCAAATTTGATGGTGTCTGCAGTAGACACATAGAACGCGCCATCGACCCGGATACTGCTGCCGGCGCCGAATATCACCCCATTGGGATTGAGCAGAAACAGGTCGGCATTTTCGATAGTGGACTGCAACAACCCGTTAATCTGTGATGGCTTATTGTCCAACACCCGGGCCAGAACATTGGCGATCGTTGAAGGGCCGGTGAAGGTCACCGACTCGTCGCTGTCAATATTAAAGCGAGAGAAGGTATGTAACAGGTTTGGTCCGGCCAGAACCCCCTGTTCCGGGGTGATGATCACATCCCCAGTCAAGGATTGACCACTGCCAAACAAAGTGACATCAGCATTTGCGAATCCTGGAAGCAACGAAAGTCCCGCTAGCAGTGTAATGCGGCTTAACCGGCGAAAGAACCAGAATGGGTCAAAAACCATAACTCACTCCCAGGTAAATTCCGTCGTCCTGCAGCTCGTCCCCCAGTTTATTCTTGCTGCTCAGGCGCTGGGCCCAATCGAGCCTGGCAGTCCAGCGTTCGGCCCGCGCCTGCAGGCTGATCCCCGCACTGGACAGGGTCGCATCCCGGTCGATGTTGGGCGCTTGTTCGCTGTCCCAGACGCGGCCATGACCAAAGCTTGGAATAACGGAAAATTGAACACCGATATCAGGGTAATTTCTGAATACCGGAATCTCGAAGTCCAGCAGCAACTCCCAGCCGTTATCCTTGAGTACCCGGTTTTGCCGATAGCCCCTGACGCTGTTATGCCCCCCAAGGGTCAATCGCTCGAACGACTGCAGCGTATCCGTGCTGAACTGGCTGTTGATCCGCAGTGAAAGCGTGCCAAGGTCGGCGACCCGCTGCAAATATTCTCCCTGCACCACCAGGATGTCGAATTCACCGTCCGGCAAGCCGGGCAGGGTCGTGGCATCCCAGATATCGAGCCCATGGCGCCAGGTTGCCCCTGTTGACCATGCCTGCTCGCGACCACGGTGACTAAATCGCACCCCGGCATAGGCGATGGATGCCCGCGCCAGGCCCCGCTGCGAACCCGGGGAAAAATCGAAGCCTTCACCCAGCAGGGATGCTTCGCTGTGTTTCTTTTCCAGGCCTGCAAAGGCATCCAGCATCAATCCCGATCCCAGAGAAAATCTGTTAGTCAACGTAAAGCCTGCGGTATCCGTATCGGATCTGATATCTATGCGATCAAAAGGTTCTTCGACCACAACCGTATCACCAGCGGAATAATAGAACCGCACACTGCTATCCTGAACCGACAAGGGGACGAGGTACGATATAGAACCCGCTTCAAAGCCGTCACTCCTGGCAAGGGATACGCTTAATTCATCGGCCCTGCCCGTGAGATTCAAGTGATTGGCGCTTATCTGCAGCTGCTCCGAACCAATACTGGGTGACAGGTAATTATTGGTGGCCAGCATTACCTGCAGAGGATCTGTTTCCACGATGTTCAGCTCCAGGATCGCGTCACCACGCTGAGAACCCGGAATGATTTCACCCGTAACGGACTCGATGCGGACATCCTCATCCAATTCGGTCAACGCCGCCTGCAACTGGGCAATATTAAAGGGGCTCTGTATCTGCCTGCGGACTCTCTCCCGGAGATAGTCCTCGGAGTAATTGCCAGTCGATCCCAGCCTGATTTCCTGCAGTTCGCCTTCGGTAACGTTAATCGTCAAGATCTCGTTGTTGACTTCCTGTTCCGGCAGATAGGCGCCGCTGGTGATATAACCCGCATCCACATACAGGGCAGTAATGGCGGCAGTCAGGTCTATGAGGTCTTCAACATAGACAGTACTCCCGGCTATTCCTTCTGTGAGTTGCATCAATTCAGATGGCTCGAACACGGTGACGCCAATGATCCTGATTTGATTAATGGCAGCTCCTTGATTCAAGTCCTGAGCCTTTACCAGGCATGTGATCAGCAACATGACTGCGGCCAGGCATTTTACCACCGCAGGCTTAACCCTCCTGGACCATTCTGAAACAGTCATTTCAATTCCAGTTCCCGACCAGCACGAAAGGACTCCAGAAATTCGGATGTTGGTACCGATCACTATCAAGCAGACTCAATTGCGCAGCCCGCACTGCATCGGCCTTACTGAGCCCGCTCTGCAGCCCTTCATAGAACTTAATCATCAACAGAGAAGTGGCCTCGTCACTGATGGTCCAAAGGCTGCCCAGCGAAGTCCGGGCGCCGGCTTTCAGACTGACACCGGCCAATCCAAGTACTGCCCGCTCATCTCCCGCAGCGGTTTCGCAGGCACTGAGGACAAGCAGGTCGAGTGGTTGCTCAGCATAACGGCGTATGCCAATGGTTTCCTGGAGGATGTCGAGATTCAACCTGCCGTCATAGGCAAGCACAAAGGATTGCGATGGATCACGATCGAAATAGCCATGGGTTGCCATGTGTACGGTGGAATAGTTACCTACTGCGAGGCGCTCGGTGACCCGGCTAAGGGAAAAATCTTGATTGAGAATTGTCTCTGCGGGATTGATCTCGGCAATTCCCGCCAACTCACTCTCAACATTGTCCAGAGGGATAAAATCGAAACGCCCTTCGGAAACTCCGCCGAGCAGCGTTTCAGCCGAAGCTGCTTCAGTGCTCGCGTCCGTGAGCTGCATCCCCAGGGAGGAAACCACGGCGAATTTTTCGATCAGATAGGACTCGCCGTCATGCAGGGCCGTCATCGGCAGCGGCCGCAGCGCCGCAGAAGTGATATACACCAGTGTTTCGATATTCCGGCTTTCGAGGTCGGCCGCATAAGGCCTTACCAGCCAGTCGTAGAGTAAACCGGCCTGCTCGAGCAGTTCCGGCTCGGGTACCGAAACGAACTCCAGCATATCGCGATAATTCGAAACTGCCAGGCGCAACTGTTGCGGCGTGGCGTTCACCGTATACAGCTGAATTGCGCCATCGAAACGAACCAGCAGCGCTATTCGCCCGGGCAATACCAGGGGATAGACGATTGCGGTATCACTTGCCACGGTATCCAGCGCCATGAAATCAACCGGCAGCAGGCAATCGTCGTCAAAATAGTCCAGCACCTCGGCACGGTTAAAAGACTCCAGAACCTGCTGCACTTCATCCAGGTACCGTTGACGACTGCTCTCCGTGCCGGCTGCGATTGACTCCTCCACCAGTAAGTTGAGGAACTCTGTGTAAAGCGGCGTCACTCTTTCGCGAAATGTGAGTAATGGCCCGCGCAATAACTCAGCTTCAATTTCGCCGAGACTGCGGATCGCCCGACGATAATTGTCCAGTGCCTGTGCTATCCGGCCATTGCCGGCTTCGATGCCTGCCAGTTGCCATGACCAGCGATACACCTGGTTTGGCTGCTCCAATACCGCCGCCTGGTAAAGTGCCTCCCGGGTTAGCGACACAGCGACATCATCGATACCCTGCAACCAACGCAGGCGGCCCCTATAACCATTTATATATGCTTGGGCGGGGGAATTCAGTCCAAGGTTCTCCGCTGCGAATTCCAAGTAATCTTCCACCCGCGAGGCACTAGCCAAGGCCATCTCAGCGTTACTCATCACCAGCGCCCCGGCAAGCTGCAACTGCAGTTCGGCTCTCAATCCATTGTCGGGCAACTGGATATAGAGCTCCTCTAACGCATCCAGTTCCAACTCCATATCGCCCTGGTTCAGCCGCGAGTTCAGCTTGACCAGTTGGGTCTGAATGGTCGCGCGGCGCGAGATATCATCACCAGTAATGGCATTCAGGGCATCACGATAGTTTGCCGCCGCTGCATTGAGGTTATCCAGCTCCAGCTCTACCTCGGCCATCCTGGTATAGAGATCAACCAGCCGCTCCTGCTCCGCTGTGGATTCAGCCAGCGCGACCGCCTCTGCGTAGAGCACAGCCGATTGATTGCGCACACCCAGTGCACGCAACTGATCTGCCAGGCTTGCCAGTTCCTGCAGTCGCTCAGGGGCAGGAAGATCTGATTCAAGCAGTAGTTCAGCAGCGCTGCGCAGGTAACGGGTGGAAGATCCGCGACGACCCATCGCGGCATAGGCCTGCCCCAGGATGCTATGGACAGTGACAGGCCACCGCTCACTGGGCAGCTCGGAAAATGCTGCTTCGAGTCCCCCGGCCAGCTCTTGCACCAACTCAGAATCCCGGGCGGAGATTGCCTGCTCCAGGCGCCCCATAAGATCGCTCTGTGACTCACTCTCCTGCGCGAAGCCACAGCTCGCGCAAAACAACATTGCGATAGAGCAGAGTTGACGAATTGAATTGGATTCAATGGAGAGAAAAGAGATCAGGCTTCCGAAACAAGTCATAGCTTTTGCGGAAATCTCCTGGTTATTGCATTGCCTTATTTTTCCAGCCTGGCAATTATGATGGCAACAATTTACACCATTAATCCAGATTCTTCTATGGGTTCAACCTGCGCAATAGCAGTTGCGGTTGGCCGACTGACATTGCAGCCTTACTCCAGCGCCGAAGACCCGGTTCAGAGGATCGATAAACCTAATCCGTCCCAGAAGAACCGGCTCAGGGGATCGTCAGCCTGAATTTACGATTTGAGAAGAACCTTGAGAGCGAGACCGTCCAGGGCCGCCATGAGGTTGGTGGCTACAAAAAGGACTTGGAATTGTATCGAAAACGCATCGAAACGGCCGTCTCGGAGACGCTGCCTGCGCTTCCATGTGTAATGACTGCACTAATCCCGGAATCTGGGCCGTCATAGGCTACGCTCTGTGGCTGTGGTGAATTTTCACAGAATCCCTCCGATGAGTAGTAAAGGCTGAATCGCATACTGAAAAAGTAATCGCCGTAGACCAAATCGATAGCCCTTGTCAATGAGCCCACCAGGACATTGTTTTAAAAACTGGATATTGATTGAATTGACAGTGAAAGCACGGTTGGTAGTCTATAAGCAGATTTTCACCAGGAAGAAAAATTAATGAACATCGAAAATAAGCTTGGAAAAACAATCCTCTTGATAGCTTTCTTCACTCCGACAATGGTATTCGGGCAAAGTGAGTTTCTGGCCCGGATTACGCCCCAGGAAGGCGTTGTGGAGATGCGCAGTGTGCGGGGCGGCTGGAGCCAGATCGAGCATGTAGTCTATCTGGTAAACGGTAACGCCATTCGCACCCGGGAAGATTCCACAGCCCTGGTGGAAATTTCCGGTACGGAGTACGGCGCTACCATGAATTCAAGCAGCCAATTGGAAGTGGCTGATAATCAGGTAGATCTGGTGCGTGGCGAATTCGTCAATAACCAGGTTCGTGTTACCAATTTAACCGCCAGGCTCCAGGAAAAACTTCGAGGCGCTTTTCAATACGTTACTCAGCGCCGACAAGGACCCTGTCAACCAGTTATCCGTACTGCCAGAAACGTCACTTTATCGTCGGCCCATCCCGAGCTGGTCTGGCAAAATGCCTGTCCAAGGTACACTTATCGACTGACCATTGACGACCACGTTTACGAAATCGCCGATGCTGGTGAAGATGATATCGTCAGCTATACAGTAAGCGAAGTAACACCTGGCCCACATGCCTACCGCGTGGAAATTCTGGAGAACAATCGGGTCATTTATACGCCCGCTACCAACAGCACTTTCGAATGGGTCACCAGGTCTGAGGCCGAACAGCTCGCTTCCCAGATCGCCGCACTGGGTGATGACGTATTCGCCCAGTCCGACTTACTTGAAGACAAGGGATTTCTAGTCGCAACCATGCATCTGTACCGGGATTTTTTCCAGAACCACTCCGAGGAAAACTACCTGAGGCCACTGCTCATAAAAGCATACGCGGAACTGGGCCTTTATAACCTGCAGAGCGAGGAAGTGAGACTCTATAATTCACTACGGGACATTTAATGGTCGGACTAACAGGGTCATTCCAAATCCAACCGTCCTAACCAGCGTCCACCTGGAAAGAATATTCTGATGAAGCAATTATTTATGGGGTTTTGGATTAACCAATTGCGTCTTATTTTAACTCAATTGGTTTAGTGTTTTTACAAACCGGGGTACCGCTGTTATGCAGAAAGGAAATTGTAGGGTTTGGGTAATTTTATCTAGCTTGTCACTTGTATTTCTATCGCTACCAGTTTTGTCCCAAACTCAATTTGAAGAGCGTTGGGAAAGTTCAATTATCAACAGTTATTCGCCGAAGACACCACCAAGTGGATTTCTTGTTTTAATCGGCGCTGACTCCGGTGACTGGTGGATAGGTGATACTGTCAGTGAATTTCCAGAATGCGGTGAAACTCCTCATCGAGCGATGATATCAATGGTCAACGGTAGCAAAGCGCTCACACTTAGGTCTGAAAATTCGAACAGTGAATGCTCTGATAACATTTGGATTACGTTACAGGAATTCACCGAGATAAATCTCAATCCGGGCCTTGGTATACCGATTACCAGTGAAACGGTTATTAGCTTTGATGAAACTGGTTTACTAATGAACCCCCGGAGCAGGCCTGATTCTTGCCGAGTTCTGCCCTGTGGAGACACAATTCATTTAAGCTTACAAATCCTTCCTTCGGGAAGTCAGTTAACCTACATATTACAACGTGCTCCAGACGCGGTACCCAATACGAGACACTCTTTTTACCGCGAGATTTTTTTGGATCCTGATGCAGGAGTTTACCAACGAAATCTGCTGAGCGATCTTATGACAATTCCCAATTTCACCGCATCGGGAGCAGAAGTGCGTTTAATTCAGTTCGGGGTACACGACCATGGTTGGGCGACATTGGATAATTTGGTCATCGGACCAGGTTTAATTAGTGAGCCTCCTGAACAGGAGCCTCCCGAGCAAGACCCCAGTCCATCAGATCCCGACACATTTCTTGATCCATTCAATTTCATCGCGGACCAGGCCGAAGCGCTTTTCCCGGACAAATTCCCCACCGGACCTGAAACTTTCTCGGCTCAGGAATTGGGGTTTTCCTGGTTTGCACGATTCTACCCGGAAACGGGGATTTACCTTGCATTAAATGTTGAAGAAAGCACTATCTATACGTTTGGCGGACCCTGGCCGGAACCCACTGAGCAGGGCGCTCTACAGGGAATTTTAGATCAACTGGGATACGTTCCACCGAGTGATGAAGAGAATGCCACTCCCCAGCACGGTGGCGGAACTAACCCAGGTAATCAGTCAAATTCTGCTGAAATCGTAATTGACGCCTCAAAAGGCAGCGGAGGATGGTGGTTTCCCCAAGCAATTGACTGTGATATTACGCAAGACCATCAAGGAAAAGGATTAACAGATTTTCTAAAATTGGAAGGATTTACTGTCTATGAATCTTGTCGACAGGAAAAAATTGATATCGATGATTTTCCAGAAATTGAATTACTTATTGCTGTTGGGTCATTTACATCTTGGACCGATACTGAATCTGAAAAAATCGTTGATTTTGTCAGGAACGGCGGAAAGTTGATGCTAGTTCTAGATCATACACCTGATAATAGTTTATCGAGCAGATTTGGACTTGAATTTAGAAGTACGATTGTAAACGAAGTCAGAGTTATGTTTGAAATACATGAAATAACTGGGGATCAAACATCCGACTTTAATACGATGGGAGTATCAGGATTAGTTAGTTCTGATTCAACAATCGACGTGGTCGCAAGGCTTAGTAACGAAGATTATATTGATATTAACAATAATACTGTACAAGACGACACTGATGTGTCTTCACCAGTTCTTATCGGCACAATGGATTTTGGAGAAGGGAAAATACTATTTTCAGGAGATGTAAATATTTGGCAACAAATACCTGAATTATTTGAAAACGCAATTTCTTGGTTCAATCTGAAATAAATTACGATCGTGCAATCTGAATAAACTATAGAATTCTGCCGAAATCAAGTGACGTCCCTAGTTGAACAAGTCGTGAACCTCGCGTGAGTAATCAAGAATTGATGTTGGAGCCGGACCGCGTAAGGGACGGTTTCGGGAGTAAATCGGTGACGCTTGTAAATTGGTTTTGTGGATCTCGTGCTCAAATTCCGACAGATTGAGAGTTAACCTGTCAGTACCAGCTGAAGTGCTCAGTCAATACCTACCACCAGTCCCAGTCAACGACCTGAGCATCAGGAGTGTTGCGCAGGGCCGCGAAGTCCAGCTCGCCTGCTTCACGTCGTGTTTCTTGATAGCTTTGAACCGAACCACCTGATCCATGCCAATACGCTCCGTTAGTTTCCCATACGTGCCACCCCAGAACAGGTTCCGCGGAAATTCTACCTGGGTCCATCGCTCTAAGAGCCTGCTGACGTTGGTTATTGGTCACGTCCACATCTGTCTCTACGAGACCCATGCCATCAGCCGACACAAAAATCCGAGTCGCATGTCCACCATATACAATGGATTCGCCATCGCGGTGTTCTCGACGCCAGCGCCCCACTATCCCCTGATTTTCGAAATACAGAGTGCTGGAAGAGTTCGGTCGCTTCGTTGAGAACGCTACATTATTGAACGTGAACAAGGTTAGAAAACGCTGATCATTCATATAACCCCCTACAAGCGCTACGTGAGTCCACTTTCTCATACCCGAGTAAGGGAAGAATAAAAGCTATTTCCAAGCAAGTCCACTTCTCCTTTAGGTTTTGAAAAGTTAACCACACGAATCGAGAAAAATCATTGCTCGGCCCCCAGACGGGCCGCAAGGTATTCTGCCTGCAGACAATTCCCCCGCAGCCGGAACTACCGCCCGATAACTCCCGGGTGGCGAAGCTGAACGGCTTCAGCCTGCACGCTGGCGTGG
>Ga0070727_10003874_pt1 | contig 13152 bp, 10 predicted proteins | sample tdAd472_FD_66722 | JGI IMG/M metagenome (GOLD analysis project Ga0070727, IMG submission 66722) | Marine sediment microbial communities from the Atlantic coast under amendment with organic carbon and nitrate - tdAd47.2 | ecosystem: Environmental > Aquatic > Marine > Coastal > Sediment | place... | reverse complement strand
ACGATTGCCCGGTTGTTATACGCGCGCCAGTAATTGGGGTCGTGCTCAATCACCCAGTTGCAATGTTCGAGCGCCGTCAGCGGTTTATCGATCATGGCGTAGCCCGCACACAGGTTTGCGTGGGCATGCTTCGTCTCGCGCGACCCATGTGCGAACTCGAGCGCCAGCAGGGTAAGGCGGACACCCTCTTCGCCATCGCCGGCAAACAAAGCATCGGCGCCATCCGCCAGGTACGGGTTTCGTGGTCCGACCACCGTCTTGCCCGTGTCTTGTGCCGCGAGCCCGGAGGCACCCAGGAGCAGCGCAGCGAGGGCGACAACGGAGCGAACACTGAGGTGCATTCTGGTCACATCAGGCTCGAGGCAAAAAACTCCGTTGTTCTCTGCCATGCCAGCTCCGCGGCTTCCTTGTCATAGCGGGGCGTCGTGTCATTGTGAAAGCCGTGATCCACATCCAGGTATTCGTTACTGATGTAGGACTTGCCGGCATCGTCGAGCCCGGCCTTGAAGTCTGGCCAGCTCGCGTTAACCCGTTCATCAAGACTGGCGTGGTGCAACATGAGTGGTGCGTCGATCGACGCCGCGTCGCTGGCTTCAGGATGACGGCCGTAGAACGCGACAGCAGCACCCAGGTCCGGCAAGCGCACGGCGAGGTCCATCGACATCTCACCACCAAAACAGAAACCGACCGCGCCAACCTTGCCAGTGCAATCCGGATGGCCTTCCAGAAACTCAACGGCCGCGACAAAGTCTTCGACCATTTCTCCACGATCTCGCTCCCGTTGAAGGACGCGACCTTCGTCGTCGTTCCCCGGGTAACCGCCAAGCGGCGTCAACGCGTCGGGTGCGAAAGCGATAAACCCGGTAACCGCAAGCCGCCGCGCAACATCTTCGATGTACGGATTCAGGCCACGATTCTCATGAATCACGACCACGCCGGGTAACTTGTGCTGGATGACGGCAGGCCGGGCATAGTAACCCCGCATTACGCCGGCACCCTTGGGCGACGCGTACTTCTTGTACGAGACCTGGATGGACTTATCTTCCGGATCGACCTGCTGTGCGAGGGCGTAGTCGGGACTAAGACTCGACAGGATCGCTGCGGCCGCGACGCTCGAAGCTGTCATCGCGCCAACGCGATCGAAGAATTCCCGGCGTGTCATTTGCCCGTGGACATAGCCGTCAAAGAGCCGCATGACCTTTGGGTCATAGTCAGGTTTCTTCGCCACTCTCCACTCCAGGCGGCCTAGCCGCTAATATACTGTTCCAGCTGCTCGATCTCTTCCTGTTGGTCCGAAATAATAGCTTGCACGAGATCGCCAATCGAGATCATTCCGACGACTTCATCATCATCGACAATGGGCAAATGACGAATGCGTCTGTCCGTCATCAACGTCATGCATTCGTTTACAGTCTGCCGGGACGTCGCCGTAACGATGTCGGTCGACATAATCTCACCAACTTCGGTGGATTCGGACGAACGTCCTTTGACAATGACTTTGCGCGCGTAGTCGCGTTCCGTGACGATACCCTTGAGATCGCGGCCATCCATCACCAGCAGCGACCCCACTGCGCGATCGGCCATAAGTTTGATCGCATCAAAAACCGATGCGTCCTGGACGATCGAAATGAGTTCCCTGCCTTTCCTGTCGAGCAGATGCTGAACCAGCTTCATTCCTCCTCCCCTTTGCCTCGTTGGGCGCCTGTCTTAGGAGAAGTTTAGCAGATACCGCCTAGTCGTCCTCTTCGACGGTCCCGCGAATGTCTGAAAAGCTGAGGCTGCCACTGCCATCATCAATAATAATGAGGTCTTCGCTGACATCGCTGACTCGGATACTGCCCGAGCCATCGTCGATCGTGACCGTGCCTGTGACTGCTTCGATAGTAATACTGCCAGAGCCATCGTTGACGTACACATCACCGTTGGCGCCACTGATGTCGATTGACCCGGAACCGTCGTCAATATTCAGAGTTCCCACCTGTTGCACATCGATAGATCCAGAGCCATCGTCAATTCTCACCTCGGCCGAGAAATTTGCAACCTCCATCGAGCCCGATCCATCATCAATCGAGACAGCCAATGTCGACGGCGCCCGCACTTCGAGGTCGACTCGTCCGCTCGACCCGGAACCCCAGAAGCCCTGGTCGAACTCCGACTTGAGCACCGCTTCACCGTTGCCACTGTCCAGGGACAAAGTCAGATTCTTTTCTATGATCTTCCGGGCGTCATCGTCATCCTCATCCGGAATCACTATCGTGGCCTTCACTTCGATCGAATCGAGTCCTTCCACACCTTCGACATAAAGGCTGCCGGCTCCTACATTGATAGTCAGCGTCTCAATGCCGTTCGCATCGATAGCCAGGTCGCGGGGTTCCTCGTAATCATCTGCTGCCGCGCAGGCAATACTGGCCAGAAACATGGCCGTTACGATCAAGCTACGCATATTTATCCCCTTCAGAGTATCGCGCCTAATTGAGTTTAGACGTTAGCCGGGGCCAATTGGTTGCAAGCCGAAGTCTAGTTCCCGTCACCGAGGTACGGTTCGAGTTTGTCCGCCAGTGTTGCGGCGCTGTACCACTGTCCCCGAACCATGACACCGTGAATGCGCCGGCTGTTGCGTATGTCGACGAGTGGATTCGCGTCGAGCAACATGAGGTCGGCGGCGCGGCCGACGGTCACAATGCCGGTATTGCTGTGCAGAAACTGGTCGACCGCAACCGTGCCCGTGCGCAGTGCCTCGTACGGCGTGAGTCCGGCGTCAACCAGCACATCGAGTTCCCGGTGAATAGAGAAGCCCGGCACGCTGAATACCTGCGGCGAATCAGAGCCCAGTAACAACCCGGCGCCGGCACGATGCAATTCGAGTATCAATCTGCGGCGTATCTCGACCGCCAGTGCCGCCACTTCGGGATCGAAATCACTCGCCGCGACGACCGACGCCTTGTCGTCTGTCCAACGCTGCACGGTTGCCGCCGGCATGTAACGCATTTCCGGCCAGTTACGCAGTTCGGACACCGGCGTGTCGTCGACGCGGAGCTCAACCAGTATCTCTGTCGGCACGTTCCAGGTATTGGAGTCGGCCGTTTCGCGAGCAATGTCAGCGATGCGGCCCGTCTCGAGTTCATCCGCCAGCAAGACATCGAAAAAACCGCCGTAGCCGCCCGAACCATCGCTGTTCGCCGGCAACAAGGCCGCAAGATAACCGTCAAGATGATCGATCGACGCCATGTTGAGTTCGAGTGCACGCGAAACACCTGCTGCTACCGGAACGTGACCCGCGTAAGGCATCTCGAGGGCGTTGGCCGTCTCGGCCAGCGCCTCGAATTCGTCGGAACTGAGTCCCGGATGCACCTTGACGAAGTCGTAGCCCGCCGCGTGTTGCTCCTCCACAAGCTGCCGTGCGTGTCCCGCCCCGTTCACCGAACGGCCATTCAGGGACGGGCCCGACGTGTACAGCCGTGGTCCGAATACCTTGCCGTCCACCAGGTCCTTGCGCAAAGCCAGATGCGATGGCTGGCCGAGCATGCCGCGAATTGTCGTCACGCCATTCGCAACATACAGGCTGAAATACCGATCCAGTTGCGACGAGTCGCTGGCGGGCACGTGCGCATGCATTTCAGCCAGCCCCGGCATCAGGAATCGATCGGTTCCGTCTATCACTCTCGCTTCTTCGGGTATCGGAACCTCATCGACGGGGCCAATCGCCACAATATGACCATTTTCGACGACGACCGTCTGTTGCTCGACCACCGTCTCTGAACTCATTGGCACGACGTTGACATTCACGAACGCCGTACCGGCAGCGATCGCGGCCGTCTGGGCGAACAACAGAGCAATTGTCGGGATAATTTTTCGCATAGAACGTGGTATTGGACCTCAATTGCCAGGCTGTGGTTCGGCGCATTTTGCCACAAACAGCGCCTAGGTCTTGTCCGTCACACCGGCCAATGTATCGGCACTGATATTCCCGCCACAGATAACGACGGCGACCTTCTTACCCTTGATCGCCTCCCGGTTCGCAAGCAACCCGGCAACGGCAACTCCGGCCGCTCCTTCAATGACACCTTCTTCGCGAGCCATATAGAGCCTCATGGCATCGGCGATCTGTTGTTCGTCAACGAGGATCCAGTCATCGACAACGGCCTGGTTAACAGGAAACGTCACCGCGCCTGCCTCCAGACCTCCCGCCGTGCCATCGGACAATGTCGGCTCACTCGGCAGGTCGAGAATTTCACCAGCCTCGATCGACCTCGCCATGACCGGCGAGGCCAGTGGTTGGCAACCATACATACGTATCTCGGGATCGTGTGCCTTGAGTACGCTGCCGATCCCGGCCATAAGGCCACCGCCGCCTACTGCGATAAAGACGGCTTCGACATCGGGTAACTGCTCGATGATCTCGACACCGCAGGTACCCTGCCCGGCAATCACTTCCTCATCGTTATAAGGGGACAGGTAGAACATGCCCTGCGATTCGGCATATTCGCGGGCATGTTGCTCAGTATCCAGACCGTCAGTGCCGAAGTAACGCACATCGCCTCCGTAACTCCGGATTTTCTCAACTTTGGCCGCTGATGTTCGTTCGGGAACGAAAATAATTCCGGCGATGCCAAGCTTCTGCATGGCGCGGGCGACAGCGGCGCCGTGATTACCACTCGACGCTGCAACGCAGCCCCGGGCCCGCTGTTCCTCGCTCAGCGTAAGAAGTCGATTGGTTGCGCCACGAAGCTTGAATGAACCCGTTGACTGGTCATTCTCGAGCTTGAAGAAAACCTCAGCGTTCAGGTCAACGCTGAAAGACGCGGATCGCCGCAGTGGCGTGCAACGCACGAGTTCGCCAATGCGTTCCACAGCTTGGCGCACATCCGCCGCAGTTTCTTCGATCATACGCTGTCGTCTTTCCATCATTTGCCCTGGTTCTCGAATCGATAGCTATCGTAACTACATTTGCCCTTCGATCGGCAAAAGGCTCATCAGCTTGGTAAGGAAACGCCGCCACAAGCTCGTCTGGGGTTCCGTCGTAATGATCTCCTCAACACCCGCCGACTGCAGCAGCCATTGCAGCTTGCCTTTGTTGGACAGACTCAACTTGTAGGCGAAGTCAGGCAATGAATCGAGAATGCTCTCCGCCATCTTGCCGGCCAGGGTCGGCGAAGTTACCGCCATGCCCATTTCCGTATTCAGGTACAGCGAACGAGGATCAAGGTTGAATGAACCGACAAACATCTTGCTTCTATCCACCGTGGCTACCTTCGAATGCAGCGTGAGCTTCGTCTCCGTCTCCATCGCCTCGGACTTTGGGCGCAGTTCATACAGTTCGACTCCCTGTTGCAGCAGCGGTTTTCGATACCGTGCGTATACGGCATGCACACTGGAGTGATTGGTGGACGCCAGCGAATTGCTGATAATGATTACGCGAACGCCTTTCTTCACGAGCGCACCGAAGAAATCGACCCCCTGCTGTTGCGGCACGAAGTAGGGGGAAATAATGATGACCTCCTCTGTGGCGGCCGACACCAGCCGCTGCAGATAGATACTGGTCGCGCTCGCCTCGCGCCGAATGAGATTCCTGACCTTTTCGGGGCGGTCCTGGACCACTTCGGCGGTCGCCGCAACCAATTCCAGCCGCCCCGCAATCAGATTCTCGATCAAGCGGCCATCTACGCCCTTGAGAAAGGCCGTATTGCTGTGCTCGTCAACGTACTTGCGCGCCTCCTCCACAGACTCCGTGACGCGGCCGTGAGCCACGAGGTTGTCAAATGCGACCATCGGAATGGCTTCGGGCGAGTTCCAGTATTCGTCGAAGCTATCGGACACATCGTCGACCGGCGGTCCAATGACCAGCAGGTCTTCATCGATGAACTCCGTTGCGCCTCCAGTACGGTAATACTCATCAGCAATATTACGCCCGCCGACGATCGTCACCTGGTTGTCTACGGTGAAGGATTTATTGTGCATACGGCGATTGAGAATATTGAAATTCGCCAGCAGGCTGACTAGGCGTGAACGGCGACGCGGAAACGGATTGAAGACCCGCACCTCGATGTTGTCGTGCTCGTCAAGCGACAACAGTCCGGAGTCCACTTCATCGGTCAGGGCGTCGTCCATGAGCAGCCGGACGCGGACCCCCCGGTCGGCCGCTGCGGCAAGATGCAAGGCAACGAGATTACCGCTGATATCGTCCTTGATCAGGTAGCTTTGAATGTCGATCGACTTTTCCGCACGCTCGATCAGTCCGACCCTGGCGCTTAACGCATCCAGGCCTGAGTCGAGTCGATAGAGGCCCGCGGCCTGCGGTTGTGATTCGCGCCAGTAATTCGCGGCTCGTCCCAGGCTAGTGCCAGCGGTGTTCTCGGTTTTCCAGGAATCGACGCGCTCAGGAAGCTTGAAAAAGCGCTGGTATTTCGGCGGCAGGCGGCTGCCTACCAAAGTCGAGAACATTCCCATCTGCTGGCAATAATGGGTCGCTGCCTGTTGCCTGTCAATGAAGGCCGACAACCGCTGTGGCGACCATATGTGTCACTCGTATTTGACAGAATAGCGGCCGCGGAACTGGTCTGTTGCAGCGCATCTGCCGATGTGCAAGGATCGATATTCGTATGACAAAGGCACACCTGTCGAAAGACAGCGTCGCAAAGCTTCCGGTCTAAGGGATTTCCTATGACAGCGGGGTTACCAAGGCGAATCCTCATCTGCTGGTGCGATGTGGGCTGTTTGTCTTTGGCAATGGATTGATACCGCTGGAGACATGGATGGCTTCCCCAAGATTTCGCGACACCGGCCGCTTCGTACGGCGCCAGGCGCCCGCCAAGAGCTACACACCCGCCAACCTCGCAGATTTGATGCGATGTTTCGATCCTGCCAACAAGGTGCCGGTACCGATTCGTGTGCGAGGCTCGGGCAGCGCATCGACTGACTGCAACGATTGCACGTCCGGAACGATCGTGGATACGACGGGTCTCGATCGCATTCTTGGCATCGACAGTTACAACCATACCGTGTCGGTAGAAGCCGGCGTTCGCATCGGGTCGCTTGTTACGGCGCTCGCGGACCAGGGGCTCGAACTTGTTGGAAATCACGACCAGCTGCAGCGGACAGTGGGTGGTGCAGTTGCGTCGCCCTGCATGGGGCCCGGCATCGGCAATAACGCGGCATATCTCTCGACACAGGTTGTCAGCATGAAGGTCGTCACGCCGGTCGGCCAACTCATGAAGATATCGAACCAGCAACAACATTTGCTCAGCGCGTTTCGCCTGAGTTACGGAATGCTCGGAGCGATCTACGCGGTTACTTTGCGTGTGCGCCCGATCGCCAACTTTTCCGCCAGCCATCGCCGCATGACGATTGATACTTTCGCCGACGTCATCAACCGCCTTGCCGCACGAGATATCGGGCTGAAGTTCTATGTCATGCCTTATATGGACCGGGTCTATCTCGATCTGCGTCGCTATGAGTCATCTCCCGGGAACAGCTACGCCCCGCCGTGGAAGATCAAGGACTGGGGCGAAAGTACGGTGCTGCCGCAAGTATTCAAGTCGCTGAACCGTGTCGTGCCCATTCCGTCAGTCAAGTACCGTCTCATGGACAGCATCAGTGCGGCGACGCACGATCTCGTCAATACGCGTCTTGTAAAAAGCGGCAACAACAACACCTCGGCCGGCCGCAAGCGCAAACCACGCAATCGGGTTCAATCGACATGGTGTTTCCCCGCATCGGACTTCTCGGTCGTCATCAAGGCGTACCGGGAGTTCTGCCGGAACACGCTCGAGGGCTCCGGCTATCGAACCGATTTGCCAGCGGCGGGATTTCGTGTCGGCAAAGACACGTCCGCGTTCCTGTCGCCGTCGTTCGACGAAGCGCTCATCGCGTTCCAGGTCTCGTCGACCCAGGAAAAGGGCTGGGAGGACTTCGTCATCGATCTCTCGCAGTTCGCCGAAAACTGGGGCGGTACGCCGCTGTTTAACCAATCGCGTTCCATGCAGGCAGAATACGGCAAGCAGATCTACGCAAACCGACTGGAGCTGTTTCGCAAGATCCGGCGCCAGCTGGATCCGCAGGGGCGGCTGCTGAATCCGTTCCTCGAGCAGTACTTCACTTAGCCGGGGACCGTCGAAACCGGACAATCGAGACGATTTGTTACACATTTCACTGGACTTTATATATCGAACTGATATTATGCATCGCCCCGATATATGGGCAGCCTTTGCTGCCGTGAGTGAAAAGCATGGATGTAAAAACCGTTTGCCTCGGAATGTTGACCGATGGACCGGCGTCCGGATACGACCTTAAGAAAGAATTCGAGTCGTCTTTCGCCCATTTCTTTGCCGCCGGTTACGGGTCGATATACCCGGCGCTATCGTCGCTGGCGGAAAACGGCCTCGTCGAGTGCGAAGAGGTGCCACAGGAAGGCAAGCCGGACCGCAAGGTCTACCAGATTACTGGCGATGGCCGGGAGTTCCTGCTGAAAGCGCTGCAGAATCCGAGCCCTTGCCACAAGATCCGATCAGAATTCCTCGCAACGATGTGCTTCGCTCACCTGATGCGCCCGCAGGACATCGAGACCGTGCTCGACAACCGCCTCGTGGATATCGCCCGCTACCAGGAGATGTTTCGCCAGTTCGAATCTGAAGAGATGTGCGACTGGCCGGAGGGTGCGAAATTCGTGCTCGGTTTCGGCAAGGCTGTCGCCGGTGCGATGCAAACCTATATTAATGACAACCGTCACCTGCTGACGGAAGAACTCGCCGCGAAAGTAGCGGCGGCTCAATAGGGAAACAGAGCGATGCAACAGGGCAACATCAATCGTTACAAATCCTGGTTCGTTTCGGCCGGTATCGTCGTCGCTGTAACCTTGTGGGTAGCGTCGGGCACACTCGGCGACACCGAGGATGAGATTTCCGTGAGCGCTACTGCGGTCGCCGCGCCGTCGAAGAATGCCGTGCGCGTGCGTACCCAGTCTGCCGAGGAGGTCATGCGGACCATCGTGGTCAATGGAAAGACGGCGCCCGCACGTATTGCACAGCTCTCCGCCGAAACGGACGGGCGCATCGAGTACATCGGTGCCGAGCGCGGCGCCAGTCTCGAACGCGGCAATCTGATACTGCGTATGGACGAGCGCGACCGCGCCGCACGACTTGCCCAGGCAGAGGCGACAGTCAAACAGCGTGAAGTCGAGTATGAGGCGAGGCAACGGCTGAAATCCGAAAGCTACGTGTCGGACGCACAACTCCAGGAGGCGCTTGCATTGCTCGAATCGGCCAGGGCGGAGTTGACCCGGGCAAAACTCGACTTCGAGTACATGTCGGTACGCGCGCCCTTCGCGGGTGCCCTGCAGGACCGCATGGTCGAAGTCGGTGACTTCGTTAAGCGTGGCGACCCGATCGCCACGTACGTTGACAACCGTACCATCATCGTCAGCGCGAACCTGTCCGAATTTGACGCCCGATTTGTCGACGTCGATGACATGGCCGAAGCCCACCTCGCCACTGGCGAGACTGTGTGGGGCAGAATTCGCTACGTTGCACCGGTCGCCGACGAGGCCACACGAACGTTTGTCGTGGAACTCGAAGTCAGCAACAGTGACGGCAAACTTCGCGCCGGCGGCACCGCTGAGTTGCGAGTCCCAGCGGAGAAGGTCTTCGCTCACCGGATTTCCCCGTCGCTGCTGACGCTCGACGATGCTGGCAATGTCGGGGTCAAGATAGTTAATGACCTGGGCGAGGTCGAATTTGTCGTCGCCGATATCGCATTGTCTTCGAATGACGGCATCTGGCTTGCCGGGTTGCCGGAAATTTCCACAATCATCACCGTCGGCCAGGGCTACGTTGCCGACGGCGCCGTTGTCAACTCGATTCCCGAAGACGACGTCGCGACGGCCGTTGCCATCAAGGGCGCCGGGGAAGCCGACTAATGCAGGTCATCGAGTTGGCAATGCTGCGGTCGCGGACCATTGTGCTGACATTGCTGGTCGTCCTGATCGGCGGGATCGTCGCCTACGCAACGATCCCCAAAGAAGCCGAGCCTGACATCGAGATTCCCATTGTCTACGTGCACATCGAGCACGATGGCATTTCGCCCGAGGACTCGGAGCGTCTGCTGGTTCGCCCGATGGAGCAGGAACTGCGTTCCATTGAGGGCGTCAAGGAGATGACGGCCAACGCCTTTGAAGGTGGCGCGAATGTGCAACTTGAATTCGATGCGGGCATCGATACCAAGCAGGCACTCCAGGATGTGCGAGAGAAAGTCGATCTGGCACAAGCCAAACTACCCGGCGAAACTGAGGAGCCCACGGTCAACGAGGTCAAGATGTCTCGTTTCGACCCAATGCTCGTATTGAACCTGGCCGGTAATGTTCCCGAACGTACCTTGACCACAATTGCGAAGGATCTTGAGGAAAAACTGGAGGCCCTGTCTGGCGTACTGGAAGTCAACCTGATCGGCACGCGCGAAGAATTGATGGAAGTCGTTGTCGACCCGCTCTCGATGGAAAGCTACGGTCTCGACCAGGCGCAGATCATCAACTTTGTTAACCGCAACAACAGGCTGGTTGCAGCCGGCGCGCTGCATGCCGACGAAGGACGATTCCCCGTAAAGGTCCCAGGCGTATTCGAGAGTGCGGAGGACGTGCTCGACATGCCGATCAAAGCGGTTGGCGAGCGCGTTGTGCATTTCAAGGACATCGCCCAGGTGCGTCGGACCTACAAGGACGCGGAAAGCGTGTCCCGGTTGAATGGCAAGCCCGCAATGGCCATCGAAGTCATTCAGCGATCTCGCGCGAACATCATCGACACGATCGACGAAGTCAATGCGGTCATCGACGAGGAGCGCGCCTATTGGCCACCAGGAATCGAGATCGTCGCATCTCGCGATAAGTCGAAAGACGTGAACGACATGCTGTCCGAGCTGCAAAACAATGTGCTTGCGGCGGTACTTCTGGTTTTCATCGTCATCATTGGCATCCTCGGTATCCGGTCCGCCCTGCTCGTTGGCGTGGCAATACCGGGCAGCTTCCTGATGGGAATCCTCTTGATCGGCTCGTTTGGCGTCACGATCAATATGATGGTCCTGTTCGCCTTGATCATGGCAGTCGGCATGCTGGTCGATGGCGCCATCGTCGTGACCGAGATGGCCGACCGCCGCATGGCTGAAGGCGACTCCCGTCACGATTCCTACTCGCGTGCAGCCGTCCGTATGTCATGGCCAATCATCGCGTCAACCTGTACGACGCTCGCCGCATTCGTTCCGCTCGCGCTCTGGCCCGGCATGTCAGGCGAGTTCATGAAGTATCTCCCGATTACATTGATCGCCGTGCTGGCGGCGTCGCTCTTCATGGCCCTGATCTTTGTGCCGACACTTGGCTCGATCTTTGGACGCACCGGCGCGAACACGGAGGAGGCACGCCGCAACCTCGCTGCGGCGGAGACCGGCAACCTCGATGAGGTAACCGGCATGACCGGTCGCTACATCCAGTTTCTTAAAAAGACGCTTCGTCACCCTTGGCGCGGTGTCGCCGGTGTTTCCGGCTTGCTTATCGCTGTCTATGCGGCATTCTTTATCTTCGGCAAGGGCATTGAGTATTTCCCGGAAGTCGAGGCACCATTTGGCATGGTCGATATTCGTGCTCGCGGCGACCTGTCGACCGACGAACGTGACTTCCTGGTACGCCAGGTAGAAGAGCGCGTATTGGGCATGCCAGAAATCGAGTTCCTGTACGCAAAGACGGGCTCGTCGGATCGTGGGTCCGAAGACCAGATCGGTTCGCTGACTCTGAACTACATTGACTGGGACCAACGCCGTAAATCCGACGACATCCTCGCCGAGATTCGCGAGCGCACAAAGGATCTCGTTGGCATCCGCATTGAGACGCGCAAGCCGGACTCGGGTCCGCCAATGGGCAAACCGATCAGCATCGAGTTTTCGTCGCGATTCCCCGATGAGCTCAACAATGCCGTCGAGCGAGTGCGCGAGCACATGGCAGCGAACGACTCAATCGTGAACATCGAGGACAGTCGTCCTTTGCCCGGAATTGAATGGCAGATCAAAGTCGATCGTGCCGAAGCGGCACGTTTCGGCGCTGACATCTCCCTCGTCGGCGCGATGGTGCAGCTCGTAACCAACGGCATCAAGATCGGCGAATACCGCCCCGACGACAGCGACGACGAGATTGATATTCGCGTGCGCTACCCCGAAGACAGCCGCAGCCTTTCGCAGATTGACGAACTACGTATTCCGACCGAACAGGGGCTGGTACCGATCAGCACGTTCATCGAGCGCGTTCCCGCACAGAAGGTCGGCACGATACGACGCACGGATATGCGGCGCACGATCACGATCGACGCTGATGTCGCCGCCGGCGTGCTGGTCGACGATGTCGTGCGCCAGCTCAAGGCAGACGTCCCCGCTCTTGAAATTGATTCCCGTGTCAGCTGGTCATTCCGTGGCAGCACCGAGGACCAACAGGAAGACATGGAGTTTCTCGCTCGTGCGATGATGATGGCGCTCGCGATCATGGCGATCATCCTCGTGACGCAGTTCAACAGCATTTACCAGGCCGGCCTGATCCTCACGGCGGTCCTTTTCTCGACCGGTGGTGTGTTGCTCGGCCATTTGCTCATGGGCAAACCCTTCGGTGTCATCATGTCGAGCGTCGGCGTCATTACGCTGGCCGGTATCGTCGTGAACAACAACATCGTCTTCATCGATACGTACAACGTGCTGCGCAATCGCGGCGAGCAACCATTCGATGCGGTGCTGCGCACCTGTGCGATTCGCCTGAGGCCCGTCTTGTTGACCACAGTGACCACGATTGTCGGCCTCATGCCGATGGTCCTGGGCGTCAATGTCAACCTGATCGACCGGGAGGTCTCGATCGGAGCGCCCAGTTCACAGTGGTGGACTCAGCTGGCCTCATCGGTCGCCGGCGGCCTCGCGTTCGCGACGATTCTGACGCTGCTGCTGACGCCGAGCCTGCTCATGATCCAGGCAAACGTGATGCAACGCTTGAAAGAACGGCGGACGATGACTCCCGCGGAGCCGGCCGCGACCTGATCCCGGCAGGCTCCTGGGCAGCCTGCCGGCGGCCTCTGAGAACTTTCTTGACCGATGCCAATCCAAATCCGTATCTCGCGCATCTAATAGTCGAGTGGTTGCAAT
>Ga0070727_10003873_pt1 | contig 13153 bp, 13 predicted proteins | sample tdAd472_FD_66722 | JGI IMG/M metagenome (GOLD analysis project Ga0070727, IMG submission 66722) | Marine sediment microbial communities from the Atlantic coast under amendment with organic carbon and nitrate - tdAd47.2 | ecosystem: Environmental > Aquatic > Marine > Coastal > Sediment | place... | reverse complement strand
GTTGTTGATCTTGTGCGCGCCCGTGTGCGCGAGGTCCTCGCGCTTCAGCCAGATCCGCGCTGCCCCGTCCTTGCCGGCACGCTCCGCCGCCAACCCGCTCAGCCGCTTCGCCTCGAACAGCGGCGTGGCGCGCCCGACAAACGTCTTGAGCAGGTGATCCAACTCCGCGTGAAACGCGTCGTCCGCGATCGCCTCGTCGTACGCCCGCTCCAATTCGCGAAGCGCCGCAACCAGCGTCTCGGGCACATAGGTCCCCCCGAACGCCCCGAATCGGCCGCGAGCGTCAGGAACACCCGAGAGCGGGGAAACAGATTCAGTTGCACTCGTCGTCATGCGTCCAGTGTAGACGCGATCAGCACCCTCGCCCGGTCTCGTGCACCTTCCGGCTACGATACGGGAATGTCCGAAATCCTCACCGAACTCTGGGACATCCTGGTCCCCCTGCTCGTCGCCGGCCTCCTCGGTGGCTGCATCGGCTGGGAACGCGAGACCGCGCGCAAAGCCGCCGGCCTGCGCACCCACATGCTCGTCAGCCTCGGCTGCTGCGGCTTCATCGCAGTTTCGATGCGCTTCGCGACCGAGCAGGCCGCCCTCGACGACGGCTTCTCCATCGCCCTCGACCGCATCATCCAAGGCGTGATAACCGGCATGGGCTTCGTCGGCGGCGGGGCCATCCTCCACTACAAGGACCACATCAAGGGCCTGACCACCGCCACCGGCATCTGGGTCGCCGGAGCCATCGGCCTCGCCTGCGGCCTGCGCGAGTACATCGCCGCTGTCGTCCTGACAGTACTCGCCCTGACCGTCCTGCTCGCCCTGCATGATGTGAAGCAGAAGGCTCAGGAGAAGTCCGATGCCGATCCCGAAGAGACCGAAGCACCGGACGACTCCTCCGACTGAGCCCTAGCCCGCCGGCAGGTCCGGCTCGCTCACCGAAAAACCCGGGCCCGCGAGCACCGCATCGTCCTCGCCCGGATCGAACTCGCGCTCGGCACGGTCTGCCGTCTCGCTCCCGCGCTTCTCGTTGACAAACACCAGAATCACCGCCCCGACGATGAAGAACACAGCAAGCGCCAGCAGCGACGGCACCGAGCCCAGCGTCGAGCGCACCGCCCCGAAAATCAGCACGCCGATCGCACCCGCCAGCTTGTAGGTCAGCCCCCACAGGTTGAAGAACTCGCCCGTCCGGTGCGCCGGTGTGAAGAACCCGACCGTCGCCCGCGTGCTCGCGCCGATCCCGCCCAGGGACGCCCCGATCATCCCCGTCACGATCCAAAGAGGCCACACCGGGAAGTCCGGGTTGCTCGCCCGCGCCCACGCCAGCGCCGCCAGCGACAGCGCGACAGCCGTCCACATCCCGAGCCAGAACCACACCGTCCGCCGGTGGCCCACCCGGTCCTGGAAACACGCCGTCGAGATCGCACCACCCCCGGCGCACAGCGTGCTCACCAGCATGAAGATCACCAGCTTCGTGTCGTCGAAACCGAAGTCGTCCTTGGCGATTACCCCCGCGAAGAAGATGATCGCCTGCACCCCGAACCCGTAGATGAAGAACGCGCTCAGGAACGCCGTCAGATCGCGAAACGCCAGCGCGTGCGTTACCGTCGTCTTGGGCTGCGCAAACGTCAGCGACAGCACCGACCGGTCTTCCGGCAGCGGGCGCGCCTTCGCCTTCTCCTTCAGCAGCAGCACCGTCGGAAGCGCCATCACGAGGAACCACAGCCCCGCGAACACGAACAGCGGGCGCCAGTGCTCCGGCCCAGCCGGGATCACGAACTTCATCAGCAGCGCCGTCAGAATCAGCAGCAGCAGGGCACCCACGTACCCCATCGTCCAGCCCGTCGCCGAAACCCGCCCCATGTTGCTCCGCTTGGCCACCTCCGGCAGGAACGATGCCAGAAAGTTCTCGCCGACGTTGTACGCGATGTTCGCCGGGATGTAGATCAGCATCGCGATCGCCAGCGCCCAGCCGCTGCTCGCGCCCGACGGCACCAGCGCCAGCCCGCACGTCAGCGCGACGCACGCGACGCCGAACCACACCAGAAACTCCTTCTTCCACGCCTTGTAGTCCGCGAGCACCCCCAGCACCGGACCCAGCAGCACCACCGCAAACAGCGAGATCGCCACCATCAGCGACCACAGGAAATCGTCGGTCTGCTCGTTGTTGACGACGATCTCCTTGAAGAAGATCGCGAACAGCAGCGTGTTGATCAGCAGCGTGAACGACTGGTTCGCCAGATCGAACATACCCCACGCCCAGACACGCACCGGGTCGTCCAGCCCTCGAAACGGATTGAGCCTCGCCAGTCTCACCCGCGCAAGGTACCCGCTGGCGCTCACTCGCGAAGCCGAACCCTCCGGGTACCCTGTGCGCCCCGACCCCGCCTTCCGGAGCGCCTGCTCATGACCCTCCGCCAGATCGCCCTCATCGTTGGCCCCTTCTTCGCCGGCTTGGTCTACCTGCTCTGCCGCACCGCCGCCGGCATGGACCACGCGCCCGCCGCCGCCGCGGCCGTGACGATCCTCTGCGCCGCGTGGTGGTGCACCGAAGCCATCCCGATCCCCGCGACCGCCCTCGTCCCGTTCGCGCTCTTTCCGTTCCTCGATGTCCTCGACCACTCCCAACTCGCCCGCGCCTACGGCGACCCGTTCATCCTGCTCTTCCTCGGCGGGTTCATGCTCTCCAAGGCCGCAGAGAAGTCCGACACGCACCTCCGCGTCGCCCGAGGCATGCTCCGCCTCGTCGGCACCTCTTCCAGCCCGCGCATCGTCATCGGCTTCATGCTCGCCACCGCCTTCTGCAGCATGTGGATCTCCAACACCGCGACCGCGCTCATCATGCTCCCCGCCGCGATCGCCGTCATCAAGAACAAGCCCGACGCGAAGAAGTTCTCCGTCGCACTGCTCCTCGGCATCGCCTACGGCGCCTCCATCGGCGGCGTGACCACCCTCATCGGCACCCCGCCCAACGGTGTATTCGCCTCGATCTACAAAGAGAGCGTGGACGTCGAAGTCACCTTCTTCAACTGGTTCAAGGTCGGCCTGCCCGTCTTCTTCATCATGTTCGCCATCGCCGCCTTCTACCTCACGCGCGGCATCGAGCCCTACGACGAGTTCGAGATGAAGAAGCGCACATCGTGGACACCAGCGCAGAAGCGAGTCCTCGCGGTCATCGCCCTCGTCGCCATCGGCTGGATCACGCGCACCGCCCCGTACGGCGGATGGTCTGAGTGGCTCGAAATGGGCCTCGTCACCGACGCCACCGTCGCTCTCCTCGGCGTCGTCGCGATGTTCCTCATCCCATCCGGCGAACGCACCGAGAAGGGCGAGCGCAAGCGCCTGCTCGACTGGGACACCGCCGCCGACATCCCCTGGGGCATCCTCATCCTCTTCGGCGGCGGGCTCGCCATCGCCGCCGCCTTCAAACAGACCGGCCTCGACGAGTCCATCGGCACCTCGCTCAAGGCCATCACCGACCTGCCGCCGATCCTCGTCGTGCTCGTCCTGTGCCTCGCCGTGACCTTCCTCACCGAAGTCACGTCCAACACCGCCACCGCAACCCTGCTCATGCCCATCCTCGCGGCCATGGCCATCGCCGCCGGCCTCGACCCGGCGACCTACATGATCCCCGCGGCGCTCTCCTGCAGCTTCGCCTTCATGCTCCCCGTCGCCACGCCCCCCAACGCCATCGTCTTCGGCTCCGAACGACTCGAAATCAAGGACATGGTCCGCAAGGGCTTCTGGCTCAACATCATCGGCGCCTTCGTCATCACCGCCGTCTGCACCGTGGTAGTGGACCGCAAAACCGGCATCGACGGCGACCGCCCAGAAGTCTCGATGGAAGCGGTGGAGTCCGAGAGCAGAGCCGAAGAATCAAACTGACCAAGGGTGCCGGGGACTAGCCCGACAAGGTCGGGCGTAGGCCGCGGGGACAACAGAATCACCGTTCAAAGAACCGCCACCCATCCTCCCTCTCCCCCTGCGGGAGAGGGCCGGGGTGAGGGGTTCGCACCGAAAGTGCGCGGGTTCGTGTGGCATGCTCAAACTCGTTGGGGCATGCGGGCTACTGCTCGGGTGGTGTCTTGATTGTCTATGTTCCCGGCAACTCAGGAAGTTCCTTTGCCAGCCGATAGTCGATCACGGCAAGGACCACGAGCTGCACGAGTAGCACCACACAACTCCACAATGTCGCCCGTGCGTAGCGATCGCTCAAGCCGTCATAGACTTGCACCAGGCGCTGTCCGACCTCTGTCGATTCGGCTTCGGGTCGGATCTCGGCGACCGACGCCCACGCATACCTTGTCATTACACCGTGGTAAGAGAACAAGAGAAGCAGCGCGATCACATTCGCGATCCCGAGTGTCCACACCAGACGCCTGATCGAGTGAATCCGCTTCGCCTTGTCGTCCATCTCCGACTCCTACCGATGAGGGGTACCGCAGATCGGCAGTCTAGTCGCTTGCGACCCATCCTCCCTCTCCCCTTGCGGGAGAGGGCCGGGGTGAGGGGTTCGCACCGCAGGTGCGACGATGTGTCAGACCCCCAACCACTCCCCCAAAAACCCATTCTCCAAATTCTTCGTGTCGTTCGTCATCCGCCCGAACCCCATGTGCTCGCTCGGCGCGCCCGTCTCATCCCACGCGTGCATCCGCGCCAGATCCGGATCCACGCCGCGGCTCGCGTACTCCTCGCGCACGGCATCGACGAACGCCGCCATCGGCTCGTACGGCACCACCTCGTCCAGCCGGCTGTGCACCGCCAGCAGCGGAGCCGTCGGCATGTCCGACACATGGTTCACCGGGCTCATTGCCTCCACCCGTTCGGCGCTTACCTTGGGCCAGCGCATCGACGCGAAGTCGCCGGTCGTCGCCTCCAGCACCACCGCCTTGAACGGGTTCTCCAGCCCGAGCGAGCACAGGCGCAGCAGCGTCACCATGCCGCCCGCCGACATGCCCCCGATCGCCACGCGCTCCAGGTCGAACGCCCCGTTGAACCGCGCCGACGCCAGGTCCTCCAGCACCAGATCGATCTCCCGCGCCGCCTGCTCGGCCAAGAGCAGCGTCGAGCCGGGTGCCTGCAACTGTGGATCGCCCGACCGCTCGCCGTGGCCCGGCAGGTCGATCGCGCACCCGGCGATCCCCATCCGCTTCCAGCGCAGGTACCGCCCGGCATCCAGTTCCTTGTTCACCGTCCGCCCGTGAAACCACAGGCACACCGGCGCGGGCGTGGGGGAAGCGCCATCCTCATCCCACCCGTCCTCCGGGTGCGTCAGTAGCGCCGGCACGCCCCCGTCGTCGTAGGGCGTCGTCTCGGCAATCAGGCGCGCGGTCACCGCGCTCTTGCGCAGCCCGGCGGGCAGCGTCACCGTCGCGGGAGCGGGGGGGATATGGGGCTCATCATTGGACATGCCGAGTTTAGCGCGCCGCAACGCTGGGGTCCGGCACGAACGGGTTGTACCGGCGCTCGTCGCCGATCGTCGTCGGCTCGCCGTGCCCCGGCATGCACACGGTCTCGTCCGGGAAGCGGTACAGGATGCCCTTGATCGACTTCTTGAGCTGGTCGTAGTCCGACGTCGGGAAGTCCGCCCGACCGATGCTGCGGTGGAACAGCACATCGCCCACGATCGCGGCGTTCAGCGCCGGGCAGTGCAGCGTCACCGACCCCGGCGAGTGCCCCGGCGTGTGGTGCACGGTCCAGGTCGTCGTCCCGAGATCCAGCGTCTGACCGTCCTTGAGCAGGACATCCGCCGGTTCGGTCGTGAACGGCTGGCCGTGACCCGCCGAGAGGTTCTTTTCGGCGTTGCTCGTCCAATCCGCCTCGTCCTCGTGCAGGTAGACCTTCGCGTCCGGGAAGGCCTTGCGAACCTCGTCGATGCCCGCCAGGTGATCCACATGGGCGTGCGTCAGGATGATCTTCGTGATCTTCAGCCCGAGCTCTCGGGCCTTCTCGATCATCGGCTTCGGCCCCCACGAGCAGTCGATCACCCAGCCCTCGCTGGTATCCTCGTCGAAGACGAGGTAGCAGTTCGTGGCGTAGTGGCCCAAGGCGAAGGCCTGGGCACGAATGGTGTTGGTCGGGGCGTCTTGGGACATAATCCTGCCAGTGTAGTTCACTATGTAAAGGAATATCGATGGCGCTGATCCGGAATATCGACGAAACCCCCGCCTCGCCCGTACAGATGGACGGCGTGAAGGGCGTCACCATGAGCCTCATGGTCGGACGCGCCGACGGCGCCCCGCACTTCGCCCTGCGCAGCTTCACCGTCGAGCCCGAGGGCCACTCGCCCCGTCATCACCACGACTACGAGCACGAGGTCTACATCATCTCCGGCACCGGCGAGGTCCTCCTCGAAGGCGAGTACCGCCCCCTCAAGCAGGGCGACGTCGTCTACGTCCCCGCCGACGAGGAACACCAGTTCCGAGCCGGCAAAGACGGCATGCGCTTCCTCTGCCTCGTCCCCGTCGAACGAAACTGCGGCGGCGACACGCCGGGGAGTTAACTCACCTAGGGGTGGCATGGTCTGAGCGAAGCGAAGGCCATGTCTGCCCGTATCCAGTTTTCCCAAGGAGCAAACCCATGAACATGACGCGCTACGCCGTGCTCGGCGTGTTGCTGGCAGCCTCATGCGCTGCTGTGGCAAGCAGACTTCACTCGGATCAGGCATCGACGTACACCTTCACCTACTACGAGAGCAACACGGTTTCCGATGTGCCCGCACACGCACAAAACACGCACGGCCTACCTGTGCCGCCGCCGACGTTCTCCTCCAGTTATTACGCGGGCGAAGTCGTGTTCGAGAGTACCGACGGAGCCACTCGCGGAGATTCGATCTCGTACGAATTCAGGATTGATCTGAGAATCGCATCGAAAACGCCCGACCCTCTCCGTCAATTCCAGCCCATTTCGTTTGACATCACGTATCAGTACGACGCGGTCAGACAGTCGAGTGACATCACCACGGTTGATTCAGCGTCCGGAGAAGTGGTTGCCTTCCCCTTCTCGGTCTCGATGCTCCACAGGATCTTCCGTGCGATCGCGCACGATGAGTTGCAGCACCCGGATGTCGACTCCTTCGACCTTCCCGGCGACCGCACGCTCCATGTCCGCAGGCAGCAGCGAGAGGGCAATCGCTCAACCGGTGTTCCGACGGACGTCTTCAGATGGACCGTCGGCAAGGGCGGCGAACTGAAGAGTCTGGTGTCATCTCAGGAGTTCGGCACGGGCGAACGCACTGTGTTCAGAGAACTGCACCTTCGATCCTCTCAGGGAGCACCGGTTCGACACGAGTGATTGCCGCACCGACGGCATGCGCTTCCTCTGCCTCGTCACTGTCGAACCAGACTACGGCGCGGAAACGCCGGGGAATTTATCTGGCGATCAACTCTTCTCCGCCTTCTTCTCCCCCGCGCCCCCATCGTCCTTCAGCAGCTTGATCATCAGCACCGCGATGCCGATGAGGAGGAACGCGTCGGCGACGTTGGAGACGTAGGGCCAGATCTCGGTGCGTCCGAAGATCTTCCAGCCGAAGGGCCACTCCACGTCCGGGAGCGGGTGCAGGAAGTCGCGGACGCAGGCGTACATGATGCGGTCGTAAAGGTTGCCCAGGCCGCCGGCGATGACCATGGCGATGGCGACGTGCGCCACGTACTCGCGCCGGTCGCACCATCTGGCGAACAGCAGCAGCGCGAAGCCGAGCGCGACGACCGTGAAGCCGATGAAGAACCAGCGCTTGCCCTGACCCGAGCCGAAGACCGCGCCGGCGTTCAGGATCAGTTTGAACTCCAGCACCGACGGCACGACCACGACCGGGTCGTGCAGCGGGACCAGCCGGTCGGGCGGCCGCGGGTCGTTGAGGTCGATACCGTTCGCCATCCGCTCGAGAACACGTTCGCGATCGAGCTGGACCGGCGTGTCGGCGATGTGCGCGAACGCAAGATACTTGCTCCCGAGGTCGGCCCCGAGCGCGATCAGGATCGTCACGAGCAGCACGATCCACGCCTTGCGGCTGCGCCCCGCGGGGATATGGACGGGCTTGGGAGCGTCCGAGGGCGCGTTTGGCGACGCGTCCGGCTTGGGCTGTTTGGGCTTGCGAGACATCACGCTCCGTCGGTCAACGCGTCCTGCGTGGCGCCAGCGGCGCGGCGGCGACGGACGCTCAGTAGCCGAGCATTTCCTTGCGACGCGCGCCCTCGATGCTGTAGCGGGCCCACGGCGTGTTCTCCAGGCGCTCCTTGCTGATCGGCTTGCCGAGCAGCTCGCAGATGCCGTAGGTCTTGTTCTCGATCCGCATCAGCGCGTCGTCGATCTCCTTGAGCAGCTTGCGCTGGCCCGCGGCGAGGTCGAGGTTCAGCGACTGGTCGTAGGTGTCGCTGCCCGCGTCGGCCATGTGCTGGGGGAGCTTGGACAGCGAACCGGAGCCGCGCCCGATCAGGGCCTCAGTCTCCATGTCGGTGACGTCGCCGGTGACCTGCGCCCGCTTGAGACGCAGGATCTCCTTGAACTTGTCGAGCTCGCGCTTCCTGAACGGCGTCTTGGTGAGCTTCGTGTAGTCCTCGCTGGCGGCGAGCGTGGTCTGGCGCTCGTGGAGCGGTCGCAGCCCGGCGGCGGCGGCGAGCTTCGACGCCGCACTGACCGAGGAGTTCATGTCGCTCTCGTACGAGCCCTTCCAGCGGTCCTTGGCCGAAGTCTTCTTCGAGGAGGACTTCTTGCTGGTCGACTTGCCGGACGAGGCGGCTTTCTTTGCGGACGGTTTGCGAGCGGGCACCTTTTTCGACGTGGTCTTCTTGGTCGTCGTCTTTTTAGTGCTGGTCTTCTTGTTGGAAGGCTTGCGGGCGGGTGCCTTCTTCGTCGTCGACTTCTTGGACGGCTTGCGGGCCGGGGCCTTCTTGGTGGTGGTCTTTTTCGACGTGGACTTCTTCGAGGACGTCTTCTTGCTGGACGACTTCTTGGAAGTGGTCCGCTTGGTCGTCGAGGTCTTCTTCTTACTGGTTTTGCGAGCGGGCGCCTTCTTGGCGGTCGTTTTCTTCTTTGTGGTCTTCTTGGAGGCAGATGACTTGGCGCTGGTCTTCTTCTTCGAGGACTTGCGCGCGGGTGCCTTCTTGGTTGTCTTTTTCTTGGACGGTGTGCGTTTGGCGGCGGTTTTTTTGGCCACGGCGTGCTCCAGCAGGGGCCGGCACTTGCGCCTAAGTCCGTGACTGCACGGGCTTTAGGGGCGTCCGGAGGCGATGCAGCCCCGCATTGTACGGTCAGCGGCCTCGTTGTCAATGATCGGCGGCCCGGGCGGCGTTCGTCCCAGGCGCGGGTTCAGGCGTCCACCGGGGCGGTCTCGCCGTACTTGCCCATGTGCCGGAACCGCTCGTACCGCTTGTTGGGCAGGGAGGCGGGCTTGAGGCGCTTGAGCTCCTGGAGCTGGTCCACGATCCACTTCTCGATGGCCTCGGCCGTCTTGGCACGGTCGCGATGGGCCCCGCCGACGGGTTCCTTGATGACGTGGTCGATCACGCCGAGGCGCTTGTTGTCCTTGGCGGTGAGGCAGAGGGCCTCCGCCGCGGCGGAGTTGGTCTGGGGGTTGGCGACCTTCCAGAGGATCGCGGCGCAGCCCTCGGGGCTGATGACCGAGTAGTAGGCGTGCTCGAGCATCGCGACGCGGTCCGAGACCGCGATGCCCAGCGCGCCGCCGGAGCCGCCCTCGCCGATGACGACGGTGACGATCGGGGTCTTGAGCTTGGCCATCTCGCGCAGGTTGAAGGCGATGGCCTCGGCCTGGCCCCGCTCCTCGGCGCCGAGGCCGGGGTACGCGCCGGGGGTGTCCACGAAGGTGACGATGGGCAGGCCGAACTTCTCGGCCATGCGCATCTTCAGCAGCGCCTTGCGATAGCCCTCCGGGTGCGCGCAGCCGAAGTGGCAGGAGAGCTTCTCGTTGGTGTCGCGCCCCTTGTGGTGGCCGATGAGCATGCACTTGATCGAGCCGATGCGTCCGAGGCCGGTGACCATGGCCGGGTCGTCGCCGAAGCGCCGGTCGCCGTGGAGCTCGGCGAAGTCCTTGACCATCAGGGAGATGTAGTCGCGGAACTGGGGGCGTTCGGGGTGGCGGGCGACGCGGATGGTGTCCCAGGGGGACAGCCCGGAGTAGATCTTGCGGAGCATCTGCGACTGGCTCTTGCGGAGCTCGCCGATCTCCTTGGAGATGTTGGGAACGGTCGCCCCGGGAGCCGGGGAGTTCTGGGCGAGTTCGAGGGCCTCGATCTGGGTCTGGATCTCGGTGAGAGGCTTTTCGAACTCGAGCGTGTAGGGAATCGCCATAGGGGATCGCTCCGGGGCCTGTGGGGAGGTCAGGAGGGAGTGTTCAGGTTGAGTTTACCCGGTTGGGAGGGGGAGGGGTTAGCGGCGGCGGCGGAGCGCGGGGAGAACGCCTAACCCGAGGACCACTGCGCTTGCCGGACTCGGGATCTGCGCCCGGAACACGCCGTCCTGCGTATCGAAGATCGCCCACTCGCCGTTGTCGCTGACCTGCGTTCTGAACAGGCCGTCGATGTGAAGCACCCCATCGATCGTGGGATCGCTCGTGGCCAGGAGCTGGTCGTTCTGGAAGAAGGCCGAGTATCGCGCGCCGATGGAGTCGTAGATGTCCGTCTGCCAGAACACATCGCCGATATCTGAGACCAGCAGGGAATCCTGAAAAGTTCCGATGGAGTAGCCGATCAGCTGTTCATTCGAGCCGTCGTCGATCCAGACAACCTCGTCGTTGTTCTTGACGACTGCCAGACGGAATCCGTCCCAGTCATCGCTGGAGATCGAACCATAGAACGCAAAGTCGCCGTTGTCGTTGATCGACGCGAACTTGGAACTCACATTCATCGATGCTGCCGGGAACAGGTCCGTTGACCCGCTTTCGGCCACGATCTCGCCGTTCAGAACGATAGCAGCGCGGTTCGACTCTCCCGACCTGGCAAGAACAGCGGTAAAAACGGTGTCTCCATTGTTGTTCAAGTCGAACGAGCCGCGGTTTACCGCGCTAAGGGAGTCGATCGAGGACCCGTCGGGAAACGGTAAGCCAGGTGCGGCCACAACGGAAGATGAGTAGCCTCCGCCGTCTTCGGGATCGAAACGTAGCAGGGTGTCATACTGCGGGATCGGACTGAAGCCGAGTTCAAAGTTCGCGAGCAAAGTGCCCAGGTCATTGAGCACAGGGCGAGAGCTGTGGAAATCGTCCGGGTATGTGAATCCGAACGGGGTCACATCTCCGGTCTGCACGATCGGAACGCCATCAATCAATAGCACCGATCGGAAACCTTGCGGATTGCCCTGCGCATCGAACGCTGGCCCCCTAGCCGTGGCCACGATCTGTCTGAGGTTGTTGATCGCGGAGTTTAGGTAGGCGCTTCCCCAAGGCTCGATGACGAGGTCGGGCCCGAGTTCGATCGGGGACCTCGGATCGTAACGGATGCCGTCGTTGCTCAGGATGAACCTGCCGCCAGCTCCGTTGGTGTCGCTTGAGATAACCGTCGCCGTCCACTGACCGTGATTGTTGATGCTGCTGCGCGGGAGCGTTGCCGAAATCGCTCCGGGCAGGCCTTCGTACTGCACGCCGTTGATCGCCACCGGCTCGAGCGTCAGGGGGGCGGCGGACGCCTGTCCGGCAACCAGTGAAAGTGATGCAACAGCGATGAGTCTCATCGGGGAGGCCTTTCGTGGGACGTTCCACGATACGCGTCGTTCCGGTGTGCGGTTCGAGGGGATCGGCGTGGTGTGAAGATGGGGCGTCGGCCGCGGGCAGATCCTCGCCGGGTGCTGGAGACCTTGAGCTCGCGCCGAGGGTTAGCGTTTTGGTCTGCGTGGCTGCTTAGGGTGTTTCGGCTTTCGGGTTTTGTAGCGGGAGCGTTTGCGGGAGGGTGGAGAGGTGGGTGGCATGCTCAAACTTGTTTGAGCATGGTCTGGGGGCCTGGTGGGCTCCGTGTTCGAGCGTTGCTTGAGCATGCCACACTCGGAGCGGCCGGAAGGTTCGGGGCGCCCCCTCATCCGACCGCTGACGCGGCCACCTTCTCCCGCGAGGGGAGAAGGAGCAGGGGTTGCGACGGTTGAACCGTTGTCAACGTGGCCATCCGCTTCGCTCCTGACCACGCCACCCTTGGAGGGAGCGGGCGGCGCGGGCATTTCCTTCTTGGTTGCTTGTGACCCATCGCTTGCGCGATTGGGCTCCAACCGCTCGGCTTTCGCCTTTGCCTTGGCGCGCATGGCCCGGCGAAGGCGTTTTTCGCGCTGGACGGTTCGGATGTGGAGGAGGGTCTGGATGGCCGCGAGGCGCTGGCGGTTGCGCTCGCGGGCGTAGAACGCGTCGAGTTTGGTGTCGCCGGTGGTTTGGACCGGCTTCATGCAGTGGACGAGGGTTTCCAGCGCCTTGGTTTGCGCGGCGACCATCGTGACCTCGGACTCGAGTCGCTTCACGCGGTAGATGGCTTTGACCTGCGCGACGGCTTCCTCGGCGGTCTGGGGTGCGGTGGAGTTGGTTTCGGACGGCCGGTTCGCTGCGGTGTGCATGACTGCACCTCCCTCACCCTTGGCGCGGGCGAGCCGCATCGGCGCGCGCAAGAGGTGGTGATGGGCCGAGGCATCGTGAGAATCCGCCCTGTCTATGGGCGGAAAATTTTTTGAAAAAGTCGGGAAGTGAACATGCGCCCGAGCCCACGCGGCGCGCGCCGGGGCGGACTTGCGCGTTCGTCGTGGCCTTCGCTTCGCTCAGACCACGGCACCCATGTCGCGTGGCCAGGAACCGGATTGGAAGTACTCGCATAGTCGCCTCAAGGGGCGACCATGCCGCCCGATCGCGTGATACGGTGACGGCATGAGCGAAGCGTTGGAACTGGTGTGTGTTGGTGGCGGGAACATGGCGAGCGCGATCCTTTTGGGGGCGTCCGAACGCGGGGTGTTCGAGGCGGCGCGCGTGGGGGTGGTGGATCCGAACGAGGCGAAGCGCGAGGCGTTCGCGTCGGCGGGGTTCCGGGTCGAGACTACGCTCGTGGAGTTCGCGGAATCGATCGGGGAGCGGACGCAGGTGATGCTGGCGGTGAAGCCGCAGGTGTTGCCGGAGGTGAGCGAGGACCTGCGCGAAGTGCTGGGTGGCTTTGCTCGTCCGGTGGTGTGGTCGATCCTGGCG
>Ga0070727_10003870_pt1 | contig 13156 bp, 12 predicted proteins | sample tdAd472_FD_66722 | JGI IMG/M metagenome (GOLD analysis project Ga0070727, IMG submission 66722) | Marine sediment microbial communities from the Atlantic coast under amendment with organic carbon and nitrate - tdAd47.2 | ecosystem: Environmental > Aquatic > Marine > Coastal > Sediment | place... | reverse complement strand
ATCGTGATGCCAGCCTCCCGGGTCTTTTCACCCGCGCGGTTCAGAGTCTCGGCATGACGTTGGTAGTCATCCAGGCTGCGTTCATTACCGGGTAATGAAGGCACGACGATGTACTGCTGGCCAAGGGTGGCTGCAATATCAATTTCGCGTTGCAGGTCCTGGCGAATGGCAGTCAGTTGCACATGGCTAGCAGGCGAGGTGAGCCCGAAGCCATCCAGTATTCTGCGCACTTCCGCCGGTGACTTACCGTGGTACCCGGCAAATTCCATTTCCGTAAAGCCAATCTCAGCCAGTTGCTCCAGGGTGCCCTCGAAGTCAGTGGCCATCTCCTGGCGCAGGGAATACAGCTGCAGGCCAATCTTGTTGACACGTCGCTCCTGGGCCCAGGAAGCCCCAAGAGGACTCGCGGCAATGGCGGCGGTAACCGCGGCTTTCTGGAGAAAATCCCGACGGGACTGACGGACAGACTGAAATCGTTTACGCATTGAGGTTCTCCCATCGGCACAAGCTTAAGTTCATTCAAAGATATCAGAGTCACTGCTGTCCTGCATAATTTCCGAGCCCTGGTTTTCGTTGATGCACCGCGGATCCATCTCCTGGACAGCCTTATTTGTTGGAGGTCAAATCGAATCGGTGCACAGCCAGGATCGACGCCTCAGACGAGGTCCCACTCAGGACGCGCCAACTGGTGGTAACCAGAACAACTTCCCGATGGACCAGCCACCTCAGCGCCGCCCCGCACCGGATACTTGAGCCTTCAGAAGACAGGTCCAGCAGCAAAAAGTGTTTTGAGTTGTCCTGATTCAGGGGAAGCTTACGGCCATACCCGCTCCAACCGATGCGTACTCTGGCGAAGCGCCGGGCCTGGCACAACTACCCTTATTTTTCCTCTGATCCTGGTTTATTGCAGGGAATTGAGTGCTCAGGCGGCAGTCCTGATCGCCGCTGCAACTTCCTTGCCGGACTCAAAGGCTGCATGGGAGTACCCTGACACCCCCCAGATCGTGTCACCAGCGAAGAAAAGGCGTCCGTGTGGCTGCCGCAGTGCGCTGGTAGCGGCAACATACGCACCTGGACGGAAGGCAACGTGTCCGCAGCGATGCCATGGGTCATTGCCCCAGGCATAAGATGTACCGACGCGGTCAAGATCCAGCGACTCAGGGTAAAGCTGCGACAGTGCCTCTCGCAGTTGTGCCTGTTGTTGGGCGGGAGACATTTCCGCCATTGTTTTTGCCTGATTACCGTAGGTCATTGATTCCAGAATGCCCCGCTCGCCCTGCTGCATGGCTGTGGAATGGAGAATCTGTGCCACCGGCAGGTCTGTCAATGCGTTGCCGTTCAATCCCTCTGCCAACCAGAATCGTGATCGGGTCTGGACATAGGTACGGGTTACCGGCACCGGAACCGCTGCACGCAGCGCGTTGACCGTCGCTTCCGGAAGGGGTGAATCAAATTCAATAGTTCGCAGCACCGGCGGTGGCGGTGTCAGTATTGCAACGTCGGCGGTAACCGATTCCATACCGTCACGGGTTTCCAGGGTGAGCGTAATGCCTGCTTCATCCTGACGGACGGACCGTACCGGGCTCTGGTAATGCACACGATCACCCAGTCTCCGTGCCAGTTCGCCGCAGATACGATCATTGCCACCGGCCACGGTAAAGGCGCCTGTTGCACCAGTGAACGATACGGCCTCCCTGACAACCTGGAGCAGGTTTATTTCGTCCAGCGAATCCCCATATGCTGGCAGATAGTAGTACATCATTGCCTCAAGGGCCGCATTCGAGGCACCCTGTTCTTTCAGGAAGTCGCGCATGGTTATGTTATCCAATCGGTCCAGCGCATCAGCCTGCAATCCAGGTGGCGCCAGCTCGGCGAGGTTTTCTATTTGTCCCATGGGGCGACGACGATAGCGAAAATGGAGAGCTTCTACCGACATATTCCGCTCATCTTGTCGCAGCTGGAAAGGAAGATTACCGGGCGCGTCCTGACGGTGCTCTATGCGCCGTCCCTGGAAGTACGATAGGAAACCCAGCCGAGGGTTATAGCGCAGTGGCAGCAATTCAAGACCAAACTCTCTCGCGTATTCGATACCGGGCCCGATTCCTCCCAGCAAGCCAGCACCGGCTTCGGCATACAAACTGCCTGAAAATGGATCCCGCAGTGTGTACATCCGACCGCCAGCGCGCGCTGACGCCTCGAACAACTGCACAGCAAAACCGGACTGCATCAATTCGTAAGCGGCGGTTAGACCCGCCGCGCCCGCACCGACAACCAGCACCCGGGTTGGACGTTGTGCGAGTATCGGGGGAGCAATGGCCGCCGCGGTAGCCAGGGAGGCATTGCGGAGAAACCTGCGTCGGGAAATACGCATAAGCCAGTACCCTTCTGCTTTTTTTAAGAGAGCTTACTGTCTAGCCCATTACTTTAGCAGCTTGCCTGAAATTTTTGAACGACGGCAATCGTGATGACTGTGCCGCTGCCGGCCTGGTTACTGGCCGCCCCGTGCTTGCAGTGCGGCGCGATAACCCGTGAAATCCGGTCTGTTTGACTGTGGGCCTGGGTACCAGGACGGCCAGTGGTGCAATGGGCGCTCCTGCGCATCCTTGCTCCCGCGGCATACCTTACATCCTGCACACAAAGTCCAGCAGTTCGAAGATCACAACCACCGGTACGGGCTCAACTTACTCTGCATGATTTGCTCGTAAACGATGTGATCGTTCAATCAATTGACTTTGGAGAGATAGCAACGATTGCTACTGAAAGGGGTAACTTTTCCTATTAGGGGCTACTCAGCGCAGGATTAAGGAATGTCGTTTCGACTGCAGGAAGTTACAGGTTACTGGAGCTGCGGCTTTCAATTGCGTCTCTGAAGGTTCCGCATCAATCTCTCCGGGTGTAACATTTTTCAAACCCTAAGGTTGTTCAGTTTCACCTCTAATCTCTCTCAAAATCAGAAATAGCTCATAGACTCGCCTGTTTGTCTACATTACCATCGGGTATTGCTGCCTTTTATTTTAGACAATATCAGTAAGTAGTCAGCATTTCTTCAGCTAACAGTTGATCCTGGATGGGATCGGGTTTTATCGAGCTAATGGTCAAACTGTATCAAACCAGTCGGGAGCAGGTGATTGTGATTGGCGCTGGACTCACCGGATCCTGCGTCGCGCTTGGGTTGGCGAACCAGGGTTTCAAGGTTGCCCTACTGGACCAGGACCCGGTTCCTATGAATCGGGCAAGCCGGCGGAACGAGGGTAAAATTCACCTTGGGTTGATTTATGCAGCTGATCCTTCTTTCGCAACCGCCCACCTGCAACTTCAAGGCGCTCTGTCTTTTTTCCCTCTGCTGAAACGTTGTATCGGAGATAAGGTACACGATCTGCAACTCTCAACACCATTTATCTATCTGGTAGCGCAGGATTCAATTGTGAGTGCAGAGAAGCTGGAAATTCACTACGGGGAAGTAACAGATGCCTATCGAAAACATACCGCAGCAGATCCCGGCTTGTCCTATTTGGGCACTCACCCGGAATTCCTGGCAAGGCGGGTTGATCTTGAAAAACTGGACAACAGGCTGGTTACCAAAAGCTGTGCTGCTGCTTTCGAAACAAGTGAGCTTGCAATTGATACCGACCAGCTCTCCACCCTGGTCACGCGTGCAATAAACGCTTCGAAAAACATAAAATTTTATCCACGATACAAGGTCAGGGAAATTGACCGACGGGGAGACGGTTTCGCGGTATCCGGCGAATCAACTGATTCAAGTTGGACGTTAACCAGCGATCAGGTCGTAAACGCAGCATGGGAAAACCGACTGAAACTGGACGCAACCCTTGGTATCCCACCTGCCCCTGGCTGGGTGTATCGACTCAAATACAGAGTTTTGGCTCACCTGCCGGACAATATGGTTAATGCACCATCTATTACCATGGTATTAGGTCGTTATGGCGACGCGGTGATCAGAGCAAATGGCACAGTGTATCTTTCATGGTACCCGGCTGGAATGCTGGGCTGGTCCAATGAACTGGAAGCTCCGGCGGAGTGGCAATCGGTTTGCAGTGGAGACATGCGAGCACAGGCACCGGACATAGTTGATGAAATAATTGCCGGAATAGCGTCGTGGTATCCTGAGCTAGGTAATTGTAAGCCATATCAGCTCGATGCCGGCGCTATCGTTGCCTATGGAAACTCAGATGTGGATGATCCTGAAAGTGGCTTGCATGATCGAACACGGGTCGGTGTGTACAGCAGCGGAGGCTACCACAGTGTCGACCCCGGGAAATTAACTACCGCTCCACACTTTGCTTTTCAGGCGGTGGAAAACGTAGTGTCCTTCTTTGGTCACCATACTTCAGCAGTCAATGTAGATAAGTGATGTCAGAAAAGCATGCGACACGCAGTGTTCTTGCGCTGGTTCCAGCATGGAACGCAGAACAGTTTATCGAGCGTACACTTGTTTCTCTGGCTGAGCAGACCTACGCAAACCTGAGAGTTTTAATTTCCGATGACGCGTCAACGGACAACACCGTCAGCATTTGCAGGAAGTTTGTTGAGCAAGATCAGAGATTTGCCCTCATAGAGCAACCGGAAAACCTGGGGTGGCTTGGCAACACCAACGCGCTTTTACGGGAAGCAGAGGCCGATTACCTGCTTTTTGCATTCCATGATGACGTATTGCTTCCGGACTATATTTCCCGTTGCGTTGCGGCACTGGAAGCCAACCAGGAAGCAGTTGTTGCCTATTCCGATATGCTCACCATCTACCAGGATGGTGATCGGATCGAGGGCAGATGCACGCTGATAGAAGGGCACAAATCACCTGTGGAACGTGCCAAACGAATGCTATGGAGAGTCGATCACTGGTGGGCGCCGAACAGGGGTGTCTTCAGGGCGGAGGCAGCAGACCTCATAGGCGGTATGAAAAGAAACCTTGCCGGTGAGTTTTCAGCCGACTGGCCCTGGCTGGTTCACATGATGTTGCTTGGTGAGGCCGTTCGCATCCCGGAGGTATTGGTTGAAAAATATTACCGGGAGCACAGTGTTTCGCGAAAGTGGAATTTCAGCGCAAGACATAAGCTGGCTGCACTGCTTGCCTGTGCCCGGGAAATACACAGTGCCAGATTAAAACTGACGGAAACGTTAAGGCTCGATGCAACGCTCTTGCGAATCGGTGCCCGCCTGATGCTTACCATTACTGAAAAGGAAAGACGGGTTAAGCGATAAGACCAGTATTGAATGCGACTCTCTCAGGAGCGGCAAAGTGTCGGAATGAGTAACCATGGAAACTGATAAAGCTGGTCGTATTGACAAGGTCAATCTGTCATCGGGGTCTATTCAATTCTCACCGTTGACTCCTGCGATGGGCGCTGAAGTTGCAGGCCTCGATATTGCAAATGGCGTTCCGGAATCTGAAGAGCCGCTGCTTAAAAAAGCCTTGCTTGACTATCAGATCCTGCTGTTCCGTCGACAATATCTGAATGATGAGCAGCAGGTTCAATTTGCGCGAATTTTCGGTCCATTACGTCCAGCGTGGCAGGCAGAACATTACCGGAGCAGCAGTGAATTCGCTCACTATCTCAGCAATATTGACCGAAGCGGTGTACCGGTGGGATTCCATCCTGATCGTAATTCAACCTATTGGCACACCGATCACACCCATGTACCGGTACCAGCAAAAGCGACGGTATTGAATGCAGTGCAAGTATCAGCAGATTCCGGTAAAACCCACTTCATCAATATGCAGCAGGAATATGAAAATCTGGCTCAAGCTACCAAAGACCGGTATGCCAGTTACGTTGCCGAGCACCACCTCGGATTCCGCAGGGCCGCGCGCAATAACAGGATGCCAAGGCAGTGGCTGTACGCTAAAAGAAAAGAAGGTGTCTCCATACTTTCTCAGTTTAAGTGGTGGGTAAATACGTTACGGCGCAGATGGCAGCAGGGTCCCGTATACCATCCTATTGTGCGTCCTCACCCTGAAACAGGTCGGCTGGTATTGTTTATCGGTGACCACGCCTGGCGCATCAAGGGAAAGTTCTGGCCTACAGGGATAAGGCTGATGAATGAGATAAATGCATTCAAATTTGATCCTGACTCTGTTTACACGCACCAGTGGGAAACGGGCGATCTGCTCATCTGGGATAATGCAAGTCTGTTACATCGACTCGGTGAATACGACCTGACTGATCAAGTCAGAATTATGCGCAGGTGTGTGGTGCTGGGTGACGGTAGATCTGCAGATGGTTAATAGATTCACCACGCTGTCCTATTAAAGTCACTTTGTGTTCTGAATGTACCGTAGCGATATTTCCTGACGAAGACTGTCTCCGCCAGAGTTAAGGAGCAGTTCGTAAAAATTCGCTAAGATGGTTGAATGTCGAAGGACAAGAGGATAAGAGCATGCCTGCGACGAGCAACGCTGAACTTGTGATCAAACTATTACGTGACGCGGCAGTTTTTTTAAAATGTCGGTGAACAGAGGAATTCATTGAAGAGCGAGATGTTTGACAATACCGACGTGTACGATCAGGTCGCCGACTTGTTGGGAGATGATCCTGCAGGCAGAATAGAACTCGAAGAGGATTAAAGATTGACTCGTCAGTATTACGATTATTGCGGCGTAGAACTATTTATCCGGAACTGGTGCACCACTGATGAGAACAGTCGCTAATAGCCTGAAGAGACGTGGAAACTCTCTGTGCTGCTGGTTCGACTACCCGGTCTCAGCCGTGTAGTTGGCAACGCCAAAGATTGACAGGATGAGGAGACTGGAAATCACCAGAATGAGGCGGCCGTAAGGCACACGTGCCCACATGAATCCTGCGAGCATACCGAATACAACAAACCCCAGAACTGCGTTGATGAACCAATCCGTCGGCAAAGGTTTCAATATCCCGGCGACGAAGGCAGCAGTGAGTCCGAAAAACCAGACAACCGGGAGTGACTTCCGCCTGCGAGGCGGGTGCGCGTCGTCGTCTTCCCTCTGGTAACGCGCCTTGTCGGTGCCGTTGCAGCTATTGCATACGTCCACTGCCATACCGGCACTTCACTATAACCGTAGGGCTGAAGATGGGAGGGAATCGTCCCGCTTTCTTGGCAATTGTCACTTTTTTTGCCATGACTTTTTTCCTGATTGGTAAATTCGGAAGAAGCTTCATTCCAAATAAGGAAGTGAAATAACTGAACGATTCATATTCCCCATTGCCACTGAGAGGCTTGTAACACAGTTAAGAGAAGCAGGGTGCTTATAAAAAACATGACAGCTTTACTAATCTATGGTAGACAGTGAGAGGTAGATTGCCTTTTTGTGGGCCTTTTTATATCGATTGATAGGTATCAGTCTCATGGCATGTGAAATTTGTGGTTACTCATCCTGTTACAGTTCTCACTCCTGTCCAGAGTGCGCGCGCAAACGTACACCGGTAAATCCCATGGTCAAAGAGCATGTGGAGGCAGGGCAAAAGTTCGGCGAAGGGATAATTAAATTCCTGATGGCCTTCTTCTTAAACCCCTATTTATGCCTTGTGGTATTTGCAGGATTAGGATATGCGCTGTTCGTTGCGTTAGGTCAGGTGCTGGGAATAGTCCCGTCGGGTGGCAATCTACAGGACAATCCTCCTTGGGAGGTTTTGCCAGTTTGGTACACTGTTATTTCGATTGCACTTACGGTATCGATAACTGTGCTTTTTCGGAAATACATCCGCCTGGCGATGAAATGGATTCTCTATTTACTGGTTGGTGGTCTTGTTATTGCGTTTGTCGGTGGGGTTATCGCGGCGATTATTGAAGGGGTGAATTCGTGAAGGTTAAAAAAGGCCACTAATAAAATAACGGCGTAATAACAAAAAGTTGTATTCTTGCTTAAGCGATTCAATAAAAAGGAATGCTCGATTCTACCTGCACGGTGGTAACCACCATTTGAGTAAAAGGAATTAAGAAACCTCTGATTAAGTATGGAAGTGCTCTGCGGAAGTCTGTCGGGCGTCACTGCAAGGCGTCGTGCGTAGGGAATGGCCGTCTCGCTTTGACAGGCCGACGCATGCTGGCGGCAAGACGCCTCGTCAGTGAACTCGCCTGAAAGCCAGAGTATTTCCATACTTAATCAGTGGTTCCTTAATTCGGAGATGCGTTCTACGAATCCAACTTCAAGTCTGAGTGATTCTATGCGGCTGCACTCTCTGTTACTGCGCTCTCACGGACCTGGCCGACCAGAGTTGCCCAGTCCATTCCAAGAGCCGTGTATACCTCTCCTGCCCCGGGCGAAGCGTTGTCTCCCAGAATTTCAACGATCAGGCTGGAAGCGTCCGCGGTAACGACACCGCTTTGTATCAACCTGATAATTCCGGTTTCTCGCTTCGTCATATTGAATGTTCCGCTTGCATCGACTGCCACGTAAGCGTCGAAGCCTTCTCTTACCGCGCGCATTGCAGGAAACGCCGCGCAGACTTCCAGGGAAACCCCGGCGAAAATCAGTTTCCTGCGGCCTGTTGCCAGGATCGCGTCCTCCACACGCGGATCGTCCCAGGCGTTTACAGTGGTTCGATCGATAAAATTCTGTCCGGGAAGTGCGGCTTGCAACTCCGGAAAAGCGGGGCCCCAAAGCGTTTCCGAGGATGTCGTCGTAGTCACGATAGGGAGACCAAGTGCTTGCGCGGCCTTGGCCAGGCCCACGACGTTGTGCTTGAGTTCAGCGATAGAGTAGTCGCGAATTCCCGTCATAAGTCCTACCTGATGATCAACCAGCACCAGTGCGGCATTATTAGAAGTCAACGGTTCCGGGTTGTGAAAATGTTCGTTCATAGCTGTCTCCTTCAGATTAGATTGGTTTCATTCAATGAGTGTCCGGGATACTGCCCAACTGGCCGGCTTCATAAGCCGCTTTGATCTCCGCGATCTGTTCTTGTGAGCCCATTACGAAAGGACCATCCTGAACATAGCTTTCAGCAATCTGCGCCCCATCGAACAAGGTAAAGTGAACAGTCTCACGCGATGCGTTGCTGATGCTGATTCCTGTGCTGTTGTCAGCTTTGATTGCAATCGCCTGACCGGGATTTATATGCCGGGTGGTTTCGGCAACCGCGACGTCCAGGCTTCCCTCGACGGATTGGATCCAAATACCTCTATTGGCGGCAGAAAAATGTGAGAAGCGACCTCCTGGCTGGATCGTGCCGTCCAAAATGGTTATCGGGATTGATGGGGAGGCTGCTCCGCGAACGCCATTCGATTCACCCAACGCCACCTTCACACGATAATCTGCGCTATTAATGACGGGCATATCGTCTGCACGGACAAGCAGTGAATCAGGTGATTTGAATCGCTCGGTTTGCGGTACATTGACGAATACCTGTAATCCGTGGATTCGCGCATTGGGCCGAGGAGATTCATCATGGACCGCACCGCTGCCGGCTCTAAGCCAGTACAGATCGCCGGGCTGCAGATCGAAGTCATTTCCCAATGAATCACGATTGTGAAAAAGGCCTTCACTGTCCTCGAACAGAAGCGACACGGCGGACATTCCTGCATGGGGGTGTGCGCCAAATGTGGGTTCGGTCATCTCATAGTGATCGACCATGACCAGTGGATCCATGGCTTCTCCGATTTCTACTGCACGAAAACTCTCCGCTTTGAAACCGCGTCCAACAATAAGATCGGCGCCACTTACAGGCTCAGAGACAAAGGTCATCTGGTTCGTCGTGAAGCCTTGTGTAAAATCATTGACTGGGTTGATTGCGTTCATTTTGTCACTCTCTTGTTGCTTAACTGAGTAGATTTAACTATAAATATGGGACAGTAGGCAGGTAAATAACCATATTTAGAAATTATTATTCCGTAATCGGAACAATCACGGCGGACTTCTATGACATCCATCGATCTGAACGACTACTACTACTTCGTGCATGTCGTTGAAAAGGGCGGGTTCACCCGTGCTTCGGAATCCCTCGGGATTCCGAAGTCACGCTTGAGCAGACACATCGTGCAGTTAGAGAAGCGGCTGGATACTACCCTTATTCAACGAACAACCCGCCAGTCGAAAATTACCGAGTTCGGTGAAGTGTTCTACCAACGAGCACGCACAGTGGTCGACCAGGTAGAACTTGCTGAGGCTGAATTGAAACGCAAGAAGAACACGCTATCCGGACAGGTTGCATTAAGCTGTTCGGTAGGCGTGGCCCAGTTCGCATTGAAAGGGCTTATAGCCCGTTTTATGACTGACAACCCACAGATCACGGTGTTGCAACAGGTGACCAACCAGAGCATCGATCTGATCGCTTCAGGTATCGATATGTCCATTCGCGGACATACAGGTCCACTGCCTGATTCAACATTGGTACAGCGATCACTGGCCGTCGTTGAGTGGAGCCTGTTCACATCTCCTGACTATCCGATCAATCAAATAGCGACCCCAGATGATCTGACAAACCATCCAACACTCTCCCTCGGCTGGCAAGCACAGGGGGACCGGTGGAGAATGGAACACAAATCGGGAGCGAAAGAAACCATACAGATTGCGCCTCGATTGAAGAGCGACGACATGGCCACCTTGAAAGAAGCCGCCGGTGAGGGCCTGGGCATTGTCGCTCTTCCCGCCTATACCTGCCGTGATGAGTTGGCATCAGGCAAGTTGATCAAAGTATTACCAGAGTGGCATGCAGGCCAGGCCAATCTCAGCCTTATGATGCCGCGAAAAAGTGGCTTTGCCGCTCCAGTCGTAGCGCTTCAGGAATTTCTTCAGGCAGAGTTCGCTAACTTTGTAGCGATGCAATGAATCATTCAATGAGGGACTATTCCGGTGGACACACTAGAAAATCCGGGATCTGATCGCCTACTGTCCGATAAGCAGTGTCGCCCGACAGACTCCCGCAGAGCACTTCCATACTTAATCAGAGGTTCCCCGGCCATGGGTCAAATAACATCACTTTTTGCTCACAGGGTGGCCGGGGTGGCTAATCAAGGCGTTAATACAGATGAATTGCTTGACTCGATTGGTATTAACCCGGAACAGCCCGTTGACCCGTCGATTATGATAACTGATAAGGATTATTATCAGTTTCTGGAGAAAATCGCGGAAGCTGATGAGGCAGGTCATACATTGCCCCTCAGGGCCGGAAATGCTATGCGGTGTGATGATTACGGGGCATTCGGCTTGGCATGGAAGTCAGCGTCTACCCTGAGGGGCTCTCTTAATCGTGCAGAGCGCTATTCAAGAGTACTCACGAGTGTTGCAACTTACACGGTAGACGTAACAGAGGGTGGAGCCTATGCCAATCTTAATCGCGAAGGCGAAAGGATCCCGGGCTTAAGACTTTCTAACGAAGCAACGATAGCCAGCATGTTCACAATTGGACAGGAAGTTATTGAAAAACCGATCAAGCTGCTGGGTGTCTTTTTCAAACACGCCGCTCCCAGGATAATCAGTGACCACGAAAAGTTTTTTGGCTGCCCAGTACATTTTGCATCTGATCGCGACGCATTGCTGATTGCGCAAGAATCCCTGGCCCAACCTACCAGGCTTGGTGACCCGGGCATAGCAAAGTTTTTCGATACCCACCTGGAAACAGAGCTGGCGAAATTCAAAGACGACAGCACACTGGATAAACGAGTCAAGATCCAGATATCACATACGCTAAGTGAAGGCCTGCCAACTATCTCAGATATAGCCGGTAATCTTGCGATGAGTGGCCGCACATTGCAACGACGACTGGCGGATCAGGGACATTCGTTTCAAACATTGGTTGATGACGCCAGACGAGAGCTTGCCGAGCGACTTCTCGCCAGCAGCAACCATTCTTTGTCCGACATTGCCTTTCTCACGGGATTTTCCGAGCAAAGCGCTTTTAACCGCGCATTCAAGCGTTGGTCCGGACAAACTCCGCGCTCGTTCCGCCTGTCAGCCCAAAGCCGATAATCTCCGGAGATTGGCAGCATCTGCCAAAAATCTGGCAGCGACGGTCAATAGTTCAAGCCAAGTATCTCTTATGCTGACCTTCAAGTTATTCATGAACAATCTGGAGGAAATAAGCGATGCAAACATCTCAATCAAGCAATCTGAATCAACCACTGACCCTGGTGACTGGTGGAACCGGTAAGACAGGCAGGCGTATTGTGGAACGCCTGGAAGACAGAGGCGTTTCTACACGAGTTGGCTCCCGATCAGCCTCACCTTCATTCGACTGGAACAATGAATCTACCTGGACCACGGCCCTGCAAGGTGTGACGTCGGTCTATATAAGCTATGCACCTGACCTCGCTGTCCCGGGCGCGACAAATACGATCCAGAGTTTTGTGAATGAAGCAGTGAAACAAGGTGTGATGCACTTGGTCATCCTCTCCGGCCGTGGAGAAGAAGAGGCTCAAGCTTGTGAACGCATAGTCCAACACAGTGGAATAGACTGGACGGTAATTCGCTCAAGCTGGTTTAACCAGAACTTCTCAGAGGGGGCATTTGTCGATATGGTGCATGCTGGCGTGATCGCACTGCCTGCCGGAGATGTTCCTGAACCGTTCGTCGATGTCGATGACATCGCTGATGTCGCCGTTGCCGCACTTACCGAACCTGGTCACTTTGGAGAAGTCTATGAAGTGACTGGCCCACGCTTAATGACTTTTGCGGAAATTGCAAAAGTCCTGACCAATGCAATCGGTAAAGAAATTCAATTTCAGGCGCTCACTCAAGAAGAGTTTGTTCGACGCATTAAAGCATCTGACGCGCCTGAAATTGTGGTTTGGATGATGGACTATCTATTCACCACGGTTCTCGATGGTCGCAACAGCTATTTGTGTGATGGTGTTCAACGCGCTCTCGGCAGAGAACCGAAGGACTTTCGTGACTACGCAATAGAGGTCGCCAGGACCGGTGCATGGAGGGCAGCAGCATGAAGAAGCTGACAGTCTCTCTACTTCAGCTTAATGGCTGGGCCGCAGTCCTGATCGGCAGCTATATTGTGCTTGATCCAGTGACGATGCTGGCCCCTTATGGTCTCCAATCGGATCTGTCTGCCGGACTGATGTCCGAACTTAGAGCGCCCGGAGGCTTGCTATTGATCTGCGGTCTTATGATTGCACGCTGTGGCCTGAATTCAGCACTTCACACCCAAGGATTGATGCTTTCAATCGCGGTCTACGGCGGATATGGCGGCGCCCGCTTGCTGGGCTTCATACT
>Ga0070727_10003868_pt1 | contig 13169 bp, 8 predicted proteins | sample tdAd472_FD_66722 | JGI IMG/M metagenome (GOLD analysis project Ga0070727, IMG submission 66722) | Marine sediment microbial communities from the Atlantic coast under amendment with organic carbon and nitrate - tdAd47.2 | ecosystem: Environmental > Aquatic > Marine > Coastal > Sediment | place... | reverse complement strand
CGTGATCCTCCCCTGCCACGTGGCCGAGTTCGCCAAGCCCGCCGAGGCCCCTGAAGACACGCGCTTCGCGCGCTTCCTCCCCCGCTACGAGGGCTGGGTGCGCAAGTCGCTGAAGAACCGCTACCTGCTGATCGCGGCCGGGGTGGCGGGCTCCATCGTGCTCGTGACCTGGGCCAGCACCCAGCTCAAGTTCGTGCTCTTCGGCGAGTTCGAGAGCGACACCTACTTCCTCAACTTCGAGCTGCCGACTACGACCCCCCTCGAGGAGACCTCGAAGGAGACCCGGCTGCTCGAGGAGGCGGTGCTCGCGGTCCCCGACAACGAGCGTCGGGCGGTGGTCACCAGCGTGGGCCTGAGCGCGGTCGACTTCAACCGCATCGACCGCGGGAGCTACCTGGGGCAGGTGGTGGTCAACTTCAGCCAGCCCGAAGAGCGCGAGCGCAGCGCGATCGCGATCATCGATGAGCTGCGCGAGCAGGTCCGCGGCTACGACCAGTTCACCAAGCTCGAGTTCAAGGGCCTCCAGGCGGGCCCCGGGGGCGCGGCGATCGAGGTCGGGCTCGAGGCCGAAGACTACGCGCTCTTGCGCGAGTCGAGCCGCGAGGTGCAAGACTGGCTGCGCCTGCAGACCGGGGTCCAGGACGTCTACGACGACTGGGCGCCGGGCAAGAGCGAGCTCGAGGTCCGCGTGGACGAGGAGGCCGCGGCGTCCCTGGGGCTCAACACCCGCAGCGTCGGGCTCCAGGTGCGCAACGCGTTCCAGGGCAACGAGTCGACCAGCGTGCGCCGCTTCGACGAGGACGTGGAGCTCGTCGTCCGCTTCCCGCCCAACGCCCGCTCCAAGCGCGCGACCCTCGAGGAGCTGTGGCTGACCACCCCCACCGGTGAGCGCGTGCCCTTCGCCGCGGTCGCGCGCGCGGTCGAGGGCCGCGGGCTGTCGAAGATCCTGCGCAGCAACCGCCAGCGCTCGATCACGGTCCTCGCCGACGTCGACGTGGCCAAGGCCAACGCGATCGAGGTCACCGAGCGCCTCGAGCGCAAGTTCGCCGGGCCGCTGAGCAAGCAGGGGGTGAACCTGCGGATCAAGGGCCAGCGCCGCGAGGCCGAGAAGTCCATGGGCGGGCTGATCAAGGGCTTCTTCCTCTCGCTGCTGCTGATCTACCTGATCCTCGGCACCCAGTTCCGCTCGTTCCTCCAGCCGTTCTTCGTGATGGTCGCGATCCCCTTCGGGATCGACGGGATCCTCGTGGGCCACGTGCTCTTCGGGGCCGACGTGTCGTTCATGTCCATGATGGGCCTGGTCGCGACCAGCGGGATCGTGGTCAACGACAGCCTGGTGCTCGTCGACCTGGTCAACCGCCTGCGCGCGGCCGGGGTCCCGACCTTCGAGGCCGCGGTCACCGGCAGCGTGCGTCGCCTGCGCCCGATCCTGCTCACCTCGGCGACCACCGTCCTCGGCCTCGCGCCCCTGGCCTTCTTCGCCAGCGGCCAGGCCAAGTTCCTCAGCCCGATGGCGATGTCCATCGTGTTCGGGCTCCTGTTCGCGACGGGCCTGACCCTGATCGTGATCCCCTGCCTCTACCTGATCCTCGAAGACCTCAAGCGCGCGGTCTGGACCGCCCTCGGCCGGGAGCTCCCCGCCGAGCCCGAGCACGTGTTCAGCCAGGCCGAGTTCGACGCCCTCGAACACGACGGGGGAACAGAGGCAGAGAGCGCCGCGGCCCCTTGGGGTGAGCCCGAGCTGCTTAGCTGTGAGGGCGAGGGGGCTCGGGACGAGCCCCCCAGAGATCAAGAGGCAGAGGCAGATTCAGATTCGTTGCGCGGCGACTGATCGTCACGCCTCTCGCGCCTCCCCGCCGCCCGGGTTAGGTTCCACGCCGAGGAGGAGTCGTGGGCGACCTGCCGAAGATCGGGGTGCTGACCGTGTCCGACCGCGCGAGCCGCGGGGAATACGAGGACCGCGGGGGGCCGGCGTTGCAGGCCTGTTTGCAGGAGTTCCTCAAGACGCCCTTCGAGCCCGTGGCCCGGGTGATCCCCGACGAGCAGGGGACCATCGAGGAGACCTTGATCGAGCTCGTGGACACCCTCGGCTGCAGCCTCGTGGTGACCACCGGCGGCACCGGCCCGGCGCGGCGCGACGTGACCGTCGAGGCGACCCTCGCCGTGTGCCACAAGCCCATGCCCGGCTTCGGCGAGCTGATGCGCAAGGTCAGCCTGGAGAAGGTCCCGACCGCGATCCTCTCCCGGCAGGAGGCGGGGATCCGCTTCCCCTCCAACGGACGGCCCGGGGGTCTGGTGATCAACCTCCCCGGCTCGCCGAAGGCGATCCGCGAGTGCCTGATCGCGGTGTTCCCCGCGGTGCCCTACTGCGTGGAGCTGATCGACGGCCCCTACCTCGAGACCCACGAGGACGTCGTCGTCGCCTTCCGGCCCAAGGCGAAGTAGCCGAGAGGCCTCACTCCTTGCGGAGCAGGTCGTCGAGGATCTCGATGGCCTCGGCAGGGTTGGCGGTGGGGAAGTCCACGACCACGCTCTGCTCCTGGTCGAGGATCCCCTGGTCGTCGCCGAGCTTCGAGTCCGCGGGGTAGCGGTCGGGCTCGCCGCCGAGGTCCAGCACGACGGCCACGCTCTGGCCGCCGTGGTAGTCGTTGGGTCCGACGCGGCCGGGGGCGACCGCGTAGGTGTCGCGCCCGCCGCCGTCGACGAAGACCGAGACGCCGTTGTGGGCCGCCACCCCGTAGCTGAACGCGGGGCCGCCCCGGTAGCGGTCGTTGCCCCAGTCGTCCATGAACACGGTCACCGAGAGGTCCCAGGCGGCGCCCTGGCTGGCGCCGACGAAGGACTGATACTGGTCGTCGCCGCCGTCGTCCCAGAAGGAGCCCAGCGCGGAGTGGGCGGCGAAGCCCTGGGCGTAGCGCGAGCCCTCGTAGAGGTCACGGGTCGCGCCGAGGTCGACGAGGGAGCCCCAGCCGTAGTAGTAGCCGCCGCCCTGGGAGAAGTTGCCCGCCTCGTAGACGTCGCGCCCCATGTGGTCGACGAGGAGCGCGATCCCCCCCGAGGCGTAGTTGCGGAAGCCGATCGCGGCGCCCTGGCTCATGGCGCGGAAGTTGCCCGGGTCGCCGTAGCCGCAGGGCTCGCTCCCGGTGGCTTCGTAGCGGTCGTTGCCGCCGCGGCTGAGCAGGAGGCCGAAGGCCCCCGGCCCGGCGAAGCCCTGCATGTAGAGCCCGCCGGTGAAGAGGTCGCGCCCGTCGTCGTCGATCAGGATCCCCGCGCCCTGGGCCAGGCACGAGCCCTGAGAGAAACTCGGGGCGCGGTAGCGGTCGTCTCCGGCGAGATCGAGCAGCATGCCCGCGCCAGCGAGGCCGGCCCCCTGGGCGAAGGTGCGGTTGGAGGTGTAGACGTCGTCCCCCGCGGCGTCGACCAGCAGCCCGACCCCCATGAAGCCCGAGCCCTGGGCGAAGGGCACGGTGGTCTGGTAGCGGTCGTGCCCGTTGAGGTCCACCCCGAGGGCCACCGGGCGATCGGGACGCCCGCCGCCCACCGGCTGGTGGTAGTGGTCGTCCCCCCCGAGGTCGATCACCACCGCGGCGTCCAGGGTGTAGACGTTGGCGTCGGACGAACCGACGACCAGGTTGCCGAGGACGGGGTGGATCACGCAGGCCAGGGTTCGGCCCTGGGTCGCCGGCACGTTGAAGGTGTAGTAGCCACCGGCCTCCTCCTGGGCGAGCAGGTCGAGGCGCATTTGCTCGAGGAACTCGGGGTCGGTGAACGCCGAGAGCGCACCGAGGGCGTCCAGCATGGCGCCGCGGTCGACCTTGGCCAGGAGCGGGATCGTCTCCACGTGCCGCGCGCGCTGGACGAGGTCCTCGTCCTCGTGGAGGTAGATATGGTTCTCGAAGGCGTCGGCGAGGTAGGGCAGGTGGTCCGCCAGCTGCTGGCGCTCGTCGGGGGTCAGCTCGCGCAGGGCGCGCTCGACGCGTTGGCGGGCGAGCATCACGCACTCCCCAGCGTAGGTCGCGTATGCCGTGGCGGTGGCGCCGGGGCGCGGTCGGGTTGGGGTCGCGCTGACCACCGGGGCCACGTCGAGCTCGAGCTGGGCGCGCTGGACGATCGCCGCGGCGGGGTTCGGCTCGTCGAAGCAGTCGAAGGCCAGGCCCTCGGCCAGGCCGCGGGTCGCGTCCCCGAGCTTGAACGGGGCGCGGTGCAGGTAGCGCACCGTCTTCAGGCGGAAGGCGTCGTCCACGCCCTCGTTCTGCTCCAGGCGTTGCTGCACGTCGGCCAGCGCGCCGGGCACCCGGTTCGCGACCTCGCGGGTCAGCTGGGTCAGCTTGGAGTCGCCGCGGATCTCCAGGTCGGGGCGAAGGTCGGCGTTGGGTGGGAGCTGGACCCCAAGGGACTCGGGGCGCACGCCGAGGGTCACGGTAAAGGTCCGCTCCGGCATGCTGCGCTCGGCGCGGACCGTCAGCAGGCCGTCGGGGTGCTCCTCGAGCAGCTTGGCCAGGTCGGGGAGGATCCGCAGCGCGGTCGGCCCGGTCGCGTCCTCGGGGGGCGCGAGCTCTTCCCCGTCGCTGAAGGTGTGCACGCTGACCGTCGGGCGGCGGATCACGAAGTCGAGGGTCTCGCCGGCGCCCTTGGCCTTGACCAGGCGGGCGAAGCGGGCGATCACCTCGGACGGCGGCGCGGCGGTGGTCTGGGTGCCGACGGCGGCGATCACGTCGCCGGGGAGGATCCCGGCCTGCTCGGCGGCCGAGTTGGGCACGACCCCGCTGACCTGGATCAAGGCCTCGGGGGGGTCGCTGCCCTCGACGGTCCAGGGTGCCATTTGCACCCCGAGGAACCCGGGCTGCTTGACGGGTGCCGGCTCCTGGGCCAAGGCCCAGGCGCCGGCGAGGGCGAACAGCAGGAGCGGGCTACGCACCGCGCTCGAGGCTGCGGGTCGTGAACACGTTGTCGTCGAGCCCGGGGTTGATCTCGCGCTCCTTGGTCCGCCACACGGTCTTGCTGCCGCGGAGGTGGTCCTCCATGATCGAACCCCGCGAGCGCCAGAGGCCCTCCTCCTTGTTGAAGTCCAGCAGACGCAAGGTCTTCTGCTTTTCTCCGCGCATATTGTAGAACTCGGTGCGCGGGATCGTCAGCCGCTCCTTGTCGACCCACAGGATCCGCTTGGAGTAGCCGGACTCGGTGTCGGGCTTGGCCGTGGCCTCGACCACCCAGCAGTCCCGGTCGCCGTCCTTGGCGTCGTCGAGCCGCTTGTAGGTGTACTCCTCGAAGTTCTCGCTGCGAAGGTCCTCGAAGGTGAAGTCGGTCCCGGCGAAGCGGTTCGTGCGCTGGCCCGAGGCCACGCGCTTCGACTTCTTCAGCGCAGGAAGGTAAATGTGCTGGTCGTCGGGGGAGCCGGTCTTCTCCACGGTCAGCACGGCGGTCCCGCGGATCTTGGGCGGGGTCAAGAAGCGCATCAGCGCCTTGTCGTCGTCGCCGTCCTGGTCGGTCGCGCCGAGGACTTCGAGTGAGCGTTGCTGCCGCTGACCGTTCTTGGCCTCGAGGATCATTTCGATCACCGAGCGCTCGTCGCGGGAGCGGTTGGCCTTGTCGGCCTTGCGCATGATCTCTTCGCCGGTCTGGGCTGTGGCCAGGCTACACGTGAGCGCGAGCAGGCAGGTCAGGGAACGGTGCATGGGGTCCTCCAGGTTGGGCTGAGTATAAGGGAGCAGGCTCGTGAGGGAGAGACGGGTCGGATTGCCCGCGGGATTCACACCCGTTATCATTCGTCGGCCCTAACCCCATGAGGGCTGGTGGATTGCATGGCTAAACTCCTGATCCTGAGTGGCAAGCGCAAGGGAGCCGAGATCGAGCTCCCTGGCGAGGGCGAGGTGGTCGATATCGGCAACCGCGACTCCGCCAAGCTCGCGATCCACGACCCCTGGATCTCCTTCAACCACGCCCAGATCAAGCTGATCAACGGACGCTACCTGATCGAAGATCAGGGCTCGTCCAACGGGACGTGGGTGCTCAAGGGCTCGAACGCCGAGCGGGTCGAGCGCCACGAGCTGGCCAGCGAGGACGTGTTCGCCCTGGGCAACACCCGGGTCCGCTTCCTCGCCGAGGGGAGGGTCGCGCCGCAGGCGGCGCCCGCCGCGGACGACGGCGCGGAGACGCCCTGGTGGGACAAGGTCATCGAGCAGGGCAACGACAAGGGCGACGGGCAACGGGTGCGCCTGCTCAAGCGTGAGCTCGCCGAAGAGAAGCGCATGCGCAAGGCGCTGGAGAAGTTCCTCGACCTGCCGGTGGGCGCGACCTTCGCCGACGCGGCCAAGGCCGGTGAGCTCGAGCAGCGGGTCCGCGAGCTGGAGAACCAGCTCGAGCAGGCCAAGGAGAGCGCCAAGAGCGGGGTCCTGCCCAAGGGCGACATGCTCGCGCGACACACCCAGAAGCTACGCCGCGGGCACATGTCCGAGGTCGTGACCCTCGAGGGCCGCGCGACCACGGCCGAGGCCAAGGTCGCCGAGTTGGAGAAGCGCCTCCGCGAGCGCACCGAGAGCGCCAAGAAGGAGCGCTCCGAGCTCGACACCGAGGTCGACCGGCTGAAGCACGAGCTCGACGAGCTCAAGGCCAAGGGCGGCGGCACCGGCACCGTCGACGAGAAGCTCGAGGCCATGACCGAAGAGCTGAACGAGGCGCGCAAGGCGCTGAGTGCCGCCGAGGCCAAGCGTGACGAGCTCGAGACCCAGCTCAAGGAGCTGCAAGACGCCACCGTCGACAAGAGCGACCTCGAGGGGATCAAGGCCGAGCTGAAGGCCGCGCTGGAGCAGGTCGCGCACCACAAGAGCGAGCGGGACAAGGTCGTCCAGGAGCTCGACGACCTCTCCATGGAGCAGATCGAGATCGAGGACCAGCTCAACGCCCGGATCAAGACGCTCGAGGCCCAGCTGCGCGACGCGGGGGTCGAGCCCAAGGACGACGCCAGCGACGACGAGGCGGACGACGCCAGCGACGACGAGGCGGACGACGCCAGCGACGACGAGGCGGACGACGCCAGCGACGACGACGAGGCGGACGACGCCAGCGACGACGAGCCCTCGGACGACGCCGAGGAGTCCCTCGACCTGGCGGAGCCGGAGGACGAGGACGAGCCCTCGGACGACGCCGAGGAGTCCCTCGACCTGGCGGAGCCGGAGGACGAGGACGAGCCCTCGGACGACGCCGAGGAGTCCCTCGACCTGGCGGAGCCGGAGGAGGACGCCTCGAGCGAAGCGGAGGAGTTCGACCCCCTCGCCGAGAGCGAGGAGAAGGACCCCGCCTAGCTCCCTCCGTCCCGCGGGAGGCGCCACACCTCTCCTGGAAGGTCCTCCAGCCAGGTTTCGCTCGGGTTCGGGCCAGGGCTCTGGCCCCTTGGGTTCGCGCCCGCGTTCACGCTCCCGCCTGGGCGCTCGCGCGCGTCGCCCTCGCGCAGCCGCCGCATGCCGCTGACGAAGGCGTAGAGCCCCAGCCCGATCTGGGCCAGGCCAAAGGCGGTGAAGCTGAAGACCAGCTGCCACCAGGTCGGCTTGGGGTCGGCCCAACTGTCGTTGGCGGTGATCCAGATTTGCCCGGCGATCCCCCCGATCCCCATCAGGGTCAGCAGGACCCCCACCCCCACGCGCTGCCGTGGGGTCATGGCGGAGCTCGTCGTCACCGCCGAGCCGGGGCGCAGGTCGGCCGGGGTCGTCGTTGGCGAGACCGGTTGCGGCGGGAGCTCCAGCTGCTGCCCGCAGCCCAGGGTCGCGCAGCGCGAGCCGAGCTCGCGCAGGCAAGCGGTGTGGTAGCCCGCGCCGCAGTCCGGGCACTCGCGGGTCTCGCCGCTCAGCCCGTCCCGGCACAGGGAGCAAGCCCCCGAACCCCGCGGGCGCGCGTGGACGTCGATGGACCCCGAGTCGCTGAGCACACCTCAGCGTAGAGGAACGGCGTCGTCGTCGCTCAGAGGCCGTCGCCTTCGCGGAGGGCCGTGTCCCCGTCGAGGCGGAGGGTGTAGCCCGCGTGGCGGATCTCGACCCGCGACGAGAGCCAGGGAACCTGGGCGTAGCGCGTGTCGAAGCGCGGGTGCCGCGGCGCTGGGAGCGGCCGCCCGTCGAGGGTCGGCGCCCCGGCCCAGGGCACGCGGAGGGTCCCCACGTCGGGGGCCGCGTAGCTCAGCTCGAGGGGACCGAGCCCGAGGCGGTTCGTGCCCCGCGCGCGGATCGTGGCCTGGCTCACCCGGGCGACGAAGCGCTCGAAGGGTCCGTCTTCGGCGCGGCTCCCGACCTGACACACCCAGGCGTTGCGGGGTCCGTCCGCGATCAGCTCCCGGTCGGTGTAGTCGCCCTCGGTCTGCCAGCGGGTCGGCCGCGCGGAGTAGAGCGCGAGGTAGCCCGCGCCCTTGCGCGCGAAGGTCCAGCGCCCCGCCTCGCGGACCTCGTCGAAGGCGGCCCGCGGGACGTAGGCGTGGGTCCGGCGGGGAAAGAGCGCGCGCTGGGTGAGCGAGGGCGAGTAGAGGGCCACCAGCACGTCGCGGACCTGGATCACCCGCGGGAGGCTCGCGTTGCCCCCCCAGTCGCTGGGGCCCGGCCGGTTCCAGAGCCCCGGCGCGCTGGTGAACACGACCGCCTCGAGGTCGAAGGTCGCCTGCCAGGGGTGCTGCTGGAACCCGATCGCCCCGGGGTGGTGGTCCTGGGCCGAGCTCAAGAGCACCTCGGGGGCGTGGAACACCACCAGCTCGACGCCGGTCAGCTGGGGCCCCTGGGTCAGTCGCCCCAGGGCGCGGCCGAGGGTCGCCAGCGCCCGGGGCTCGGCGGGGAGCTGGCCGAGGAGCGCGAACTCCGCGCGGTGCCCGAGGCCGAGCTCGCGGACCATGCGCCGACTGAGGGGCAGCACCCGCGGGTCGAGGTAGGCGCCGTTTTGCCACCAGAAGACCCCGTCGGCGAGGCGTTCGAAGCCGATCCCCTCGGCCGCGGCCTCGTCGGGGCGGAGGCCCACCCTGAGCCGCTCCACCGTCGCCGGCGGCCGGTCGACGGCGATCGCCGCCAGCGCCCAGGGCAGGCGGTAGCGGCGGGCGCTGGCCAGCGCGACCGCTCCCGATTGCGCGCCGGGGCGGAAGCCCCCGCGGCTGCCCTGGAGGAGCTCGATCGCGTCGGCCACCCCGTGTCGCCCGGGGTCGACGCAGTATTCCGCGTAGGTCCGTCCCGCGCTGAGGCCGAAGTTGCCGCGCTGGGGCAGGCGCGCCAGGTCGAAGAGGAGCAAGTCGAGGACGGCGGCGGCGCGCCGCCGGACCTCCGGGTCCCGCGCGTGGTCGCAGAGGGCGACCAGCGGCGCGAGGTGAAAGCCGCTGTAGACCGGCGAGAACCACTCGCTGAACCCGTAGCGCACGCGCTCGCGCGCCCAGCGGAGGAATCGCGCCCGGCCTTTGGCCTCGTGCTCGCGACCGCTGAGCCCGGAGGTGGGGAAGACGCGCTGGGGCCAGCGTTGGCCGGCGAGGTACTCCGCCGCGGCGAAGCCCAGCACGTGGTTCTCGGTCCAGAGGTGCATGGCGTCGCGGCCGGGTTCGTCGAGCCAGTAGCGATACCCCAGCAGCGCGTCCTCGACGCGGGCGGCGAGGGGCGGGGGGAGGGCGCCGGGGTGCAGTTCGAGCAGACGCAGCAGCCACACCGCGCTGAACTCGCTCTTGTCCTCCCGGCGCGCGACCTGCTCTGCGTGGGCCAGGATCGGCGCCGGGTCGCCCAGGGGACCGCCGGCGGCGAGGCGCGCCAGCGTCCCCTGCAGCCCGTCGGCGCGGGCGGCGTGCTCGAGGTAGGCGGCCTTGCGCGCCTCCCAGGCGACGAGGTTCGCCGGCGGCGCGGGCTGGGCCAGCGCCGTGCCGACCGCAATCGCTCCCCACGCCAGCCACTTCACAGACCACCCCCGCGCTGAGGATAGCCGAGTGCCCCCTGAAGCGGAGCCCTCAGGCCGTCGGGGCGAGGCCGAGATCCCCGGGAAACCACAGCGCAGTGATCCGACGGATCGGCCGCGCGCGTATCCCCCCCGATCGGAGGCGACCCGTGCAGAGCACCTGCCGTAGACTGGATCCCATGCAAGCCGAGACCGACGCGCCGCCCCCTCGCCGCCGACGCTGGCTGATCGTCGCGCTCGTGCTCGGCGCGCCGCTGGTCGTGCTCGGCCTGCAGGTCGACGATTGGTCGCGGGACCTGACCACCAACGTGGCCGAGACCGCGAGCGGGCACGGCGACGCGCGGCTGCTCCCGCTGCGCGTCGAGCGCTCGCTCGAAGAGGTCGGGCCGGTGCTCCGCGAGGTCGCCGCGGCCCAGCCCGCGTTCCGCTTCGCTGGTGAGGAGGACGGGCGGCTGCACTTCGAGCGCACCTCGGCCCTGTTCGGCTTCGTCGACGACGTGTGGGTGTGGGCCGAGCCGGCGGGCGACGGCTGCCTGATCCAGGCCAAGGCCCAGTCGCGGGTCGGCAAGGGCGACCTGGGGCAGAACCCGCGGACCCTCGGCGCGCTGCTGCGCGCGCTGGAGGTCGAGTTCGGGGACGACGCCCAACCCCTGAAGAGCGAATAGCCGGGCGGACCCGGAGGGGTCCTACTGCGCCAACGCCTCGCGGGCGCGAGCGATCGCCATGATCGGGAAGTAGTGCCGGTAGAGGTCGTAGCGGATCATGAACGCCCGCTGCAGGCTCTCGTCCTGACCCAGGGCGCGCCGGGCCTGGGCGTCGCTGGTCAAGCGCGCGCCGGTCCCGTAGCCGGGGAACCCGGTCGCGGTGTACTCCTCCTCGACCCAGGTGCCTTCGGCGGTCTGGCGCTCGACCAGCCAGCTCAGGCCACGGCGGATCGGCTCCTGCAGCCGCGCGTCGGGGACGCACAGCAGGCCGAGCAGCGCCCAGGCGGTTTGGCTGGGGGTCGAGGGACCCTTGCCGCGGGAGTGGTGGTCGACGTAGGAGGCGCAGGTCTCGCCCCAGCCGCCGTCGTCGTTCTGGTGGGCGACGAGCCAGCTCGCCGCGCGCTGCACGCACGCCGCGCGCATGTCGAAGCCCACCGCAGCCAGGCCCGGGAGCACCGAGCCGGTGCCGTAGACATGGTTGCAGCCCCAGCGACCGAACCAGCTTCCCTCGGGCTCTTGCTCGGAGAGGACCCAGGTCACCGCGCGGTTGACCGCGGGGTCCTCGAGGCCCAGTCCGCGGTGGGCGAAGGCCTCGAGCACGTGGGCGGTCACGTCCACACTGGGGGGGTCGAGGACCTCGCCGAAGTCGCAGAACGGGATCTTGGTGATCAGCTTGGTGTCGTTGTCCTTGTCGAAGGCCGCCCAGCCGCCGTTGGTCGACTGCAGCCCGCGCAGCCAGCCCATGGCGCGCTCGACCGCGCCGTCGATCCGCGCCACCCGTCGCGCGTGGGCCGGGTCGCCGGAGACCTGCTCGCGCACGCGCAGCAGGACCTGGATCACGATCGCGGTGTCGTCGGCGTCGGGGTAGGCGTCGTTGGCGAACTCGAACGCCCAGCCGCCGGGCTGCACGTCGGAGTCCACGTTGACCTGCCAGTCTCCCCAGCTGTGGATCTCCTGATCGAGCAGCCAGTCCACGGCGCGCATCAGCTGCGGGTCGTCGGCCGCGGTGTCGGAGTCGAGGAGCGCGATGGACATCAGCCCCGTGTCCCACACCGGCGAGTTGCTCGCCTGAATGTAGGTCGCGTCGCCGATCGGCCAGCTCCAGGGCGCGTCGAAGGCCTTGAGCCCCGCCTCGACCACCGGGTGGTTGAGCGCGTAGCCCTCGGCGTTGAGCGCCATCAGCCCCCACACCCACGGCGGCTGGATCCCGCCCCAGGCGCCGTCGGCCTCCTGGTGCTTGACCTGCCATTCCAGGCAGAGCTTGATCGAGCTCTCGCGCAGGGGCTTGATCGGCGACCAACGCTCGTAGACCCGCAGCAGCGTGTCCGCGATCTGGAACAGCGTGTGCCAGCCGAGCCCGCGCTTCTTGGGCAGCCGGTGCTCCTTCTTGTTGCGCCCGCCCGGGAACAGCTCGTCGAGCCGGGCCTCCGGGGCCAGGGGCACCGTGTGCCGGCGCGCCGCGAGCACGGCCAGGGGCACGATCGTGGCGCGGGCCCACGAGGAGAAGCGGTAGAGGCTGGCGGGGAACCAGTGCGGGAGGCGGATCACCTCCGGGGGGAGGGCGGGGACGTCGTCCCAGGACCACTCGCCCAGCAGCGCCAGCCAGTACTTGGTGAAGTTCCTTAGCCGCACCATTCCCCCCTGGGCGAGGATCCAGCGGCGGGTCTGCTTCATGCCGGCGTCGTCGGGGGAGATCCCGGCCACGCGGAGGGCGGCGTAGCACTCCACGGTGCTGCTCAACTCGCCCTCAGGGGCCCCGTTGTAGACTGCCCAGCTGCCGTCGCTGCGGCGCTCGCGCAGGATCGCGCGGACGACACCCTGGAACTTGGGGTCGCTCTTGCCCAGCCCCAGCACGTGCTGGAGCAGGATCCACTCGGCCTCCATCGTCGAGTTGCTCAGCAGGCGTCCCAGCCAGTAGCCTTCGCGGTGCTGCTCGCTGGCAGTCCAGTCGTGGGCCTGCTCGAGGCAGGCCTCGAGGGCCGACGTGGTTTGGCTGGGGAGGCTGAGCAGGGATACGTTCACGCGGGATTCCTTGGCGGCAAGGGTCGGACGTGGCGACCCCTCAACGGCTTCGGGCCCCTGGTATACGGTGTGGGGTGGCTGGCTTGCAAGTCGCTTTGTGATTTGGCTTTGGGGCTTCATGACTCGCCGCGTTCCCGGGAGCGGGGTGGCGCCGCTCCACAAGCCCTGCAATCGTAAGGATTCCCACCGACTGGCCCGCTAGAATTGGCTCCCAGGTGGGCATACACCAGCAGGGAGGGACCCATGCCGATTCGCGTTCTGACGCTAACCCTCGTGGTGCTGGTGAGCGGGGTGCTGGTCTACGGGTGCTCCTCGGGAGGCTCGTCCAACTCGGGTCCACCGCCGGTGAGTCCCGCTCCCGCTTCGCCTCCCCCGCCTCCTCCACCGCCGGCCCCCCCGCCCCCCAGCAACCCGCCGCCGAGCGGCGGGGGTGGCGGTGGCGGCACGACCCCCCCGCCTCCACCCCCGCCTCCGCCTCCGCCCCCGCCCGCGCCAACGGCGCCGGTGCTCAGCGGTGTGCACTACTACGACACCGACATGTCCGGC
>Ga0070727_10003867_pt1 | contig 13175 bp, 6 predicted proteins | sample tdAd472_FD_66722 | JGI IMG/M metagenome (GOLD analysis project Ga0070727, IMG submission 66722) | Marine sediment microbial communities from the Atlantic coast under amendment with organic carbon and nitrate - tdAd47.2 | ecosystem: Environmental > Aquatic > Marine > Coastal > Sediment | place... | reverse complement strand
TGCATATGATCTTTTGGCGCTATACTGCGTTATTTTTTTCAGCGATAACGCTGCTATCACTTCAAAAAATGCCTTGTCTATCGCCAAAATCTCTATCTCAAAATGCAGAACTTATTCTTTGTCCATTACTTAGTGAAGAAAAGTGGTACTTAGAAATACATCAGATCACCGCGGAAAGTCAAACATCCTCACAAAGAAGCTTATTTTTTTACTTTTGTAAAAGCCTAAGAGACGGTCCTTCATGCAAAATATCTACTTCTACATATTATTCCTATGCATTGGCAGTTTCTATTGTCAAGCCACGACCGTTCCGCAAGTCATCAATTTTGATAAATCGACTTACCAGGCCCATCGCCAAAATTGGTCGATTACGCAGACGCCCAATGGCTATCTGTATGCAGGAAACTCATCGGGCATGCTGGAGTTTGATGGTCAGCAATGGAAGTTGTACAGCTTACCCGAAAAACAAAAGGTACGGGCAGTAGCCAGCAATAAGGAAGGGCGAATCTTTACTGGTGGGTACGCAGAATTTGGATACTGGGAAGAAGATAAAAAGGGCTTGCTTCAATACCAATCGCTAAGTCAGCACAGCGCTATTGAAAGTATCAAGACCGAAGAGATATGGCATATTTTAGTACATGAAAATCATATATTCTTCCAATCCTTTGCTACCATCTACAAGTACGATATGAGCACTGATATTGTCGAAGAGATCAGACCTCCAGCCAATATCCTATTTGCCCAATTAGTAAATGATCGAGTACTTATTCCTGGCATCCATGGTGCAATCTATGAATGGTCGCTAAGTCAGGGATATCAAGCCCTTCCTGGTTTAGAGATATTGGTAGATAAGCGGACAAGTTTTGTACTCCCGTTCGATGGGGGGCTACTCATTGGCACCAAATTACAAGGACTATTTTGGTTTAAAGATGGAAAATGTACACCATTTGCCCACCCACTCAATGAGCATTTCAAACGATATGAAATCAATTGTGGATGGCGACTTGGAGATGGCCGAATAGCTATTGGCACCATCCTCAATGGGATCTACCTGCTGGATGACCAGGCTCAATTCCTGCATCACATCAATAAGGAAATGGGCTTACAAAACAACACCGTCTTAAGCCTTTTTGAAGACCGAGAACACAATTTATGGGCAGGCTTAGATAGCGGATTGGATCTATTGATTCTGAATGAGAGCCTGGTTTACTTTCGGGATAAAACAGGCGAACTCGGCACCGTTTATGCGGCCACGATCTTTGAAGAGCAACTCTACATTGGAACCAACCATGGCGTTTTTTTTCGAAAATTGGCAGATACTAATAGTACTTTTCAATTGTTGGAAGGATCACAAGGCCAAGTCTGGGAATTTAAGATTATTGACGATCAACTCATCTGTGGACATAACCTTGGCACCTTTAGAATTGAAGCACAGCAATTTATTGAAATGAGTCAAGTCACAGGAGGCTGGTCTACCTTAGCGCTTGGCCAGGATCGACTATTGCAAGGTACTTACACCGGATTGGTGCTATTCGAAAAAGACAGTCGAGGACAATGGGCTTTCTCGCGGCGAATCCAGGGACTCAATGAACCGATCGAGAAGTTATTACAGGAAGATGGGCAGCACTTTTGGGTCTTGCATCCCTATCGTGGCTTAAAAAGAATAGCCATCGATGAGACCTTTACCGAAATAGAAGCTACCCAAAACTTCACCACGGAAGATGGCCTAAGTACGGAGTTTAACCTCGACTTACACAAGATCAACAATGATTTGATCATCCGATCAGGAGATCAGTACTTGGTGTGGAGCAATCAGCAATTACGAGAATGCTATGATGTTTATCGTATTCCCATTACCGCGGCGAGTAACTTGATCGAAGGGCTTGGGCAGGATTGGTTTAAAACCCAAAATGGGCAGCTGGAATGGTGGCGCAATAGTCAGTTACTACAAAAAATACGTACAGGTTTGGTCGTAGGCGGAGTCCGCATTTTACCATTGGATAATCAGCGATATCTACTGTGTTTGGAGGATAAATACATTATCCTGGACGAATCTGATACTTTTGTCAGCCCTCAATACCCAGCGCCCCAAATCAGAAGGATTGAGCAGTCGAAATATCCCATCCATAAAGCCATCAGCCGATCTGTAGCCAATGCCGTTATTCCTCCCAATTGGAATACCCTGCGGTTTAGTTATGCCAGTCCAATTTTTACTCAAAAAGTACTATTCCGTTATCGTTTATCTCCTATTTATCGCGAATGGTCGGCTTGGGAAGCCAATAACAGCAAAGAATTCAGTAATCTACCCAAAGGAACATACTCCTTTGAGGTGCAATCCAATGTTACCGATAAGAGCACCACTTATTCCTTTACCATACAACCCAAATGGTATGAAACGGTCTGGGCTAAGTTACTATTCTGTAGCCTTCTGATGGCTGTCTTGACGCTACTCTGGTATTGGCATCAGTTGCGCATGCGATACCAACAAAGACGATTGGAAGCGGAAAAGGAAAGGCAATTGCACCAACAACGTATACAAGCCAAGAATGAGCGACTACAACAGGATCTGCAAAACAAGAGCCGTGAAATAGCCAATTCAACGTTTAATCTGGTGCAGAAAAATGAGATTTTGATGCAGATTAAAGATCGCTTAGATCGCTTAAAGCAGGAAGTCGGCATCCAATTTCCCGGAAAACAGTACAATAGTCTTATCCGCCTGATCAATGAGCAATTGCACAGTCGAAAAGATTGGGATTTATTTGAAGAAAATTTCAATGAAGTTCACCAAGATTTTTTTCGACGACTCAAAAAAGTACACCCAACACTCACGCCTGGCGACCTCAGGTTAGCCGCTTACCTTCGCATGAATTTATCCTCTAAAGAGATCGCACCTTTACTCTTCATCACCATTCGCGGGGTTGAAAACAAGCGCTACCGCCTCCGCAAAAAGTTGGCCCTGCCCAATGAGGACAATCTCACCGAATACTTGATCACTTTTTAGCTATAGTGTAGTAATTTAACACAATGGCGTAGTAATGGTGAGGTCTTTTTTTTGCACTCCCCTCTTGAGAAACCTACTTTTATACCGACAGAAAATGAAATTTCAAATTTTTATTTTGAATCATTCGCTAGTTTTTTGAATAATATGGGTAATAGGTCTCTCTTCTTACTTTGTCTGCTTGCAGGTATATTTTCACCCCAATTGGCTTGGCCCCAACTGGCTGCACCAACCGGTTTGGTCGTCCAGGCGTATGATTCTCACTTCGAATTGCACTGGGCACCTAATGCCGAACCCTCCTTGCGCAATTATAAAATATATGTATCTACGGATGAGGGCCAAACCTACAGCCTACTAAAAAAGGTCAACGCGATTCAAAGAGATTATATCCACTTTGTCGGTCGACAAGATGTAACCCATTTCTATAAGATTACGGCAGAGGATAATGTATTAAACGAAAGTGACTTTTCAGCTGCTGCAAGTGCCCAGACCTTTGAGATGAATGAGGAGGAGTTGCTGGATATGGTACAAGAATATACCTTCCGCTATTTCTGGGATTTTGGCCATCCAGTGTCAGGGCTGGCAAGGGAACGCAATACCACGAGTACGGTCACCTCTGGGGGATCAGGATTTGGGGTGATGGCTATCCTGGTCGGTATTGAACGGGGTTTTATCACCAAAGAGGAAGGGCTGACTCGCCTATTAAAAATAGTCAACTTTCTGGAACAAGCTGATCGCTTTCATGGCGTATATCCGCATTGGATGAACGGAGCAACGGGAAAAACCATTCCTTTTAGTCCATTAGATAATGGAGCCGATTTAGTAGAGACGGCCTTTCTCATTCAGGGGTTATTAGCCGTCAGAAGTTATTTCGATAGTGATGATGATGCAGAAACGAGCTTACGCCAAAAAATAACAGATATCTGGGAAGCTGTCGAATGGGACTGGTTTTTGAAAGACGGAAGATTACTCTGGCATTGGTCACCCGATCATCAATTTGCGATCAATTTACCCATTAGAGGATACAATGAGGCCTTGATCATTTATCTATTGGCCATCGCTTCCCCGACACACCCCATCCCCGCTCAAGCCTATCACGATGGCTGGGCCGGAGGGAATTACCTCAACGGAACTACTTTCTTTGGCATTACGCTAGATGTCGGGCCGCTACGGGGAGGGCCGCTCTTTTTTGCCCATTATTCCTTTATGGGTTTTGATCCTCGAGAAAAAAAGGATGCCTATACCAACTATTTCATCCACAATCAAAAGCATACTTTAACGAATCGTGAATATTGTATACTCAACCCTGGCCAATACGAGGGCTATAGCAACCTTTGTTGGGGTTTGACAGCCAGTGATGATCCTTTTGGCTATTTGGCTCACGAACCATCGCCCAACCGTGACAATGGAACTTTGACCCCAACAGCCGCCTTGTCCTCCATGCCCTACACGCCTAATGAGTCACTAGCTGCCCTCAAGCACTTTTACCGGGTCTTAGGGGATCGGCTCTGGGGCAAATATGGTTTCTACGATGCGTTCAATTTATCCGAAAACTGGTTTGCTAGTTCCTATCTGGCCATCGACCAGGGGCCTATTGTGGGCATGATAGAAAATCACCGAACCGGCTTATTATGGGAATATTTCATGAAGAATACGGAAATCCAACCGGCTCTGGACGCGATTGGTTTTACACCCGACTCTACCGATATTATTATTGCTACAGCAGAAGCAGAGCTGCAAAATATGACGCTAGAAGTGTTTCCGAATCCGGCTAGAGATTTCATCCAGATCAAAACCAAGGCCGAATGGCTGCACTTTCGACTGTTTGATACCAATGGTCGATTGATTCAAAGCTTTTCACCACTTACCAATACGCCTAGATTCAACTTAAACAGCGTACCTAACGGACTTTACCTTTTACAAGGCATAATGAAAGATCAATCCGTACAAAGTCGAAAAATTATTATTCAACACTAACTCAGGCAGGGGCCAAGTCAACTATTACGAAACCAAAACCCTTGTCTCAAAAAGTCAGAAAATGATGCGAAAACCTTTACTTACTTTGCTAGTTATTTTCTGCTCAATGTCTCTCTCCTTTGGGCAAACAGTATTAGAAGATTTTGAAAATGGCGCTGCGCTACCTTGGAATGGTAGTTTTGGAGACGGCGTTTTTACCGTAGTAGAAAACCCGGCGGTGGCTGACACGCTAGTCGACCCGCTGATGATCAACAGAAGTGATAGCTGTGGTTCTTACATGAAGCAAGAAGGGAGTGCCTTCAGTTTGCTGATTGCACAATTGGAAAACCCGCTGGACTTGAGTACGATGAATAAGTTCAAAATTCAAATCAACTCGCCAGTTCCTACCGCTTTCCTCTTCAAACTAGAAGGAGATGGAGAAGCACTCGAACTTCGACAAAACATTTCCGTCACAGGACGCTGGGTAGAATACAGCTTTGATTTTAGTGGTGCGGCTTCCTATACTACGATCAATAAGATTATCCTGTTTTTTGATCCGGGTAATGGACCGAGTAGTGATACCTACCTATTTGATAATATTACGATGGAAGCTGCCGATGAATGTGCAGGTACAGAAGCCATAGCTGGTATTGTGGATGATTTTGAATGTCAGCGAAATGTAACCTATGGCAATCCGGGCTTTCTCGATATTGTCGCGATTGACAATCCAGATGCTTCGGGCATTAACACCAGTTCGAAAGTAGGACAATATACCGATACGGGTGGAACATTTCACGCCTTGGTCATGGACTTTGGTGCACCGATTCCACTAGAAGAAAGAAGCCTCTTGAAGTTTAAAGTATGGGCCCCCAAAGCGGGGCGTCTGTTGACAAAATTGGAACGTGGTGGTTCGCCTGCCATAGAAAAGGATGTGCAGATAGAAACACTCAATACCTGGGTGGAATATACGATCGACTATAGCGATCAAGCGGGTGCGAGTCACAATGCTTTGGTTTTATTTTTGAATGCAGGCCAAGACCCAGAAGAGGGAGATATTTACTACCTGGATGACATCCGTTGGGAAGAAGCCCCCTCTGGCGCGTCCTTGGAAGACTTTGAAGGAGGAGCCAAGTTGTTTTGGGAGCCATTATCAGCCAATGCGGCTTTACATGGTACTTTCGCAGTCATCGGCAACCCAGATGCCACGGGTTTAAATACGACGGCAGATATCGGATCTTATACCAAAGGATCCTCCAACTTTAGTACCCTCACCGGTTTACTCTTGAATGGCTTGGATCTTTCCACTTTTTCTCAGCTTAATTTACAAGTGTGGGCGCCAGCGGGGGCAACCGAGGTGACCATGCAATTGCAGAGTCCTACGCAAGGTACCAAAGAGGTCACGCGAGACATCACGGCCACCGAGACCTGGATTGATTTGAATTTCAATTTTGATGAATTTTCTACGATTACCGATTTCCAACAAGTCAACCTATTGTTTGATCCCGGTACACCTTCCAGCAATACTTACTATTTTGACAACCTAGCCATCGGTTCAGCTACCGTTGATCCTTGTGAAGGAGAAGAGGTGATTCCTAATATCGTAGATGACTTTGGTTGCCAACGAAATGTAGAAATCACAGGAGGTGCGGGCCAATTGGAGATCGTCAACAATCCAGTTCCTGGCGGTATCAAGCCAGATCCTTTAGATAAGGTAGGGCAATACACAGACCCATTGGATCAATTTTCTGCCTTGGTTTATAACTATGGTGAAGCCATTGATCTGGCCATTAATAATCAATTGGCTATCAAAATATGGTCTCCCAAAGTGGTCCCCTTAGGTTTTAAATTGGAAGGAGGAAGCAGCCCTGCGGTGGAGATTGTTACCGATGTAACGGCTACCGAAGGTTGGGTAGAATATCTCGTCGATTTCAGCGCACAAGCCATGGAAGATCACCAACGCCTAGTCATTTTCTTCAATTTTGCTCAGACGCCAGATGATGTAGATGTTTACTATGTAGATGATGTAGAATGGCGACGGTTGCCGTTCGACGGTTGTATTAGTGATTTTGAAAGACCCGACTTTTCACTCACAGGTTGGCGTTATTTTGCCAATGGGTCGGGTGATGATACGGAGTTTTCAATCATCGCTAATCCCGACAAAAGTGGCATCAATACGAGTGACAATGTAGGTTTCTTCTTTGAAGCTAGCGATGCAACTCAAAACTTTGCGGGAATGTTTGCCGATCCGGCAGCACCGATGACACTTCCGGTCGATAACAAGACAATTCGGATGAAAGTTTGGATGGATGCAGCAGCAAGAATAGCGGTCAAACTCGAGAGCGGCATTGACACCCCTAACTCTGGCGATGTATTTGCGGACTATACTACACCCGGTGAATGGCAAGAGCTGACCTGGGATTATTCTGCCGTTATCGAGGATAAAGCCCTACACGAACGCCTCACTATGATCTTCAATTTTGATGGTATTCCAACCGAAGATAAGACCTACTACTTTGATGATATTGTGATCGGAGATGAACAATGCAGCATTGTCAATGGCATTTTCACGCCGGTGAAAGTAGAGGAATTACAAATTAGTCCCAATCCTGCGATCGATCAACTACAAGTGGCTTATACCTCCGATGTTCATACCTTAGTCATTCATGATATGGTCGGACGTCAAATGGGCCGCGCACAACTCAATGGGCAGGACAACATCAACCTAGACATCAGTACTTTGGAGCGGGGAATCTACTTACTCACCGCTTATAATCGCAAAGGGGAATTGATGGCCAATGCCCGTTTTGTGAAGCAATAATAGTAAAGTCTTTATACATGGTCTACCTGAGTCATGTCATTGATATGACTCAGGTTCTCTCACTCCTTCGTCAGTGCTGGCTTAGCCTTTTCTTTCGGTAGAAATCAGTACAGAAGTTTGACAAATAATGTCAGAGAATCCTAAATGATATGGATAAGAAAATATTACAAGTCGTTCTTACCATTAGTTTGAGTTTACTATTGGCTTGCAATACGCGCAAGCAAGAAACTCAATCCAATAGCGAGTCTGCGTCCGCTTTTAGCTTGGATGAATTGCAGAAACGCACCTTTAAGTGGTTTTGGGAAATCGCTGATTCCAATAACTATCAAATACTAGATCGCTACCCCTCTCGTACCTTCTCGAGCATTGCAGCAACAGGCTTTGGCCTGAGTAGTTATTTGGTCGGGGTAGAACGGCAATTCATCACCAGAGCGCAAGCTGCAGAACGGGTAGTCAATACCCTTAAGGTACTCTACGAACTCCCCCAAGGGCCAGGCTCTACTGGCGTCAGCGGACACAAAGGATTCTTCTATCACTTTCTCACTTTGGATCAGGCACATCGATACAAAGAGGTAGAGCTATCTACTATCGATACGGGTTTGCTGATGGCGGGAGTCCTAAGTGTAATGAGTTATTTCGATCAAGATGATCCAGTGGAAGCCGAAATTCGGCGTTTATCCGACCTGCTGTATCGTCGAGTAGAATGGGATTGGGCGCTCAATGAAACCAACCGTCTATCGATGGGATGGCGTCCAGAACGGGGCTATATCCCTGCCGACTGGCGCGGCTTCAATGAGGCTATGGTACTGCTAGTGATGGCCATTGGCTCTCCGACTCACCCTATCCCGGCTAGTACCTGGGAAAAGTGGTGCGAGACTTACGAATGGGATACCTTCAAAGGACAAGAACACCTGAATTTCAGTCCTTTATTTGGTCACCAATACAGCCATATGTACATTGATTTCAAAGGAATTCAAGATCCCTACATGAAAGAAAAGGGCATCGATTACTTTGAAAATGCGAGGCGCGCCACTTATGCCAATCGACAATACTGTATCGATAATCCACAAGGCTTTACCGGTTATGGTCCCAATCAGTGGGGGCTAACTGCTTCCGATGGCCCAAGGGGAGAGCCGCGCAAAGCCATGTTTAATAATAAGGAGGTCCAATTTCGTATGTATTGGGCCCGGGGAGCCTCTAGTCGCCATATCAATGATGATGGCACCATTGCCCCTACCGCAGCGGGAGGCTCGGTACCTTTTGCGCCCGAAATCTGCATCCCAACGCTCAAACATATGTGGGATGAATACTATGATAAATTAGTTGGAGAATATGGTTTCAAAGATGCTTTCAACCTAAGCTATACTTTTAGTGAGGGGAATGAGGAAGGCTGGTTTGATTATGATTACCTAGGCATCGATCAGGGCCCTATTTTACTACAAATTGAGAACCATCGTTCTGGCCTCATTTGGGAGGTGATGAAGAAAAACCCCTATATCCAAGAAGGATTGAAAAAGGCCGGATTCACCGGAGGCTGGCTGGATAAACTGGATAAGTAAGTAGACCAATCCAAGCCTAAACAATTGCCAGGGCCATTTCATTAAATCTAATGAATCATGGATAAACAAAAAATAAGATGTAGTATTCTTCTCCTGATTTGGGGCCTTGTAACGTCTTCTTTATCCGACCAATTCGACCTTGTACCAGGAGTAGAACAAGCGCACACCCTATCTAAAACTGAAAAAGGGAATCTCTACCCAAAAGCATACAGTAATGAAGATACCCATACATGGATACTATCCTTATCCATGGCTTACATCGACCCATGCAGGGTTCTAGCTCATTCAACGAATACACTCACAAGCTACCACTAAAAACCCCAAACCGTCCGTCTTTAAAATAATAGTTTATGAAATACTTTTTAAAAACTATCCACCTCCTAGCCGCCTTTTTGTGCATCAACGGCTTGCTAGCACAGGTCAACATCTCCGGTACCGTATTAGCTGCGGATACTGGCGAGTCCTTGATCGGGGTAAATATAACTGTCGAAGGTACCTCTACCGGGAGCATCACCGATTTTGAAGGTCAATTTACCCTTAGCGTTCCTTCTACCGATGCCGTGCTCTCCTTCTCCTATGTGGGTTATGTTGCACAATCCGTTAGTCTCAATGGTCGCACCCAATTGGAAATTCGCCTTGAAAATGGCAACCTACTAGAGGAAATCGTCGTGGTAGGTTATGGGGTACAACGAAAAAGCGATTTGACTGGATCCATTGCCTCACTGGATGCCGAAGAAATTCAGCGAATCCCCACGGGAAATGTTGAGCAGGCTTTGCAGGGCAAAATAGCGGGGGTGCAAGTGACGCCCTCCTCCGGTAGTCCTGGCGCTGGTGCCATCGTCCGGATTCGTGGAATTGGGACTTTCAATGATTCCTCTCCACTTTATGTCGTAGATGGGATGCTATTGAATGACATTTCCTTCCTGGCGCCAGATGACATCGAATCATTGGAAGTATTGAAAGATGCGTCAGCTACAGCCATCTACGGTTCTCGTGGCGCCAATGGCGTCATTATTGTGACTACCAAAAAAGGTAGTGCTTCCGGCGGTTCTACCATCACTGTCTCCTCTTATTATGGGGTGCAGGAAGTAGCCAATCGACTCGATCTGGTTAATGGTAGTGAATATGCTCAACTGGTCAATGAATTGAGTGTAAATGAAGGAGGAAGTATCCGCTATGAGAATCCAGCTGCTTTTGGAGAAGGAACCGATTGGCAGGATGTGATTTTCCGCGCTGCTCCCATGCGAAATATACAGGTCGCCGCGAATGGCGGCTCAGAAGATATGGTGTACAATGTCAGTTTCAACTACTTTGAGCAAGAGGGAATTATTCGTGGCTCTGGCTATGAGCGATTCACGATTCGATTGAATAATGAATATAAACTGAAAGATTATATTAGTCTGGGTCACAACTTAGCACTGACCTACACTGAGAACCTCAATGGGCCAGGCGTGCTGACCACTGCTTATCGCTCGGCTCCCATTGCCCCCGTATACGATAGCTTAGGAAATTTCTCGCCCCTTTCTGCGGAGATATCGTCAACCGGTAATGCCGAAGCCTCTTTTTTCTATCAAAACAACAATAGCCTTGCCTATCGAGGAGTGGGTAATGTTTATTTGGATATACGTCCATTCAAAGACTTAACCTTCCGGTCTAGCTTTGGCTTGGATTTATCCAAATCCGAAAATAAATCCTTTGTACCTGTTTTTGAAGTATCTGCCATTCAGCAAAACCGAGATTCACGCCTTAATGTGGGCAATGCTACTTCTAGAAGCTGGTTGTGGGAAAACACTTTGACTTACGATAAGAAATGGGGCAATCATCGCATCAATGTTTTGGCAGGTATCACCTCCCAGGAATTTGACTTCGAACAAATATCAGGTAGCCGGCTCAATCTGATTGGAGAGGAAGCGTCTTTTTTCTTTCTCAATGCAGGAGATGAGACGACTAGTACAGTAAATAATTCGGCGGATACTTGGTCTATCCTATCCTATTTGTTCCGGATGAATTACAGCTTGATGGACAAATACCTATTGACCGTTTCCTATCGGGCAGATGGATCTTCTAAATTTGGGGCCAATAATCGCTACGGCTATTTCCCTTCCGTAGCCCTCGGCTGGAACCTTACTGGCGAATCTTTTATGGAAGGGCAAACCACTGTCAGTCGGCTTAAATTAAGGGGAAGCTGGGGCCAGGTAGGTAATGAAAAAATCGGGACCTTCCGCTACTCACCGCTCGTGACTAGCAACCTCAATGTCATCTTCGGACAAGAAGAATCCCTGGATAATGTACAAAATGGAGCAGCAGTCCTCAATCTCGCCAATCCAGATCTTCGATGGGAGGAAACGACTCAAATCGATTTTGGTGTAGAAATTGGCTTACTTGGCAATCGCTTGACAGCGGAAATTGACTATTATTCTCGCACCACTAATGATATTCTAGCCGCCGTCCCCATTCCCAACTACATTGGCTCCGAACAAAATCCGATTGTGAATGCAGCAGAAATGCGGAATAGCGGAATCGATGTCAACCTGCAGTGGCGAGAAAGCAGAAATAAACTCGACTATTCTATCAACCTCGTCGCCTCCACCGTCAATAATGAAGTACTTTCGATTGGTGGGGGGCGAGAGGAGATATTCAGTGGAGGGTTAGGCTTCGGTGGCTGGCTGGGTACCCGCACGATCATTGGCCAACCGATTGGCTCTTTCTATGGCTGGAAGGTCGCTGGCGTTTTTCAAACAGAAGAAGAACTCAATGGGGCTCCTACCAGAGGGAGTGAAGGGGGAGTCGGTGATTTGCGATTTGAGGATACCAATGGAGATGGTGAGATCACAGATACCGACCGAGTACTTTTGGGTAATCCTATCCCTGATCTTATCTATGGTTTAAATATTGGCTTAGCTTACGGAGGTTTTGATTTTGCCATTGAATTCAATGGTCAAAGTGGCAATGAGATCTTCAATTCCAAAAAAGCAGCTCGCTTTGGTTTGTATAATTTTGAAACGTCATTTCTCGATCGTTGGACGGAGCCGGGCAGCAGTAACTTTGAACCTCGGGTGACGAATAGTGGTCACAATTATATTCCCTCCGACCGATTCATTGAGGATGGCTCTTTTGTTCGACTACGAAACCTACAGATCGGCTATACCCTGCCTGAAGCCTGGATGCAAAAAGCCAGATTGAAAGACTTTAGAGTCTATGTGAGTGGAACCAATCTAATTACTTGGACCGACTATACGGGCTACATGCCAGAAGTAGGTTCTTCGAGTCCCTTCTCATCGGGTATTGATGCCGGTATTTATCCCATTGCCAAAACCTATACCGTGGGGATGAATGTTTCCTTTTAACCACAGTATTAAAACAAAGAAAATGAAAAGCTATCCGATTCTATACTTAGTGGTCTTATTGGTCTGCCTGACCAACTGTAGCGAAGATTTCCTGGAAAAAACCTCACCTGGAAGCTTAGCTGCTGATAACTTTTTCCAAACCCAAGAACATGCCGTTTGGGGCACCAATGCGGTTTATGAACACCTCCGCGCTTGGGAAGTCCACGTTTTTAGTTTTATTGGCATGACGGACATTATCTCCGATGATTCGGACAAGGGGAGTACCGTCAATGATGCTTCCTTTTTGAAAGAAATTGATGACTATACTTTTGATGCGAGTAACATTGCCCCGGCAAATGTTTGGAGTGGCTACTATCGAGGCATCTATCGGGCCAATGTCGCCATTCAAAACATACCCAATATCGACATGGATGAGGCGCTCAAAACTCGCCTTATCGGAGAATGTAAATTTCTGCGCGCCTATTTTTACTTCAAATTAGTTCGCTGGTTTGGAGATC
>Ga0070727_10003866_pt1 | contig 13175 bp, 6 predicted proteins | sample tdAd472_FD_66722 | JGI IMG/M metagenome (GOLD analysis project Ga0070727, IMG submission 66722) | Marine sediment microbial communities from the Atlantic coast under amendment with organic carbon and nitrate - tdAd47.2 | ecosystem: Environmental > Aquatic > Marine > Coastal > Sediment | place... | reverse complement strand
CGGTCACCCCCACCGCGTCGATGCCCAGGGCCGCCGCGGCCGTGCGATCGAAGCCTGCCGGCAGCAGGCGGGTGTCTTTCACCCAGCCCTCCCCCCGCATCAGCAGGAAGGTGGGGTCGCCCGCCACATCGGCCAGCACGGCCTCGTACACCGCGACCTGGTCGTCAGAGGTCACCTGATCGACGTGGGGCAGGATGGGGCCGCCCACCTCCTCCGACGCCAGCACCTGGCCCGCTCCGTCGAGCAGGCGACCGGCGTCGTCCCACCCCCCCGAGGCGAAGACCTCGGTGCCCGCTGCGTCGGTGACCGACACCCGCAGCCACGCACGGCGCACGGGGATGCCGCTGGGCAGCTTGTGACCCGTCAGCGCACCGACCGTCGCGTCGATGCTGAGCACGTCGCTGACGACCGCGAGCCCGTCGAGGGTGACCGTTCCCGTGCGCTCCGACAGCTGGGCGCGCGCCTCGGCGATGGTCGCATCGAAGGCTTCATCGCTCGCCGGCGGGCTCAGCACGGCACGCTGGTCCTTGAGGATGGAGGGGATCAGCGTGTTGCCGCCGACCAGGATGTGGCGCCCGTAGGGGCTGCGCTCACTCGTGGGCGGGAAGTTCATGCCGCCGGGGTTGTGGGCGATGTGGGTGCTGATGGGGCGACCGTCGACGCTGGTGGTCGGCAAGTGGCAGTCCTGGCAGCTGGTGTCGTCGGCGAAGTCGGACACCTGCCACTCGAGGTAGGGCCCCTGCTCCACCACCGTGCCACCGGTCTCGGTGCCGTCGGCTGCGAGCGCGTGGGTGGTGAGGGTGTGGCACGACGCGCACAACGCGGAGTCCATCACGTGGCGGGAGCTGACCGGCGTGAAGCCCGACTCCTGCTCCATGGGATGGGAGAACGGGTTGTCGTGGGGCCCATAGATCGACTGGGACCCTGCGATGACGTAGCCACCGGAGAAGCTGGCGTCGGTGCCCAGCCCATCGCTCTCGATCTGGTGGCAGGCCGTGCAGCTCACCCCATCGAGGGCCAGCGCCGTGCGCTCCGTGCCGGCGACCAGCACGTCGGCGGTCGGAGCCGGGTCGCCCAGCAGCTCGGCATCGGCCGAGGCCATCGGCGCGTGACAGCGCGTGCACTTCGCCCCGATGGCCACGTCGGCGGCGGGGGTCGCCGCCAGCTCGGCGCTGAACTGGGCCCGCCACAGCGGGTCGCGACCGGCGTTGGCCATCATCGACGACTGCCACAGGTCGTAGGGCGCGATGGGACGGTCGTCTTCGTCGCGCATCGCCGTCGCGTTGGGCGCGTTGTCGTGGCAGGTGGCGCACACGTCGGCGGTGGAGAAGCGGCCGTTCTCCACGGTGGCGTGGGGCTGCAGCGCCAGGTCGGCCACATCCCCCACCGGGAGCGGGGCCGTGTCGGTCGTGCCGCCCGTGTCGACCGTCGTGCTGGTGTCGGGCGCCGTGTCGGTCGCCTTCGTCGCCGTGTCGGTCTCGGTGTCGGTGTCGGTGTCGGTGCCCGTCACGAGCGGATCGGTCGGCGTCGACATCGTCGTGGGCGACGTGGTCGGCGTCGATGCCCCCCCCTCGGAAGGCTTCGCGTCGCCGCACGCCGCGAGCAACACCACAAATGACATCAACGATGAGAACATGGAGCCTCCGGTACGATCCTTTGCACGTCCGTCCAGCTGTGCACTGCGGCAACTTGTCGCGCCCGCTGGGTCAGCCCGATCCGTTGGCGGTAGTCCAAACGATCGATTAGTTACGTGGACCCAGCAGGAGCCCGCCATGGAACGCCGCCAGATCCCCACCGCCGGCCGCCCGGCAGACGACATCCTCGCCGAGGCTCGCGACTACGGCCAGCACGACGCCGACTTCCGCGGGGGGCGCACCTGGTCGCTGGTCTACTGGGCCGGCGAGGAGCACCACCACCTCGTGGAGCAAGCCCACGACCTCTACCTCGCCCACAACGCGCTCAACCCCATCGCCTTCCAGGGGCTCAAGCGCATGGAGACCGAGGTGGTGCAGATGTGCGCCGAGCTGTTCCACGGCCCCGACACCACCGTCGGCACCATGACGAGCGGCGGCACCGAGTCGCTGCTCCTGGCGGTCAAGGCCTACCGCGACCGCGCCCGTGCGAAGTGGCCCTGGATCCGCCGCCCCAACCTGGTCGCCCCCAAGACGATCCACCCCGCCTTCGCCAAGGGCTGCCACCTGTTCGGTGTGAAGCTACGCACCGTCGCCGTCGACGAGCACGGCCGGGTCGACCCCAAGGCCATCAAGAAGGCCATCGACCGCAACACGGTGATGGTGGCCGCCAGCGCTCCCCAATACGTCACCGGCGTCGTCGATCCGATCCCCGAGATCGCCGCCATCGCACACAAGAAGGGCGTGCCCATGCACGTCGATGCCTGCTTTGGCGGCTTCATCCTCCCGTGGCTGGAGCGTCTCGATGTGCCCCTGCCCTTGTGGGACTTTCGGGTTCCCGGCGTGTGCAGCGTCTCCGCCGACCTGCACAAGTACGGCTTCGCCGCCAAGGGCGCCTCGGTGCTGCTCTACCGCGAGATGGGCTACCTGCGGCACCAGTTCTTCGCCTCCACCGACTGGCCCGGCGGCATCTACATCAGCCCCGGCCTGCCCGGCACCCGCCCGGGGGGCCCCATCGCCGCCGCGTGGGCTGCCCTGCAGGGCATGGGCGAGGAGGGCTACCTGGGCCTGGCCCGTGATGCCTGGTCCGCCGCCAACCAGCTGCGCGCCGGCATCGCTACGATCGACGGCCTGCGGGTGCTCGGCGAGCCGATGACCACAGTGGTCACCTGGTCCAACGACGACCCAAAGGTCAACGTCTACGCGGTGGCCGACCAGCTGCAGGCCAAGGGCTGGGCGGTCGACCGCCAGCAGCACCCCGCCAGCGTGCACTGCACATGCAACGCGTCGAACCTCCCCGTCATCGACACCTACCTGGCCGACCTCGCCGAGGCCGTGGCCCACGTCAAGGCCCACCCCGAGCTGGCCAAGGAGGGGGATGCCGCCGTCTACGGCCTGATGTCGCGGGTGCCCCTGCGCGGCATGGTCAAGAGTGCCGTGCTCGACGTGATGGAGAAGATGTACGCCCCCGATGCCACGGGCGCGCCCGACCTCGACACCGAGGGCGATGCGGTTCAGGAGTGGGCCACCAAGGCCTTCGACGCGGTCGACCGGGTGAAGGCTCGCCTGGGAGCGGCCAAGTGATCCGCCGCATCGCCCGTCGCCTCCGCCGCCGCCCCGCCCCCACCGGCCGCCCCGTGCGCGTCGGCATGCTGCGCATCGCCCAGGAGTCCAACGCGCTGTCGCCACGGCTCACCGAGCTCGAAGACTTCGCCCTCGACATGGAAGGCGACGAGCTCATGCACGCCACCAGCCGCGACGGCTGGGAGGCCCCGGGCTTCCTCAAGAACGCCGAGCTGTCGGGCTTCCGCCAGGCCGTCGACCGATGTGGCGCCCCCGTCGAGGTGGTGCCGCTGTTCGGCATGTGGGCCATCCCCGCCGGTCCGCTGTCGTCGGCCGCACTGGCAGCCATCCGCGAGCGCCTCGCCCTGGCCTGTGCCGAGGCGGGCCCCCTCGACGGCATCTTCGTGAGCCTCCACGGGGCCATGGTCGGTGAGGGTGGCATCGCCTCGGAGGAGCCCATCCTGGCCGACCTGCGCAGCCACCTCGGCCCCGACACGGTGGTCGCGGTGTCGATCGACCTGCACGCTCACCTCACCCCGGCGTTCATGGAGCCCATCGATCTGCTCGCGGCCTACCGCACCAACCCCCACCGCGACCACGCGACCACGGGGCGCCGGGGCGGCGAGATGCTCCTCGACACCCTCACGGGCAAGCTCAAGCCCACCATGGCCTGGCGCAGCCTGCCGATGGCGCTGGGGGGCGGCACCACCCTCGACTTCATGAACCCCACCCGGCAGCTGTTCCGGTGGATGAAGGCGGCCGAGCGCGACCCGGCCGTGCGCTACGTCAGCTTGTGCATGTGCCACATGTGGCTCGACAGCCCGGAGCTCGGCTGGGCGACGTGCGTGGTCACCCACGACGACCAGGCGAAGGCCGAGTCCCTCGCCGACGAGCTCGCCGACCGAGCGTGGGCCATCCGCCACCAGCTGCCCCCGGAGCTCCCCCCCGCGGAAGAAGCCATCGCCCAGGCGCGGGCGGCCCGGGTGCGCCGTCGTCTCGGCACCATCTGCATGTCCGACGCGTCCGACATGGTCGGCGCCGGGGCCCCGGGCGACAACACCCGCCTGCTCGCCGCTCTCCTCGAGCACGCGCGCGGCATGGTGGTCTACGCTCCGATCCGAGATCAGCGCGTCGTAGAGCAGCTGTGGGACCACCCTCACGGCCAGCCGGTGCACGTCACCCTGGGCGGCACCCACGACGACTCCCCGCCCCTGCCCGTCACCGGCGTGGTGCGGCATCGGCAAGAGACGGGCAACTTCGGCCGCGTGGTCGTGCTCACCATCGAACACCTCGAGCTCGTCGTCACCACCGGGCCACCGCTGGCGATGAAGCCCAGCTTCTACCGGGATGTCGGGCTGCACCCCACCCGCGCCGACATCTGCGTGGTGAAGAGCCTGTTCCCCTTCCGGCTCTACTTCGCCCTGCACAACCGCAAGACGATCTACGCCAAGACGCGGGGCGCGACCGACTTCGATGCCGTGTGGCGGCACCGCTACGCCCAGCCCACGCACCCCAAAGACACCGTGCACCACTGGCGGCCCACCGACCGGCTCCGGCGAGGGGTGTAGGCCCTGAGTCGGTCCGAGGCGAGGTATCCTCGGGCATGCTCACGCTCCTCGCCCTGCTGCCCATCGCCTCAGCGGCCGACCACTTCGTCGGCCCTGGGCACCCCTACGCCACCATCCAGGCTGCGATCGACGCCAGCGCGCCGGGCGACCGGGTGCTGGTCGAGCCCGGCACCTACGTCGAGGAGCTCGAGATCCACGACGAGCTCACCGTGCGCGGCCTGGCCGCGGGGGTGGTGATCCTCGCTCCTGGGGGTGGAGCCAACGAGGTGGTGCGCATCGAAGCCGATGCGGCGCTCATCCACCTCACCATCGACGGCGCCAACGCCATGCGCGCCGTGCGGGTCAACAACGGTGCGGTGGCCATCGCGCGCAGCGCCCTGGTCAACGGCTTCGACGGCAGTCGGGGCGGGCTGGTGTTCGCCGAGCGCGACACCACCGTGACCCTGCTCCAGAGCACGCTGACGAGCGGCTCCGCGAATGATGGTGGGCTGGTCGCGACCAAGGGTGCCCTCGTCATCGACGGCAGCACGCTCACGGGCGGCAGCGCTGAGCGCGGCGGAGCGGTGTGGTCCGAGAGCAGCATCACCGTGCGCGGGTCGTGGTTCGAGGCCAACGAGGCCGGCGACCAGGGTGGCGCGATCTACGCGCAGAAAGACGGCACGGTCATCGACATCTTGGGGTCGGTCTTCGCCGGCAACCTGGCCACAGGGCTCGGAGGCCTCGGCGCCGATGGTGCGGGTGCCGCGCTGGCCGGGCAGGCCGACGACTGGCAGATCCGCTGGTCGGTCTTCCGAGACAACATCGCCGAGGGGGTCGGGGGCGCCCTGCACGTCGACAACGGACAGGCGATCGTGTGGGTCGAGAACAGCCGCTTCGAGCGCAACGAGGGGGCGCGGGGCGGGGCCATCGCAGCGGTCAGCCACAGCAGCACCGAGATCAGCTACTCCGTGTTGCGTGACAACACCGCAGAGCAAGGCGGAGTCGCAGCCCTGGGCGACAACAACGGCGGCCCGTTCGTGCTGCACCACAACCTGGTGTGCGACAACCTCGGTACCTCCGGCGGAGGCGTGCTCGACGCGGTCGACGGCAGCGGCGAGGTCTACAACAACCTGTTCGTAGGCAACGCCGCCTTCGGCGATGGGGGCATTGCCCTGGTCAGCGTGCCCACGCTGTTCGGCTGGAACACCATGGGGGCCAACAGCGCCACCGGCTTCGGGTCCGCCGTCGCCGATCTGTCTGGCTACTACAGCTACGGCGCACAGCCGACGGGCTTCCTCGGCAACCTGGTGGCGGGCAACGGCCCCGGCATCGCGTTCAAGACGTCGGTCACCAACAACGCGACCCAAGCCGACCTGTGGTGGAGCAACCAGGGAGGCGACGCGAGCGTGCCCCTCGACATCGAGGCCGTGCTGGCCGACCCGATGCTCGTCGGCACCGGAGAGTGCCTGCCCGCTCTGTACGTGCCCCCTGCAGGGTCCCCCGCGCTGGGCAACGGCCCCACGATCGGCCCGATCCCCACCGACATCGGCTTCACCGGCGGGCCGTCCGCCGACCCGCTGGCCTTCGTCGACAGCGACGGCGACGGCGTGCTCGCCCTCGAGGACTGCAACGACAACGATGCCGAGGTCTACCCCGGAGCCGGGGAGCGGTGCGCGACCCCGTTCGTCGACGACGACTGCGACGGCCTGCTGGGCGCCGCCGACCCCGACCTGATCGACGGCTCGCTGCTGCACCCCGACCTCGACGGCGACGGCTTCGGCGACGCCTGGGTGACCGAGCTGCTGTGCGTCGGCACCCTCGACGGAACCGACTGCGACGACAGCGACCCCACCGTCACCGGCGGCACCTACTACGCCGACACCGACGGCGACGGCCTCGGCGACCCCGGCGCCGTCATCGTGGGCTGCGACCCGCCCGATGCGGTCACCAACGCCGACGACTGCGACGACAGCGACCCCACCGTCCTCGACACCGAGGTGTGGTTCTTCGATGACGACGGCGATGGCTTCGCAGGCACCGCGGGGGCCGGCTGCGCGCCGACCGGCGCCGCCCTGGTGGCCGACGACTGCGACGACAGCGACGCCGCGGTGCACCCCGACGCCGACGAGCTGTGTGCAGCCGGCGACGAAGACTGCGACGGCCTCGAGGGCGTCGACGACCCCTCCCTCAGCGATGCCCTCAGCCTCTTCCCCGACGGCGACGGTGACGGCGTGGGCGACGGGGCTGCCTTCGCCACCTGCGACCCAGCAGCCGGTGCGGCCGTCGACGGCGACTGCGACGACAGCGACCCGCAGATCTACCCAGGCGCCGACGAGGTCTGCAGCGGCACCGACGACGACTGCGACGGCCTGGTCGACGACGACGACGACAGCCTGACCGACGGTCTGAGCCTGTACGTCGATGTCGACGGCGACGGGGTCGGAGCCGGGAGCCCCTCCGTCACCTGCGACCCTGGCGACGGGGTCGCCGACGCCGGCGACTGCGACGACCTCGACCCCAACGTGTTCCCTGGCGCGGCCGAGGTGTGCAACACCATCGACGACGACTGCGACGGCAGCATCGACGACGACGACGACGACGTGATCGGCCAGGGCGAGTGGTACCCCGACACCGACGGCGACGGCGTCGGCGCGGGCACTGCGCTCACCGCGTGCGTGCAGCCGCCGAGCACCGCGGCGGCCCCCGGCGACTGCGATGACACGGTCGCCACCACCTTCCCGGGCGCCGCCGAGCAGTGCAACAGCGTCGACGACGACTGCGACAGCTACATCGACGAAGACGTGACCGACATTGCCTTCTACCCCGACGACGACGGCGATGGCTGGGGCGACGCCGCCCAGATCCCCGTCTACGACTGCATCGCCCCCCCGAACACCACCGACCGCACCGGCGACTGCGACGACACCAACCCCGAGGTCAGCCCCGTGGGCCTCGAGTACTGCGACGGGCTCGACAACGACTGCAACGGCTCCGCCGACGACGGCGCGGTCGACGCGGTGCCGGTCTACGTCGACCTCGACGGCGACGGCTACGGCGACCCCGCCACCCAACAGCTCGCCTGCGAGGGCAACGGCTTGGTGCTGCTGGCCGGCGACTGCGACGACGACGAGCCTCTGGCCTGGCTCGGCGCCACCGAGGTGTGCGATGGGGTCGACAACGACTGCGACGGCCTGCTCGACCTCGACGACGACGGGCTCGACCCCACGAGCACCACCCAGGCCTACCCCGACCTCGACGGCGACGGCTTCGGCGCCGGCGACGCCGTGGAGGTGTGTGGCCCCGAGCCCGGCACCGCCCTCACCGACGACGACTGCGACGACACCGACGATCAGGCCTACCCCGGTGCCAAAGAGGTGCCGGGCGACGGCATCGACCAGGACTGCGACGGCTCCGACGCCGAAGGCACCGTCGACCCCGACGGCGACGACGACGGCGACGGCCTGACGAACGCCGAGGAGGCGGCGCTGGGCACCGACCCGGGCAACCCCGACAGCGACGGCGACGGCCTGTCCGACGGCGCCGAGGGCGGGGTCGACAGCGACGGCGATGGCTTTGTCGACGCCCTCGACGACGACGACGACGGCGATGGCATCCCCACCGCCACTGAGGGCAGCGACGACTTCGACGGCGACGGCATCCCCAACCACCTCGACCTCGACAGCGACGGCGACGGGGCCGCCGACGCCGCCGAGGGGCCCGACCGCTTCCTGCAGGCGGGGTCCGGCCCCAAAGACGTGCCGACGGCGGCGGAGCCCTCCTCCTATGGATGCGGCTGCACCACGGAAGGCTCCGGGGGCTGGCTCGGCCTCGGCCTGCTGGCGGTTGCTTCGCTGCGTCGCCGCCGGGGTCGTCGATGATCGACAGCCTGCTGCTCAACGCCGACTTCGCCCCTATGGGCGTGGTCGCGTGGCAGCGGGCGACGTCACTGGTTCTCGAGGGCAAGGCGCAGGCCCTGGAGACCTACGAGGGCCTGTTCGTGCGCTCCGCCCACGAGTGCCTGGCCTGGCCCGCCGTCGTGACCCTGCGCGACTACGTGCGGATCCGGCGCACCCCCGGCCCCACCCGTCGGCGCGTGCTGGCCCGCGACGGCTACCGCTGCCAGTACTGCGGGTGCACGCCACAGCGCCCTGGCGGCGTCCCCGATCTAGACGCCTTGACCATCGATCACGTGGTCCCCCGCTGCCAGGCGAGCGACGGTCGGGTGCTGCACCATGGCGAGCGGGTGCATGTCTCGTCGTGGCAGAACGTGGTGGCGGCCTGCATCCCCTGCAACCAGCGCAAGGCCGACCGCACGCCTCACGAGGCCCACATGCCCCTGCTCCGGGTGCCTCACGTGCCCAGGCCCTCCGAGGCGGTGCGCATCGCCCTGGCCCGCTGCGCCGTGCCCGACGAGTGGCTTCCCTTCCTGGGGAGGTGAGTCGAGCCCCCCCGCCCGACGCCACCCTACGGCGATTCTGCGCACGGTGCCGCAGTGGTGGGTCATGGTTTGTGCCATACCGGCGTCGCGGCGCGCTGCGTTGATGCCATAGTGACCATCGGAGCTCTCATGCCGTACCCACGCTACCTTCTACCCGCGCTGCCCCTCCTCTTCGCCTGCACCGGTGGAGGAGCCGCAGACGACGAGCCGCCGCTCACCGCGCCCATCACCACCACCTCGACCGGCAGCACCACCGCCTCGAGCGACAAGGGGGTGTTCGCCGGCCTCGAGCCCCGACGGGTGCTCCGTCACACCAACAAGGTCGACAACGTCGTCCCAATGACCGACGGCACGGTCGCTTTCGTGGGCCCGACGCCCACGCAGCTGCAGCTCGGTGATGGCTCGACACGGCCGTTCTCATCGGTGCTGGGCGGAGAGCTCCTCGTCGTGATGTCGAGCGTCGATCAGCCTCAGCTCACCGTGCAGGGGCGGGAGGTCCGAGCCTGCCGTGGCGCCCGTCCCGACGAGCTGATCGTCGCGACCAATGCCCTCGTCGAGACCGACACGGCCGGCTTCCTCCTGGCCCCCGACGAGCTGCTCGTGTTCCGCTGGTCGGCGCAGGACGGCGCCGAGGTCGTGCTCCGGGAGAGCGGCGCATTCGTCCAGCAGCTGTCGTGCTCGCCCACCGGATGGGTCGCATTGGGTACCAGTGAGGTCCACCGCACGACCGGAGACTTCATCAACCGGGTCCGCACCATCGCCCCCGATGACGAGGTCGTGCTCGACTACGAGCTGGTGATGAACGACGCCCGCGCCCTCATCGGGCCCGATGGCGAGCTCGTGGTGACCGGGTGGTACACCGACGGCACCGTGGGGCCCCACCGCCCCCGCCACGTGCACCCCGATTCCCTCGACGCGCTGGCCATCGCGATCGACGCCGGGGGCCAGGAGATGTGGCAGGCCGCGATCAGTGGTGGCAGCTACGACACCAGCTGGAGCCACCAGCTCACCGAAGACGGCCGGCTGGTATGGGTCGCGGGGGAGGCGTGGGATGGGGGCCTCATCGTCGACGGTACGGGCACACAGCACCAGCCGACCGACGTCTACGAGCGCACCTACGTCGTCACCCTCGACCTGCAGACCGGCGCCCTGCTCGCGAACGGGCACACCGAGGTGGCCCATACCGTCCTCGACGTCGGCGGCCTCACGGTCCTGACCGTCGACACCGTCAACTATCCCGGTCTGCTCCACGACCTCCCCAACGAGATGGGCTCGGTGCTCTTCGTGCTCGACGAGCAGCTCCAGCCACTGGCCGCCGACACCCTCGTGCCCGAGGTGCAGCTGCTGACGGCCAGCCGGTTCTATCGTGCCGTCGCCCATGAGCCGGAGGGCGTGTGGGTGGTCGGCCCGGTCTACCTGCCCGACGACGACATCGACAACGATCTGCCAGTGGTGGCCGCACTGGTGCCGTATCACTGGCTCTGATCGGTGAGGGCAGCGTCTGCTCGATCCCGAGGGCCGTCATCGGCTACCCGTCAGGCAGCAGGCGCGCCAGATCCTTGTTCGCCGCGGCCAGCCGCCACGCGACGATGCCCCTTAGGTCGAGGAACAGCACCTCTTCCCGGGAGTAGCCCACCTGCCCCTCCTCGAAGCGCGGGGGAGGCGGCACCAGCTGCGCGGCCCGAGCTCGGGTGGCCTCGTCATCGCCGTGCATCAAGCAGGCCACCAGCATGCGGAGCACCTCGTCGCTCGGCCCCTCCTCCGCCGCCGCCAGCAGCTCTGCGCGGCACCAGGGGGCGTCCCACACCGCCAGCAACCCCGCCATCCGTTCCCGAGAGTCAGGGGTCGACGAGCGCAGAGCCTGGCGAACGAGGGGCATCGCGGCGTCGGGCGCGTAGCGGAGCGCGAGGAAGGCGTAACGGTAGTCGTGCGGGTTGCCGCGAAACCCGACGATGACGCGCTGGGCGGAACAGCGCTGCACCAGGGCCATGCCCTCCGCCACCTGGCCACGCTCCATCCACCACTCCGCCAGCTCGCAGGCCGAGAACGGGTTGTGCTCCGACGGGTCGATCCGAGCCGCGAGGACCTTCGCTCGCTGTCCTGGGACCACCCCCAAGCGGCGCAGCGCCCCCAGGGCCCGCCCGGTGACGCTGTCGATGGGGCCGTCCGTCAGCCCCCAGCAAGCCTCCTCCGCTGCCTCCCTCGGCAGCATCGGCGCGAGCTCGTCGATCGCCCGCGCCCGTCGCCGGTCGCTCAGCAGCCCCAGGCCCCAGGCCAGGAAGGCCGCGCTGTCAGGCTCGCTGCGGCCCCCCAGGCCACGACGCCAGCGGGCGGCGACCGCAGGGTCGTCGAGTTCTACCGCGGCCACCTCGGCGTAGTGTGCCTCCAGCCACGGGTGCATGTGGAACACATGGTGGGAGCTGGGGTGCCCGATCACCCCGCGCTCGCGGAGCTCGTCGAGGGCGGCAAGGGCCAACTGCTTCCCCTCGCCCAGCCATCCCCTCACCTCAGCCTCCACCGCGGGCACGGGGTCGAGGGCCAGCAGGCGGGTCAGGAAGAAGTGCGGGTCGATGGTCCGGGGCTCGTCGTCGCCGGGAAAGAAGTCCACATCGAGCCGCTCGTGCCCGGGGCCCACGAGGAGCAGCCCGCTGCCGTGGAACCGGAACGACCACCCAGGCAGCCCCGGCACCTCGCCCTCGTCCTCGTCGTTGTCGTCGAGGTGCTCGGCCACGACGTAGGCGAGGAAGTCCTGGCGGGCCCGCTGACGGCACAGGGCGACCACCAGCCAGGCGAGCCAGGGCTCCCGGCCGGGCTCCGCCGGCCCCCCCACCAGCAGGCGCTGCACGAGGCGAACGAGGGCGTCCATCTGCATCTCCTCTTGGACCAGACTACGCGCCTTGTCGCCGCAGGTGGCCGACGACCATGCCGCCCTTTCCAGAGGAGGCGAGGCGCAACGCCGGTTACCAGGCCCTCTCAGGAGGACTCGATGCTCGACCTGTCCGTGACCGATGCCCGTGCCCGCTGGTCCGCCGCGCAGGGCCTCGACCGCCCGGTCGCCGAGACCGTCGCCGCCACCCTGGAGCGCACGGGCTGGGTCCGCACCCTCGGGGGCATCGCTGCCTACATCGCGCTGTCGGCCCGCAACCCCGGCGCGACGATCGACGCCATCCACGCCGCCGTCGCTGCCGGCGAGATCGGCGTCTCCCCGGCCGTGCGCGGCTGCATCTTCCTGGTCCCTCGCAGCCACGAAGCCCTCTGCCTGCGGGTGGCGCATCACCTGAGCGCCAAGCGCATCGCCCGCGAGCACGACAAGGTGGGCATCGACGACGCAGAGCTCGACCGAGTCGGAGAGGCCATCCTGTCGGCTGTTCAGGAGCAGCCCCTGAGCACCGCGCAGCTCCGCAAGGGCCTGCCCGATGGGCTCGTGCGCTCCCTCGGCGACATCGGCAAGAAGGTGGGGCTCACCTCCACCCTGCCCCCCGCCCTGCGCCGCCTCGAGTTCCATGGTCGCCTCCGTCGCACCCCCGTCGACGGCCGCCTCGACCACGAACGCTACGCATGGGCACCCGACCAGCTCGAGGTCGGTCCGGCCTCCGACGACGACCTCACCGAGCTCGCCTCGCTCTACCTTCGATGGGCCGGGCCGAGCACCCGCAAGGAGTTCGCCGCGTGGTCGGGGCTGAACCAGACGCAGGCCAAGCGCGCCCTGGCCGCCTGCGGTGCCGAGCCGGCAGCCCTCGACGGCGACGAGGTCTTCGTGGGCCCCGCCCGCGCCAGCGAAGCGAGCGGCACCGTGCGCTGGCTGCCCGCGATGGACAACCTGTACGCCCTGCGTGCCAACGCTCGCCACCTGGTCGACCCTGCCTACGCCGAGGTCGAGGTGTCGAACTTCGGCAGCGGCGGGCGCGCCAAGCTCGCCACCATGTCGCAGCCCATCGAGCGCACCCTGGTCCGTGATGGGGAGGTGATCGGCCTGTGGGGGTGGGACCCGACGAC
>Ga0070727_10003863_pt1 | contig 13186 bp, 17 predicted proteins | sample tdAd472_FD_66722 | JGI IMG/M metagenome (GOLD analysis project Ga0070727, IMG submission 66722) | Marine sediment microbial communities from the Atlantic coast under amendment with organic carbon and nitrate - tdAd47.2 | ecosystem: Environmental > Aquatic > Marine > Coastal > Sediment | place... | reverse complement strand
TTCGTCGGATTTATATGGAGGTGTCGAAGAGTGAGAAATCAGAGGATTGGTATCCAATTAATGTTGTGTGTGAGCAGTGTGGGAAACTTTCTTCTACGAAGGTGACAGACTGGGACGGAGAGACGGTGGCGTACACCTGTTCTTCAGATGTGCAGGACTGGGCTGAAGGATGTGGTCACGAGGGGCGCATTTCTCCGTTTGATGGAAATGGAAAACTTCCGTGGAAGCTAGACTGGGCTGCGAAGTTTGTGGCTATGGGAGTGGATTTTGAAGGAGGTGGAAAGGATCACTATTCTAAAGGAGGAGCGCGGCAGGTTGCGGAAGCAATTACCCGTGAGGTATTGGAAAGTGAGCCGCCGTACGGTGTGTTCAATGAGTTCTTCCTTGTAGGTGGAAAGAAGATGTCATCTTCCAAAGGAAATGCTGCGACTGCAAAAGATATGGTGGAGTTGCTTCCGGTACACATACTCCGACTACTCCTTCTGAAGACACCAATTAACCGGCAGATTAGTTTCGATCCTGAAGGAGATGCTATTCCGGTACTCTTTGATACCTTTGATCGTCTTGCAGAGAAATATTGGAGCGGGGTAGAGGATGATGATACACAGGTGTTCTTGTATTCACACCTTCCGGCAGAGCGGGAGAATATTCCAAAGCGATTCCTACCGCGCTTTTCACAGATTGCTTTCTTGGTACAGATGCCGCATATGGATATAGAGGAAGAGGTGCGAGAAATGAAGGGTGAGGATCTGACCGATGCAGATAGGGAGGAGATTGCACTCCGTGTGAAGTACGCACATGTGTGGCTTGATAGCTATGCAGACGAGAAGTTCATTTTTGAGTTACAAAAGAATGTACCAGAGGCAATTGCGACACTTTCTGATACACAGAAGAATGCACTTTCTCTTCTTGCGGATAGAGTTGAAGGTATGGACGTATTCGATGGTCCATCTTTGCATGAGAAGATTCACGAAGTGAAAGAGGAAAGCGGACTCTCTCCGCAGGAGTTTTTCTCTGCAATCTATGCTGCATTTCTTGGAAAGGAGAGTGGACCGAAGGTAGGGTGGTTCCTCAGTACGCTTGAGAAGGAGTTTGTGGTAGGGAGGTTGCGACTCTTGACGTAATATCTTATGTACAGTATAATATATCCAGATTTTGAAACACTCTAGAGAAGGGAAAATACAATGGACATCATTGAAGAACTTGAACTAAGAACCGGTCAAATTAAGAAGCAACTCGAAGAGTTGGCACGGCTGGCAAACGATGCGCAGGAACAAGGTCATACGATTCCATTAAACGTCGAGGCACTCATTGAGAAAAATTTTTAACTCAAGTAGGAGACCTTTGATCTTTAGTACATTTTTTAACCACCGAGTACCTACTCGGTGGTTTTTAATTCTTGACACGGTCTCTTTTAAGAGGTATTGTCAATATAGTTTAAATAGTTGAGGAGGAAAAAATGAAATTTTTGTTTTGGGCGCAATCATTTTTTATGCTTACCATGGTCTGTCTTGTTCTGTCAGAGTTTATAGTTCCTTTTCCTGCAGAATATGTTTCTGTAATCAGAAATATTAGTTTTCTCATGGGATGCATCACATTTCTATTGCTCATTAAAGTTAATGCTTCATGGTCCAGAGATAAAGAAGAATTATCTAAGACCAAAAAACTTCTTTGTGAAGAAAGAGAAAGAATTCCTGGGACGATTTCTGGGACTTGGATGTAGGCATACCTTAAAAGATAACCATCGAGGATACGCTCGGTGGTTTTTATACGTGTGTATAACTGTGTCATAGTGTGGGGTGAAGTGGTATAGAATGTGTAAGTGGTGGGAGATAGTGGTATAATCGAGAGTAATGCTGATAGGCGAGTACACACACAGTATAGATACCAAGAAACGATTGTCGCTTCCGAGTAAGTGGCGAAAGGAACTTGGAAAGAAACTGGTCATTACGCGTGGTCTCGATAACTGTCTTTTCATTTATCCGCAAAAAGAGTGGGGGAAGATTACTGAGAAGATTGGACAACTTCCACTTGGACAGGCGGACACACGTGGTTTCAACAGGTTCTTCCTTTCGGGAGCAGTTGAAGCAAGTGTAGATAGTGTAGGACGTATTTTGGTTCCAGATTTCCTGAAGGACTTTGCACAGCTCAGTGATAAAGTCGTCCTTGCAGGAATTCATGATCGAGTAGAAATTTGGGACGAAAACAAGTGGTCTGATTATAAGAAACGAATTGAAGGTCAGGCGGATGCTTTGGCTGAGAAACTCGGAGAGATTGGTGTTCTTTAAGAAATATGGAGACGAGACACATTACCGTTTTGAAAGATGAGGCAGTGTCAGCGCTTAATCTGCATGAAGATTCTTTCGTGGTTGATGCCACATTGGGAGCAGGTGGACATAGTGCAGAGATACTTTCTCATCTTGGAAAGAAAGGAATGTTAATTGCGCTTGATGCGGATAAGGAAGCGATAACGCTTGCACAAGAATTATTCTCTGGGGTGGAGACGAAGACACAGTTCGTCAATGCAAACTTCAGAGACATAGATTCTGTACTTGATGGCATGCAAGTGGACGCAGTGCTTGCAGACCTCGGGTGGCGCATTGAACAGTTTGCTGGTCTTGCAGGAGCAAAAGGATTTTCTTTCCTTAAAGACGAGCCGCTCCTCATGACCTATGGAAACCCTGAAGACTATCCATTCACAGCAAAAGATATCGTGAACGAATGGTCTGAAGAATCTGTTGCAAATGTCATCAAGGGATATGGTGAAGAGAAATTTGCTCGCCGTATTGCAGGAGCAATTGTAAAGGTGCGTGAGGAGACTCCAATAGAGACCTCTGTACAGCTTGCGGACATTGTTCGCGATGCAGTGCCAGGATTCTATCGCTTCGGACGTATCGATGCGGCAACAAAGACCTTCCAGGCTCTCCGCATCGCGGTCAATGATGAACTCGGCATCCTTGAAGAATTCATCGACAAGGCAATTGCGGGTCTCAAGCCAGACGGTCGTCTTGCAATCATTACCTTCAACAGTCTTGAAGACAGGATTGTGAAAAAGACATTTAGAAGTCTTAAAGATGAAGGGGCGGGGGAATTGGGCGTAAAGAAACCAATTATTCCTTCAGAAGATGAGGTGCGGCATAATCCTCGAGCGCGCAGTGCGAAATTACGAATATTCATTAAGAAAGAAATATGACATCACGAAAGACAACACAGACATACCAGACACACAAGCGGTGGTTTTTCGCCGCACTTTCAATGCTTCTGGTGGTATCCTCTCTCTATGCATATTTTGTTATTTCATCAGTGGTACACGTTGTCATGCGAAAGGAACTAGATCGGGAAATTGCAGATCTTGGTTCATACGTAAGTCAACTTGAGGCACGATATATTGATGCACAACTTGCTGTGAGTACACTACGTGCGGAAGATGAAGGGTATGTTGTGGCAATGGAAAAGACTTTTATTGACGCAAGCGCACCCGCAGTCGCTCTTTCTCGGTAGGGTATACTATCTCCTATGAGAGCAAAGGCAGTATTGCGTATACGTGTTGTCACGGGGCTTATCCTATTGGGAGCGTGTATTCTCATTCTCCGCCTTTATCAAGTACAACTCTTTGACGGAGACTATTATCGTCTTCGTGCAGAAGGACAGTATGTGCATACCGTACAGGATTTATATAACCGGGGGAATATATATTTCACGACAAAGGAAGATAGGGTGGTGTCTGCGGCAACGGTTGCTTCTGGATTTGTACTTGCAATAGATGCGACACGTATGACTGATGCTGAGGGTGCATATGATGCACTTCGTACTGTCATACCACTTGATAAAGAAGAGTTCCTATCTCGTGCGGCAAAGACAGACAGGGTATATCAGGAGGTGTATCAGAAACTCTCTGAAGAGGAGGCAGACGCCATTGAGGCACTCGATATCCCAGGCGTCTCTTTGTATAAGAATCAGTGGCGGTACTATCCAGGGGAAGACCTTGCTGCACGTACGGTTGGATTTGTGGGGTATGACGGCGATGATCTTGTGGGACGGTATGGACTAGAGCGATACTATGAGGAGACACTGGAGCGTGATGAGGATCGTCTGTCGGTAAATTTCTTTGCGGAGTTGTTTAGCAATCTTGGAAGCTTGGTATTTGACGGTACGACGGTACGAAAAGGGGATGTAGTGACCTCTATAGAGCCAACGGTAGCGCGTGCGCTTTCAAGCACTCTTATGGAAGTGCAGGATACCTGGGGAAGTGAGACTACGGGTGGGATTGTGATTAATCCAAACACGGGGGAGGTATATGCGCTTGATATTGTTCCAAGTTTTAATCTCAACGACAGGAGTGAAGCAACATTGGAATTGTTTTCTAATCCATTGGTGGAGGATGTGTATGAGATGGGGTCTATCATAAAGCCGCTCACTATTGCAGCAGGGCTTGATACAGGAGTCATTACGCCGTCATCTTTTTATACTGACGAGGGGCGCATGACGCTCGACGGAAAGACGTTTAGTAACTATGACGGGCGGGCGCGAGGCTATGTGTCGGTGCAGGAGATATTGAATCAGTCACTGAATACGGGAGTGGCGTACGTGACACTTCAGATGGGAACAGATGTCTTCAGAGACTACTTCCTTGGATTGAAATTGGGGAGTGAGACGGGGATAGACTTGCCAGGAGAGGTGCATGGGTTGGTCTCTAACCTGCGCAGCCCTCGTGAAATTGAGTACGCCACCGCGTCCTTTGGACAAGGTATTGCGTTGACACCAATTGCAACCGTACGCGCACTCTCCACCTTGGCAAACGGAGGGACACTCATCACACCGCATATTGCCAAGGGTATTATCTACGAAGATGGTACGACCCATAATATTTCGTTTCCAGAAGGTGAGCGGGTGTTTTCCAAGGAGACCGGAGAAGATATTACCCAGATGCTTGTGACGGTGGTGGATGAGGCGCTTCGTGGTGGTACCGTTGCGCTTCCGCGGTATAGTATCGCAGCAAAGACGGGTACTGCGCAGATGGCGGACCAAGAAAATGGAGGATACTATGAGGATAGGTATCTCCACTCTTTCTTTGGGTATTTTCCTGCGTATGACCCACAATTCCTTGTTTTCTTGTATACTGTATATCCAAAGGAGGTACGCTATGCGTCTGAGACATTGACTGAGCCATTTATGGACTTAGCATCGTTTCTTATTAACTATTACAACCTTCCACCAGACCGATAAGCCAGTTGCGGGCGATATACTATGAAATCTTTTCTTAAAACACTTGTTACGAAGATACTGACCTACGAAGCACAGATGCTTTTGCGTAAAGCAAAACCAACGATTATTGCGGTAACAGGAAGTGTGGCAAAAACTTCTACAAAAGATGCAATCTATACGGTGCTTTCTGCATCACGACATGCCAGAAAGAGTGTGCAGAGTTACAATTCTGAGATTGGTGTACCGCTTGCGGTGTTGGGTTTGCAGAGCGGGTGGCAGAACCCACTTGTATGGCTGAAGAATTGTGTGGAGGGATTTTTTGCCGCACTCTCTCCTGAAGGATATCCAGAAATGTTGGTTCTGGAGGTTGGGGTGGATCGTCCGGGAGATATGGAGCGCCTTACAAAATGGATACAGCCAGATGTGGTGGTACTGACCCATCTTCCTGATGTACCGTCACATATAGAGTTTTTTGATTCCAATCCAGAGGCAATTACCGAGGAGAAGATGAAGTTGGTACATGCACTGAAGACTGACGGAGTGCTTGTATACAACAAAGATGACGCACGTGCGGAGAAGATCGCGGAGGAGACTCTGCAAAAGAGTGTGTCGTACAGTCGGTATGCGCCGTCAGATTTCTTTGGGCAGGGAGATGAGATTCAATATGAGCATGGAAAAGCAGTAGGGATGGAGTTTGTCTTGCAGCATAGGGATGGGAGAGAGAAGGTCACCGTTGCAGATTCTGTTGGCGTACAGCATGTCTATAACTGTGCTGCTGCAGTTGCGGTAGGGTCTCTCTTTGAGATTACTCCCCAGAGCGCTGCAAAGGCATTGTCTTTGGAGTACGCTGTGCCACCAGGGCGTATGCGACTCATTCCAGGGCTTAAGGAGACAACAATCATCGATGATTCCATCAACGCATCACCACTTCCGACACAAAATGCATTACGGACACTGAAGCGTATGACGGGCGTGCATCGGCGTATTGCGGTATTGGGAGATATGCTAGAACTTGGACGTGCATCTTCTGATGCACATGAGGAGATAGGGAAGTATGTTGCAGAGAGTGCCGATATCCTGTTTACCGTGGGTATTAGGGCGCGAGGAATTGCAGAAGGTGCGCTTGCACACGGTCTAAGTCCAAAGAAGATATTTCAATATGAAAGCACCGAGCGTGCTGCTACGGAGTTAGAGGGTATGCTTGAGGCAGGAGATGTGATTCTTGTGAAGGGGTCACAGCGTATGCGTATGGAGCGTATTGTGGAAGAGATTATGAAAAATCCTCAGGATGCGGGGAGTCTTCTAGTGCGACAGGGAGAGGGGTGGTCTTAGAAAAGGAAGTATAGTGTCCCTGTCTGGAAGGCAATGAGGAGTACGTAGAAGATAATGAATATCCACGGTACGTTTCGTTCTACGTGTGTGATTGGGGTATAGGATTTCCCTTGTATACCTTTCGTGAGAATTTCCCATTCCTTCTTGAAGAGTTGCATAGGCAGTTTCTCTTCGATGATGTGTAGTATCTGGTATCGTGCGGCAGAGACGATGCTGTAGTTTCGTATAAGAGAGTACCAGAGGATACAGATTGCTGTTCCGGAGAGGGAAGTGAGTACAAGGAATGTACCGAATTGTTCGTCTCCGAAGCGAATCATAATGCCGAGGAAGGCAATGAGGGCTGTGTTTATTGCAAGGAAGAAGTCATTCGTTTTTTGTCTTCGATCGTTTAGTTTATCTACCTCATCGACATAGAGTTCATACTGTCTGAGGAGGTGTTCCTTACAACTTCCTCCGTAGGCTGTTTCGTCGTTACAGATGTCTGATGCTTTTATGTTTTATTTGTTGAGGTGTGAGATTCCCCAGAAGAGAATACCTGTACCGGTTGCTGATAAGAAAAAGAAGAGACCGATTCCGATAGGTGATCCCCAGTGAAGTATGTAGGGTAGGATTTCCATGGTGATATGTGTTTTAGATTATAGGTAAATCGTAACACAAAAACCGCCCAGGAAGGCGGTTTTTGTCACCTTGCAAAAAAAACGTCAAGGTACCCTGTGATCCCACGGGGAATCGAACCCCGGTTTCGGCCGTGAGAGGGCCGCGTCCTAGCCGCTAGACGATGGGACCGTCTGTTCTTGCGAACGTGCCATGTTATACCAAATTTTTCGTATTCTGAAAAGTGCGTTAAGGTAAAGCAGTTAATCTCTAATTTGTTCTTTACACTATGAAAATACAAGATGCACCAAAGTATACTCGCCCACGTGAAAAGTTGGCACGCTATGGTATAGGGAAATTAAAAGACGAGGAACTCCTCGCTACCATTCTCGGCTCTGGTATGAAGGGAGTGAATGTCGTGCAACTCTCTCGGAAAATCTTGAAGCGCATTGGTGATGAAGAGCCAACTCTGGAAACCCTTTCAGACATTAAAGGATTGGGAGAGATAAAAGCAGGGAAGGTGCTTGCAGCACTGGAATTGGGACGACGGTATCATGCTCCGCAGCCAGATGTGCTTATGACCCCTGAAGAGGTATTTTCACAGTGTAAAGATATACGTGATGCAAAGAAAGAATATTTCGTCGCATTCTATCTCAACTCTCGTGGTGGACTGATTACAAGAGAGATAATCTCCATTGGGACACTCACGGCAAGCCTTGTACACCCACGAGAAGTATTTGAGCCAGCACTTCGACATGGTGCTGCGGGTATACTGGTTACACACAACCATCCTTCTGGAGACACAACACCTTCAGAAGAAGATGAACTCATCACAGAACAGTTACAGGAAGTAGGAGAGTTGATGGGTATTGAGGTGCTAGGGCATGTGATTGTCACAAAAGATGCGTTCAAGATGATATAGAAAAAGGGCGAACCGAAATGGTTCGCCCTGAATAGCTAGTGTACTTTCGGTCTTAAAACTGAGAGTATGCCACGTGTGCTGCCTTTTTCTGCACATTTAGGACATGAATCTTCCAAAGTCAGTCTTGCACCAATCGCACCTTTGGAGAACTCCTCCAGAAGTGCTGCAAGCATTTCATCGCAGAGGAAATCTCTGAATGTCTCTTCGGTGACTGGGTAGTCACCACATGATGCTTGGCAGTTAAAGAAGAATTGTTTCTCTTCACTCATGACATTCTCCGTCTACAGGTAGTCGCAATCTTGTCAGCAAGAGCATCGATATCTCGTACATCCGACATGCGGATGATGATATCTGCTTTTGCGTGACGTTTTTCTTTATTCAGTGTCGTGTCGACCGTAACCACTTTGCCGTCGAATTCAAAGAATCCATCGACACCGTGGTAGTAGTCAAAGGGTGTACCAACTGCAGTATAGAACACTACTTCCTTCCCAAGACGGAAACGTACTTTCCGTTCGAGAAGGGAAGCGATACGTGCTTTATTCGCAGGTTGGTTTTGCTTTGCAAACTCCTTTGCATCACGCCATTTCATATGTCCACTAAAGGTCACTGTGCAGTGACCAAGGACTTTTTCTTCGAAAAGATGTCCGTTGTAGTCAAGCATGAGAGACCTCCTGTGCTTGTGTTAATGATCAGTATATTTATATTATATCATGTAATAAGAGTACTTGTCAAGTATTGTTAATAGCATGCTACAATACCCCAACTATGACGCAATCTGAGGCACTCGACATACTAAAAACAGGTGGCAACGTGTTTCTCACCGGAGAGCCGGGGGCAGGAAAGACCTATGTACTCAATCAGTACATCGCATGGCTTGAATCCTGTGGTGTGTCAGTTGCAATCACCGCATCGACAGGAATTGCAGCAACACATATCGGGGGTATGACCATACATGCATGGAGTGGTATCGGTGCGCGCGACGAACTCTCCGCATATGATCTCGACGCCATTGCGAATAAGGAAAAGATTGCAAAGCGCATCAAAAAGACACAGGTACTCGTTATCGACGAGATTTCCATGCTCGATGGACGTCTTCTCGACATGGTGGACAAGGTATGTCGGACAGTGCGAGGAAGCGGAGAACCGTTCGGCGGACTTCAAATCATTTTGGTAGGAGACTTCTTCCAGTTGCCACCAATCGCACGGAGAGGAGAGATGCATCGCTTCGCTTTTGAATCCAATGTGTGGGCAAATGCACGGCTCCTCACCTGCTACCTCACCGAACAGCATCGACAGGAAGACGAGATGCTTCTTGGACTTCTTTCTTCAATCCGGAAGAATGAAATTGAAGAAGAACACTACACACTCCTTGGAGAGCAGACAGAGATAGATCAAGAGCATATAGAGCCAACACGTCTTTTCACACACAACAGAGACGTAGATGCTATGAATATCACGGAACTGAAGAAACTTTCTACAGATTCTGTTTCCTTCAGAATGGAAGGAAAGGGTGCAAAGCCACTTGTAGAGGGACTAAAAAAGAACTGCCTCTCTCCAGAGATACTAGAACTCCGTAGAGAAGCAATGGTGATGTGTACGAAGAATAACTTTGAAGCGGGGTATGTAAATGGAACGCTCGGAAGAGTCATCTCATTTGACGTGGAAGATGGGTATCCAATCATTGAAACAGGAGATGGTCGGGAGATAAAAATAATGCCTGCAAGTTGGAGTGTGGCTGAAGACAATAAGGTGCTTGCAGAGATATCACAAGTACCACTTCGTCTTGCATGGGCAATCACTATCCATAAGAGTCAGGGTATGTCGCTTGATGCTGCAGAGATAGACCTGCGGAATGCATTTACCTACGGACAAGGGTACGTAGCACTTTCTCGTGTACGTACCCTGGGTGGTATGAAGGTGTTAGGACTTAATGCAAATGCACTCATGGTAGACCCGAAGATTGTGCGTATGGACGAACGATTCCATGAAGAATCTGAGGACGCAGAAGAAGCATTCCAGAACATGGATGCTGAAGAGTTGGATACCATGCATACCAACTTCATTGAAAAAATGGGTGGCACCATACCAAAAGAAGGAGAGACACCAGTGCGAAAAACGCACATGCCAACCGGAAGTACGTATGAAGAAACGCAAGAACTCCTCCAAAAAAAACATACTGTTGGGGAGATAGCGAAACTACGAAAGATGGCAGAGTCCACCATATGGGGACACCTCGAAAAACTTGCTGAAGACAAGACACTTATAAAAGAAGAGGTGATGCATCTTATTCCAGAGAATTGGGAGACAATCTTAGAGGATGTCTTCCGTGCAATACAGGTATGTGGAGCAGAGAAACTCAAGCCACTCTTTGAAGAGACAGGAGAACAGTACGACTACAATGATATCCGTCTCGCACGACTCTTCCACACCCTCAAGACATAAGGAGAGGGTGTACCGTATAATAAAAAGTAATGTTGGAATTTTCACTTTGGATAGTTTTTCTTGCAACGGCACTCTTTGTGCTGATTCGCGGGGCGGACTTCTTTGTCGTCGGTGCAAAACAGGTAGGAAGTACGCTTGGTATGTCCAAGTTTGCTATCGGAGTCCTCATTGTGGGGTTTGGTACATCGCTACCAGAACTTGCGTCATCTATCGCTGCTGCGTGGAGTGGAGCGTCTGAGATTGTGGTTGCGAACGTCGTAGGGTCTAATATCACTAATATTCTTTTAGTCATCGGAGTCCTTGCGCTCCTTGGAGGACCAATTGTGATAAAGAGGGACCTTATAAAAACAGAACTTCCTATCTTCTTCATCTCCACCGCACTCTTTTTGTCAGTCATCTACGACGCTGCTATAGATAGGATAGAAGCACTCCTTCTCCTCGGAGTCTTTGCTGCATACATGTGGTATCTCTTTTCAGAGGCGGAGCATGTCGATGATGTAGATTTGGTACGAAGTGGACGAAGACCAGAACTAGAATGGAAATCCATCCTCTACATCTTCATGGGACTCGTGGCAGTACTCTTTGGTGCGAAATATACGGTAGATATGGTACTCAATATCGCAACCTTTCTCTCAGTACCGGTAGGGCTTGTTTCAATCATTGGTATTGCACTGGGGACGTCACTACCAGAACTTTTTGTGTCACTCCGCTCCATCGCCGAAGGAGAGACAGAACTTGCTGTAGGAAATATCTTCGGCTCAAATGCCTTTAATATCCTCATGGTCATTGGTATACCAGCCCTCATCACGCCACTCATCGCTGACGAAGTGGTTATGCAGCTTGGAATTATGGTACTGATGGCAGCGTCAGCAATCCTTTTTGTTACCGGTCTCGCGCGACGCATCATGCGATGGGAAGGACTCATGCTCCTTGTTTTCTTTGGATTCTTTATCCTTAAACTTGCACAGTTCGTATAATGGAGGACATCTTGCTTGTAGATAAGCCGGTAGGGATTTCTTCCTTTGACGTCATTCGGAGACTTCGAAAAGAGTTGGGTATTAAAAAGATGGGACATGCAGGCACACTCGATCCGCTTGCTTCAGGACTTATGATCATTGGTGTTGGGCAGGGGACAAAGAAACTCACAGAGTACATAAAACTACCCAAAGAATATGTCACTGACATTCTTTTAGGAGAGTCTCGGAGTACTGGAGACATGGAGGGGGACATTCTTGAAGAAAAAGAAGTCTCAGATATATCTGAGAAAGAGATTGTAGACATATTACACAGTATGATTGGCACACTCTCACTTCCAGTATCAGCATACTCTGCAATTAAAAAAGATGGTGTACCGCTGTATAAACGCGTACGGAAAGGAGAGAAGGTAGAGCAGCCTATCAGAGATATGGAGGTAACAGAAGCAGCATATCTTGGACATACCTGTGCAGATGGAAGATGTACAGTATCTGTCCGCTTCGCTGTCGGGAGTGGTACGTATATTCGGTCGCTGGGAGAGGAGTTTGGGAAACGTCTTGGATATCCTGCGGTACTAAAAAGCCTTCGCAGAACGAAGGTGGGGGATTTTGATATTAGAGATGCACGAAAGGTGTAGAAACAGTCAGGACCATCGTTTTACTCGAACGATGGTCCTTGAATGTACAGGCTAGAGAAGGTGTAACTGACCTTCTCCGCAATTTATTTTTTTATACCGTTGACGATGCGGAGGAGCAGGTTCTTTAATCCCGCTTAGTTTTTTTGAGAGAAGGTTATCTACCAACTCCTTGTATCTAAAGTATTTGTCTTTCAGAACAGTTGATTCGAGAAACATATCACGAATCTTACGGTAGCCAAGGATTTTTCCATAGGGTCCCGTGCATTTTTCAATGATAGTAGAAACAAGTGTTCTTACTGTATTCTCTTCGAGATCAGAATACCATTCCAGTGCTTCGTCAATTTGGTAAGGTTCAAGATTAGGAGCTTCTTTATCCATGCGGACACCTCACTCAGTTGAGAATATCCCGTCCCACTAGTATTATAACACAACCTATTTTCTTGTCTAGAGCAATTTTTCCACCACTGTCTTTACATCACCACCGTCTGCCTTACCTTTAAGGTCTGCCATAAGCGCTCCAATGAGTTGCCCCATCTTACTCTTATCTTCCACACCAAGTTCTGCAATTTTCGCCTGTGCGATAGGTTCAATTTCTTCAAGAGTCATCATCTGAGGGAGATATGCCTCAAGCACCACAAGTTCATCCTTTTCTACCTGTGCAAGTTCATCTCGTCCAGCGTTTTCATACTGCTCTATAGAGTCTTTTCGTTGTTTTGCAAGACGCTTGATGACTGTGAGTACACCGTCGTCATCGAGCATATCCTGTGGGGTCTTTCCTGTTGCAACCAATTCATTAGTCACTGAGGTGAGAATATTACGAATCACACCAAGGCGTACAGTTTCTTTTGCTTTCAGTGCTTCGGTAAGTTCATTCTTTAATTGTGTATGTAGTTCCATATCTTTTGTCGTTATGTTGGTATACTACCACTAACTATGCAAACAACGAAGCAACCTGTGGTTCATACACACGAGGATCAGAAGTCATATCATGCGCTTCCGCTTTCAGTGGTGTTAAAAGAATTCCGCACACAGGAAGAAGGTCTTTCTGAAGAGGTGGTAGCACGTCGTATACAAGAATG
>Ga0070727_10003861_pt1 | contig 13194 bp, 9 predicted proteins | sample tdAd472_FD_66722 | JGI IMG/M metagenome (GOLD analysis project Ga0070727, IMG submission 66722) | Marine sediment microbial communities from the Atlantic coast under amendment with organic carbon and nitrate - tdAd47.2 | ecosystem: Environmental > Aquatic > Marine > Coastal > Sediment | place... | reverse complement strand
CCATCTCCGAACGAGAACTGCCCCCCGGCGACTCCGCGAGTGACGCTCCCGAAACTTCCTCCGACTGAGCACTCGCGCATCACACTCCGAGATCGCGGCAGAGATCATCGACACGGCGTTCCAGATCGGCGAGTTCGCTGCGGAGCGCACTGACCTCACTGGTGAGTTCCTGATTCTGCGTTCGCAACGCGTCGACATCGCGCCGCAGAGCGTCCAGTTCGCCCGTGCCGGGAGCCGGCCCGGTGCTGGGAGCCGGTACTGAGGCAGCCGATACTGAGGCAGCCGATACTGAGGCAGCCGATACTGAGGCAGCCGGGGGCGGCGCGCTCGCAGCAGGCTGAGTCGCGGCTGAGGGACGAACGGGAGCGTCGTCGCCATCCGGCAACGCGGCCATCGGCGTTGAATCGCCACCGCGATAGAAGCCGTGGTCGACTTCAACGCCGCGGCGTTCGAGTGACCCGCTGGCTTGAGCAAATCCCTGAGCGATCAGTCCCTGCAGCTCCTCGCGAAGTGTGCCGAGGTCGTCGATTGGCACCATCCGGCTGGCCCGACCGCGCAGCTCGCCAAGCGTCTGCCGGCCGCGCAGCAGCAGTTCGGTCAGAATCGCGAGCTGCGGTTCGGTAAACGCAAACCGCTTCCGCATGTAATGTCGGTACCGCAGTGCCCGACCGCTGTCCGGATGCAGTTCCCCAACGAGGCCCAGCTCCTTCAACTCCTGCAGGATGTCCTCGACGCGGTCTTCGTCATAGTTGACGACCGGCGAGCGATTGCTTTTCTGATTGCAGCCCGTCGCCACAGCCTTCAGCGTCAGCGGGTAGTACTCGGGCGTTGTAAACGCTTTTTCGAGCAACACTCCGAGCACGCGCTGCTGTGCGGCACTGAGTTCCCGGACCGGCGAGAGATCCGATTCGTCGTTGTCAAAGTCGCTCATGGTTCCTCCCTGAAGTGTCAGACCGTGGGACGGTCGATATCAAAACGGTCAGTTGTACGCGAGTAGGAAATGCCGCCGAGACGGCCAATGGTATCGAGCTTTGCTGGATCGGCGCGGCCGCGATCGTCGAGCACCTCGTCATCAATGCGGATGGCGACGATGCGTCCGAGGACGAGATTCGCTCCCGCCGGCCCGGTCCCGAGATTGATCACCGAATGCAGCCGGCACTCGAAATGAGCCCGCGCTTCAGCAACACGCGGCGGCTTGACGAGCGACGACGCGGCTGCCGTCAGCCCGCAGGCTTCAAACTCGCTGACCTCGGTGTCATACGCTGCCGCTGACTGGTTCATCTGCTCGGCCAGATCGAACGAGACAACGTTGACGACGAATTCACCGTTCGCCTGAATGTTCGCCAGCGTGTCCTTCGGCGTCCCGTCAGGCCGGTTCGCCGGGCAGAACATCAGTGTCGGCGGATTCGACCCAACCGCGTTGAAGTAACTGAACGGTGCGAGATTCGGCTTACCATCGTTCGAGACTGTCGAGACCCATGCGATCGGTCGCGGCGTGATCAGCCGGATCATGTGGGCATAGAGTTCTGAGTGCGAAAGTTCTTCCGGGTTCAGTTCCAACGGACAGCTCCAGTGAGGTCAGAATCAAGGCTCGCTGCTTCGCTTAAAAAACAGCGGTTACTCACGACAGAGTTCAGCAACGGGTCAGTCTATCTCGACACCCGTGTCGCGAAAACAACCCTCGCTCAGGCAGCACCGCGAACCATTCCTGACGCTTCGATGGTGGCGTCCGGCTGCCGATAGTTTCCGTTGTCTTGCTTCCCTATCATCCGCCGCCTCGCGGCTTCCCGAAACGTCTTTCGATAGAACATTCACGGCTTTTCCCATGACCGTCCGCACTCGATTCGCCCCCAGCCCGACCGGTTACATGCACATCGGCGGGATGCGCACCGCTCTGTTCAACTGGCTGTTCGCCCGCAAACACGGCGGCCGGTTCATCCTGAGAATCGACGACACCGACCGCGAACGGAACATCGACGCCGCACTGGCTCCGATTCTGCAGGCCTTCCGCTGGCTGGGGCTCGACTGGGACGAAGGGCCGGAGGTCGGCGCCGACTACGGCCCCTACTTTCAGTCACAGCGAGGCGACTTTTACGAGGCCGCTGCCGATCGCCTGCTGGCCGAGGGAAAAGCGTATCGCTGTTTCGATACTGCCGAAGAAGTTCAGTCCGACAAGCAGCACCTCCGCGAGCACAACGAACTGCCGGCGGGAATGCGTCGCTCGCTGGAACTGTCCGATGCTGAAGTTCAGGAGCGTCTCGACCGCGGCGATCCGTGGGTGCTCAGGTTCAAGGTGCCGCACAGCCAGACAATCGCGATCGACGACGAAATTCGCGGGCACGTCGAATGGAACTCGTCGCTGATGTTCGACCCGAACATTTCCCGGTCGAACGGCAGTCCGCTCTACAACTTCGCGACGGTCGTCGACGACGCTCAGCTCAAAATCACACACGTCATCCGTGCTGAAGAGCACCTCTCCAACACCGCGATTCAGGTCCTGCTGTACGAGGCTCTGGGCGAACCCGTCCCGACGTTCGCGCACATTCCGTTCGTCATGGCGCCGGGCACCAGTAAAAAGATCTCGAAGCGGGACATCGACAAGTACCGCAAGAGCCCGGCGTTCAAGACGCTGTTCGACATTTCCAGCCGAGTGCTGCCGCGATTCGGCGTCGACGAAGAGCAGGTCAACCCGGTGGCCGTCGAGTTCTATGAGCAGACCGGCTTCCTGCAGGCCGGGCTGCTGAACTCGCTGGGCCGGACCGGCTGGTCGTTCGACGAAACGACCGAGTACATGTCACTCGACTTCCTGGTCGAACACTTCTCGCTGGACCGCGTCGTTAAGAGTGCCGCCGCGTTCGATCCCGAGAAGCTGATGAGCTACCAGGCTCACTGGATGAACGAACTGTCGCTCGAAGACCGCGCCGCCGGCTGTCTGCAGGTCCTCCAGCGAGCCGGCGTCCTGCCCGGCGAGACAACTGACGCCGAGCCGACCGACGCCGACCGTCAGCACGTCACCGCCGTCGTCGCAGCCCTCGCCGACCGCATCAAAGTCTTCAGCGACATCCTGACGTACGAGTACTTCTTCCGCGACGAAATCGAGTACTCGGAAAAGGACTTCATAAAGCGAGTCGCCAAAGCCGGCGTCCCGGAACTGCTCACTGAGTTCTGCGATTTGCTGGCCGACGTCGACGACTGGTCCGCCGAACATCTGGAAGCCGAGTTGCAGAGCTTCGTCCAGTCGAAAGAAGTTGGAGCCGGCCTTTTGATCCACGCTCTGAGAATCGCCACCACCGGCTCCCCTACCGGCCCCGGCGTCTACGACTGTCTGGTCATCGTCGGCAAAGAGACGGTGCTGCAGCGAATCGATGATGCGGTGAAACTCGCTGCCGACTGAGAGGGGCCGATGCTCGATCGAACTCAGCAGCCGTACTACGCCGTGATCTTTTCGTCCGAACGGACCTCCGCCGAACCTGACGAGTACGTGGCGATGGCGGAGCGAATGATCGTGCTGGCTCGGCAGCAGCCGGGATTCCTGGGCGTCGAGAGTGCTCGCGGCAGTGACGGCGCCGGAATCACGGTTTCGTACTGGCGTGACCGCGAGTCCATCAAAGCCTGGAAAGACGTTGCCGAGCACAAGGCAGCGCAGCAGTTCGGGCGCGAGGAGTGGTATCGCAACTTCAAAGTGCGCATCTGCCGCGTCGAGGACGAGTATTCGTTCGATCGCCCTGCCGTTTGACCCGAAGCCGCAAGCGACGGCGTTTTGACCGAAACTGAAACGCCATCGCCTGCGGCTTCGAGACAAACCATCGACACGGCCACGCTTACGCCGACTGGCCTGCCTTCACGGCGAGGATCGAACACGGCAGCCGGTTCATCACGCGTTCGGTCAGGTTGCCCATCAGCATCCCGCTGACCCCGGACCGACCAATCGTGCCCATGACGAGCAGAACTTCCTGCTCGTCATGAACGACGTTCGGGATGACGTCTTCCGGCTCGCCTTCCGCCATGTGCAGCGTCAGATTGGGATGGTCCGTTCGATACGGCTCGACGAAGCGTTCGACTGCCGCTCGAAGATCCTGAGCAGAGCGTTCCTTCGCCTGGTCGAGCAGCGTTTCACTGCGCTCGGTCCGGACCTTGTGACGCAGTGGAGCTTCAGCGAAGTACGACCACGCCTGAATCGCGTGCAGTTCGCTGCGTTCCAGCGAGGCCACGGACGAGGCCAGTTCCATGATCTGAATGTTCAGAGCATCGCGCGACGAATCCTGCATGCCGACATGCAACGCGGCGGCAACTCGCTGAAACGGCGTGTCGTTGCCCTTGAGAATCCACACGGCACACGGACAACGGCGGAGCAGCCTGGAATCGATACAAGCCGAGGCATCTTCGCTGGCCGGTTTGACAACCAGATCCGCGTGGCACTCGTCGGCAATTCGTTGAATCTCTGCTGAAGAACGCCCCTGCAGAACCTGTGTCCGGACAGTCAGCTGATTTCCGAAACGGGCCGCGACTTCCGCCAGCTGCTTTTCAGCCAGCGGGACCAGGGCATCGAGCGCCAGGCCGACCGAATGCGGCATGATCCGCTTGGCCCACGCCGGCACATCCTCGATCACGGAAATGACCGTCACCTCAGCCTGACAGGCTTTCGCGAAGCAGATCACACGATCGAACGCCACGGGGGCCGGCTGTCCGGGCTCAAGAGCCACAACGATAGATCGAAACTGCTTCATGACGATGCCTCCACACAGAGAACTGAAGAGCGGCCATTCATTCGTATCCGCCGATTCGATCATTATGTCCACGCAACCGGCGATCGCAAAGCACCGAATCGTCCGCCCCGAGGCAATGCGGAACTTTGACGAATCGGCACATCCTGACACTTGCGGGCTCTGGGGGATGCGGTTGGGCGATGGCTGCCAGACCGCGAATCGACACTCGTTTTGAGGGGGCATCGGGACTACACTCCCGCGTTTGCAGCCGGAGACCGATGAATGTCCCAGCGTGACGCGAACTCCGTCCCGGCCTCGTCTGTCGCCCTGCACGCGACAGACCGCACTGCCGCCTTCGGCAGAGAACTCAGAACCCGCTCAAATTGAGGACGTAACCCGTGTCGACAGCTCAGGAAACTTCGACGGCGACGCAGACGATTTCCGGTGCCGACATTCTGGTCGAAGCACTGATCCGCAATGGCGGCGATCTGATGTTCGCCTACCCTGGCGGGGCGAGCATGCCGCTGCACCAGGCACTGCGCCGCCGGCGTGACCGAATCCGCACGATTCTGCCGCGTCACGAACAGGGCGGCACGTTCGCCGCTCAGGGCGTCTCACGAACGACTGACAAAGTCGGGATGTGCATGGCGACGAGCGGTCCGGGCGCGACGAATCTCGTCACCGGAATTGCCGACGCCAAAATGGACAGCGTCCCGATGATTGCGATCACCGGCCAGGTTCCACAGGCCGTCATCGGCACAGACGCGTTCCAGGAAACGCCGATCGTCGAAATCTGCCGCGGCATCACGAAGCACTACTACATGATCACGGCGGCTGATCACACGGATCCGGCATCCGTTCGCGAAGCGCTGCTGTCGATTCCCCGCATCGTGAAAGAAGCCTTCTTCGTCGCGAAGTCCGGTCGCCCCGGCCCGGTGCTGATCGACTTCCCGAAGAACATTCAGCTCGCCGAAATCGCCGAGGAAGATCTCGACTTCGATCCGGCGATGAGACTGCCGGGGTACCGACCGCTGACCCGCAAGGCGGCACCGGAACAGATCAAGCAGGTCATCGCCGCGATCCGCCGATCCCGCAAGCCGATCCTGTATGTCGGCGGCGGTGTGATCAACGGGGACGCCTCTGAAGAGCTGACCGCGTTCGCCCGCAAGTCCGGCATCCCGGTCACGACGACTGTGATGGGACTCGGCGCATTCCCCGGCGACGACCCGCAGTCGCTCGACATGCTCGGTATGCACGGCACGGTGTACGCTAACAAGGCCATCGATCAGGCCGACCTGCTGCTGGCCTTTGGAGTCCGGTTTGACGACCGCGTCACTGGAAAGCTCGACGAGTTCGCTCTGCACGGCAAGATCATCCATGTCGACATTGACCCGTCGGAAATCCATAAGAACAAGGAAGCTCATATTCCGGTCGTCAGCGACGTCAAGGAGTTTCTCATCGCTCTGAACGCTGCGTTCCGCGATGACGACATTCCGGAAACGACTGAGTGGACGAAGCAGATTGCCGAATGGAAACAGCAGTACCCGCTGAGCTTTGCCGATGCGGGCGATGCCATTCTGCAGCAGCACGCGATTCAGGAACTCTGGAAGCAGACGAAAGACCGCGACGCTTATGTCTCGGTCGGCGTCGGCCAGCATCAAATGTGGGCCGCCCAGTACTACAAGTTCAACAAGCCGAAACGCTGGCTGAGCAGTTCCGGTCTGGGCACGATGGGCTTCGGCCTGCCAGCGGCCATGGGCGTCGCCGCAGCACATCCGGAAGCCCTCTCGTTTGACATCGAAGGCGACGGCTCGTTTCAGATGAACATCCAGGAACTCGGCACGCTGTTCTGCGAAAAGCTGCCGGTCAAGATGCTGTTGCTTAACAACCAGCACCTCGGGATGGTCGTCCAGTGGGAAGACCGCTTCATGGAAGGCAAGCGGGCGCACACGTACCTCGGCCCGGTCGACCATCCCGAAGCACTCGGCGAAGGCGACGGCCAGATGTACGACGACACGTATCCCAACTTCGTCGGCATCGCCGCGGGCTACGGCATCAAGGGCCGCCAGGTCCGCTCGAAAGCCGAACTGCCGGAAGCGATCAAAGAGATGATCGAACACGACGGCCCGTACCTTCTGGAATGCGTCTGCCCCTACCAGGAGCACGTCCTCCCAATGATCCCCGGCGGCAAGACCGTGCGGGACATCATCACCGAGTAGCCGTAGGCAGGTTTCTCCGAAACCTGCAACGACGCAGAGGCCGCGTTCCGACAACAACTCAAAGCCCGACGCTGAGGCAGCGCTGGATTGAGCTTTGTCCCGTTGCGAAGGCAGTTGGAAACAGCCCGCGATATCTGCCGACAATCCGGTTTCGGAGAAACCGGACTACAGTTAATGCAAAGAGCCGCGTCAGGGACGTCCCCGACGCGGCTCTTTTCCTGTCTACAGTTCCGTGACGAGCGTTAGTTTCGGATCGCCCACAGGGCTCCGAAGGAGCGCAGGTAGATCGTGCCGTTCGAGACTGCTGGCGAGGCGGTGATGGCGTCGCCGAGATCGTTTTCGGCGACGATTTCGAAGTCCGTGCCGGCTTTGACGACCGTGATTCTGCCGTCGCGAGCCGTCAGGTAGATGTGGCCTCCGGCGAAGACCGGTGAGGCCCGGTGACGCTGGCGGTGAGTCCGTTCGAAGTAGTGCTCCTTGCCGGTCTTACGGTCCAGGCACAGCAGGTTGCCGTCCTGTTTGCAGAGGTAAACTTCGTTGCCGACGATCAGCGGCGAGGGCACGTCCGGCGTCTGGTCGACCGACCACAGATGCACCGACTTGTCATTGGTGATGTCGCCTTTGCCGTCAGGGCGGATGGCCAGCGTCGGGCCGCGTTTGGCACTGGGGATCACGATGATGCCTTCCGCACAGGCCGGTGAGGCGACAAATCGCAGCGTGTTGTCGTACTTCGATTTGATGTTCAGGCCGCCGCAGCGCCAGATTTCCTTGCCGGTGTTGATGTCGTGAGCGATCAGGAAATCGGCTCCGTGCGTCAGCAGGAATTTGTGGCCGGCGAAGTCGTACATCATCGGCGACGCGTACGAGTGCTTGTTCTCAGCGACGCCGTCGGTCTTCCGAATGTGCTTCCAGATCTGCTTGCCGCTGGCGGCGTCCAGACAGGCGACCGTGCCGACGCTCGGCTCGTCGCTCCACTTGCCGTGGATCAACTGCAGGTAGAGGCGTCCGTCGTCGAGCACCGGTGTCGACGTCATCCCAAACTGAATCTCAAACGTGCCATATTCCTGCTGCAGGTCGAGAGCCCAGACCTTGTCGCCGTCGACGGTGAAGCAGGCAATGTCGCCGTTGGCGAACATTGACCAGACGTGCCTGCCGTCGGTGACGGGCGAGTTCGCGGCCGAGTTGCCTTCGTCGCCGCGCACGTCCTTGTTGCCTTGGCCGACGGTACGTCGCCAGTGTTCCTTGCCATCGGTGTCGGCACAGATCAGCACGAGATCCTGACCGACGACTGCCGTCAGGAAAATGTTCTTTCCGTGAACGACCGGAGTCGCTCCGCCGGAACCGGGCAGGTCGAGTTTCCAGGCGACGTTCTTTGTTGCGGACCAGTGGGTCGGCAGGTTGCTTTCGGAACTGATGCCGTTGTTCTGAGGTCCTCGCCAGTTCGGCCAGTTCTCAGCCCAGGTCGATTGAACGGTCGTGGCGCAGATGGCGATCGCCAGCAGCAGGTGTGCTCGGGAAGGCAGGTTCAGCATGGAGAGGTTCCTCGGTGAGTTTGCTGGTAGGCCGAAACAAGCGGAGCGCCGTTCCGGCGAAGTCGCGTGGGACATGCTGCCGGAGCGGCGCTCCGCTTGATCCGGCCGACGTAGTTTCTATCCACCGGCTGCCGTCAGAGGCGGCAGTCCGGGGCGGGACAAGCGTGTTTTGACGTCTGCTCCCTGCGAATCAAAGCGTCCCAGCATTCCGTCAAAGCCGACTCGACACATCGTCCACAGGCCAGCCGTAATTCCCCCGTACCAGACACTGTTCACAAACAGCGCCGTCCAGGGGTCCGTGAACTCGCGAAACTCATTGGCACCGATCATCAGAGCGGGAATCGACATCAGGAAATACTCAGCGCCGTCTCCCCAGTGGAACCGGTTGATTTCAAACAGTGGACCGAGCAGCAGAGCCGGCAGCAGGTTCCAGGCAACGATGATGCCCAGCGTCGCGAAAATCGCTCGCGTTTGCGTTTTGAGCTTCAGCCCAGCGAGCGTTGCCACAGCGGCAATCATCGCAAAATAGATCAGCATCGTGACGATGCCCGACGCCAGGTAGCAGAGCACCGGCAGCGACACTTCGTGGTTTCGCCACGCGGCCGAGCCACCGTACTGGTTCCAGTTGTAGGCATCGTTGCGCAGCCAGCCCTCGAACACGTAGATCGTCAGCAGAGGGACGGCGACCACAAACGCCAGACGCAACAGACCGCGCAATTTCTGCTGGAAGAGTTCCCGATTCGTCATCGGCGTTGCCAGCAGAACGTCCAGCGTCTGATGCGTCCGTTCGGCGGCGAACAGGCTCGCGGAATGCACGCAGATCAGCAGGATGGCGACGATCCACACGGTGAACTGCAGCAGGGCGAGCATCCCGAATGATCCGGGATTGCCGGAGCCGATCGTCAGGCTGCAGATAAACAAAACTGGAAACTCCAGCCCGACAAACACACGGACCAGATATCTCGTTGTGCCCAGCGTCTTCTTCGTCGTTTCCCGCCAGGCCACGGGTTGCGACTCAGGCAGTCTTTCCGAACCACCCGACAGAACGACGCCGCGACCGAACTTTTCGTTGAGTTGCCAGAAGACGCGATCGAGTTTGCGAAACGCGACCAGCAGCAGATTCCGCCGCTCGACGAACGCACGCGTCACGATGAAGGCGCGCGTCAGCAGCAGAAACACGGCGCTCACCATCAGGATCGGAATGCTGCGCAGTAACGGCTCCCACAGACTCGTCGCGGCAAACATGCCAGGACCGTTCTGGAACAGCACCATCGGCGCGAAAAACATTCCCGAAAACGTGTACTCCTGAAAACCAAGGACTGTCTGCGTTCCGAAAGCACTCTGCAGAACTTCGTAAAGGTCGCGCAGGCCGTGCGTCATTTCGTCGAGAAGAACCGGCCCGAAGAGCATCAGAAAACCGAGCACGTATGTGCCAATGAATGCTCCGACCGTCGTGCGAAAAAACGCCGAGCACATCAGCCCCAGCGTCGCGACCTGAAACACGGTCAGGCACAGAATCCAGATCGTCATCCAGATCAGAGACTGCTCGAACCCACCGAGCGAATACGCAAACGCCGAGAGCGGCAGCGACAGAGCCAGCAGCAGCAGCATGGGAATCAACCGGCTGATCAGCTTGCCGATAATGATGCCCCAGGGACTGAGTCGCGTCAGAAACAACAGCGAGAGCGTGTCGCGTTCCTTCTCCGACGTCAGCAGCGGACTCGTCATTGCCGGCATGAACAGGTAGATGCCGAAGAACTGCATGAAGACGAACATCATGAACAGTTCCGAGCCCTGGCCGAGAATCTGAAACGGACTGCCCGACCAGTTGCGATACAGCGTCGCGGCACTCATGGACACGGCGGCGAAAAAGGCCAGCAGCGCATACAGGCTCCGCAGCCACCAGGTCCGGCGGCGCGCTGACTGCTCAAGCAGTTCTTTCACGATCAGCGGCAGGCCGTTCAGGAATCCGCCAATCGCCGGAGGCAGGCAGCCGACCAGGATCAGCACGACGGTCAGCAGCAGCATGCAGGCCGCGAAGGCGATCGACGCAACAAGAACGGCATCAAACGGACTGCGGGCGATCCAGACGCCCGGCACCGACAGCAGACTGACCACCAGCGACGTCAGCACGGCGAGCAGAACCAGCCAGCCGACCGAGTGCGGCACGCGAACATCCCGCACGCTGACACCGTCATCGCGTTTCGTTAGCTGTCCTTCAAGCCCGCTCATCTCTGTCGCTCCGTCATCGCTCGCGGGATTCAATCAGAGATTTAAGCTGCCTGAGCGTTGTCTCGACCGCGTCGTCGTCAATGCCGCCCTTTGAAAACGCCAGCGTGCTGACAGCTCGCACATTGCGGTACAGCACGACGGTCGTCGCCGCCTTCTCGTTCAGATGCATCGCTTCCTGGCCGGCGATGGTCGTTGTCGACGCCGTCAGCGGCATGCGAATCTGCTCGTCGAACGCCATCGTCTGCAGAATCGGCACGACCGACGCCGAGTCATCGGTCACCAGAACTCCAAAGCTGCGGAGCCCCGCGACGCGGTTCTCGTCAACGAACCCGTCAATCGCTTTGAGCAGCTTGGGCAGGTCCGGATCGACGTCCTGCATGAACACCGCAACGACCGGTCGAGGGCCATAGCGGCAGACGTAACAGACCGACCGATTGCGATGCGGCCCCGTGACGGCTCGCACGAAGAACGAGTGGATCGTCGCGCCAGTCTCGGGGCCGGACTGCAGCGGCATTCCGCTGCCGGTCTTGAGCGACACGTCAGCGGCGCTGGCCTCGATCGTCGGAACGCCTGCGGCAACAGCACAGACTGCAGACAGAATCAAAGCGCGGAGGCTGCAGCAGCGAGCAGTCAGATTCATTCCGCACTCCTTGACGAAACAGGCCAGCGGACCAGCTTACGGTGACAGGCTCGCACCGGCAAGAAGGGCCTGCCAGCCAGAAAGTCGCTGATCGCTCCGCGATCGAAGCGTGCCGCGAAACTCGCGCAGAGTTTCGCGGCACGCTGCGTAGCGAAACTCGCGCAGAGTTTCGGTTCCCTGGGGAAAAGCAGCCAACGACCGAAAATCTCCGCGATTTTCGCTACTGAGGTCTGCTCCTGAGACTGGGGGCTCGGCGCTCGTGCCTCGCTTCTCGACCCCAGCCACTCGATCACCCGACGCTGTTTGCCGCTTTTGCGTTTCGATCGCGGAGCGATCAACGACTTTGTGCTACCATCCGCCGCCCCGGAACGGACTCTCCCCTCAGCTATTAAGAGACCTGCGATGACGACTGCCTGTTTGCGTTGTTTCAAGTGCTGTCTGCTTGCGTGCCTGATTGTCACTGGATTGGCTGACACTGGCCGACTTCTCGCACAGGACCGGTATTCCGGCATCGATCCCGACGGGTTCGACCATTCTGTCCGACCGCAGGACGACCTGTTTCTGCACGTCAACGGTCGCTGGATTCTGCGCACCGAGATTCCTGCCGACAAATCAAATTACGGCTCGTTTAACGCACTCATCGACGCCGCCCAGGCAAACATCCGCACGATCATCGAAGAAGCAGCCAGCGACCCGCAGGACGCCAACGGTCGGAAGGTCGGCGACTTCTTCAACAGCTACATGGACGAGGCCCGTGTCGAACAGCTTGGCCTCGCACCGCTGAAAACTGAGATCGCAAAGATCGACGGCCTCAAAACCCGCGAGCAGCTGCCGCGACACTTCGCCCATTTCGAATCGATCGGCGCGGGCAGCCCGATTGGTTTCTACGTCGATCAGGATGACAAAGACTCGACGCGTTACCTGGCTGCGGTCGTACAGAGCGGCACGACTCTGCCGGACCGGGACTACTACCTGGCCGACGACGAAAAGTACGTTCGAGCCCGCGACGCTCTGCAGAAGTACGTCGCCGAGCTGTTTCAGCTGAGCGGTCGCTCGGACGGCGACGCCGCGGCGACAGCGATTCTCAAACTGGAAACGAAACTCGCCCGCGTCCAGTGGGACCGGACGGAACTTCGCGACGCCGAGAAGCGGTACAACAAGTACGCCGTCGAAAAGCTCGACGATCTGACGCCAGACTTTGACTGGCTGACGTTCTTGGCCGCCGTTGGAGCTGCCGATCTCGACGAACTGAACGTCGTCACGCCGAGCTACTTCGTCGGGCTGCAGAAGATCATCGACGACACGCCGATCGCCACCTGGAAGCAGTATCTGCATTTCCGACTGCTCGACGGCTACGCGTCCGTTCTGCCGAAAGCGTTCGTCGATGCTCACTTCAACCTGCACGACAAGGAACTCGGCGGCGTCCCGGAACAGGAGCCGCGCTGGAAGCGGGCGGTCGATGCAACTTCGGGCGGACGCGGAAACCGCTTCGGCGTCCTGGGCGACGCGGTCGGGCAGCTCTACGTGAAGAAGCACTTCACGGAAACGTCGCGCGAACGCATGGACGAACTCGTCGGCAACCTGCTCAAGGCATTCGAGCAGAGCATTGACGGCCTCGCCTGGATGACGGACGAAACGAAAAAGCAGGCGCTGGTCAAGCTGTCGAAGATCACGCCGAAGATCGGTTACACCGAGAAGTTCCGCGACTATTCTCAGCTGGAGGTTCATGCCGGCGAGCTGCTCGGTAACGTCATGCGATCTGCGAAAGTCGAACACCAGCGAATGCTCGACAAGCTCGGCAAGCCCGTCGATCGCACCGAGTGGGGCATGACGCCGCAGACCGTCAACGCGTACTACAACCCCGG
>Ga0070727_10003859_pt1 | contig 13196 bp, 12 predicted proteins | sample tdAd472_FD_66722 | JGI IMG/M metagenome (GOLD analysis project Ga0070727, IMG submission 66722) | Marine sediment microbial communities from the Atlantic coast under amendment with organic carbon and nitrate - tdAd47.2 | ecosystem: Environmental > Aquatic > Marine > Coastal > Sediment | place... | reverse complement strand
CAGACCTTAGCCACTTCTAGTACTGAAAGCTGATGCTCCGAAAACACCTCCCAATTTTATTGGTTCTTGCACTTGGATTGGCATTGCGAATTGCAGGCATTTTCTGGGGAGAAGTCGACCGCTCTTCTGGGGTGGTGCTAGAACCGGATGAATTCCAGCACGTTGCGCTGGCCGCCGACTATGTCAAGCAATGGGGAGGAAAAAGCGGGCAGGATATCCCCTATCGATTTTGGAATACCCGAGCTTACGGCTTTCAATTAGGTGGTTTGTTATACATCGCCGAAAAGATAGGCTATCCCCTCTCCTATCATACCAAGCAAGCTATGGTCGGACGCTTTTTGTCCACCTTTTATGGCATTATGCTGGTCTTATTGCTTTATCATTTCTGTCTTTTTCTATTCCAAGATCGTATTGTAGCCACTATGGCGGCCACTTTCATGGCCATCTTTGACCTGCCGATCACTTATGCTCATTATGCCTTGCCGGCTGCCCCTTATCTCTTCTGGGCACATGCTGCCGTGTTCACTATGATCCGATATTACTATCATTTTAATGGAGGTCGGCCCCTAAAGCGATTGTGGAGCTTGGAGCTTTTCCTTTCCCTGGCTATCGCTATGTCTTTTGGACTAAAATTCGATTTCCTAGTAATTGCTATGCTGGGCATTTGCCTATTGACCTTAATTATCCAATCCCGAATATCGCTAGTGCAAGGTTTTATTCGGGGCGGGTTGATTCTTCTCTCTAGTGTATTTTTCTTTGGTATCATTCATGCTTTCTCCTTTGGTTGGGCGGATATACGGTATGCCTTTGGACTCCTCCAAAGTTTTAATCAGAATGCGATTCCTGTGGATCAACATTGGCTGCATAATCCGCTTTTGTACTTACTCGGGATAATGGCAGGCACAAGCATCTGGATTTTATTGGCGAGTGCCTGGGGCACTTTCCAACTGGTATTTTCTCCTGCCAAAGAAGCTGACTCCCGACCTGGTTTATTACTCCTCCTGGTGTTTATCCTACTAGAATTTGGGATACGTTGGTATATTGATACACCCTTTATTCGGCGAGTCAATGTGTTTCTACCTTTCTGTGCTATTATCAGTGCTATGGTCTTCTATCAGTGGAGCCAGCGAAGCTTTTGGTGGGCAAAAATGGTTTTTCCGATCGTGGCGCTCTATACCTTGGGGCTTAGTATTTATGGTCAAAACAACTTCTGGCATGACACGCGTTATAAAGCACTATCTATCCTACAAGCTCAACCGCTGAACGGAAACGTCTACTACTCTACCTATGCTAAAATCCCTGGCATGCCGGAAACAACTACTGACGATCCCGCAACCGCACAGCACCTAATCGTGCACGAGACCTATTACGCTCGTTACTGGAAATTCTTCACCACGCCCTTTAAGCAACCGCAATGCTGCGACGAGGTTTATAATTGTGGGGGGGAATCGCTATGCTCCTTTTACCAAGACCTACTCTCCGGGCAGACTGAGTTTGAGTTGATCCATCACATCAAAACCCAACATCCCTTCCCTGAAAGAAGGCTATTCAAGTATTGGTTGAGCACCTATGAGACCTTTCTGGGTGATCTCAGAATTTACACAAGAAGACAATAGTTCACGTAAACTTATCAATTTCATAAGATTACCGAAAAGGGGCTTCTCAAGGCATCAGTTTACTTTTACTCCTCATAAAAACTGCTGCTACGATGGTTAAACAAGCGCCCCTTATTAAAGACTGGCTTTTTCGTCAAGTACACACTAGAAACCTGGTCTACAATACCTGCTGGGAAGACCCCAGATGCGATCGAGAACTGCTACAGCTAGACAAAGACAGTCAAATCGTAATGATCACCAGTGCGGGCTGCAATGCCCTTGATTATTTATTGGATGACCCTAAAGTAATTCATACCATAGACGTTAATCCAAGGCAAAATGCCTTAATGGAGTTGAAAAAAGCCACTTTCAAATCGGGAGACTATAGAGATTTGTTCAAATTGTTTGGGGAAGGTGCTCACCCAGGGGCGGATTATCTTTATACCGCCAAGTTACGCCCATACCTTCCTGATTTTGCACAATCTTTTTGGGATAAAAACCTGTCTTATTTCAACGGTAGAGGCTTGCGAAAATCCTTCTACTTCCATGGCACTTCCGGGACATTTGCCTGGCTGGCACAGCAGTACTTTAAAGCCCGCAAACCACTTTATCACCAAGTCCAATCTCTCTTTCAGGCCAAAGACCTTCTCGAACAAAAGGAAATCTATGACCTCCTGGAACCTAAGCTGATCAATAAACCCTTGCAGTGGATGGTCAATCGCCACCTAAGTATGTGTCTACTAGGTGTACCGCGCAGTCAGCAAGAATTATTTGTCAGGGAATATAAATTAGGAGCTAGTGGTTTCATATTGGCCTGCTTGAGACATATTTGTACCCATATCCCCATGTCCAATAATTATTTCTATCATCTTTACTTTTACGGATTCTATAGTAAAGAATGCTGCCCCTCTTATCTTGCTGCCTCTAATTTTCAGCCATTGCGTCAAAACATAACTAAGATCCAAACCCATACCAATACCATATCAGCTTTTCTAAAAGAAAACCCAGGTACCTATAGTCACTATGTACTTTTAGACCATCAAGACTGGTTGGCCGAAAATAATAGAGCAGCTTTAGAAGAAGAATGGGCATTGATCCTAGCCAATAGCCGACCTGGAACCAAGATTTTACTGCGATCTGCTGCTGCTGAAATTGATTTCTTCCCAAATTTTGTTCTCGATAGACTCTACTTTGAACAAGAACAAACGAAGATAACACATGCCCAAGATCGTGTAGGTACTTATGCGAGTGTCTACTTAGGTATTGTCAAATAACTACTCCACCCAAACCCTTATTCCATGTCTCATACTTCTTCAAAACAAGCCCCGCATCAGCAAGCAAAAACTATCCAACAATACTATCAGTGGCAGTCTAAAATATATGATCTAAGCCGTTGGAGCTTTCTGTTTGGGAGGAAAGAAATCATAAAGCATATTCCCTTCGCTAAACGAGATAGATTACAGATTCTCGAGGTTGGCTGTGGTACAGGGTTCAATATCAAGCACTTAGCTAAACGATTCACTCAATCTCAGATTACAGGTGTCGATATTTCACCTGACATGTTACAAAAAGCTAGACGAAACAACTCGGCGCACTCAAATCGCGTGAACTTCTGCGAGGCGCCTTATGGCCAGGCTGGGGTTATCTTTCCAGGGCAAATGGACTTGGTACTGTTTTCTTATGCCTTAACAATGATTAACCCCCAATGGGCTGAACTTATTCAACAAGCTAAAGAAGATCTAAAACCTGGGGGATATATGGCGGTAGTGGACTTTCATGATTCCAAACATCCTTGGTTTAAGCATCATATGGGGAACCACCATGTCCGGATGGATGGCCATTTAGCAGACTTCCTCGCCCATCACTTTGTCCCACTAAAGCTGCAAATCAAAAGTGCTTACGGTGGTATATGGCAATACATGATCTACCTAGGTCAAAAGCCTAATACGACACACCGTGGCCCTGTCTACTAGAAAATTCCGACTTAATATTTTTCTATTCTTAAAGTATTACCTATTTTTGCCGACCATCCTAACCAGGGTTCATCGAAATGATGAATCCAAGTCTCAAATCGTTTATACTGAAGACATATTCAAATGGTAATATAATGCCTAATTGGGTGTGAATGCCTTTGAATTCTCCTATCTATGGAGTATCATTTTTAAATTGAAAATTTGATCAAGGTGAGGTTTAGTGCCTCCAAAAATGACAGTTTGGCATCGGCCAAATTAAAAATTCTTAATCATGGCTAAATTAAATTTCGGAGGGGTTGAAGAGAATGTTGTGACCCGCGATGAATTTCCATTGGAAAAAGCATTGGATACTTTAAAAGACGAAACGATTGCTATTATCGGTTATGGTGTGCAAGGACCAGGTCAATCTTTGAACCTGCGGGACAATGGCTTCAATGTTATTGTTGGCCAACGTTCACCTTCCGCTTCTTGGGATAAGGCAGTCGCAGATGGCTGGGTTCCTGGCGAAACGCTATTCAGTATTGAAGAAGCGATTGAAAAAGCAACGATTATCCAATACTTGCTTTCAGATGCAGCCCAAATCGCGCTTTGGCCGCTGATCAAGAAACACTTGACCAAAGGGAAAGCGTTGTATTTCTCGCATGGCTTTGGCATCACCTATAAAGAACGAACAGGAATTGTTCCTCCTGAAGATGTAGATGTAATTTTGGTTGCCCCTAAAGGTTCTGGTACCAGTCTTCGTCGCATGTTCTTGGCAGGCCGTGGCTTGAATTCAAGTTATGCCATCTTCCAAGATGCAACAGGCCGCGCTTTTGAACGCGTTGTGGCATTAGGAATCGGTGTAGGATCAGGTTATTTGTTTGAAACTACTTTCAAACGTGAAGTATATAGTGACCTTACCGGTGAGCGAGGTACTTTGATGGGCGCCATCCAAGGAATTTTCGAAGCACAATACAATGTACTTCGTAAAAGAGGCCATACACCTAGTGAGGCTTTCAACGAAACGGTAGAAGAATTGACACAAAGTTTGATGCCATTGGTAGCAGAAAATGGAATGGATTGGATGTATGCCAACTGCTCTACCACGGCTCAAAGAGGTGCATTGGACTGGAAAGATAAGTTCCGTGATGCGGTAGCTCCTGTTTTTGAAGATCTATATGAAAGCGTTGCAACTGGAAACGAAGCTCAGCGCTCAATCGACTCTAACAGTCAAGCGGATTACCGTGAGAAGTTACAGGTAGAACTGGATGAATTGCACAACAGTGAAATGTGGCAGGCTGGTAAAACAGTCCGTAGTTTGCGTCCAGAAAACCAAGATGTAGAATAGTATTAAACGAAACATATATTGAGAAATGCTCGAGTCCTTTGGATTCGGGCATTTTTTTTGCTCCAATCAGTAAAAGCCAATAGAATTATCGCTCACCTAATTACTATGATTATCTTTGAGCTTTCGCCATAAAATGCATCATGGATCAAGGAAAACCAGAGACACAAGTCCAGCCATTAGTATCGGTAGAAAACATTTATAAAGCAAAGGTTCGATTACGCAGAGTAGCCGAACACACTCCTTTAATGTACAACCATAACTTATCCAATGAATACGGTTGTCAAATCCACTTGAAACGGGAAGACTTACAAGTAGTTAGATCATATAAAATTAGAGGTGCCTACAATAAGATGGCGACGCTCACTCCCGAAGAGTTGCAGAATGGTGTGGTTTGTGCCAGTGCTGGGAATCATGCGCAGGGATTGGCTTTGGCATGTGAAAAAATGAAAGTGCAAGGTAAAATCTATATGCCGAGTGCTACTCCACAACAAAAAATCAATAAGGTTAAACTTTTCGGTAAAGCGTATATCGAAGTCATTTTGGTCGGAGATAACTTTGACGCGGCCTATCACGAAGCCCTAAGTCGTGCCAAGGCAGATAAGATGACTTTTGTTCATCCTTTCAACGATGAAAAGGTGATTGAAGGTCAAGGAACAGTAGGTCTGGAAATTTTGGAAGATTGTCAAACGCCCATTGATTATATTTTTGTCGCGATTGGCGGCGGAGGCCTGATCTCTGGCTTGGGAAGTTATTTCAAGCAAATTAGCCCTAACACTAAGATCATTGGTGTGGAGCCGGCAGGTGCTCCGGGTATGGCCGCCGCCCTGGAAGCTGGTGAAGTGGTCACCCTAGAAAAAATCGACAATTTTGTGGATGGTGCAGCAGTTCGACGAGTAGGCGAAATTACATTTGAGATTACTCGCCAAATCATAGATGATATCCTGTTGGTTCCCGAAGGGAAAGTCTGTACTACGATCCTACAACTTTACAATGATGAAGGGATTGTAGCCGAGCCCGCTGGCGCGCTAACTATTTCAGCCTTGGATGCCTATCGCGATAAAATAAAAGGGAAAAATGTGGTTTGCGTGATCAGTGGTAGCAATAACGACATTGTTCGGACGGAAGAAATTCAGGAACGTTCCTTGCTCTTTGAGGGCTTGAAACATTATTTCATTATCCAATTTCCACAACGGGCAGGAGCGCTGCGGGATTTCCTGAATAATGTATTAGGGCCTAATGATGATATTACTCATTTTGAGTACACAAAGAAAAGAAATCGGTCTTTTGGTCCAGCTTTGGTGGGCTTGCAAGTCAAGCGAAAAGAAGATTACGATGCCCTGATAGCCCGAATGGAAAAACACAAGATTAATTTTCAACATATTAATGAGCAAAAGATGCTCTTTGAGTTGTTGGTGTAAGGGGGTACGGGAAGTCGGAATGTCGGGAAGTTGGGAAGTCGGAAGGTCCTGAAGTCGATGGTGAGTCAACGATGGACTATAGACCGACAACTATCTACTAGCCTCCAACTAAAGCCTTGTCTCTCCCATTTCCAGTAGTAAATCAAAATGTTCAGCAGCGACGGGCATGACCGATAGGCGCCCGATTCTGACCAAAGCTAGGTCTTGCAAAGCGGGGGTTGCTTTGATTACTTTTAAAGACACTGGTTTTGAAAATGGCTTGATCGCTTTTAGGTCTACCGCCGACCAATCGCCTTTCTCTGCCGTAGGATCAGGATAGGCTGCTTTCATCACTTCAGCAATACCTACAATTTCCAGCCCTTGACGACTATGGTAAAATAATACTAGATCACCTATTTCCATACCTCTTAAATGCTTACGGGCCGCATAATTACGCACGCCATCCCACATCCCCACGCCTTCTGCTACTAAATCATCATAACTGTATTCTGCTGGTTCCGATTTGACTAACCAATATGCCATATTTAGTACTTTAATTGTTTAAAGAGATCCCAAACGACGACCCCGATACAGACCGAAATATTAAGCGAATGCTTGGTACCAAATTGAGGTACTTCCAAGCAATAATCTACTTCCTGCATTACCTCCTCTCCCACTCCACTTACTTCATTCCCAAAGATCAAAGCATACTTAACACCAGGAACCACTTCGAAATCAGAAAGCATCACACTTTCATCCGCCTGTTCTACAGCCAGAATAACATAGCCTTCTGCTTTCAGTGAAGCGACCACAGCAATGGTTTCTTTAGCGTATGACCACTCCATTGAATCGGTAGCACCGATGGCTGTCTTTAGAATTTCTCGATGAGGGGGTTGAGCCGTAATGCCACATAAATATACCTTTTCCAAGGCAAAAGCGTCAGAGGTACGGAAGGCAGAACCCACATTCAAGGCAGAACGCACATTGTCTAGCACGAGGACGAGCGGTGTTTTCTCCTGCTGTTTGAATTGGTCAATATTTACCCGATTGAGTTCTTTGAGAGATAATTTGCGCATAAGATGCTCGAGTTTAGGGCTCAAAGATAATGACTCTTCAACAATATTTGGTTGAGCCTAAATAGTATATTTTAGAACGTCACCTCCAAGCAGCAATTCATGTGAAGGCGGAAATGCGAAATCGGAAGTCGGAATCTCGGTTGGGCTAGACTCGTTTTCCAACCTGTCTGTTCTGGCAAACCTCAGAAGTCTGACAGCTCCGCTTTGCCAGATATTTCATCATTCCCTACCTACTGGCCTGGTATAACTCCATCTTGACCCCCCGCTTTTTCCACTGATGAACCAAAAGCCAATTAGATCGGAGTTCATCAATCTCCTCATCTGTGAAATCATTCATGATGTTTGAATAAAGAATATAAGAGTCGGTAGCCAGGTCTTTCTCTTTAAACCCAGTCATTTCTCCACTTAAATCCTTGAATTTTAGCGGGCCAATTTCGGGGAAAGCCGTTCCTACCCGCTCCAAAGCTATTCCTTCTTCTTCAAGATAATTTAAGACATCCGCTCGAACCTCATAATGTGGCCAATGGGCCAAAGTAGAATCCCAACCCTGAGAGATTTTATCTGGATATACCCAGAAATTGCCACTGAATAAACCCAAAATAACGACCAGTAATAGTAATCTCTTAGCCTTAGGCCGAAGTAATGGACTAGGATAATGTAATAGGAACAGATAAAAGAATACCGTATTAGTCAGGAATAATGGCAATAGATAACGATGCTGTTGCAGGCCTGCATAACGTATGAAACTGATACTTAGACCAATTAGGAGTAATAGCAATAATAAGGCAAATTGGCGATTGATATTTTCTCTCCAGGCGAGTTTCCATCCTCTTTTACTTACCAATGCAAACAGTAAGCCAGCAAAGGCCAGGCTAATAAAAATCCGCCCAAAGTCTAGCCAGCGCCAAATCAAGACGGCTACATTCTTCATCAACTGTTTTGTATCGGCTAGCGCAAAGCTAGGCGCCCACTCAGAAGCTTCATGAAAACCAATCCACCCCCTTGCCGCATAATGATAAACCAAAAAGACTAATGCCAGGAGCCCCCCTGGAAGATATGGCCATAACAACAACAGAAATTGGCGTGTCCTAGTACCGGAGCGCTCATTCCTATTATAAATAAGCCATTCCCAAAGAAATAGCAGAAAGCCCACCATCATACCACGCATGCTGATTAAGCCCAACCCTACGATAGCTAGCATTTTGCCGTTAACTTGCTTTCGCAAAATGGCGTTAAACAGGAGTAAGAAAAAGCCCATCAATGGTAAATCCGGGCTGATCAGAATACTCTGACTAGCTACGACAGGATCAACCAGCAACAACAGCATGAAGTAGGGAAGCAATTGCTCTCCGCCCAGATGCTTACCTAGCCTATACCATTGATAAATCAATAACCAAGCAAAAGGCAACATTAATAAGTGACTGGTCAGCAAGGACTTGCCAAAAAACAACCAGCCGAGTGCCAGGTATATGCCAAATAAGGGTGGATGCCCACTATCTATTTCAGCTGGCAGTAATAAATGATGAAAACCACTTTCATAGTAAAAGTGCGCGTGCTTACTCCCCAACTGAATCGTATCCCAGAAAAATACATGATCCAAGCTAAACAGAACGCCAGCAGTAGCCCAGATTAGACTAAAGGCAAGCACTAGCCAGCTATTTTTAATAGGCAGTCGCTGCATCAGTAGCTAGTGGGTCAGTCTTGGTTCTCATATTTATGCGCCACTGTGGCTTTTACAAAAGCTACAAAAAGTGGATGCGGCGTCTCTACTGTACTTTTTAATTCTGGGTGGAATTGTACGCCAACAAACCAAGGGTGATTTTTCAACTCTACAATCTCTACCAAACCAGAATCAGGATTAATACCGCTAGGGATCAGTCCTCCTTTGGCCAGTTCGTCCTTAAATTTATTGTTAAACTCGTAGCGATGACGATGACGTTCTTGAATCTTCAATTTGCCGTAGGCTTGATGCGCCAGGGATTTCCGCTTGTTCTCACACAAGTAAGCCCCCAATCGCATGGTTCCTCCTTTTTTCGTGATCTTCTTCTGATCAGACATGAGATCTATCACCGGATAGTCAGTACCTGGATTCACCTCCGAAGAAGCAGCTGTTTCCCATTTCATTACATTGCGAGCAAACTCAACCACTGCACATTGCATCCCCAAACAGATGCCAAAAAACGGTAATCCCGCTTCTCGCACATAGGTAATCGCATTAATTTTGCCCTCAACGCCCCTTTCTCCAAACCCAGGAGCCACCAAAACGCCATCCAAGTCCTCAAGTCGCTTGGCTACCGAAGCTCGGTCACCCTCTAGATGTTCTGAATGAATAGGTATCACCTTTACTCTACATTCATTAACAGCTCCAGCATGGATGAAGGATTCATGAATGGACTTATAAGCATCTGGAAGTTCATTGTATTTACCCACCAACCCAATTGAGACCTCATGTGTCGGGTTTTTTAACTTCCCAAGGAATGTTTTCCAGGCTACTAATTCCGGTTCTCTTCGGTCTTTCAACCTAAGTTTGGTGATCACAGTGGTATCCAGTTTCTCCTTCAACATGAGGAGTGGCACATCATAGATCGTTTCTGCATCAATCGCCTCTATCACCGATCCCACATCTACATTGCAAAAGAGCGCCAATTTGCGGCGAATATCCATTCCAATTGGATGTTCCGTTCTGCAAACTAGAATATCCGGCTGTATACCTGCATTTAGCAACTGCTTAACCGAATGTTGAGTAGGTTTGGTTTTTAATTCTTTAGCCGCATTTAGAAAAGGAATCAAAGTGAGGTGAATAACCAGGCAATTATCAGAACCCAATTCCCAGCGCAACTGACGTAAAGTTTCCAAATAAGGTAAGGATTCAATATCTCCTACTGTCCCCCCCAATTCTGTAATGACAATATCGTAGTTATTAGATTCGCCTAGCAATTGGACACGCCGCTTGATCTCATCGGTAATATGTGGAATAACCTGCACCGTTTTCCCCAGGTAATCTCCGGCTCTTTCCTTGTTGATTACGGTCTGGTAGATCCGGCCAGTAGTTACATTATTCGCCTGAGAGGTTGGTGTATTCAAGAAACGCTCATAGTGCCCCAAGTCCAAGTCCGTTTCGGCACCATCATCGGTGACATAGCACTCTCCATGCTCATATGGATTAAGCGTGCCTGGATCGACATTAATATAAGGATCGAATTTTTGAATGGTTACATTGAAGCCGCGTGCTTGTAATAATTTCGCTAGAGAAGCCGCAATAATACCTTTACCAAGAGAGGAGGTTACACCGCCCGTAACAAAAATGTACTTTGTCATTATGCTTTAATTGTTGTGCTTACAGTACGTGCTGTACGTTAATTATGTTACGGAATACAAAGGTACGGAAATGCTTTTGGGGAAAAGAATTTTTTATTGCCATAGGAGTAACTGTGCCGAAAATTGTTCGATCCCGAATGGAAGGGAATATAGATTTTCTCGACTTTATAAGTATCAGTTCTATCAGACTTTCAAGCCCCTATAAATATGCCTTTACAGCAATTTTTAACACTGCTGTTGATTTTTTTTGCACACAGAAAAAAATCTCATCTCATAAAAGGAAACTTTCAATGTTAACTCATTGTTAATTATTTGTAAATTAAAGTGTGCAATTTCTTGATTATCTGAATTGGGAAGTTTATCTTTAGTTAACATAGCATTTTCCTGCTAAGGTGATGATAGAACAAAATGAGTGATTATGAAGTGGATGGCATTTTTACTGATACTACTGAGTGGCTCCGTTTTTGGACAACAGTCTATTGCATTTTTGAATCAACCCAATCTTGAAGTACGTTCTCTATCTAGCAGCATCCCCGCCAATAGCCAGACTATTCCGATGCAAATAATCCGTGGTATGATCTACCTGGAAGCAGAAATGAATGGTCAAAAAGGGCAATTTATATTGGACACAGGGGCTCCAATGTTGATTGTCAATCGAAAATTGAAGCCACAGAAGACCAAAAATGCCTTAAGCTTTGGAGAAGGTATTTCGGTGAGCGAAACCCAAGTCGCATCCTTTAAACTCGCCAACATAGACCAAGAAAATATTGATGCTTTAGCTTTGGATATTAGCCATTTGGAAAAAGCCTCTGGGAAAAATATCATGGGGTTGATTGGATATAATGTACTGGCCCAGTTTGAACTGTTTTTTGATTTTGATCAACAATTACTACATCTCATTCAAATCAAAGCCAAAGCCTCCCCCTCCCTACAGCCTCCTTTTGCCAGCATTGATTTCAAGCTATATGATCATTTACCCATCGTAAAGGTCAAAATTGGGGGTAAGACGTTACGCCTCGGCATTGACACTGGCGCTGCTTCCAACCTGATGGATGAACGGGTTCTAGCAGATTTGGATGCAAGTGAAATCCAATACCTACCTAAAGAGGAGATTCAAGGGCTCGACCAGAAGGTAAAAGTGGTACAATCGGGGCTACTCCAACAAATGAAAGTTAAAAACTCCAGCTTTGGTGAAACAAAATTCCTTTTCACTGACCTGTCATTTCTTCGGGAACACACCGGTTATCAAATTGACGGTTTGCTAGGTAGTCCCTTTTTTGCAAAAGCGAGTTTTTCGATCAATTATCCTAAGAAAAAAATCAACATCTGGTCTGAGCAGTAGTGTACTCAAACACGATAGCGGAACCGATATGAACAAGGATTTTACTTTGCAATAAAAAATTTAATCTTTCCCTAAATTTAAGTTTACATTTACTTCAACTCAATAAAAGACCTTTGGAGCGTTAATTGAAAACTGAATCGCTTACATGGGTCTTATCTACAAACTCGGCAATACCATTCAAGGTCTCCCTTTTCCAGGGAATGCGCCCCTTTCTACTCCTATATCCATTATGCTTAGCCTCTTCATTTCTATCGTGCTGAGCGTAGTTCAATGGCATACCTGCTGGCTCACTCATAGCGTTAGCTTAGCCGTACTGGGCACCTTGCAAATCATTATTTCCTGCTTTCTGTCGCTATTTTTGGTACTTGGGGCTTACCAAGATCGCATCAAGCTGCAAAAAATTCGCTTTTTATCCTTCTTTTTAGGCGGTTTTTTCATTTCTCTTGCTGGCAGCTATCTCCTATTGGATGCTTACACCCTTTTAGCCAGCGCTATCTTTCCATTTTCTACCGGGTTTTGGGTAGCCTCCTTCACCTCCCTATTTGGTAATATCTTAATTATCCAGTTCTTGACGGTAGCCAAGGTTATACCATTCAAGGTAAAGACTTTACAAATACCATTTTTCAGTATAGTCATATTTTCCCTGCTCTATTTAGGCACCTTATTACTCGTTTGGAGCCTGAATTGGGGGCTACTAGATGCCGTAATTGGGCTCTTAGAAGCCACTACGCTATTCTGCTGGGGAGGGGTAATTTCACTGGATGCTTATTGGCAAATCGTAGAGTTAGACAAAAACACAAACATGTGACTATCAATGTATTAAAAAATACTTTATTCTCTATCTTTTTGGCATAAAGTTGCATTTACAATTATTTAACATAGCATTAATTGCTAGTTCATATTACTGGCGTAATCTTGCGCAAAATTTAGGATTAAAAACTTATCTCATTATGAATCGAAAGCTTTACATGCTTCTATTATTGTTTGTCGGATTTGCCTTCCAAATCCAGGCTCAAACGATAGTAACCATTCAAGATGATGACCTTGTTGGAAACACAGAGTACTCTTGGACCAAAGACAATATTTATTTACTTGATGGTTATGTTTTTCTCGAGTCTGGTGGTACTTTGAATATTGAAGAAGGTACAGTCATCAAAGGTAAAGGTAC
>Ga0070727_10003855_pt1 | contig 13210 bp, 10 predicted proteins | sample tdAd472_FD_66722 | JGI IMG/M metagenome (GOLD analysis project Ga0070727, IMG submission 66722) | Marine sediment microbial communities from the Atlantic coast under amendment with organic carbon and nitrate - tdAd47.2 | ecosystem: Environmental > Aquatic > Marine > Coastal > Sediment | place... | reverse complement strand
AGCTGAATGTGACACGCCTGAAACCCTACATGAGTGTGCTCGCCGTGCTCTGCCCTAAGACCGACGGGCAGCTCTGCGAGCAAAGAGAGCCATCGTCATGTTGATTCCGGCATGTACAGCGAAGGGTGCCCAGATCGATCCCGTCTCGATCCTGAGCCAAACCAGTGCAGCACCTGCAAGACCGGTGACTATCACGGTCACGACAATGTGAAGGACATTCCGGACCCCCGAGTTGGGCCCAGCCTGTGCCTGGTCGAATCCGGGACCGATATGCCAGATTCCGAAAAGAATTGCGCCGCCCCAAATCGCAATCGACGGCGGATAGAGGGCCATCAGCGCTGCGTGGAGGACTCCTCGAAAGAACGCCTCCTCAATCAGAGCTGTCATGACTGGAATGCGTAGGAAGATCTGTACGAAGGCCTGGCCACGACCGAGCGCGCCAAGTCTCGGGTCCGCCAACTGAACACGTAGTTCGGGATTCCTGAGCATGGTGAATCCAACGGCCGACATGGCGACGACAGTCGCGATCAACCACGCAACGACGACCTGCAGATCGGGCAACCCGAGACCGATTGTTTCGAACCCGAAGATCCAACCTGCACCCAATGTGAGTACTGCACCGACGGCACCCGTAAACACTGGAGCCCACAACGTGCGGCGACGTTGTGGCACCAGCAAGTAGACGATCGTCTGAAAGACGATCGCGTAGGCGGCGAGGGGGGCGACTGTTGATACGAGTGTCATGGGGATCAGGCGACTCCGCCTGTGTTCTTATGACGCTCGAGCATTGCAGGTGGTTCCCACTATTCGGATTACTCGGCCTGGCGTGCCTCGATCCAGTCCTGAGCTTCTGAGTGGGCGCGCAGAACGGTTCCGCCCAACCACTGGTCCGACTCGTACAGGTCGTGCTCGCCCAATTGGTCGATCACACCGGTCGCTTCGAGTTGGTACTTGATCTTCTCGTCGGAATAGATGAGCACCAGTCGGCTGTCATGCTCATGAAGGTCGCTCGCAAACCGTGACAACACTTCCATGAATGTTGCCCCAACATCCGACTTCCCTCGAAGTCTGATGATGACGACCACATTTCGTGTGTCGCTTGTGATCTCGGGCAGCTCTTCCTCGAACAGCGGGGCGGAGGCAAAGAAGAGACTGCCATAGGGTTGGAGGACGACCACTTCGTCCGACCCGAGGGCTGCCGGAGCATCTGCCTCACGGACCTTCTCGTCTGAGACGATCCATTGCTTGATGGTGACCTTTCCAGATTGATTGATCACAAAGAGGATCACGGATATACCGACTCCCGCAAGAACTGCATTCTGGAGCGGAATCAGCATCGTGAGCACAAAGGTCACCGTCATCACGACGGCCTGCGTCCTCCCCGTCATCCAGATCGCTTTTATGTCGTCTGGCTTCACTGTTCTGAATCCAACGAGCATCAAGAGCCCTGCCAGAGCGGGCATGGCGATATAGCCAACCGCATCGCCCAGGACCAGGATGCAGATTGCCATCACGACTCCGGCGATGAGCATGGCTGCCTTCGACCTCGCTCCAGCGTTCTTCACGAGCGAACTCGCGGACATCGATCCTCCCACAGGCATTCCCTGGAAGAACCCCACAGCGATGTTGGCCACACCCTGACCCACGAAGTCCTGAGATGCGTCTGGGTATTCGCCATCAGGGTTCGGGAGGGTGGCCGATATGCCAGCCCCCTGCACCAGTCCAACAAAGGCAAGGGCGGCAGCAGGTACCAGCAGAGTCGTAACCAGACTCAGGTCAGGCCAAACAGGCAAGGGAAGCGATCTCGGAACGTCGGTGATATCTCGAAGTTGCATGACGTCGCTACCCCCGAGCACGACCACAACTCCCGATGTCACCACGATCGCGGCCACCATTCCCAACGGACCGAATCGGGTCTTCTCCAGAATGATGATCAGAGCGATGGTCGCGGCCCCGATCGCCATGGAAGGCCAATGGGCTTGACCCAGATTGAGCAGAAGATCGAAAGCTCGCAACACCCGATTGGCGCCCTCTGCCTCATAACCACTGAAGTTGTCCAACTGACCGAGGATGATGTTGATACCGACTGCGTTGATGAAGCCAACCATCACCGGTTTCGATACCCAGCGGAGCAGGGATCCAAGTTTGAACAGGCCGGCCACCAACATGACGACGCCGGTGAGGATTGCAAGGGTGAAGAGGGCACGCTCGGGGTCCGGTCCCTCGTGGACGACCGCTACATCGGCGACCACGATTGCCATCGCACCAGTGGCTTGGACCGCCATGAATGTTGCGCTCGTGGCCAGACCACCGGCGAATGTCCCGAACATGTAGCCGTACAACCCAAAGATCGGGTTCACCCCGGCGAGGAGACCTCCGGCCAAACCGTCGGGGACACTCTCCACCCCGAGCACGACCCCAGCCACAGCGTCCTCTTTGAGAGTCTTCTTATTGAAGAGGCCGCTGGCCCATGACTTGAGACTGTTCATAGTTGTCCCGAGCACTCTAGAGAGGGCGAACGTTCCAGAAGCACGGCCAACTACAGTTGGAGTAGAACAGAAGGAGAACGAATGCCAGGAAGAGCAGGAATGCGTCGGACCGCGCGCCGGACTTCGAGACGCACATCACGACGAGTGAACCGCCGTCAAGACTCGATGAGCGGCGGGAGCGACCAGTATTACGACGAGCCGGCACCGGCCCCAGCACCCGCACCCGCACCCACTGAGGTCGATCCCTACGAGCAATTGAAAGAAGCCAAGAAGCTCCTAGACGCAGGCATCCTCACACAAGAGGAGTTCGACGCCGAGAAGACAAAGATCCTCGGCTAGGAAGAGACCATTCTCTAGACCTTGAGAGCGTCGCCCCTCTGGGCGGCGCTTCTCGTTCATCGGTCGTTTCAGGACACGGTGAACTCGATCAACGGTGCCTTTACAACCCAGTCCGGAAGGATGTGGTTCGCCTTCGCAGACTCGTTCCCCCAACCCTCGGTGAGGATTCGGTAGAGAACCTCCGCACGCTCGTCCTCATCGCTGATCAGCCTTGCCCGTGCGGGAACATCTGCCACGACGCCATTCTTGAGGTGAACGGTGAAGTCTGGGGTAGCTCTCAAGTTGGCTTGCCAATCGCGCTTTCGTCCCGGTCGTCCGGTGATGAAGTACCTACCGTCGATTTGGAGGAAGTTGATCTCCAACCGTCTGGCAGTGCCGGTCTTGGCTCCGATTGTGGTGATGTCTATGACTCCGCTCTCGTCCAGAGCCGATTTGGTTTCTTGATCCATAGCTCGGTGAACCGAAACAGCAGGTCAGCGTATTCCATGGCGGTGAAGCTCTAACCTCGCCTCATGGCCCGCGACCAATATCTGATATCGACAGTTGAACAACCCCGTGTTCGCCGTGCCAGTGACCTGACTCGAGTGTTCCTCGGGGTTCTGGTGTTCCTCTGGGCGATGGCCTCCTACAACTCGATCCCAGATCCCCAAGTGGTCATGGACGAGCTCGTCAGCTTCATCCCGGCGTGGGTTGGGGGAACCCTCAGCGTTCTCTACCTCATAGCCGCGGTCTATGTGATTGGCCTCTTCGTGGCTCTTCTCCTGCAATGGAGACAGCGACTGGACGCGGTCAGAGACATGGTCCTCGCCTCGGTAACTGCCCTGCTTCTTGCCACGGTCCTCGTTCGACTTATCACCGACACCTGGCCTCGAGTCCTCATCGAGTTGGGACGGGCCGAACCAATCTCGCAATACCCCATGATCCGGGTCGTACTGGTCACAGCCTCTTTGATGGTCATCTCCCCTCATGTGACTCGACCAGTCCGACGAGTTGGTTGGTTTGCCATAGTGACTGTCGCGGTTGCGGGAGTCGGCCTAGGACTCGGACTCCCAAGCAGCGCAATCGGTTCCGTCGCCTTGGGCGTCGCCGCGAGTGGTGTTGTCCTCCTTGTCTTCGGTTCTCCGAAGGGCTACCCAGACCGCGAGTCGATATCCCATTCCCTACAGGGCCTGGGCATAGAAGTCTCCAATCTGTCTCTCGACGACGACCAATCGTGGGGAGTTCGTCGTCTGACCGGATGGAACACCGAGTTCGGGAGCGTGGAGATCAAGGCATATGGTCGTGACGCAACGGACTCCCAATTCGCTGCACGGCTTTGGAGACTCCTTTGGTATCGGGACACCGAACCCACCCTCGCCATGAGCCGCATGCAGAACGTGGAACATGAAGCCCTGGTGACAATGATGGCTTCTCGAACCGGGGCCGCTATCCCAGACGTCCTAGCCGCAGGAATCGGCGGTGCCGAAACGGCGATCCTGGCCGTCAATCGGAGCGGGGAGAGGCTCATTGATCTCGGACCGGAAGATGTTCTCGACGCGACGCTGGTCAAGATCTGGGAATCCATTGGACACCTCCACGGTGGCCGAATCTCTCACGGTTCCCTTTCGGTTTCAACGATCACCCTCGCCGGAACCGCGCATCAAATCGGCGACTTTGGATCTGGGTCGCTCGCCGCCAGCGACTCCTCTATGGCGCTCGACGTCGTAGAACTTCTCGTCTCGATGTCGATGCACTTCGGGATCGAACGAACAGTCGCTACAGCCCAGGTCGGACTTGGCCAAGCGCGGTTGGCGCAGGTCGCCTCCTACATCCAAGTACCAGCTGTAAGCGCGGCCGGACGAAGAGCATTGGACAAGCCGAAAGCCTTTATCAAGGCTGTTCAAGATGAAGTGATTCGGTCGACCGCAGCCGAAGTGGAAGAGACCGTTCAGATTCGGCGGGTAGAAGCCAAGAACTTGATCATGACGGGCGTCACTCTGTTCGCCGTCTATTTCCTGATTACTCAGCTTTCTGACATCGACTTCGTCGCTGTTTGGGAGGAAATGCAGACCGCCGACTGGGTGTGGATAGCCCTGGCCTTCCTTGTGGCGCAATTGGTCTACCTGCCCGAGGCAACGGCAATGCTCGCAGCGGTGGGGTACCCGATCCCACTATTCGCAGCCACCGTTCTTCAGTCGTCAATCAAGTTCATCTCGCTGGCGGTGCCGAGTTCAGCGGGTCGAATAGCTATGACTGCGACTTTCCTTCGCAAGTACGGGATTGGCTTCACAGCCTCCCTTGTCCAGGGATCCCTCGACACACTGTCCGGGCTTCTTGTTGAGGTCCTGATCCTCGTCCTTGCCTTGTTGTCGGGTGATCTGCCAATCGAGCTCGAATCTGGCGAAACCGAATGGGGGCCGATCCTCCTGGTTGTGGTCGGTCTGGTTGTCCTTATTGTCTACTTGATCCGCCGAGTCCAAAGGCTGAGGGATTGGGTAATGCCAGTACTGGGGGAGGCCTTCGGCGCTTTGGGAGACGTTCTCAAGAGCCCCCGTCGCACCCTTGCCCTTGTCTCGAGCAACTTCGCATCACGATTCATCCTCGCTGTGAGCATGTGGCTGATCCTCGAAAGCCTGGGAGTCACCCTCGGGATCTGGCTCGTACTCACGGCAACGGTTGCCACGGGCTTGTTGGGCGGAATAATCCCGGTTCCGGGCGGAGTAGGAGTCACCGAGGCAATCCTCACCGGATTCCTGGTTATGTTCGGCGTCGATGAGGCGACGGCGTTCGCCGCTGCAGTCATTTACCGAGTAGTGACCTTCTATATCCCTTCTGGCGGCGGGTTCTTCTCTATGAAATGGCTGGAGAAGAATGGATACGTTTGACCAATGGTTGGAAGGGCGAGGGCCGGTTCGCACCGTCCTGAGGACTCTTGTCTATGCAGCCAGGGCATGGATAGACGGCAGAGCCATTCGTCTTGGAGCCGCCGTGGCCTTCTACGGGCTTTTTGCCATCATCCCCGTTTTGATGCTGGCCATCGCTCTCGCCTCTGTCTTCATTGACGAAGCTCGAGTAACCGCCGAAGTCCAAGCGGTGATTGCCGATCTCGTCGGTGAAGAACTGGCAAATGCCATCGTGGAGGCGTTCACAGAGTTCACAGCAAACGACGGCGACCTCATCGTCTCTTTGATCGGACTTGGCGCCCTCCTGTTCAGCGCAACTCTGCTCTTCGTCGCCTGGAAGGACGTTGTCGACATCATGTGGGATGAGCCGCGAGTCAAGGGAGCTCGCGGAACAATCCAACGACGATTGTTCGGGGTTGTCGCTGTCTTGGGGGCAGGTGCCCTGTTGACTTTGAACCTCATGGCAGACACGATTGTCGGGTTCCTGGACGCGCAGCTGCACTCGGGGATCGCTGAGTTCGTGATTGATACGACTGGGACATTCATACCAATGCTCCTTGGCATGGTGTTCATCGGCATCCTTTACAAGTACACACCTGAAGTCGAAATCGCCTGGAGATCAGTGATCCTTGCCTCCATTGTGACGATGACGATGCTGGCTGTCGGAGCGTGGGTGTATGGCATATACATCGAGAACTTCGGATTCCAGAGTGCATCAGGCGTTGCCGGCACGGTGTTTCTCGGCCTTGTCCTCGTCTATTACGGAGCCATGATTCTTCTGTATGGCATGGAAATCGTTCGCGTGAAACACAAGGCCATCAGCCAGGCTTCGACGCATTCTCAGCCATAGGAAGAAACGATCTTCCGAGCTACATTGAGGAGCCAATCATGAGTTTCACCAACACCTTCGTCAATATGACCGTGGCGCTCTCAGAGCGTCTGAATCCGATCACGAGTGGGCCGGCCGCTCCCCTCAAGACAAGCGCTGCCCTCGATTCGTTTGGGCCATCACTGATGCCACGGACTTCAGTGCACCAAGGCATCGCCGCCGGCTTGACAGTGTTGGCCGCCGAGGCCATTGGTCTCAGCGTCGACCTGCTCGCCCGCAGGATTGCGCCGGATTCTTCTCCCCTTGCATGGAAAGTGGGAGCCCGTGCGGCACTCGCCGCCGGAGGCGCCTCCCTTGCCCGCATGGAGGAATCTGAAGACGAATCCACTGGGCGGGCCGCGATGCGCAGCACGGGTCGCTTGGTAAGCGTTGCCGCAGTCGGCGGGATAATCCACGAGGCCGGCAAAGAAGTGCAGGGCAAGGTCGACACCCCCATCGTTCCCATCCTCACCGGATTGGGAGGCTTCGGGTATGTCCTCACCCGATGGGGCAAGGAACTCGAGACCCGCAAAGGCGTGATCAAGAGGTGGACCGACGAAGACAAGCCGGCGAACATCTATGCCTCAGTTGGAATCGCTGCAGGCGTCGCTATGGGCGGTCGTGGCATTGGTCACGGATATCGCTCCTCGAGGGGCTCCCTGATCGGGTACCTGGGCGAAGGCGCAGGTCACGCAGCCCTAGGGCGAGCTATCAATGGAGCAATGTGGGCTTCCGGAAGCGTCGCTTTGTACAACGCATTGGTCCGTCGGATATCCAAGGCCAATCACAAGATGGAAGAGAGCTTCTCGACACCACCTACGAACGAGTACGTCTCCGGTGGACCAAACAGCAACTCGCCGTTCGAGGAGTTGGGTCTCCAGGGAAGACGATTCGTGACGGAGGTTGTTCCACCAGAGGTGATCGAGTCGACTCTGGGTGAGCCTGCAAAGGCACATCCGATTAGGGCTTATGTAGGCGTCGATTCAGAGCCGATCTACGCCACAGGCCGATCAGAGATGGCCCTCGAAGAGATGGAGAGGCTGGGTGTCTTCGACCGGGAGTACCTGCTCTTGGTCTCACCAACGGGAACCGGGTGGGTCGACCACACCATGGTCGAGTCCGCAGAGATCCTCGCTCGCGGTGACATCGCCACGGTGTGTATCCAATACGGAAAGGCCCCTTCATTTCTCGAAGTCCAAGGGGTATCACTCGGACGCGCACAGTTCCGTCAGCTCTTGTGGGGGGTCCAACAGCGATTGAGAGTCGTCCCAGTCGAGGATCGACCGAAAGTCCTCGTATTCGGAGAGAGCCTCGGCGCATGGTCGAGCTCAGACGTAATCATGCATCTGGGTATCGCAGGCTTCGACCATTACGGAATTCAGAACGCTCTTTGGTTTGGACTCCCAGGTCTGGCTCGGTGGTCAAGGACCGGCATGCGCGAGGGTCGCAATCCCCTCACGCCGAAGGGGACCGTTGCAGCGTTCGATTCCTTTGACCAATACCAAGCATTGTCGAAGGACGACAAGGCCAAGCTGAGGGCAGTCGTGGTCGACCATGACAACGACCCGATCGCCACAATGTCGTTGCGGACCGCCGTGAAGAAGCCGCCGTGGCTCGACGGAGAGCGGGGCCGAAACGTACCGGAGCAAATGACCTGGACCCCTGTTGTCACTTTCATTCAGGTTCTGATTGACGCCATGAATGCAATGGTCACAGTCCCAGGCGAGTTCAAGTCATTTGGTCATGACTACCGAGCAGATACGGCCGACTTCGTTCAGGCTGCCTACGGGCTTCCAGAAGTGACCGCTGACCAAAAGCTCGCCGTTCACGACACCCTCATCCTGCGAGAGATCGACAGAGCGGAACGGATCAAGCTCAAGGATCCAGAAGACATCGAGACTCCTGTTGATCAGATGAGCGGATCGATTCAGTAGCGTCTCGATCCAAACTCAGATCTAGTCGCGTTCCTTTCCGAGGCGCCTGCCCGTGCCTAGAAGCGACACGACCCGGGCCACGACCACGACGAGGAAGATCTGGCCAATGACTGTTTGGAACACGACGAGGGCTCTGGTGCTCTCATAGATCGGTGTGATGTCGCCATATCCAAGCGTTGTGAGTGTCACAAAGCTGAAGTAGTTGAACTCTCCCAATCCCCCACCTAGAACATTGTTGAACGCCTCAGGCCAGTAGCCGTATATGGCGGCGTAGATGAAACTGAACGCGATTCCCAGACTCAGATAGGCGGCAATCGCTCCCCACATCGTGGTCGCAGTCACCACCTCGTGCCGAGCGATCCGCTTGAGAATCACGAACGGGGCAGAGATCAGAAGCAGTCCAAGAATCGTGGAGGCGAGCAGCGTTACCTCTCCCTGACCCCCGGGAATGATGAAAGCCACTATGACAGCCAACCAGGCGATCCACGCGGTTCTGATCATCCACAAACGCGCTTGAGATGCGGCCATGGCGAGAGTCGCCGCTCCACCCGCTATCACTGAGGTAAGGACAGGGTTGGATCCGTTATCGGTCGGGGTGACGATCGGAACGACGATCAGGAGAAGGAGCATCCCGGTCACAGATAGATAGGCGTCTGATGACACTTCGAACCTCTGCCATCTGTCCCTGACCGATCTGACCACAGTTCTCCAGCCTCGCGAGGCCCAAACGTTAGGAACGACGAGCTCCGACTCCGCGGATCACCAACGAACAACTAGGGAACAGAGTGGGCGTCCACCTTCCATGACTCCTGGATCGACATGCGGCGGCGCCTACAACCACCTCACCGCCCGGGAGGGGTGGACCCTCATAGCCCCTATCTGCCACAATCCGCCGAGATGACTCAGAACATCGATCGAGACCCTGAGAGCGAACGTAAACTCGATCTCACACAAGCTGAGTTCCGGGACTACGACGGCCCCCTTCTTCAAGGGGATACCGGCTTTGACTTGTCAAACCTTCTGACAAGCGAATCCCTACGCGGTCTTGCAGCCATTGCGGTATCGATCCTCGTGATCAGGACCCCAAGTCAGTCCCCGAGAGCGTTTGCTGTCCTTGTCGCTGCCATCTTGTTGGCTTGGGCCGTTGGTGGTCTTGCGGAGCTTCGAAACAAGGAGCACCGCAGCATTTGGGCAGTGGGACGGATTGTTCTCTTGATCGCCGTAGGGGCTGTGCTGATCCTGATACCCGAGTTCACCAGCCAGAATCTAGGCAGGCTTATTGGAATCGGCTTCCTGGCGATGGCAGGGTTCGCGGCCACTCGGGCCATAAGAAACAACCAACGCGGGTCGCGTATGGAGCCGCTTCTGTCCGCATTCTTCTATGCCGTTATTGGTTTGGCATTGATCGCAGCCCCCAAAGCTTTTCTAGGCATAGCAGTGCTCCTCGCCAGCGTTTACTGGTTCCTTATGGGGCTGATGACGATCCTTGTCAACCTCCGTCTCGATGACCGGCAGATCGAACCGGCTGGAACCTGGCAGATGTTTCTCCAGTGGGTGCAAGGACGCCCAAACACAGTTGACGATCGAAATCAGCTGTACGAGAAGATCTTCTACGAAGGCGAGGCCGGTCCTAGGCGACTATCGCGGTTCTTCACGCTGATGGGCTTCGCTACCGCAATCGCTGCCTGGGGAATCGTTGCCGACTCGACTGCGGTAGTCATCGGAGCAATGCTGGTTGCTCCCCTCATGACTCCGTTGATGGGTACCTCTCTCTCAATGGTCATGGGATGGCCCCGCCGCGCGCTGATGTCGCTCGGAGTGGCTGTGGGCGGCATCCTCTTCGCAATTGGACTCAGCGTTATTTTCGGATGGATCTACGGACCAGACATCTCCACCGTCGCCAACACCCAAGTCGCCTCTCGAATCGGACCGACACTGATCGACCTCATGATCGCAATCGCAGCCGGCGGCGCTGGGGCCTTCGCCATTTCAAGACCCGACGTTTCGGATTCGTTGCCAGGCGTAGCAGTGGCGATCGCTTTGGTTCCACCGCTGTCTGTGGTTGGACTCATGGTTTCGCAAACCAACTGGGCAGCAGCCTCAGGGGCACTCCTCCTCTTTCTCACAAACATGGTGGCCATCATTTTGGTCGGGGGACTGGTCTTCGTCCTTACGGGGGTAGTCCCACTGCTCCAACTGTCTCAGAACTCGCAATGGATAAAGCGAAGCCTGGGAATGGTGGCCGCGTTGGCTGTGGCGATCATCGCTGTCCTGGGTATCAATCTCGACACCTTCGATCAGCAAAGCGCGGGGCTTGCCAAAGCCGAAGACCTTGTTGAGCAATGGCTTGGCGATACCAGTCTGGAGTTGTCTCAATTGAGCTTCGCCAACGACACATTCATTATCGTTCTCGCCGGACCCGAGGCCCCTCCACCTATCGACGAGCTCGCCGTTTTGGTCGAAGATGAGACCGATACTGCATATGGGCTGAAGATTCATTGGATCCCCTCAGAAACCATCGAATACCAACCCTGACCAAACAGGTCGGGTCTTCTGGCTCTATTCGAGCTTCTACCAATCTCCCGATGATTTAATGGCTATCAGTTGCACAAGGAGATCCGATGGCACTCAATCTCACCGGTCGTAGCTTCCTCAAAGTGCTCGATTTTACTCCTCGGGAGTTGAGGTACTTGCTCGATCTTTCATTGGCTCTGAAGACAGCGAAGTACGCCGGGATCGAGAAGAAGACCCTCGAAGGCAAGGAGTTGGCCCTCATCTTCGAGAAGACATCGACGCGAACACTGGCGGGATTCGAGGTCGCCGCCTATGACCAAGGCGCCCATGTCACCTACTTCGCACCATCTGGTTCTCAGATCGGCCACAAGGAATCAATAGCCGATACCGCCCGCGTGTTGGGTCGTATGTACGACGCCATCGAGTACCGAGGTCGGACACAGAATGACGTTGAAGACCTGGCAGCCCATGCCGGAGTCCCGGTCTACAACGGTTTGACCGACGAGTGGCACCCAACGCAGATGCTGGCTGACTTGCTCACAATGCATGAGGCCAGCAGCAAGCCCTACAGCAAGCTGTCCTATGCCTTCTTGGGGGATTGTCGATTCAATATGGCGCGCTCACACATCGCCATGGCTGCGTTGATGGGAGCCGACCTCCGACTGGGAGGGCCAGCTGACCTCGCCCCACCATCGGACGTGATGAAGCTCGCCGCTGAAGTGGCGACCAAGACCGGAGCGAGGATCACTTTCACCGAGGATGCCGCCGAAGCGGTGGATGGCGTCGACTTCATCCACACCGACGTCTGGGTGTCCATGGGTGAGCCGAAGGACGTTTGGGATGACCGTGTCAACGACCTCAAGCCCTATCAAGTGAACACCGCACTGCTGGACGCCACGGGCAATACTCAGACCAAGTTCATGCACTGTCTGCCCGCCTTCCACGACACCAAAACCACAGTCGGCAGGGAAATGATGGAACACACCAACATGCCCAGTGGTCTCGAAGTCACCAACGATGTCTTCGAGTCGGATGCGTCCATCGTGTTCGATCAGGCGGAGAATCGACTCCACACGATCAAGGCTGTTCTGGTGGCCACATTGGCCTGAGAAGGCTGGCCATCTTCCGTCCCGGGACGCGGATCTCTCTGAACGCCATCATCCCCTCGGTCACAGGTGGATTGATGCTGGCGGGAATCGGACACTCGATGAAGCTCTTCGTCGCTGTGGCTAGCAACTCGTAGCCAGCGAAAGAGGACTTCTTCTCCTAAGGAATGCCCTCTTGGTCATCTGAGGACGAAGTCAGAGATTCGAAGCTTTGTTCGGTTTCTAGACCGGAAAGGCTTCCTCCACCCCTGATCCACGAGACAAGCGGACCGATGCCTATGAGTATCGGCAGAAGCCAGAAGAAGACACGGTGACTGAACGTCGCCGCTGCCACAAGATCGGCCAACTCCGGATCGTCCCTCGCGAGAATCCAGATATACGTGAGTTCAACAGCGCCCAGACCGGCCGGAACAATCGGCATCAGGGCCATGAACATCCCCACGGCATATACACCCGCCAATTCGAGGGCAGACACTACGTCGGCACCGATTCCCAGCTGCCTAAAGAGAAAGAGCATCCCTAGGTACTTGATCGTGTGCGACAAGAACAGAAAGAAGGCGGAAAGCCCCCAGCGAGTCGCCAGCGTGCCCACGAGAAGGGCTCGGAACTGGACCGTCGATGTCTCCAGGTCCGGTGGTGGCTCCCTCTTGAACCAAGGTAGAACGCGATCGGCGGCGCGCTGCAGCATCCTCCCAATTGACGCTGCCAGCGACTCCCTTCTCAATATGAGAGAAATCACCACGATCGCTCCCACTGCGGCCGCAATGGCCAAAGCTGTAACCGTTCTTGCAGTCTCGGTTCCCTGCCCTGACGTCACGAGAACCACCAAAAACGCTAGAGGGGCGAGAATCGCAATTGCAACCTGAAAGCCGCCACCGACAATGACGCTCGCACCGGCTACCGAACCCTCTACCCCGAAACCCCGATACATGGCGTACCGCACCACGATGTCCCACGGAGACGGCGCAAAACCGGCAACCGTGTTTCCCCCTAGGAAGGCCCTCCAACCAGGTCCGAACCCGAGGCCCGGAATCAATGATGTGTAGATGCCGGCTTCGGCCCAAGACCCGGCGATACC
>Ga0070727_10003854_pt1 | contig 13220 bp, 14 predicted proteins | sample tdAd472_FD_66722 | JGI IMG/M metagenome (GOLD analysis project Ga0070727, IMG submission 66722) | Marine sediment microbial communities from the Atlantic coast under amendment with organic carbon and nitrate - tdAd47.2 | ecosystem: Environmental > Aquatic > Marine > Coastal > Sediment | place... | reverse complement strand
CTTAAGCCGCAAGACGGCGTTTTGTGGGCGTATCCGACCTTAAACGCAAAAGGGCTTACCGAAATAGCCCACTGTGGGTCCCAAAAATTCATTCACCTTGCGTAGGTAGTAGTGATGGAGCCCATGGAAGGCAGGGGTCACAAGTTCGATCCGAGGTCGACATAGTCGGCCGACAGACGCACGAAGTGCGCCCTTTAGGGTGAGGGCCTAAGGCCTGAATCAATCTTGTAGGGCGCGCCAGTCCCGCAAAATTCCCGCAGTACAGTATGCGTTGCATTTGGTAGCTTAGAGAACGACGCGGTGACGAGCTGGGCAGTTCCTCTGAAATGCACAACATGTGGGGATCCTGAGCGTCCGCTGTACCCCTGAAAGCAGCCGCTCAGTCGCCAGGATTTGGTGTATCTTGAGGGGCTGGTAATGACCCATTGCAGCCCTTCACAGAATCCAATTTCTTAGTTGTCGAAACCGATGCTGACGAAGTGAGATTGAAGCCATGTCTACACAGGAACGTACAATCTGGGATCGAACACCATCTCGAGTCAGGAAGTTACTGATCTGGGGATTGTGGTTCATCACCTGGCTGGGATTGGTCGGAGGCCTTTTCGATCGACTGTATTATGAATATGTGGTGATTTTTTCTGCGCTTCATGCCGTGTTGTTCCTGTTGATGAATGGACTCAAAGTCAAACCGTTCCCAGTGCAAGTTCGAATCGCTTATTTCATCTGGGTAGCTGTCGGGACATACGTCCCCCAGCTGACTGTCCTCATGTATATCACTCTCGTCGGGCTCGCCACAAACCTGTTTCTAGGTTATTGCCCGCTGGCTCGAATGATGACACTGATGCCTTGGAATCGTAATGAGAAATTCTCCCTTAATCTCGTGGGCAGGGTGTTTCTTAGTCCTCCAATGCCAGGAAGATTCGAGCCGCCTGCTCCATCACATTGACTGTTATTGGTAACCTAACGAGCAGCTGCTCTTGGCCGAAACCAGCCGTTCGCCCGATCAAGGCATTATAATATGACCAATGAACAAAGGTGCACGGGGCCTATGACATGAGAATGAAACAGACTTGCTCGAGCACCGTGATGGTGGCGCTCGTATTTTCTTTCCCGTCATCCGCGCAGAACATAAGCGAGGCGGCCTCGATGGGTGATTTTGTGCAGTTGAAAGTTTTGGTGGAACAAGATCCTCTAGCAGTGGATTTCAAGGACGAGCAGGGCAGAACGCCGCTGCATTGGGCAAGCAGGGGTGTCCACATTGATGTCCTGGAGTACCTGGTTGAAAACGGTGCCGATGTGAATGCCACTGACAGTGACAAGGTAACGCCATTACACAGCCTGTCTTATCGTGGCGATGTGAAAGCCATGGAAATTCTGATCGAGAACGGTGCCGATGTTAAGGCGCAAGATAGCAGCGGGATGGTTCCACTGATGTACGCGGCGTATGCGGGGCATGAAGAGGCTGCCGCTGCATTAGTCAGGGAAGGTGCCAACGTCATGGCGAGGGATGACGCCGGTGGCACTGCTGTTGATATAGCCGTGGATCAAGGCAACGAAAAGCTGACCCGGTTTCTGCTTTCAAACGGTGCGGAGCTATCACCAGTAGCAGATCCGGAGATTGTGAAACTAGCGGACACCATCCACAGAATTACTTTCTGCTACCAGCAATGCACCAACATGCTGGTCGTGGAAGGTGCCGACGGCGTATTGATGATTGACACGGGGTACAGGCGAACAGCGGAAAAGCTGCAGGGGAGAGTCCACGATATTGGTGAAGGAAAGAAGACGACTATTATCAACACGCATCAGCACTACGATCACATAGGTGGAAACGGTATCGCGGGAAGTGATAGTAATATCATCAGCGGCGAAAATCTTGACGAGATGGTATTCCGCGGAAACCTCAAGAAAGACGCATCGAAATTACAGGGCGTATCCGGCAGAAAATACAACGCCGGTTACACGCTAAGCTTCCATGAACACAAAGTGCGCCTCGTCCCACTGCCGGGGGCACATACCGACAGTGACATGGTGGTTCACTTCGAGGACGCCGGTATCGTGCACATGGGTGACTTGCTGATATCCCAGTCATTCCCATCCCTGACGCGAGGCGAGAAGATCCGTGAATACATGGCGATTCTCGATCAGGTGATTGATATCTTTGATGACCGCACGTTCTTCGTTGGCGGTCATGGGCGGGACCTGCAGAAACGGGAACTGGTTGCTTACCGCGACATGCTTCAAAAGACCATTGATATGGTCGTCAGTGGCCTGGCAGAAGGGAAAAGCGCGGAGGCGATGCAGAGAGAAGGTGTGTTGAGCGACTATGCTTCATACGATACATTCATACCGATGCTCAATACCGACTACTGGATTGAGACAGTTAGCAGAAATTATGCGATTGACGACTCTCAGTAGTGACTAGTATTGGTGGACAAGAGATCCACTGTCGTCGCTCGCCAAGTCCGCTTTGCGCTCATTGCCAGTCGTTCAGGTGCTACGATTGGGCGCATCGGAAACGGCCGCTACTGACCCAAAGGCGACATTCCTCAACGTTGGCTAGACTGACTCTAACGTCTGATACGTACATCCTCGAATTGACGCGATTCTCTCTATCTAGCATTAATTGCGGTCACAACCGACAAAGGCAAACCTGACGAAAGTCAGAGACGCAAAGTTACGGGTCCTCGCTTCCTCCGAGAAGCCATGGAAGACTCCCCGAAGGACCCAAGATCGCCGAGCTGCCGACTCCTGTAATTCGACACTAAGGAGACGACCATGGCTAAATCGACACCAGATTTTTCCATTAAGGTTAGCGAAGTAAAAGGACTCTGTCCCGCTGGCGAGGTCTATGCAAAACAGAATATCGCCGACAAGAAGATTCCCGTCCTCTCTTGTGAGGGCGCTTGCCTTCGCGGGGAAGTTGCACGTCTTGCGGCCAATATGGTGACGGATGAAGCTCAATATGCTCGCTGCTGCTACGGCGAGTTGCTTTTGGTCCCTCATTCGACCATGACCGCGTGGGTAAAGGGCGCCGAGAAGGTCGTTATGATTGATGGTTGTTTCTTGAAATGTCTCGGCAGGGTTTTAGAAAATGTGATCGATAAGGAAAAAATTATCCACATCGATGCTCATCCACTTTACAAAGAATATTCGGACGTCTTTCTGTATACCGATGTCCCGGAAGAGACACGTAACGAACTGGCCCGTAAGGTTGCCGACCAGGTTCTGGAAAAGCTGAAGGAAGAGCAATTAGCAGTGGCCTGAATATACGCCAGGTCACAATCGACACAAAAAACAACTACGATGATCGGTGACGACTAATGTGCTTCTTTTTCAGTCTACTCCCGGCAACGGTTTGGCTCATAATCGGATTCTTCGTTCTGTTCGCATCCACTAAGGCCGAAGGAGGTCTGAGGAAGTTTGCTCAGATATTGGCCATCTGGTCATTCATTATCGCTGCGCTTTTCCTACTGGGTGGGGCATATGTCACGCTTGCTGGACTTTGTCCAATGGAGGCCATGATGGAACAGATGCACACGCCGCCGGCGCCGTAACATTTTTTCGGAGGACAAAAGGCCTATGTGATCGCCGGCTTTTGTCTTCCGCAAAAAATCAGACGAGCTTCTCGGCGAGACTGCGATAGAGAAATAAACCTCAGCGAAATCGAGTGAGGTCCTCAAAGTAAACGGAGAAAACAATGGCAGAAACAGTACCAGTGCCGACGTGCCCGATGGCAGAGACATGCAAGGGAATGATGGAGAAGCCGGGTTCCAGATTCTGGATGATTATTCCCGGAGTTGTCTTCGTTATCTTAGGTGTGTCTATCATTATGTATCCGCAGATCCTGGTATGGCTTGTGGCGTTCGCGCTTATCGTATTGGGTGTCGCCATGCTAATGATGGTCAACTTCATGCGGAATATCGGAAAACGGTTCCAGAACACGCACGAATAGGTTCGACAGGAACAGCCCGTCCTGAATATCATAATCAATTCGACGTCTGCCTCTGGCCGAAAGCAGCCCTTCGATTTCCTCAGTATTGGGCAATCTGAATGACCGCTTTCGGTGAAAGCGGACATACAGGCAAACAGAGTGAACCGACGCTGGCTATGGAAGGGAGGCCGATGAATCAGGTCGCTCCATGAGCGTTTCAACATAGGCTTTCGCCTCTGAGAAATTGTTGGCCAGACTTCTGCGGGCCGCCCCGATAATCTGGTGTTTTCGGTGCTGATCTGCAACGACAGTTAGCATGCGATAGTCATTTTTGACAACTTCAAAATCAACCTGGAGGTTGGTGTCTGTCCGATCATTATTGGGCACAAGCAATACAACGTCGCGAGTTAGTTCCATATTGATTTGATTCAGATCACGAAAATAGCTCGTTAGACTCATTTCTGCGTCTAGCTCTGAACTTAGCTGAAGCAATCGCGACTTCAGCTCCTGATCTGTTATCAGTGCAAGATCACCAGTAGCAATCACTGCATCGTATCCACCCATTGAGGCGCTGATTGACGGCAGCTGATACATGCTGACGAAAGCGTTTCGAAAACGCCGAGCATCAGTCTTCGTCAGCTCGCCTCTAGTAAGAATTTTCAATGCGAAGGCCAGATCTTCGACCATCTGTTCATGCCGGTTGGCATACTGGTTAATATTGGCTGCATTAGCGGCAAAATCTGAATGAAGCTGTTTCAGAATCACCTTTTCGCGGATTCGATCTGTTCGTTCTGTATTCCACGTATCGACCTGCAGCCCCACAAAAATGCCTGTTACAACGATGGCAAACTCCACCGCCACGGTGGCCCAGTCCTGTTGTCGAAAGGCGTTAGCTATCCTGCGAAGTATCATTTATGAACTCTCGGCGGTAAAACGACAGAATAACCTAGTTGGCCCATACCTCATGCTGTACGCGTATTGGCGATGACCGCTATTGGCCGTTAGCAGACGGTCGGAAACCTGGATTTTCGGCAATCTGAACGTCCGCTTTCGGTAAAAGCAGACGTTCGATCCTGGCTGCTCGAAAATCTTCTTCCAAAACGTCCGCTATACGCTCCAAAGCGGCCATTGAGCTAAACTTGCTCTTAACGGCTGCTACTGACCCAAAGCGGACGGTCAGCGACGAGCAAAACACATGACTATAAATGAGTGGGATGACCATGCTGGCGATTGGGACGGCAATGAAGATGTTCGGATTTACGCGCAAAGAGCATTTGATTCGTGGGAGCAGAAGGTAGCGCCGTTATATGTAAGCTTGTCGGAAAGTAGAGTCCTCGATTTTGGTTGCGGTACAGGGTTGCTAACGGAGAAGCTCGCCCCCCGTTGCGGTCAGATCGTAGCAAATGACACGTCACAAGAAATGATTGTGGAGCTAAAGAGCAAGTTGGCCGTGTTGGGGACCGATAATGTCGTCGCGTCGAATGCCGCCATAAACGCGGAATCAATCAAAGCAATTCCGGAGTTGCTCGACAACTTCGATCTGATCGTAGCTTCATCTGTTTGCAGTTTTCTTCCGGACTACGAGGCAACTCTTCGCGATCTTTCTTCATTGATGCGCCCGGGAGCGTGCTTTATTCAGTGGGATTGGATGGAGGACATGCCGAAAGAGCGGATTAGACATGCCTTCAGTGCGTCTGGATTGATCGAGCATGATATTGATCATGCGTTTACGATGAAGGCGAATGGAGAATCGATGCCGGTAGTTATGGGCATTGGCCGAATGCAATCATGACGTGGTGGTCCAAGAGTTGACTACATCTGAATGACTGCTCCTGGCCGTTAGCAGCCGGTCGTTTCAATCAGATTTCTACGATTTGAATGACCGCTCTTGGTGAAAGCAGACATTCAAGGCGCGTTAACGGCGACTTGGCGCCGCGAGATCGCGGATTAATTAATCAAGCATTCCCCGCTGCGAATGAACGAGGTTCACAAGCTCTTTGAATGTGATGGACTCTTTCAAATCGACTTCCGCGAACAAATCGTCGTCACGAGCCATTGTGAAGTCATCCTTGTCTATGTATCTGCGAATCGAGTCCCCGACAAGCGCTGATACATCCGTATCCGGTGTCAGTTCGGATATGTCATCCCCAACGTAGTATCTTGCCAGATACGCAGCTAGCTGCTGGGCTACCTTCTTCTGCCCGCCAAAGAAATAGTCACGAACGAAGGCGCAATGGGGTATCCAATCTGTGGTCGGCTGCACCGTTTTCTCCCGACATTAGCGCCGTGCGTTTAAAATCAACTTCGTCGATTAGCAGAAATCTGCGCCGATCCGCAAAGCAAGTCAAATTGATCGTATTACGCACTAATCTGGTATCAGAATTAATATAATACGAACCGCTTGTTTCGCGGAAATCAAATACAGACCGATTCCGCGTGGACCGATCAAGCTAATTCACAAGCAGCACGCCGTAACGTCCGCTAGTGGCCGATTGCAGCCAGTCAGCAAGCTTACTTTTTCTCTATCTAAACGACTGCTTTCGGTAAAAGCAGACGTTCGATTCCTGTCAATCTCTGGCTATTACTTTGATTCAACGACATATTCGCCAGGAAATGGCTTTCCGACAAAGTGCTGCGTCGACCGGTTGAAATCGCAGCCGAAAGCAGTGGGTCAGTCAACTAGAAAAACGGTCATCCGAATGGCCGTTTGCTTGGGAAAGCGGCCGTTTGTGGCCGTTAGGCGACGGTTGCCCAGCTTGAGTTAGAAGTTGGCGCGTTCTTGGCTTATGTAATATTCATTAGTTGACTAACTATACGTCAATGACGTATAGTTCTGCATGTGCGCTATCGTCTATTCATAGAGTTTCGGATATTCACCAAGCTCATTGGCGACTGTTTGGACGACGACGAATATTCGGCGCTTCAGCGGCACCTGCTTGAGCAACCGGAAGGGGGGGGCAATCATTCGTGGTTCCGGTGGCGTTAGGAAGCTGCGCTGGAGTGTGCCAGGCAAAGGTAAAAGCGGCGGCGTGCGAGTTATTTACTACATTCCAGATGGCAGTTCGTTTTGGATGTTGACGATCTACAGCAAGGGCGAAGTGGAAACAATTCCCGGGCCATTACTGAAAAAGATCAAGGAGGCAATGGAAGATGGCAAAGCGTGATATCGGTCAGGAAATCCTGGACTCAATTAACGAAATCAAGGCCGGCAACGTTGGCCGTGTGCAGGTGTACATTACGCCGGCACAAATCAAGGCAATTCGCGAAAAGGTCGGTGTTTCGCAAAGTTCATTCGCAGCTATGTTGAACGTATCGGCGCGCACATTGCAGGAGTGGGAACAAGGTCGTCGGCAACCGAACGGGCCGGCGCGCTCTTTGCTCGCGATAGCAGCCAAACGGCCTGAAGTCATGCAGGAAGTATTTGCAGCCTAGGTATGCACTCGCTCCAACAAGAATGACGATGGTACTGTCCGATCACGAAAGGCATCGTTTCGAGAAACCCGTGAAGGCGTATGTTGATAGCCGACGACCGCCGCCGCATGTTCGACCGGAACTTGATATTGGCTACCGAATTGATTGTCAGAGCATCGAAATATTCGAGCTGCGGCCAGCGTATCGAAGTCCCGAAGAAACCATCGAGCATGCCATCGCAAAGGCCACGTATATCAAGTCGAGAAACGTTTGGAAAATTTATTGGATGCGGGCAGATCTACAATGGCACCCGTATGGACCGATGGCGATAGTCCAAACGGTCGAGGAATTCATCGCTGTAATTGATCAGGACCAGCACGGGTGTTTCTTCGGGTAACGTATGGTCGGCGCGTTACCGATTCTCGCGCTCTTCGAGCCGCTGGATTGCGTGCCTGATTCGGAGCTGTACTTTCTTGTAGTCAATTTCTTTCCAGGCGCGGAGCGCCGGGACAAAGGCCGGATCACCGGTGGCTTCGATCTTGTCGAGCAACAAAAAGATCATTTCCCGGTCACGATCCTTCAAGTGTTCCATCGCGTACGGCGGACCTTCATTTATCGCCTTCGCAATGCCCTCGAGCAGTTCGTTGGCGCGAATCTCCCTCGCAATCTCCCAGCCTTTTCCGGTGAACACGAGAAATGGTAATCGGTCGCTGTACTCGATGCGCAGGTAATCGTTCAAAATGGTCCAATCAATGCGGGCCAGCGTCTCGTCGTCTGAAAGGTCGCGAAAGTAACCGTATGAGGGCGATTGATCCAGCCCGTTTTCGAGCACCGGCTTGCTTGCCGAACCTCGCAAGATCTTGGTCAGCAGGCCTCTTCCTCCAGCGCCGATGATGTCATCAACGCCACGGAGAATGGTGTCCAAATCCGGTTTGGGAATGTTCGTCAGTCCTCTGGTATCCAGATTGACTGCGACACGATGAGATTTCCGGCTCACTGGAACGGGTACCCTGAACCCACGATCTGGCTATGATATGCGCTCGGTATTGATTCGTTCCAGTTCGTCAGCCCAGAGCTGCATTGCAGTGTCCCGTTCGTCTTCGTATTCGGCGTGATTGTAGACCGCCATTACGCCTGACAATCGATGATTGAGCATCTTTTCGACAACATGGGGGCTGACTTTCAGATCGTTCAATCGAGTAGCGAACGTGCGTCTTAGATCGTGCGGGGTAAATGCGCCGTGATGTCTGGTTTCCCGGTTGGCCGCGCCGATCCGTTGACGCGTGCACCAGCGACGCAGGTACGCTTGAACAGCTGTTGGCGATACCCCTCCGAAAATGCGCCCGCGTCCGGGGCGCAGCGAGTCGAGAAGACTGATCGATTGCCGGGACAAGGCGACCCAGTCATCCCGTCCCGACTTGTTGTTGGCGGCGGGGATAAACCAGCGATCGCCATCGAGGTCATTCCAATGTGCAATCTGGGTTTCGCGTATGCGCTGTCCCGTCAGCAGGAGGAAGCGAAACAGGATGGCATGACGGTCACAGTTCCACACCAGGCGCAGTTCCTCATCTGTCAGGACTCGTTCGCGAGGTGACTCGACACCGCCAATTACTTTTCGTGTGATCTCGGATACAGGCGAGTAGCGCATGTATCCAACCTGCACCGCGCGCCGAAATACCTGTTTCAGCACTTCCATCAAGCGATTTGCAGCAACGTTGCCGTGATTGTGCGCATACTTCTTGAGAGAAATTCGAACAATGACGAGGTCGACTATGTGAATATTTGCTGCGACCAATCCAGGATCGCTCGCCGTTAGCCGGCGGATATATCCTTCCATTTGCTCCGGGCGTCGCCAAAATGACTCGTTCTGTTCATACCAGTCCTGGAGGAGGTCGGCGACCGTCTTATCCTCGATCGATTCGGACTCGAATCTTCGCAGCAGTTTTCGAGCACCGGCGAGGCCAACCTTCGGATAGTGAGCGACAGTTGTGAATGACGATTTCTTGTGTCGAGTTCGACGGATTACCCACGATGCACTATTCTTCCGTTTCCGGAAATACAAGCCACCCCCATCTGCTGACATGGACGATTCGGACTCTCGAAACAGCGCTTCTACTTTGGTTGCCGTTAGCCGCTCACGCACAAAAATCCTCCGCGGGCTACAAGATGAGCTACAAGTCTGTTGGGTTATCCACGAATCGCACAGGACGTACTCGGACAAGTTTCTTAATGATAACAAGCACTTATGAATGACTCATCTGCCATAAGTATTCTCTTTGTGTGCATGGGCATTATGCGAACACCGCATGGATAAAGGGTTTCAGCCTAAAAAATAAGAGGCTGCCTCTTATTTTCGTTGTTTTCGACCGTAATTGTGTCTACGCGGGAAGCGTTATCTTGATGATGTCGGGGGTGTAGTAACGGGCCGTCGACTTACGATCTTTGTGACCTGCAACCATTTGTGCAAACGACTCGCCATGGTTCGTTGTTAGATCCGTAAGCCGTTTTCGACGTATGTCGTGGAAGACAACATTCGCAACACCTGATTTCTCACGAACTCGCCACCAATACGTGTCAACGGTCCGGTCGGAGACCTTTGTATTGTGTTTGTTGGTGAAAACATAGGGCGACAATACCTTCCGTCCTTTTCGCAGTTCGTCGAAGATTGTGCCGAGTTCGCCGTCCAGGGCAAATGCGACTGGTGTTTTGGTTTTTTGCTGAACGACGTACAGCGCTCCGTCGCGAAGGTCCTTCCAGCGAATAGCGACGATGTCGCTTTTTCGCAGAGCCGTCAGATATGCAATCCGGATCATTCTCGCCATTTGGAAATCAGCCGCATCGACCAATCGCTGTAACTCTTCGTCAGTCAAGTAACGCCGGCGTTCCTCCTCCTTGTGTTTCCGCATGTGACGCAGAGGGTTTGATTCAATCCAGCCCCAACGGACGGCCTCGTTGAGCATGACCGACAGCAGGCTGACCTGCCGATTGGCCGCCACTTTGTGTTTGGACTCGTCCAGGTATCGTGCCGCGTCCATCTGCCGAATGTCCGCTATGGGAACGGGATCGAAAACGGCGCGGAGCGGTTTCAGCCAGGAGCGAAATGAGCGCTGGGAGTTGTCCGCGTAGCGAGAGAAGCACTCAACCTCAAATCGGTCCGCCAGCTCCGAGAACTTCTTCTCCGGGATGCCACGATCGTCGATGTTTTCTAGTTCAGCATATCGTGCGGTAGCAGTGGCAAAATCCTTGCCCAGCGGGATCCACTTCTGCTTTCCATCAATATATCGCGTGAGGTAATACGCGCCGTGAGACATGCGCACGCGCTCGGGAAGGTGCTTATTCGATCTTCTTTTACATCCCACTTCTTAGCCGCTCAAATCTCGGTCGGGCGCGATTCCTGGCGGCTACCTTCCCGCCGAGTTTTCGCTCGACGACCGACCTTAGCACGACCGGAAGGCCTGCGGCGTTTACCTCGAACGGAAAACCGTGCTCAACGAGCCAGTTGATCTGGTGCTGCCGTCGCTTCCGGCCTGTCAATACCTCGATATCTTTTGCAGCCAGGAACAACTAGCGCCCCAAATACGTCACGGTGATCTGCTCACGGTTGTGGCCGAGCTCAGCACTAATCACGGCGCGCGCTTTCTTGTCGAGCGCGCGCTCGTCGGCCGAGAGGGCATTGCGGTTCGGGCCGCCGTCCAGCGGCGCATTGAAGCCTGTCAGCTGGTGGTAACGCTGCTGGGCATAGGCATGTCGTAAGCCATGCATTTTCGACAGGCCGGCGCGAACGCACTGGCCCTCGTAGAGCTTCATCTGCTGCTTGTAGGTCTTGTCGCTCGGGATCAGCGAGCCCTTGCCTGCGAGCTGCCTGGCGTTGTCAAGGACGGCCCGTTGTTCCTCGGTTTGGATCGGGATCCCTCGCTCTCGGCCACCCTTGGTCCAGCTGGGCTTCAGCCACAGTACATCGCCCCTGTCGGCAAGATCAGGCCGGATCTTGATGGCTTCCTCGCGCCGCAGACCAAAAGCCTGCTGCAGCTCGAGGCTCATTCGGACGTGCGGGTCCGTGATCCTGGCCAGCTTGTCCTCGTCCAGTACGGTCGCACGGTTGGCGCTGTTCGCATACTGCCGGCGCGGTAGCCCATAGTGATCGTTTGAGCGGGCTATTACGTTTTTCTTGTTCACCTTGGCCGCCCACCACCTCAGTGCGGCCATGCGGTTCTTCATGGTTCCTGCTGCGGTGCCAGATTCCAGCCAATGTTTCACCAGGGCCTCAACGTGCTTCGGCCGCAGGGACTTGGCCTGCATCTGTCGGTATCCCAGGTCATTGAGCTGATTGGCGATCAGTGTGAGCACGCGCTCTCGCTGCACCTGGGTGCCAAAGCTGCCGTCCCGGTTGTTTCTGCAAAGTTGTTTCAGCTGGTAGTTCAGGCGTCTCACTGGTGTTAGAACTCACTTCGGTTCATGAAAATGTTCGGTGAGTGTTTCCGATCACTCGCTGACCACGGTCAGACAAGGCCATCCACTAGGGGATGAGCGTTGATCCCGGGACACCACTCCCACATGACCTGAACAGGCCTGGTCACAGGCCACACCGGTTCTCTGACGTTGCAGATGGGTCCGGTGCGGACCAGCTGTGCTCCCTGAGGGAGCGAGAATGAAGATTGCCAATTGATGGTCCTCCTTATCGTGAATGTGCAGGGCAATCACCTGCTGAGTTGAAGATGCAGACACGAGTCTGCTGCGTTGAAGATGGGCTCTCGGGGATGATCCCCGGTGCTGAAGATCGAGCCCTGTCAGCACGGTTGCCGTTATATAGCGAACGGCGGCGCTCTCAAATCAACGAGTGCACCCTACAACGGCGTCATTCGCGAAGCATCAGATAATCCCCACTACGTGTGGCGGGGTTTCTGGGCTGGCGCTGCGCGTCATTACCCTGCTTGCGGCATGCTAATGACGCGCTCTTGATCAGCCTGCCTGCCAGGACGGCCTATCGAGCCGAGCGCCGGGGCGCTCAGCTCGCTCTACACATCGATTTGCTCGGACATTTCCAGTGCGTCGTCGATCTCGATGCCCAGGTAGCGCACCGTGCTGTCCAGATTCGTGTGACCGAGCAGCAGCTGTACGGCACGCAGGTTCTTGGTGCGCCGGTAAATCAGCGTTGCCTTGGTGCGGCGCAGGGAATGCGTGCCGTAGGCGGCCGGGTCCAGGCCAATTGCGCGTACCCACTCGTTGACGATGCGCGCGTACTGTCGCGTCGACAGGTGAGGGGAGCGACGCACGCGACTTGGGAATAGGTAGTCGTCCTCATTCAGCTCTGTAGACTCGAGCCAGGCTTCTATCGCCTTTCGAGTCCTGGCTGTTATCTCGAATCGCACCGGTCGATTCGTCTTGCGTTGCCGGACAGTGGCTCGAGATAAGACTTCGCCACCATTAGCGATATCGGCCACCCGCAGCGCGAGCAAGTCGCAGGCCCGCAGCTTGCTGTCGATGGCCAGATTGAACAGGGCCAGATCGCGACGATTGCCGATCGCCTGCAAGCGCATTCGGATGGACCAGATTTCTTGCATTGAGAACGGCGCTTTCTGACCGACCAGCTTGCTCTTGTTCCAGGGTGTGCGCTTTGTGGGCTCTTTTTTGCCGCGAAACATCTTGGACTCCCAAAATTGTCGAGAGCCAATAGTTGTCGCTCAGCCGGCCGCTATGAAGGGAAAACCGACCCTTCAGATGGTATGATTTTTCCTTTATCGAACTTCGGTTCGTGACCCAAAGCGGACGTTTGAATTTATGCTCGTGAATTTCCGCTTTTCTGACGATGAGAGGTGAAGTCAGAGTCCCAATCAGCGTCGCTGAGTTGGCCTCATCAATAACCGCTTGATTTCCG
>Ga0070727_10003853_pt1 | contig 13222 bp, 13 predicted proteins | sample tdAd472_FD_66722 | JGI IMG/M metagenome (GOLD analysis project Ga0070727, IMG submission 66722) | Marine sediment microbial communities from the Atlantic coast under amendment with organic carbon and nitrate - tdAd47.2 | ecosystem: Environmental > Aquatic > Marine > Coastal > Sediment | place... | reverse complement strand
CGGGGGGGCGCCGAAGCCGCTGGGGGGGGCGCCGAAGCCGCTGCCGCTGGGAGGCGGCGCGCCGAATGCGCTGCCGCTGGGAGGTGGGCCGAAGCCGTCGTGGAGGGTGACGGCGTCGGGGTTGACCGACGACGGGGTCCCTCGCAGGTCGTTGAGCTGGGCCGGGGTCAGACCCCCGGTCAGCAGGAGGGCTTGCCCAAGGTCCGTCGCCTGCCCCTGGCTGACCAAGGACACGCCCTGATCGAGGGTCTGGCGGTTGATGAGACCGCGGGTGAGGGCGTTGCGCCCAAGCTCGATATCCGAGGGTGTAAGTGTAGACATGGCTGCCTGCAGACTAGCGTGGGAAGGCGGGTCGGGCCAGGTGTCCTCGCGGGGCGGAGGGGCCGCGGTGAGGGCGGCTCGGGTCTCCTGAGTCCACTGGGCGGAGAAACCCTCGAGGCTGCTGAGCGCGCTACTCCTCGGGCAGGACCTCGCCCTCGTCGCTGTCCTCTTCCCAGTTGCAGCGATCCTTGAGCGTCGTGCGGATCAGCTCCACGTAGGGGGAGTAGGGGGTCAGCTTGAGGAAGTAGTAGAGGTCCTCGTTGGCGCCTTCGCGGTTGCCGAGCTTGGCCCGCGCGATCCCGCGAAACAGCCACGCCATGGCGAGCTTGGGCTCGAGCTCGACGGCGGCGCTGCAGTCTTGCTCGGTGCCCTCCAGGTCGCCCAGGTGGAAGCGCGCGCTGCCGCGGTTGGCCAGGGCGGGGAGGTAGTTGGGGTCGAGGTCGAGGGCTTCGGTGTAGTCGTCGACGGCCTGCTCCAGCTTGCCCAGGCGTGCGTGGGCGATCCCGCGCTTGGTCCAGGGCTGAGGGTGCTCGGGGTTCGCCTGGATCGCCGCGCTGAAGTGCGAGATCGCGCCCTTGGGGTCCCCGCGCTTGTGGTCTCGAGTTGGCCCCTGGGCCAGCTGCGCGCGGATCTCGGCGGCGCCGGGGTCCTTGCTCAGCTGCTTGCGCTCGGCCGCGGTCACCGCCGCGTTGTCGAGCTCGTCGAGGGCCGAGAGCAGGTCGCGCTCCCAGCTCCCCCCGAAGAGCTCGTCCTGGGGCTTCGTCAGGTCGAGGTCGTCGTCCGCGACGACGTTGAGCTGATTGTCCCCGAGGTCGAGCTTGGCCAGCTTGGCCGTGTAGCGACGCGACTCGGGCCAGGCGTTGTCGAGGATGGAGGCGACCTTGTCGCCGAAGCCCCCGCTCGTCTCGTCGCTTCGCCCCACGCTCGCTCCTGCTGCTCGCTGGGCATTGTAGCGCCAGCCGAGGTCAGCGGGCTTCCGGGGTGAACCACGCGAGAGAACAGGGTATGGTGCCCGGCAACGGAGGCGTCATGAAAGCCAAGCGATTCCGGTTGCTCGCCGCCGCCGCGCTCAGCGACGGCACCCTCGACCCCAGCGAACGGGACGCCCTCGGCAAGGTCGCCAAGGACTTCGGCGTCGCCGAGGACGAGGTCGACGGGATCATCGAAGAGATCCGCGAGAACCCGGGCTCGGTCAAGGTCAGCGTGCCTGCCGACGCCACCAAGCGCGCTGAGCTGTTCCGCAGCCTGATCGACGTCGTCGCCGCCGACGGCAAGATCGACGCCAAGGAGCAGGCCCTGCTGCTGCGGATGGGACCCTTCTTCGACCTGAACCCCATCGAGGTCGAGGACATCCTGCGCACCGCCACCGCCAAGCCTCCCCGGCTCTAAACGGGCGTTCACGATTCCGAGTGGTCGACTCAGAATCGTGAACGCCCGTTTAGGTTCGATCAGGGCTGAACCTCATTCGTCCCCACGCGTCCTAGGTCGCGAGGGACGATGATGAGGCAGGTTTTCCTAGGCGCCTCTGCGCTGCTGGCGGTGGGGTGCGTGTGCGCCCTGCTCTGGGGCTCGACCGACGGTGGGCAGCGCGCGACCCCTGCGCGCGGGAGCCGCGTCGTGGGCGAGGTGCCCACGGCTCCGAATGCCGCGCTGCCGCTGGCGAGGCACCCCTCGCCGCCCCCGCCCCAGCCCAGCCCGACCCCCACGCCCAAGCCGGAGCCGGAGGCGGAGCCCGAGCCGCGGCTGGGGACACCCGCCGCGGGGCGCGCCGCGGACGAGGTGCGCCCTGCCGGTCCTCGGGCAGAGGCTAGATCCCTCGCGGAGCTCGACGTGTTCGTGAATCCGCAGCAGCTCCTCGCTCACGGCTTGATCGAGCAGGGGCGAGCGGTCGACGGGATCGTGGTCACGACCAGCGTCTCGTTCAGCGCGACCCGCCTCCCCCTCGGCTACACGAGGAGCGTGTTGAGTCCGCTGGGGGATTACTCCTACGTCTTGTCCGCCGCGTCCACCCGGGCGGAGCCCAGGCTCCCGGCGGGGATGCGAGCCCGTCGCCCCCACCTCCTGCGCTTTCCCCAGGCGAGCTACACCGTGAGCGTCGACCTCCACGTCAAGGCTCAGGCCTCCTACGTGCGCGACGCGTTGATGAGGACCTTCGGCTACGGCGAGGACGCGCGGATTCCGTTGGCGCGAGGCGTGTTCCTCTTCGGAGGGGAGGGGGGCGCGCGGGCCGTCCGCGCGAAGACCCTCACGATCCTCCGCACCCTCCACGCAGAGCTCGAAGGAGCGTGCGTCTACGGGGTGCGCGCGGTGCAGGGAGCGGTTCGAGTCGAAGAGTTCCAGAGCCGCCTGCGGCAGTCCCAGGTCGCCTACCAGCCCTTCGCTGCCCAGCTCGAGCGCTGGGTCGCGCTCCCCGACCAGGACTTGCTCGACGTCTACACCGGGATGCTGGACGCTCTGGGCGAGGTCGACAGGCGGCTGCGGTCGCCGCCGGACGAGGTCACCACGACGCACCGCACCCTCCACGACGCGCTGCTGGAGCAGCTGGCGACCCTCGAGGGCCTCGCCCCGAAGCTCGAGGAGCGCGGCCGCGACGTGCTCGGCTACTGACGGCGCCTCGTCAGCTCAGACGGGCTTGGCGCGGCTGGCGACCCGGTCGACGGCGTCCAGCAGCGTGAGCAAGGCGTTGGCGAGGTCGCCGGCGGACTGGGCGTCGAGGGACGCCAGCCGCGCCCCGATCTTCGCGTTCCCCAGCTGCTCGAGGACCTGAGTTCGGCTGGACCTGAGCTCCTCCAGGGCGGCCTTGCTCAGCTTGACCTGATACTGCGACACGAGGTTCCTCCTCCCGCGAATACGCGACTAGCCCGCGAGGACCGCGGGCTAGCAGACTGACACACTGTGACCCCCCGGAGACCGGGAGGCCTCAGCTGGGAAGCGCTCAGGCCTTGGCAGCCCGGGCCTTGCTGCCCCGACGGCCGCGACGACGGCCCTTCTTCTTGGGCGTCGCGGTCGCGGTGGCAGCTGCCAGCTCTTGCTTGCGCTTGGTCTTGCGCTCCTTGAGCCGGGTCGCCTTGCCCACGCGGTCGCGCAGGTAGTAGAGCTTGGCGCGCTTGATCACGCCGTGGCGCTTGACCTGGACCTTGTCCACCAGCGGCGAGTGCAGGGGGAAGGTGCGCTCGACGCCCTCGTTGGTCCCCTCCACGATCCGGCGCACGGTGAAGGTCTCGCTGAGCCCCCTGTGCTTGCGCGCGATCACCGTGCCCGTGAACTTCTGGATCCGGGTCTTGTCGCCCTCGGTGATCTTGACGTGCACGTCCACCGTGTCGCCGACCTCGAAGTGGGCGTGGGTCTTGTTCATGTTCCGCTCTTCGGCGAGCTGCATCACGTCTTTGCCACTCATGGCTGACTCCTCTGACGCCCCGGCGCGGGGCGCCCGGGCTTAGTTGTTTTCCTCGTCACCCCGAACCAGGTCGGGGCGGCGTTCACGCGTGCGTTGCAGGGCGCACTCCCGTCGCCAAGCGGCGATTCGTTCGTGATTCCCGGAGCGCAAGACCTCCGGGACATCCATGCCGCGGAAGCTCCGCGGCCGTGTGTATTGCGGTCCCTCCAGCAGCCGACCCGCTCCCGAGAACGAATCGTCTTGGGCCCCATCCGGAGCGCCAAGCGCACCAGGCAGCAGCCGCGCTACGCCGTCGATCAGGACCATGGAGGCGACCTCGCCGCCGCTGAGGACGTAGTCCCCCAGCGAGATCTCCAGCGGCTCGAGCCCCTGCCGAATCCGCTCGTCGAATCCCTCGTAGTGTCCGCACAGCACGCTCAACCAGGGCTCGCGAGCCAGCTCCTCGAGGAGCGGCTGGTCGAGGCGACGACCCTGAGGGGTGAGCATGATCCGTCGGGGTTGGGAGAGACCCGCATCGCGGCCGGCGGTGAGCACCGCCTGGTCGCAGGCGAAGACCGGGCCGCACATGAGGAGCATTCCGGGCCCCCCGCCGTACGGCTTGTCGTCCACCGTCCCGTAGCGGTCCGTCGCGAAGGCCCGCAGGTCGTGACACACGACCTCCAGCAACCCCTTCTCGCGCGCGATCCGCACCAGCCCCAGCTCCAGGAAGCCCTGGAACATGGGAGGGAAGAGTGTGACGACGTCGATCCTCACCCGAGGCGAACTCCATTGCCTAGCCGCCGGCTCGCTTCGCGGCCCGCTTCTCGGCCTTGCTCATGGGGGCGGCGGTGGCGGCCAGCGCCTGCTTGCGCTGCTTGGCCTCCTCGCGCTTCTGGCGCTTCTCCTCGCGGATGCGGGACCGCTCGGCCCGCTCCTCCGGCGTGAGGGAGCGCTTCTTGCCGCTGGTCGGCACGTCGATCCCCTGCGAGAGCAGGATCGCCTGCACCGTCTCCGACGGCCGCGCGCCGACGCCGAGCCAGTGCTCGATGCGCTCGCGGTCGAGGGTGTACTTCGCGTCGCCGTCGAGGTGCGGGTCGTAGTGGCCCAGCATCTCCAGGGCGCGCCCGTTGCGGCGGGTGCGGGAGTCGAAGACCCCCATGCGGTAGAAGGCGCGCCCTCGGCGCCCAAGCCGCTTCAGTCGAATTCGAACTGCCATTTCAGTCTCCTGATTTACGTATCTTCGCGCGCGGCTACCGACGCCGGCGTCGCTTGGTCTTCTTCCGCTTGGGGCGGGGCCCACGCCCCTTGCTCACCCCTGCCTGGCGGAGTTTCTTCTCCAGCGCGCGACCCCCCGGCATGCGGGGGACCATGTCTTGCACGCCTTGCGCGGTCATCATCTGCTGGAGCCCGCCCCCGCGGGTCATCTCCTCGATCATGCGCTTCATCGCCTTGAACTGCTTGATCAAGCCGTTGACTTCGTTGATGTCCCTGCCGCTGCCCTTGGCGATCCGCCGGCGACGGCTGCCGCCGGTGCGGCCGGAGAGCAGGTCGGGGTCCTTGCGCTCATGGCGAGTCATCGACTGAATGATCGCCTCGATGGGCTTCAGCTCGTCGCCGCTCATCTCGACGTCGGCGTGCTTCATGATCTGACCCATGCCGGGGATCATCTTCATCAGCGACTTCAGCGGGCCCATCTTCTTCAGCATGCTCAGCTGCTGGAGGAAGTCCTCGAAGTTGAAGCGCCCGGTCATCAGCCGAGTGGCGCTCTTCTCCGCCTGCTTCTGGTCGACGACCTCCTGGGCCTTCTCGACCAGGCTCACGACGTCGCCCATGTCGAGGATTCGCCCGGCCATCCGCTCGGGGTGGAACTCCTCGAGCTTGTCGAGCTTCTCGCCGGTGCCGACGAACTTGATCGTCTTGCCCGTGACCGCCTTGACCGAGAGCGCCGCGCCGCCGCGGGCGTCGCCGTCCATCTTGGTCAGGATCACGCCGTCGATGTTCATCTCGTCGTTGAACTGCTTGGCGCTGTTGACGGCGTCCTGACCGGTCATCGCGTCGCAGACGAGGAACACGTTCTGGGGGCTGCAGTTCTTGCGAATCTCCTGCAGCTCCTTCATCAGGTCTTCGTCGATGTGCAGCCGGCCGGCGGTGTCGAGGATCACCACGTTGCGCCCGGTCTGCTTGGCGTGCTCGACGCCGTTCTTGCACACCTGCGCCGGCTGGGAGCCGCGCTTGAACAGGCCGGTGAGGCCGCGCTTCTTCTCGGTCGGCTTCTCGCTGTAGACCGGGACGTCCAGCGACTCACCGAGGACCTTGAGCTGGTCGATGGCCGCGGGGCGCTGCAGGTCAGCGGCGACCAGCAGCGGCTTGAGCTTCTTCTTCTCGACCAGGTACTTTGAGAGCTTGCCGCAGGTCGTCGTCTTGCCCGACCCCTGGAGCCCGATCATCATGATGATCGTCGGCTCGCCGGGCTGCTCCGACTCGCGGATCCGCGTGTCGATGGGCCCCATGAGTGAGGTCAGCTCGTCGTGGACGACCTTGACCACCTGCTGCCCCGGGTCGACCCCCTTGACCTGCAACTGGCCGAGCGCCTTGGTCTTGACGCGCTCCATGAAGTCGCGCACGACCGCGATGGACACGTCCGCCTCGAGCAACGCCTTGCGCACCTCGCGCAGACCCTCGTCCATGTTCCCTGCGGTCAGCTTGCCGCGGGACGTCAGGCGCGAGATTGCGCCGCCGAGGGTGTCGGTCAGTTGGTCGAACACGATGTCACACTGGGGGCGGCGTCCCGCCCCGCGGGGGTTGGTTGGAAGCCTCGGATTGTAGGTTCGAAAAGGCCAAAAGCAAGATACGACTTTGTGTTAGCCCGCTCTTCCCCCAGCCGGGCGAGACCCGGGCCGGAGCTCTCGCCCCTGCCCCTCCGAGACTCACGGATAAGGGGTTACGTCGATCTGCCTCGCTCTCGCTGGAGTTGTGCGTAAAGCCAGAGGAATCGGATATAGTCTGCGGCCGCGAGGTCGCCATGGAAGCCGGGATCGTCGGCTTGCCCAACGTGGGCAAGAGCACGCTGTTCAACGCCCTGACCGCGGCGGGCATCCCGAGCGAGAACTACCCGTTCTGCACCATCGAGCCCAACGTGGGGGTGGTGCCGGTTCCGGACCCGCGGCTGGAGACCATCCGCACGCACATCGAGAGTCAGAAGGTCATCCCCGCGGTGCTGCGCCTGGTGGACATCGCCGGCCTGGTGAAGGGCGCGAGCCAGGGCGAGGGCCTGGGCAACAAGTTCCTCAGCCACATTCGCAGCGTGGACGCGATCGTGCACGTGGTGTGCTGCTTCGAGGACGAAAACCACATCCACGTCAACGACTCGGTCGATCCCCTGCGCGACATCGAGATCATCGAGCTGGAGCTGGTGCTGGCCGACCTGCAGTCGGTGGAGGCGACCCTCGACCGCTCGCGCAGGGCTGCGCGCTCCGGCGACGCCAAGCTCAAGCAGCGGGTCGAGATCCTCGAGCGCGCCCACGCGGTGTTGATCGAGGGCAAGTCCCTGCGCAGCGCCGGCTTGCACGAGGACGAGGCGGCGAACCAGCTGTTCACTGAGCTGGGCATGATCACGGCCAAGCGAGTGCTCTACGTGGCGAACGTGGACGAGGCCGGCCTCGACGGCAGCTCGCCCCACGTCGAGGTCGTGCGCAAGCACGCCGCCGAGAACGACAGCGAGGTCGTGCTGGTGTGCGCCAAGCTCGAGAGCGAGCTGGTCGAGCTGGACGAGGACGATCGGCGCGAGATGCTCGAGAGCCTGGAGCTGGACGAGCCCGCGCTGCACAAGCTCGCGCGCGCCGCCTACAAACTGCTTGGCTTGCAGAGCTTCTTCACCGCCGGGCCCAAGGAGATCCGCGCCTGGACCATCCCCGTCGGCGCGACCGCGCCCCAGGCCGCGGGGGTGATCCACACCGACTTCGAGCGCGGGTTCATCCGCTCGGAGACCTACTCGGTGGCTGACCTCGTGGAGCACGGCAGCGAAGCCGCGATCAAGGCCGCTGGCAAGCTCCGCGTCGAGGGCAAAGAGTACGTGATGCAAGACGGCGACGTCTGCCACTTCCTCTTCAACGTCTAGCCGCCGTTCTGCAACGGGCCGCTAGGACTCGACTGAAACGGACCCCTAGGGAGGGCCCTCGGCCTCGGGGCTGACGAGGAGTCCGTCGCGGTCGGCGGAGAGCCCGCCGATCGAGTCCGAGAAGGCTCGCAGCCAGTCGCTCGCGGCGCGCACCGATCGGCGCAGCTCCCCCAGCGCGACCCCCAGCTCCTTGGCTCCGAGCTGCTGCTGGACCATGCCCTCCCGGGCCTTCGCCAGCCGCTCCCCGACCTGGGCCTGCTCCAGGCGCTCGATCAGCGCGTCCACCCGCTTGCGGATCTGGGGGGAGCCGCTCAGCGCGCTGCGCACGGCGGCGACCCCGGCGCGGAGCTCAGCGAGGCCTTCGTGGCTCTGCTTCAACCGCTGCGCCGCGGCCTCCCCCAGCGGGCGTCCCTCGAGCCACTGCTCGACCTCGTCGAGCCGGGCCGAGACGCGCGCGTGGATCCGGGCGCCGTCGAGGTCGCGGCTCGTGACCTCGAACCGCTCGAGCTGCTCGATGGCGGCCTGCAGCCCTGGACCCGAGCCTGCGAGGCGCGTCTGGACGAACTCCTTCATCGTCTGCGACGTGGACTTGACGGCCGGGATGTGAGCCCAGGGGGCGTCGCTCGGCAGCGGATACTCGGTCACACGGTCCGCGGGGAAGAAGTCGAGGGTCAAGATCCGGATGTCGGTCAAGCCGACCTCCGCCAGGTAGGCGTAGAAGCCCGGGGGCGCGAAGGGGCCGTGCTCCGGGCCGAGGGGCTCGTCGGGGTCGACCAGCTCCAACTCCACGAGGGCGTCCCACCACAGCGCGCAGCGGACCTCGATCAAGAGGCCGTCGGAGGCGACGGCGACTTCGCGCACCTCGCCCAGGGTCACGCCTCGCAGGCGGACCGGGCTCCCTGGGTAGAGCCCGGCCGAGGACTCGCCGAGGTAGACGTGGGCCTCCACCGACTTCCGCCGGCTGCTGCGGACGACTCCCCAGCCGAGGAGCCCACCCACGACGAGGGCCACGAGCGCCGCGGTGGCGCAGCCGAGGCGCCTGGGGGGGATCGCCCCGCGGCGATTCACGCCAGCGGCAGGGGGCGCGCCGGCTTGTCGCGGAGGTCGATCCCGCGCACCTCGAGCACCCGCGAGATGACCTCACCCACCGTGCGGTTGGGCGTCGAGGCGCCGGCGGTGACGCCGACGGTCACCGGCCCCTCGGGCAGCCAGTCGGCGGTCTGACGCCGGGTCTTGCTGCGGGGGTCGTGGTGCGAGATCGAGCGCATGGAGTGGACCTCCTCTGCGCTGTTGATGTGGTATGTCGGCGCGAAGCGCTCACCCATGATCGCGAGGTTCATGGTGTTCGACGAGTTGTAGCCGCCGATCACGAGGAGCACGTCCAGCTCGCCGGCTTCCCCGAGCTCGAGCATCGCGTCTTGCCGGTCCTGGGTGGCGCTGCAGATGGTGTCGAAGGACATGAAGTGGTCGTCCTTGAGCTCGGTGCCGTAGCGCTCCTCGAGCGCCGCCCCGACCATCCGCGCGATGTCCAGCGACTCGGTGGAGAGCATGGTCGTCTGGTTCGCGACCCCGACGTGCTGCAGGTCTTGCTCGGGGTCGAAGCCATCCGAGAGCGCCTTGGCGAACCGCTCGCAGAAGGCCTCTGGCGTGAGCGAGCCCTCGTCACCGCGGATCATCGCGCACACCGCCTCCGCCTCACTCTGGTCGCGCACGACCACGTAGGGGATCCCGTTGGCGGTCGCCTGGGAGCAGGTCGCGCGAGTCTCCTCGTGGGCGTACTTCCCGTGGATCAGCGCGGTGAACTTGCGCTTGGCGTATTGGCGCACCCGGCGCCACACGTTGAGCACCGAGCCGCAGGTGGTGTCGACCAACACGCAGCCGCGGGCGCGCAAGGCGTCGAGGTCGAGGGTGGTGACCCCGAACGCGGGGAGGATCACGACGTCCTCGGCGGTCACGTCGTCGAGGGTGTACTCCTCGCCCAGGAAGCGAATCCCCATCTCGACCAGGCGGCGGTTCACGTAGGGGTTATGGATGATCTCGTTGGTGATGTAGATCGTGCGGTCGGGGAAGTGCTCGCGCGTCTCGTAGGCGAGGTCGACCGCGCGGTCGACGCCGTAGCAGAAGCCAAACTCGCGGGCGAGGCGGACCTCGACCTCCCCGGCCTTGAGCGTGTAGTCGCGCTCGCGGAGTAGGTCCACCAGGCCGCTGTGGTAGTCGCTCTCCAGCACGCCCTTGATCTGGGACTTGAGGCCGAAGCCTTTTTGCACGTAGAGGGGGTTGCTCATGGGCTCCTCGTCTCGTGTGGGGCCCTCGTGAGACCCCTGCGCCCTCGCAGCAAGCTGCTCGGCCGCACCCCCAATGAGCCGGGGGATGCGGCGGGCGCATGATACCACTCGCGTTGGACTTCAGTTGAGGTAAGATTATTCGCTCGCTCGGCTTGCACCCCGAGCGTCCACCACCGGCGAAGAGGGCAAGACACCCCGTGGATGAAGCCACCTCCAACGACTCCACCGCGCGGCCGCGCGTCGTCGTCGTCGTCTCCGAGCGCGAGCCCGCGGGTGCCGTAGCGACCGCCTCGGCGGACACCCCCGCCGAGGGCGTCGAGGTCCCGGAGACCCCGACCGAGTCCGCGCCCTCCCCCGCTGTCGCCGCGGAGACCCGCCGCTACGCCCACGCGGACGTCGATCAGCCGACGACCCGGATCGTGAAGCGCCGGATGGCGCGGACGCCCGCCGACGAGAAGCTCCTGGCCGCGGTGCTCCCCCTCGACCTCGCGGCGACCCCCAGCCCGCTCGACGACTTCCTCGGCAAGAGCCTGCTCTACCGCGCGGCGCACGCCGCCGCGGAGGCGGGCGCGCCCCGGCTGCTCATCGTGGGCCAGGTCCCGCGCGCGCAGCAGGCGGAGGTCTTCGACGAGGCCCAGCACGGTTTCGAGTGCGGCACCGAGGGCGACGGCGGAAAGAGCGCCGTGGAGCTGGTGGCCAACGACCCGACCGCGGCCGAGCTCGGCGATCACGGGCGCGTGCTGGTGCTCGATCCCGGCGCGCTGCACGATCCGGAGAGCCTCGCGCGTCTGGCCCAGAGCCGCGGGCACCAGACGAACTTCGCGGTCGGCCGCTGCGGCGACGGGCTGATGGTCCGCACCCGCGAGGGGCGGATCGTCGAGATTGGGCCCCGCGTCGAGAACGCCGACGGGCGTCTGGTCGGCGCCTGCTCGGTGCCCATCGAGGGCTTCGCCAGTTTGTTCTGCACCGCTGAGCGCGCGGCCCTCGAGAAGCTGGGCACCTCGGAGGAGCTGGTCGGGATCCTCTACCCGCGGACCTACGGGCAGCAGTTCGGCAGCAAGGAGACCTTCGTCCGCGCCAAGGACCTGTTCTACGACCGGCTGGCCGCGACGAACTCCAGCGAGGGCGTGTTCGACGGGCTCCTCGCCCGGCCCCTGGCGCGCAAGTTCACCCAGCGCTTCTTGCACAGCCCCATGGTGTCTCCGGCGCTGATCTCGGTGGTCGCCGGGTTGTTGGCGCTGTTGGGCGCGTTCTGCCTGGCCAACACCAACGCCGTGCGCCAATTCCCTGGGCTGCTGGGGATCGTGGCGGGGGTGCTCCTGATCGGCTCCGCGGTGCTCGATCGCATGGACGGTGAGCTGGCGCGGCTGCGGCTCGACGAAGACCGCAACGCCCGCTACCTCGACTTTGGCCTCGATCACCTGACGCACATGCTGGTGCTGGTCGCGTTGACCTGGGTCGCCGACCGCCAGGGCGACTTCCGTCAGGGCCCGCTGCGCGAGCTGATGCGCGATCCTCCTCCGGCGGTGACCATCGGCTCCTTCGCGGTGTTCGGGGTGATCATCCTCGCGCTGGTGCTCATCTGGCGGGGCCCCCCGCGCCCTGGCCCGCAGCCGTTCATGACCCGCCTGGGTGACATGCTCGCCGGCTCCTACGGCAGCCGCGACTTCTTCTACCTGTTCCTCGTGGTCGCGGTCGGGCACGTGCTCTTGCCCACCGCGGGGCTCTACGGTGTGTTCCTGCTGCTCTCGATGGCGCTGGTCAACGCGCTGTGGCTGGTGCTGCTGATCATGACGGTGATCTCGCCGCGACCCAAGCCTCCCGTCGTCGGGTGAGCGACCGCCTCGCGGCCCTGGAGGCGATGCTCGCCGAGGACCCGGGCGACCCCTTCACCCGCTACGCGATCGCGATGGAGCTCAAGGGCCTCGGGCGTGCCCAGGACGCGCAGCAGGCGTTCGCGTCGCTCTGCCAGGCCTGCCCCGACTACGTGGCCTCCTACTACCAGCTGGCGCGCCTGATCATCGACGCCGGCGAGGACGACGCCGCCCGGCCCGTGATCGAGCGAGGGCTCGAGGTCGCGGAGACGCAGGGCGACGCCCACGCCGCGAGCGAGCTGCGGGACCTGCTCGACGAGCTGCTGTAGTCGGTGACCCTGCGCCGCCGGCTCCACCTCGAGCGCGGATTGGCGCTGGGCGCTCCTGCCTGAGCCTCGCTAGCGCGCCTCGCGTCGCAGCTCGAGGCTCAGCGCGCGGGACCAGCTCAGGGACGCCTGCAGCCCGCGGACGCTGAACCCGAGGCGGGTCTCGCGGCGAAGGGCCACCCGGCGCACGGCGGCGCCGCGCTCGGCGGCGAGGCCCAGCGCCAGACCCACCGCGAGGGTGGCCGAGGGGTCTGCAGAGAGGAGCGGGAAGTGAACCCCGGTCACCGGGAGCAGGCGCAACGACACCGCCACGTGCACCGCAGCCGGCACGGCGAGGAAGGCCGCGGTTCCCCAAGCCCGGGCCCGGGCGGGCCCCGCGGGGCGGCGGAGGCCGAGGCTGACGACTGCACAGGCGAGCAGGCTGGTGATCCCCAGCGCCCCGAGGACGCCGAGCTCCTCCAGGCCCACGGCGAACACGTAGTCGCTGGGTGCGGTGGAGAGCAGCCGCTTCCAGCTCCCCTGCCCGAGGCCCACGCCGAGCACGCCGACTTCGCCTAGCGATCCAGCCAGACCCCGGGTGTCGGCGGTCAGCCCCGCGTCGAAGAAGCTCGCGAGTCGCCAGCGAACGTAGGGGTAGCCCAGCGCGGCCAGGCAGGCTGCGGCGCCGCCGGCGAGGGCGCCGCCTGCGGCGCGCCAGCGACCGGCCCCTGCCGCGCTGGCTGCGGCCACCGCCAGCAGCAGCCCGAGGTGGGCGAAGTTCGGCTGCGCGGCGCACACCGCACAGGCGGCGATCAGCGCCAGCGCCAGCCAGGGGTCTCGCCGCCGCTCCAGCCCCCGCGCGCACACCGCGGGCGTCAACGCGGCGAGCAACACCGACGGCTGGAGGGCGAACCCCTCGACCCCCAGCGCGCGGCGCGCGCCGCCCGCTTCCAGCCCCAGCCCGGGGACGAGGGTCGCCAGCAGCGCCAGCGCGACGCCCCCCG
>Ga0070727_10003851_pt1 | contig 13223 bp, 10 predicted proteins | sample tdAd472_FD_66722 | JGI IMG/M metagenome (GOLD analysis project Ga0070727, IMG submission 66722) | Marine sediment microbial communities from the Atlantic coast under amendment with organic carbon and nitrate - tdAd47.2 | ecosystem: Environmental > Aquatic > Marine > Coastal > Sediment | place... | reverse complement strand
CGGCCTTATGGAAGGCTTCAACCGGATCAGGAATCTCGTGAAGAACCGCATGGGCGGCCGGGACGGCGGTTCGCCGTCACCCGCGGCTGCGGAATAGGGGGACGGCGCTATGGCTATTCTTAAAGTCGAGAATGTTAACAAGCGCTTTGGCGGGCTTAAGGCGTTGGACAACGTCAATCTGCAAGTCGATGCGGGAACGGTGCACGCCATTATCGGCCCGAACGGCGCCGGCAAGTCGACATTGCTCAACTGCTTCATCGGGCGGTTGGAACCGGATACCGGGTCCGTGATGTTCGATGGGAGCTCTCTGCTCGGCATTCAGCCGCATCAGATCAACCAGTTGGGCGTCAGCCGTGTGTTCCAGACGCCCGAGATTTTCGGCAATCTATCTCTGCTGGAAAACGTCGTGATCCCCGCCTTCGCCAAACGCGACGGTTCCTTCAGGATGAATGCCTGGATGTCCGTTTCGAGCGAGAGCGAACTAAGGGACATGGCGATGGACATGCTGGCGGATGTCGGTCTGGCCGAGAAGGCCGGCGATATTGCCGGGCAACTGTCACGCGGCGACAAGCGGCGCCTGGAGCTTGCCATGTGCCTGGTTCAGCAGCCGAAACTTCTGCTGCTGGATGAGCCGACGGCCGGCATGGCGCGCGCGGACACCAACAACACCATCGATCTGATGAAGCGGATCGCGGAGCGCGGTGTCACCATGGTGGTGATCGAACATGACATGCATGTCGTGTTCTCTCTTGCGGACAAGATCAGCGTTTTGGCGCAAGGTACCGTCATCGTCGAAGACCTGCCCGAAAAAATCAAAGGCGATCCCAGGGTGCAAGAAGCATATCTGGGCGGCGCTCATCTCTAAGCGCGCTTGGATAGGTGGAGAAGAAAATGGAAACTGCAACGAAATCCGGCAGCCTCATCAGGGAAGAAGCCTTTTCCGGGCACGCGCCCGTCAAGAAGCCCGTTTATTCGCAAGGCGGTCAGGCGGCGTATTTCTCCTGCTGGGACATCCATGCCTATTACGGGGAAAGCTACATCGTCCAAGGGGTCAGCTTCGATATCCGCGAAGGCGAGATCGTCGCACTGCTGGGGCGTAACGGCGCCGGGAAAACGTCCACATTGCGAGCGATCGCGCGGGTCGACGACCCGGCCTTGAAACACGGGGAAATCTGGCTGGACCATAAGCCCCTGCACGAGATGCGGGCCCACCAGGCGGCGCAGATCGGTATCGGCCTGGTGCCGGAAGACCGGCGCATCATCCAGGGGCTGACTGTCGAAGAGAACCTGAAATTGGCCCAAATCGCCCCGCCGATCGGGTGGTCGATCGAACGTATCTACGAATTGTTCCCAAGGCTGGGCGAACGGCGCATGCAGGAAGGCACGACGCTTTCCGGCGGTGAGCAGCAGATGCTGGCCATCGGACGCACCTTGGCGCGCGACGTGAAGCTGCTGCTGCTCGATGAGCCTTACGAAGGGTTGGCCCCGGTCATCGTGCAGGAAATTGAGAGGACTCTGGAGCAGATCAAGGATCTCGGCATGACCACGATCATCGTGGAACAGAACGCAATTGCCGCGCTGCATCTGGCGGATCGTGCTATTATCCTGGACATGGGGCAGGTCGTGTTTGACGGCAAGGCCCAGGAAGTTCTGGATAACGCCGATCTTCGCCAGCAATATCTGGCGATCTGATCAACCCTCCGGAGTGCCAGCGGATGACCGACAAACAGTCGCCGCGCCAGGAGACTCTAGCGCTCAGCACGAAGTTGGAAGAGGACTTCGTGTCGCCGCTGACGGCAATGCGCGGTGCGTTGGAAATCCTGCGCGACTATCCGGACCTGCCGGAAGACGAGCGCGTCCGCTTTGCCGAAGCGGCGTTGCGCGGATGCGCGCGGTTGGAGGCAAGCGTCCGGCACCTAGGCGACACGGTCTATGCCGACCGTGACGCCGCGGAAGCGAACAGCCCGCCGCCGTCGGAACACACCAAGAGGCTGCGCGTGAACGAGGCGGATCGGTTGATCGAAATCGACCTGTCCGGCCTTGAGTTTTCCAGTCCCGCCGTGGTGAACGAATTCTTCGACGTCGCCGACAGGATCATCGAGGCGACGAACCAGGATTGGTTCTTCGCCGTCAATTACGCATGCCGGATTTGGCCAGAAGCCTGGGTCGCCTTCGCGCACAGGGCGAAGAAGATCAACGTTTCCCATTCCCTGGGAACGGTGCGGTTCGTTGAGGTTTCGGAAGACGACCCCTGGGCCCGCGCGGCGGCGGGCGACCCTACGATCCTGTCCTCGCGCGAGGAAGCCCTGGCGGCGGTCGCGGCCATGCGTGACGGGCGAAGCCGTTGAGGGGCCGTTAACGAAGCGCCGCGCCGACCGCGCATATTTCCTGGTGCCTTTCCCCAATCTTTCGTGTGAGAATATCGTCCCGCCCGGTTGCTGACCGGGCGCCGTCTAATGGCTGTCCGCGTCGTTCCGGCGCGGTCCCGGCGTAGAATTTGCGCAGAGCAGGGGGAGGGTCCGATGCCGCATTCCACATACATGCCCGAACGAATGGGAAGCGCGGCGGTCACCCCGACAGGGCGCTTCGAAGCAGGGTCGTACCAGGAATTCACCGTGACCTATACGGCCGGTTATTTCGGCATCGACGATACCGGATCGATCAAGGTCGTGCATCGCTTCGCCTCGGATATGGGGCGTCCGCAATTCGATGATCCGGCGGCCCCGAACTACACGACGGTGGAAGCGACGAACGGGGCGATCCTGCATGTCGAATACGACATGAAGCGCAACATCCGGCCATGGGACAAGACCCTCTATATCAAGGTGGTGCGCGGGTTCCTGCGCGAGGGCGACCAGATCATCATCCGGTTCGGCGACCGCCGCCAGGGCAGCCCCGGCATCCGTCTGCAAACCTTTTGCGAGAAGACTTTCGAATTCCGCGTTCTGGTCGACGCCATTGCCACCTACAACTATGTCGAACTGCCGGAACAGCCGATCATCGAGATCGTTCCGGGCCCGCCGGCGCTCTACAAGGCGATCCTGCCGACATTGCGCCGCACGGGTGAAAAGTTCCGGCTCTGCCTGAAAGGGGAGGACCGCTGGGGCAATCCTTCCGACCAGTGCGAGGGCGCATTCCGGCTGCAGACCAGCATGCCGGTGGAGGGCCTTCCGGATGCGGTGAGGTTCGAGAAAGGCAAGTTCGGCCTGATCCTGGACGGGCTGAGCGTTTCGGAACCCGGAGACCTGACGGTGGCGCTGTTGGATGGCGCGGGCAAGCTGGTCGCGGAGAGCAATCCCTGCCGTTTCGCCGGTGAGGCGGCCCTGCTGCCCTATTGGGGCGATTTGCACGGACAGTCGGAGGAGACGATCGGCACGAACTCGGCCCGTGATTTTTACGAATTCGCGCGCGACAAGGCATTCTTGGATATCTGCGTCCATCAGGGGAACGACTTCCAGATCACGGAACCTTTCTGGCAGTGGCTCAACGAACTGTCGAAGGAGTTTACCGAAGACGACCGGTTCATTGTTTTTCCGGGTTGGGAATGGTCCGGGAATACCGGCCTGGGCGGCGACCGGAATGTCCTGCACATGCAGGAAGGACGGCAGATCCACCGTTCATCCCATGCCTTGGTGGACGATTTGTCGGATATCGAGACGGACGCGACCTCGGCATCGGATCTGTTCGACGCGCTGAAAGGCGAGGATTGCACCGTGTTCGCCCATATCGGCGGGCGTTATGCGGATATCAAGATCGCCCATGACGAGCGGATCGAACGGTCGGTGGAAGTCCATTCGGCCTGGGGAACCTTCGAATGGCTGATGGACGACGCCTTGGAGCAAGGCTATCGCGTCGGCATTGTCTCGAACTCGGACGGGCACAAGGGCCGGCCCGGCGCGTCGCATCCGGGCGCCACCAAGTTCGGCGCCTATGGCGGCCTGACCTGCGTGCTTGCGCCCAGTTTCACCCGCGCCGGGATCATGGAGGGGCTGAAGCGGCGCCATCACTACGGCACCACGGGCAGCAGGGTGATCCTGAACACATGGGTGGATTTCGCCACCGAGGCGACGTCGTTCGAGGATAATCCCGACCTCGGCGACACCCCGTCCCATAAGACCCGTAGCGCGATGATGGGGGATATCCTGCGATCCGGCGACGGGGAGGTGACCTTCTGGATCGACGTCAACGGCGCTTCGCCGATCGAACGGATCGACATCAGGAACGGTCTGGAAACCGTGGAAATCTATCGGCCCTATGAGGAGGCCGATCTGGGGCGGCGGATCCGCGTCCTTTGGGAAGGCTCCGAATACCGGGGCCGCGGCCGGGAAACCATATGGGACGGCTTCGCGGAACTGAGCGGAAATTCCTTCGAGGGCCTGTCGCCGATCAACCGGTTCAATCTGGACAAGCGTTTCGATCAGACGGCGCCGGGACGCGTCGAATGGACCGCGCTGACCACGGGCGGTTTCGGCGGTTTCGACGCCGTCCTGGCCGATCCGGATGCGGGTGTCCTGAAAATCGATACCGCATTGGTGAAGGAAGAAATCGCGATCAAGGATATCGGCCGGGATGAGATGGTCTTCGCCAATGGCGGTATCGACCGCCGTATCCGCATCTTCCGGATGCCCGATGAGAATCCGCACCGGTCCGTGATCCTGGAACGTCGTATCGTGTTGAAGAACGACAGGGACAACGCGCTCTATGTCCGCGTCACCCATGAAGACGGCCATTTCACCTGGTCCAGCCCGATCTACATTTTCCGCTAGCCCGCGAAGCGACCGCCGCGCCCGGCTGATCCAGCGCAATGAAACTGTCAGACTTCGGTTATACATTAGCCGAAGGCTGGTATTTGCGTGCGGCGCAGGTACTCGCGCGGTTTCCGTTCAAGAAAAGGTCGAGGGTGAAAGCGATGAGCGAAGGCAGAGACTACGGCGAAGGCAAATCTTGGGTCGATGCGGAACTGGAAGACAGCTTCGATGAAGAACTCGAGATGGAGATCGATGACCTTCGCGTGGCGCGCGAACTGCGAACCATTACGGATCTGAAGCACCAGTCGACAATTGACCGGCGGGTCTATTTCCGGGAATTGCTGCGGCTGCAGTCGGAACTGGTGAAGATGCAGGACTGGGTGACCCATACCGGCTACAAACTGGTGGTTATCTTCGAAGGGCGCGATGCCGCGGGCAAGGGGGGCGTCATCAAGCGGATGGTACAGCGGCTAAACCCCCGGACCTGCCGCGTGGTGGCCCTGCCGGCGCCGACGGAACGCGAGAAATCCCAATGGTATTTCCAGCGCTATGTGCCGCATCTCCCGGCCGCCGGTGAAATCGTTCTGTTCGACCGGTCCTGGTACAACCGGGCCGGGGTTGAACGGGTGATGAACTTCGCGACCGAGGACCAGGTGGAGCAATTTTTCAACGACGTACCCGAATTCGAACGGATGCTGGAGCGGTCGGGTATCAAGCTCATTAAATACTGGTTCTCCATCACCGATCAGGAACAGCAGCTTCGCTTCCTGATGCGCATCCACGACCCGATGAAACAGTGGAAGTTGAGCCCGATGGACTTGGAATCGCGTGTCCGCTGGGAGCGGTACACCCGTGTGAAGGAAGAAATGCTGGAGCGGACGAACATTCCGGAAGCGCCCTGGTGGATCGTCGAAGGAAATGACAAGAAGCGCGCCCGGCTGAATTGCATCCACAATCTGCTCGACCAGATTCCGTATGAGGAGGTCCCGCATGAACAGGTCAATCTGCCGGACCGCGTCTTCAATCCCGACTATGAGCGGAAGGTTCTGCCCGAAGAACTCTATGTAAAATCAATTTATTAGGGATCCGGTTCTATCCGGCGGGCTTGTCGGGTTGCGGTGGCGTTGCCGGTGCATCGGGGGCATGCATGGCCGGTGTGGCCACCTTGCCCAGGTGCGGTTCTTCGATGCCGGCGGCCTTCAGCAACAGATGGTCGATGGTGACGCAGGCGATCATGTCGCCGGTAACGTTCACCGCGGTCCGGCACATGTCCAACAGCCGGTCGACGCCCAGGATGATGGCGATGCCGGCGGGCGGAATCCCGACACTGGTCAGGATCGTCGCCAGGACGACGATGCCGACACCCGGCGTGCCCGGCGACCCGATCGCCGCGCCGGTGGCCATGACGATCACCAGTAGAATACCGGACACGCCGAGTTCGATGCCGAAAACCTGGGCCAGAAACAGGGTCGCTACCCCCTGATACAAGGCCGTCCCGCCCATGTTGATCGTAGTGCCGAGCGGGATGACGAAGCGCGCCACCGCGGGGCGCACGCCCAGCTTCTGTTCGGTCGTGGAAAGCGACAGCGGCATGACGGATGCCGAGCTGGATGTCGAAAAGGCGAGCAGCATGACGTCTTTTGCGGCACTCAAAAACAGCCGCGGCGACCGGCCGGCCACGAACCACCCGATCGCCAGATAGGACATGAGCAGCAGGAGCAGGCCGACGAGGACGGTGGCCATGTAGACACTGGTCCCGATCAGCGCAGAGAGACCGACGCGCGAGGTGATATGCGCCAGCAGACCGAAGACGGCCAGAGGCGCGAAGCGCATGACCCAGCCGACGATCACCATGCACGCCGCCTGGACGGAGGCCAGCAGATCCAGCAGGGGTTTGCGCTGATCGCCCGGTGTCATGGTCAAGGCGACGCCGATGATCGCCGCGGCGATGACGATTTGCAGCATATTGCCGCTGACGAAAGTGCTGAGGGGATCCTTAGGAAACAGGCCGATGATGATGTCGGGAATATCGTGCACCTTCGGCGCGCTGACTGCGCCCATGCCGGCCAGGGCCTCCGCTTCGGCGGCGCTGTTCTGCATGACATCCTGCATCGCGATGCCGTCCAGGAATTGCCCGGGCTGGATCACGGTGGCGACCAATATTCCGATGCCGACCGCCAAGACCGTGGTCGACAGGAAGAAAATCACGGTTTTGGATCCGAGCACGCCCAGCCCCTCGCTCGACTCGCCCGCCGCGATGCCTCGGATCACCGACGCGACGACCAGGGGAACGACCACGAATTGGATGGCGATCAGGAAGAGGCGGCCGGGCAGGGAAATCCAGTTCCCCGCCAGACCGGCGATTTCCGCGCTGACATAGCCGCTGGTCGGCCCGATCAGGATGCCGACCGCGACGCCGAGCAACATGCCGACGATGACCTGAAGCCAAAGGCGCTGCCGGATCAATGTTCCTAGATGCGCCGTCAATTGCGGAAGCGAGCGGCGGGTTTCGACCATCTGATTACTGTCTTTCCAATAAATGCTTAATGAAACTCTATGGGCGTTTCGTTGCCGTGGAATGAAATCACACCTGACCGTCGTCCTTCAACCGGGGCTCATCCGCCGGTGTTTCGGATCCATCCGCCGTCGGTTGCTTGGGTTGCGGGTACGGCGGCTCCTCGGGCGGCGGCTCCTGGGGCGGCGGCTGCTGGGGCGGGTAGGGGGCGGGAAGGGTGGCGTTCGCATCGGATTGACCCTCCGATCGATCCTTTGGCGCATCGGGACTGCCGCCCCCATCGTTCTCCAGATCTTCGATGAAACCGGTCGCCAGCATTCTTTCCGCTTTGCTGATCTGGTCGATGATCCGGCGCGTGTCGCTCAAGGCATCCAGGATCGGCGAAATGGTTATGATATCCGCCTTTCGCAACGCGGCCGTTTCCAACAGGGTTTCCTTGGTATCCTCATAGGCGGCCAGGAAGTCGGCCTGAAGCCGCGACTCGACGCCTTCTCCAGGGGACGGCGTGTCGATATCCCTGCGCTCCCGGATCGCATCGAGGAACCGTAACGCGCTGTGCAGGCTGTGCTCGACCGCCGACCGCGCCTCGACACCGTGGATACGCCAAAGCCGTTCCCGCAGACCGGCGACTTCCGGCGCAAGGCTGGCGGCTTCCTCCAGGTAGCGGGCGATCCGCAAGGCATGCGGCAGGTCCTCGGCCACGGACCGGGGCAGGACTTCCATTTGGATGGATGTCGCGAATGCCGCGATCTTGTGGCATAGGGAGAGGATCGCGGCCGATTTCGCCTCGATATTCCGGACATGCGGCTTGCTGCCCAACGCGTGGTGACAAAGGTCGGCAACCATGTCCACAAGCCGGTCGAGTTCGCTGCGCAGCGCTGCGATGGCGAAGACCGGTGTGGCCAGAACGTATTCGTCCAGATGCTGCGGGCGGCTCATATCCTCCTCTTCGGACCTGAACATCCTGTCCAGCATTCGGGCAAGGCGCCCGGTCAATGGGATCATTAACAGAACTCCCATGACGTTGAAGAATGTATGAAACAGCGCCAGCAGGGCGGCGGGCTGGTTTCCGATTCCGGCCAATTCGCTGGCGAGTCCCAGTCCGACCAGGACGAGCGGCAATATCGCGATGGCGACCGCGGCCGTTACGAGGTTGAAGACAACATGCCCGACGGCGACGCGTTTTGCCGAGGGCGTCGCGCCGATCACCGCGATCAGCGCCGTGGCGGTTGTTCCTATATTCGCGCCGATGACGGCCGCTGCCGCGATATCCAGTCCGATGATGCCTTCGGAGGCGGCGGTGATGATGACGGCGATCGCGGCGCTTGAAGATTGCGTCAGCACCGTGGTCACGGTTCCGACGGCCATTGCGATTGCCAGACCCGCATAGCCGTCCGGCAGCGCGATCGCGCCGGCGCCGAATTCCGTGCTTATTCCCGAAAGCGCGTCCTTCAATATGCTGAGACCGAGGAAGAAGAGGGCGAAGCCGGAGATCGCCTCGCCAAGGCCGCGTCCGCGTTTCCCGGGGCTGAGCAGGCGAATGCCGACACCGACCGCCAGTGCCGGCAAGGCAAGGGGTTCGATCTTGAAGCCGATGCCGACGAGGCTGACAATCCATCCGGTCATCGTGGTGCCGACATTGGCGCCGTAGATCACGCCCAGCGCGTGGTGCATCGTGAGGACGCCGGCATTCACGAATCCGATCGTGGCCAGGGTGACGGCGCTGGAGGATTGGACGACGGCCGTCATCAAGGCGCCGCTCATCACGCCGCGCAGAATGGACGATGTCCAGACATGCAGCAGGCGTTTCAGGCTGTCCCCGCCGAACACCTTCAGGCCGTCCGTCATCATGCCCATTGCCAAAAGGAACAGGGCCAACCCGCCGGCGGCGGTTAGAACGACTTCCATGATCTTTCCATATTTGATCAGCTTCGGCGCAGGCTAGCACAGACGGCGTCGGAAGATTTGATCTTGAACAATCCTTAGCTTAGCGCATTGGCTTCGTGCGCCCGGGTCGCCAATTAATACATTAGAAAGAAATAGTTCGTATTCTGAATCCCAATTGAATATCGGCGTGGCTGAAAGGGCCATCGACTTGCAGGCCTTGCTAGAGAGTGTCCCCGGATTGGTGCTGATGGAAGGAGTGTTCGGGTCGCATCACGCGGTTCTGACGTCGCCCGAGCAATGCCCCATCCCAGCGTTCAGCCCATTGGTGAAGTTATGGTTTTCTCAGGTGCGCGGTGGGGTGCCGGATTTTGCGAAATTCGACGTTCTGGACATACCGCCGGCCCTTTGGTCGCATTTGATCCTGTTGAAGACCGTCGGGCCGAAGCGCCGTTTCTTTTACGAATTGGTCGGCGACGCGATTGAGAAGCACAACGGCTTTCCTGGCAACAAGCGTTTTCTGTCCGATCTGCCTTTGAAGAACAAAACCTTGATGGCCCGTGAATTCGTAAGGACGCTTCGGTGCGGGCGGCCCGTATTTTCGACCGGGGCCTATATCGGGCAAGCCGACTATGTTCGCCGCGTCTATCGGTTGATCGCGCCCTATGCCTTGCCTGACAACCGCCATGCCTTCGTTGCGCTCGCCTTTTTCACGCCCATCGCAGGCCAGGAAAAACGGTTGGAGGATGCGACATTCGCAGTGCCGGACGCCCTTGCAAACTTGCCCGTGGCATAGAGCGCGGCGCGGCCGGATTGCCGCACCAGGCTCCAGGTACGGATGGGTGCCGCTATAGGGCGTCTTGCCCTCGTTCGCCCGTCCGGATGCGGACGGCGCTTCCCAGTTCCAGCACGAAAATTTTGCCGTCGCCGATTTTCCCCGTTTCGGCTGCCGATTGCAGCGCTTCGATCGTCGCATCCAACTGATCGTCCGAAACCGCGATTTCCACCTTCGCCTTGGGGACGAAGTGGATCTGATATTCGGCCCCGCGATAGATTTCCGCCTGTCCCCGCTGGCGGCCGTATCCCTTCACTTCGGAAACGGTCATGCCGTTCACGCCGATGCCGGAGAGAGCTTCCCGGACCGCATCGAGTTTGTGCGGCTTTATCACTGCGATGATGTACTTCATTGGATCAATCCTCCAAACCGTGTTCACTCGAGGTGGTAGGCGCGTTCGCCATGGACGGTGAGGTCCAGACCTTCGATTTCGGAGTCCCGTTCAACCCGGATGCCACCCGTCACGGCCGCGGTAATCTTGACGATGACGAAACTCAGGATACCGGACCACAAACAGGTAACAACCAAAGCCAGGGCCTGAACGCCGAGCGCGTCGGCGATCCCGACTCCTTCCGGGAGGCCGAGTCCGCCGAGGCTTTCCGCAGCCAAGGCACCGACCATCAGGATGCCGAGAGAGCCGCCGACGCCGTGGACCGCGAATACGTCCAGCGAGTCGTCCAGTTTCCAGATTTTCTTGACGATCTGAACCATCTGGAAACAGACCCAACCTGCGGCGGCGCCGATGATCAGCGCGCCGATGGGACCGACGAAGCCCGATGCCGGGGTAATCGTGGCGAGCCCTGCGATCGTGCCGGTGACCAGGCCGACGAGGGACGGGCGCCCGTATTTGACCCATTCGATCACCATCCAGACCAGGGAGGCGGTGGCGGCCGATATGTGGGTGACGAGCATGGCCATGCCCGCTGATCCATCCGCCGCGAGGGCCGACCCGGCGTTGAATCCGAACCAGCCGACCCAGAGCATCGCCGCCCCCATCATTACCATTCCGGGATTGTGCGGCGGCAGGATTTCACCCGGAAAACCCGACCGAGGACCCAGGGCCTTCACGATGACGAGGGACGAAATGCCGGCCGTCGCGTGGACGACAAGACCGCCGGCGAAGTCCATGACGCCCATTTCCGCCATCCAGCCGCCGCCCCAGACCCAATGACACACCGGTGCATAGACCAGGAAGAGCCATAGGGCGGAGATGATGAGCACGGCGGAAAACTTGATGCGCTCGACATAGGCACCGACCATCAGGGCCGGCGTGATGATGGCGAATGTCGCCTGGAACATGAAGAACACGTCCTCGGGAATAGATCCCGCCATCGTGTCTGTTTCCACGTTCAGCAACAGGACCGACGACAGCCCGCCGATCCAGGCATTGGCCGCGCCGCCGTCACTGAACGCCAAGCTGTATACACCGAAGAGCCAAAGAATGGACGCCAGGCAGGCGATCGCGAAACAGTGCATGAAAACGGACAGCACGTTCTTCGACCGGACGAGGCCCCCATAGAACAGGGCCAATCCCGGCAATGTCATGAAAAGAACCAGCGCGGTGGCTGTGATGATCCAGGCGGTATCGCCCGAGTCCAGACCGTCTTGAGCCCAGGCCGTGCCGGAACATAGGGCCCAAAGGACGGCAATCAAAGACAGTCGCTTGGCCGAGCCAAGCAAACCGAAGCGGCGCATATCAACCTCCCATTCCCGCAATGTTTTAATTTTTTTGTGCGGAGGAGATGACCAAGAAACCCCAATATTGTCAATTTAAACAAGGGTTTTTACGCCGACCTCCCAAACGCGGATTGCGGATCATGATTTTACTTTCCGATGAAGCAGGACGGCTTGACAGTTCCGCCGCCGAAAGGCATTTATCGGTATGCGAATGCGAATGAGTTGCATTAACATAGTTTGCTAAGCCAGCTTGCCCCCGGATGGGTGTCAGCCAGCCAAGCGTCGATCCGGGTAACCGGAAAATCGTCACGAATTGGCTGGAGCGTGTAATGAAGGTTTTTGGGGGTAGTATCAGCGGGCGTTGTGGATTTGCGGCGATTGCCATCGTCGGGGTATCGGCCCTGACCGGCAATGTCGCTTCGGCACAGGATGTCGAGATCGTCCAAGCGACCACATTGGATTCCATCACCGTTACGGGGACGCGGACGGAAAAACCGGCGATCGAGGTGCCCGCCGCCGTCACGGTCGTTGGGCAGGAAGCGATCGAGGAAAGCCAGGCCAAGAGCCTGGACGACATACTCGAGACGGTGCCGGGCCTTGAGATGAGTGGCGGGCCGCGCGATACGGCGGAACAGCCGAGCATCCGCGGCTTTACCGGGGAGCGGGTCGTCGTGCGCGTCGACGGCGTCCGGAAGAATTTCGAATCCGGCCATCGCGGCCGCGTGTTTGTCGAGCCCAGCCTGCTGAAGCAGGTCGATGTGCTGCGGGGGCCGAGTTCGACGCTGTACGGCAGCGGGGCCATCGGCGGCGTCATCGCCATGGAGACGGTGGATGCCTTCGACCTCCTCGACCCGGGGCAGAAGGTCGGGGCGAGAGTGCGGACCGGATTCCATACCAGCAATTCGCAACGTTTCGTCACGACGACGGTCTACGGCACGCCGACCGAAAACACGGATGTGCTCGCCAGCCTGACCCGCAGTTCGGCCGGCAACTACACGGATGGCAGCGGCAATGACGTCCCTGGGTCCGGCGACAGCATATTGTCCGGCATGGCCAAGGGGAGCGCCGTCTTCGGCGGCCACGGATTGGAAGCGAATGTCCAGACCTTCAAGGACGATCATATCATTCCGACCGCGGCGAACACGAACTCGACCGATTTCGCGGACCGGGTCACGAATGAAAAATCCGCCGCGCTGACCTATAGCTACGAAGGCTTGGGAAACTGGCTGGATACGCGCGCGACCGCCTATTATTCGAGGACCGACATTCGGGAAATCCGGCTTTCCGACAGGCGTCACCAGACGACGGAGCTCGACACCATCGGTATCGACGCGGCCAACACCAGCCGGTTCGACATGGCGGACTGGGCGAAACTGAATCTGACCGCGGGGTTGGAAGCATTTCAGGATCGCCAGCTCGGCACGACAAACGGAGCTCCGCGCCAAGAGTTTCCGTCGGCGGAACGCAACACGCAGGGATATTTCCTGCAAGCCGAATTCGTACTTTACGAAGACCTGACGGTCACGCCGTCCACCCGTTTCGACTACTACCACCTGAATGCGAA
>Ga0070727_10003849_pt1 | contig 13232 bp, 11 predicted proteins | sample tdAd472_FD_66722 | JGI IMG/M metagenome (GOLD analysis project Ga0070727, IMG submission 66722) | Marine sediment microbial communities from the Atlantic coast under amendment with organic carbon and nitrate - tdAd47.2 | ecosystem: Environmental > Aquatic > Marine > Coastal > Sediment | place... | reverse complement strand
GGAGCCTGAATGGCAGATGCTGGAAGGCCGCGTCGTGCCAGGCAGCGAAGCCATGGTCTACGCTTATGCGGATGGGGCTTCCGCCTGGCGCCGGGTGGTGGCGATCGATCGCGGCGACGACATTGTCTTCACCACAATTGAACTGTTGTATCAGGTCGATGCGCCGGTGCCGTGTCAGGGGCCAGATTGCGGATCCAATCTCAAATTTGCGGCAGAGGGAATCTACAAGGCGCCGGGTGGAAAGAACCCGTTCGCAGGCAAGGACCATCCTGCCTCTGGCGTGTTCTACTCCTATAAACCTGCGGAACTTTCGCAATTGCTGTCACCGGAAAATGCGGCGCGCGTCAATCCGGATGTCTTTGAACCTCAAACATTGCGCATGGTCGAGAATGGGCGGGCAAAGGCGGGACGCAACCCGTTCGCTCGGCTCCGAATGGATGATCAACTGCCGCCCCAGCGGCATTTTGGCTATGCGATTACGTGGTGGGGGCTCGCCATGGCCTTGCTGGCTGTGTATCTGGCTTTCCATCACCAGAAAGGCCGCTTGCGGCTACGCGGAAGGAATGGATCGTGAAGTATATTTCCACACGGGGACAATCTGAACCTGTTGATTTTGTCGGGGCGTGTCTGGCTGGCTTGGCGCCCGATGGGGGGCTGTATGTTCCGGAAACATTTCCGTCCATCGCACCGGCCAAACCGGGCGAGACCTATACGCAGGTTGCCTCGCGTATCCTGTCTGCATTTGCGGGCGATACCCTGTCCCAGGATGAGTTGCTGGGCCTTTGCGAAAAAGCCTACGGCACTTTCGCGCACCAGTCTGTTGCACCACTGACGCAGACTGGTCCGGCCAGCTGGCTGCTGGAACTGCACCACGGCCCGACGCTGGCGTTCAAGGATGTTGCAATGCAGTTGATCGGTCAGCTGTATGACCATTTGCTGGCCAAGACCGGCCAGCGCATGACGATCATGTGCGCGACGTCTGGTGATACCGGCGGTGCTGCGGCGGCGGCTTTTGCTGGAGCAAAGAATGCCAATCTGGTCATCCTGCATCCGTTTGAGCGTATCTCTCCGGTGCAGCGCCTGTTCATGACGACCACCGGGGCGGACAATGTTTTCAATCTAGCGCTCGATAGTGATTTCGATAATTGTCAAACGATTGTGAAATCCCTGTTCTCGGATCGAGACTTTGTCACACGCGTTGGCCTCTCTGGCGTCAACTCCATCAACTGGGTGCGTATCGCGGCGCAGATGGTTTATTACGCGACAGCTCAGGCTGCGCTGGCTCAGCCCATCCGCTTCGTGGTGCCGAGCGGGAATATGGGCGATGCTCTGGCAGGTTATGTGGCCGCACGCTGCGGAATGCTGACAGGTGGCCTGGAAATCGTCTGTGCCGTGAACGAAAATGATTCCCTGGCGCGTATCTTCAATACGGGCATCATGGCGAGAGAGGCTGCGGTTTCCACGCCCAGTCCCGCCATGGATATTTCCATCCCGTCCAATTTCGAGCGCCTGCTGTTTGAACTGTCAGGACGTGACAGCGATGTCGTGCGTGTGGCCTATAATACGTTTGCCCAGTCCGGAGAGGCCGTGCTGCCGGAAAACGTCACCAGTCGGCTTGCCTGTTCCGGCATGAAGGCGGCAAGTGTCAGCAATCTCGACACGATGGCAGAGATGAAGAGAGTTGAGGCTGAAACCGGCTGGCTGGTTTGTCCGCACACGGCCGTTGGAACGCATGTTGCGCGATCCTTGCCGCAGGCTGATGTGGCAACGGTCGTGCTGGCAACGGCGTCTCCTGCGAAGTTCCCTGAAACGGTTCTGGAGGCGACGGGGCGTGACTGTCCGTTGCCGGACCGTGTCAAAGGCCTGCGTGATCAGGAAGAGGTGTTTGAGCGCATCGAACCAAATCTTGGCGCTGTACGTGCGCGCGTAGAAGAGATCACCGGGTAGGTCATGCCTCCGAGAAGAAAGGATACGGTCCTTGTTTCGGAGCGCCTGGTGATCACACCGGCGCGGAAATCTGACTTTGAGGACTGGTCTGAACTGCGTAAATCCAGCCGCAAGCATCTGGAGCGGTGGGAGCCGCTGTGGTCCAAGGATGCCAATTCCAGGGCAGACTGGACGCGGCGCACGCATGCTTGGAAAAATGGCTGGAAGTCCGGTCGGGCTTTTGTCTTCCTGATGCGGCGCCTGAAGGATGACCGCCTTGTCGGCGGTATTTCCCTCACCAATGTTCGCCCATGGCCCGCCAGCGCGGCCAGCATGGGCTATTGGCTCGGAAAGGACTTCCAGGGCCATGGCTACATGGCTGAAGGAGTCGGGGCTGTTTGCCAATGGTCTTTCAGTGAATTGGGACTTTATCGCATAGAAGCCGGCATTCTGGCATCAAACCTGCGTTCCCGGAAAGTATTGGAAACAAACGGATTTCAGGAAGAGGGACATGCAAAGGCTTATCTCGAAATCGCGGGCGAACGCCGCGATCATGTCCTTTTCGCCCTCGTCAGGCCGGAGTCATAGCGATACATATGGTTATATGACCCTTGGCCCGACAACTCAGCCTCAAGGCAGCTGGCATTGGTTCGCGCCAACGCGGCGTTTGGTTATTGAGGCGGGCAATGGCAGTGCATTGTCGGAATTGGCTGGGGACTGGACGCTGGATGCCATCGAACAGATGTTTGAAGGCCTGAGCCGAGGGCGTCTGGCGCAAGCCTTTTCGGATAATGAAGGCCCGGTCAGATGCGCGCTGCGCCTGTCTCGTGGTGAGGATATTCATCTTGTTGGGGCGTTTATTGGCGATGCCGAGGCGCATGGCCTGCTGCTCAGCGGCTCTGAGTTTTCGGACATGGATCCGTCGGACCTGAAACCTGGCCCGGATTTGCATCCTGTCTTCCAGCCCATTGTCTCGCTTGCCAATGGCCGCATCGCCGGGTTTGAGGCCTTGGCGCGCTGGGATGATGGTGACGTGAAAGCGCCCCCAAGTCGGTACGAGGATGAGGCGCTTGCCTCCAACATGCTGATCCGCTCGGCGGAGACATTGTCAAAGTTGCGCGAAGCCTCCGGGCGCGATGATCTGTTCATGCATGTGAATTTGACGGCGCGGGATCTGGCGAGAAATGCCCTGCCTGCACTTGTTGAGGCATTGATGAATGGCTACGGCCTGCCTGAGCGCGCCATCCGGATCGAGTTGACGGAGCAAGCGGCGCTGCGTGATGAGAATCATGCGCTGGCCGCTGTCATGGCATTAAAGGCCGTGGGGGCGGGGCTGGTACTGGATGATTTTGGAACCGGACACTCATCTTTCGCCTGGCTGGCGGATTTTCCGGCGGATAGTCTGAAAGTGGATCATGGCCTGACGAGACGTTTGGGCCAGTACAGGACTGACACAATCCTTGGGGCTATTACTCTACTGGCCAGCCGGCTGGGTATGACGACGACCGCAGAGGGCGTCGAGAACAAGGAAGATGCAGCCCGCCTGCGCAGCCTTGGTTTTGACTATGCGCAAGGATTTGCGTTCGCGCGGCCAATGGATGAAGAAGCTGCCCTGAAGTTTCTGCTGGGCTGATCAGGCGCGTCCGGGATCGACCTGCAGGCGCCCGCTATCCACGCCCAGACTGCTCATGGCCTTGTGCCATTTCTCTTCATGGGCCTCTCCAAACACCAGTTCAGGGTCCGGATCGGCAACGAGCCAGGCATTCTCTGCCAATTCATACTCCAATTGTCCTGCGCCCCAGCCTGAATAGCCAAGAGCGAGTACAGAGCGGCGCGGTGCTGCCTCCGAGGCAATGGCGTGCAGGATGTCGCGTGTCGCGGTCATGCAGAGATCTTCGTTGACCTCCAGCGTTGCACCCTCGCTCATCACATCTTCGGTATGAAGCACGAAGCCGCGATCACTGCTGACCGGGCCACCATCCAGCACGTAGGAATCGGATATGTCGATCTCGAGAGGTACCTCCAGCTGCTCAAGAAGCTGTGGCAGCTTCAGGCCAACCATTGGTTTGTTGAGCACGATGCCCATCGCGAATTCAGGGGAGTGGGCGCATAGCAGGATGACTGACCGGGCAAATCTCGGATCCCCGATGCCTGGCAAGGCAATCAATACTTTTCCTGTCAGGTCAGCATCCATACGTCCGTATACCTTTAAGCCACGATGCTGAGGCAAATGCATGCCCTTGGCAAGGGATGGCGCGCTTGTCGCATGAGGGTGGAAGACCTATCTGAACTGCACGATGATCAAGGAGAGAAAGATATGAGCATCAAGGTCGGCGACAAGCTTCCCGAGGCTACCTTCATGGAAATGACGGCAGATGGCCCGCAACCCCGCACAACTGCGGATGTGTTCGGCGGCAAGACCGTTGCCCTGTTTGCTGTTCCGGGCGCCTACACGCCGACCTGTTCGGCACGTCACCTGCCAGGCTTTGTCGACAAGGCCGGTGACCTGAAAGCCAAAGGTGTGGACGATATTGTCTGTACCTCGGTCAACGATGTGTTCGTCATGGGCGCATGGGGCAAGGATGCCGGCGCAAATGAAAGCGTGCGCATGCTGGCTGATGGCAATGGCGCCTTCGCAAAGGCTGTTGGCCTGGAACTGGACGCGACCGGCTTCGGCATGGGCCAGCGCTCCCAGCGTTACTCCATGATCGTGAAAGATGGCGTGGTGTCTGAACTCAATGTCGAAGACGGCGGTGAGTTCAAAGTGTCCAGCGCGGATTACATGCTGAACCAGCTCTAATTCCCGCGAGCTTTTTCGAGCAAACTGAGACATAAAGGGTGCGTCTGGTGGGGCCGGGCGCACCTTTTTTTCGTCCAAAATTTATTGAATAACGGAAAACTCTCCCCACCTTAAATACAGGTAATAATAAAGGAGAGGGACCGTGGACCCGATTTTTGCTGTCGTTATTCTGGTTGCTATTGTCGGTCTGATCGGCCTGACATCTGCCTTTAAGTTTGTGCCACAGGGCTACAACTACACGGTTGAGCGGTTCGGGCGATACACACGCACGCTCGGGCCGGGCATGTCCATCATCACCCCCTTCTTTGACCGGGTCGGCCGCAAGATGAACATGATGGAGACGGTCTTGGATGTCCCTCAGCAGGAGGTGATCACCAAGGACAACGCCATGGTTTCCTGCGATGCCGTTGTCTTCATCCAGGTCGTGGATGCCGTGTCTGCGGCATATGAGGTCAACAATCTGCATCACGCCATTACCAATCTGGCACTGACGAACATCCGTACGGTTGTTGGCTCAATGGATCTGGACGAAGTACTGTCGAATCGCGACGATATCAATGCGCGCCTCCTGACCGTTATTGATGCGGCGACCAATCCATGGGGCGTAAAGGTCACCCGCATAGAGATCGCAGACCTCAGCCCACCCGCTGACATTACAGAAGCCATGGCCCGCCAGATGAAGGCAGAGCGCCTGAAACGTGCGGAAATCCTCACCGCAGAAGGTGACAAGCAGTCCGCCATTTTGAAGGCCGAGGGCCAGAAACAGGCGCAAATTCTGGAGGCCGAAGGCCGCCGGGAAGCAGCCTTCAGGGACGCTGAAGCGCGCGAGCGTGAGGCCGAGGCAGAAGCGAAGGCAACTGAAATGGTCAGTCAGGCCATCGCAGCCGGTGACGTGAACGCCATCAACTACTTCCTCGGCCAGGCCTATGTTCAGGCCTTTGAGAAGCTGGCGTCCTCCAACCAGCAGAAGACGGTCATCATTCCGGCGGAGTTCTCCAGCATCATTGGCACAATCGAAGGCATCAAGGGACTGACGGACGCCAAGAAGAAGGAGGACTGACGCATGGAACAGATTTTCACGGAGCTGACATTCTGGCACTGGCTGGCGATTGGTCTGCTGCTGTTCGGTATCGAGATGATGACCGGTACATTCGACCTGCTGATGGTCTCCATCGCAGCCTGGCTGACGGCCGCCTTTGCCTATTTTGCACCGGACAGCCTGTCGACCTGGCAGGGCCAGCTTATCGTGTTCGGTGTAGCGGCTTTCGCGCTTGTCCTTCTGGGACGCACAGTGCTGTCGGGCATGCGTAGCACGGGGGAAGAACACCCGACACTCAACAAGCGCATGGCCAGCCTCGTAGGCCAACGCGGCATCGCCACCACGGACTTTTCTGCGGCCGGTAGTGGCCGCATCAAGATCGGCGATACTGTCTGGGGGGCAGAGACATCAGACGGCTCCACCATCAGTGAAGGGGAAGCCGTTATCGTCGAGGGGGCGCGCATGAATACGGCCCTCGTTCGCAAGGCAGTTTAGGCGTATCAGTGCGCGGCTTCGATAAAGTCGCGCACATCTTGGGACAGCTTCTCACCATCCTTTTCCTTCAGATACATCATGTGTCCCGCATCGTAGTAGTCGAACTGCACACGATCCAGCACAACGCCATTCTTGTAGAGGGACATTTCTGCGCCAAAGAATGGCGTGGCCAGATCATACCAGCCCGAAGCCAGCAGAACCTTCAAATCAGGATTTTCCCTCATCCCTTTGCCAAGCCAAGGGGTGACGTTCACATAGGAAGGCCAGCCGCGATTATTCATGTCCCAGTTCCACTGAGACCCCGGCTCTCCAGTCAGAACCTTGTAAGGCCGTGTGAAATCAACTTTCAGCTCTCGCGTCAGATAGTCATTGATGGCAGCCACATAGGCGACATCCATTCCGTACCCTGATGGATCGTTTTCCGGCATGTCGCTGGTGCCTTCGCTGTCGATGCCTTTGTAGCGTCCGTCGAAGCGCCCAACTGTGTAGCTTTCGCGGCGTAGCAACTCCTTGCGGAAGCGCGTCGGGTCAACACGCAGATTGGCCAGTTTTATCCATTCAGCCGAGACGCCAAGATAGGCGCTCATCTCATTGGCGATTTGAGTTTCCTCGGCATCTGACAGGGTGGAGCCGCGGATCAGGGCAGGGGCCAAGGTCTCGATCGCGTAGGTGCGCGCGTCGGTGACGAAGGCGGCAAAGTCATCGTTCCATTTCGCCTTGTCCGCCTTGCCATGATACCAGGCAATGGCCGCTTCGGTCGGGAAGAAGGCGAGGTGAGCGGTATCGTTCCCCGGTGCGAAGCGCGCAGTCTGGAAGTCCAGGATCGCGGAGATTAGGATTACGCCGTTCAGGCCAGTGCCATTCCAGCCCCCTTGCAGCTTTTCCGTCAGGGCCGCAGCGCGTGTTGTGCCATAGCTTTCGCCGGCCAGAAATTTCGGGCTGTTCCAGCGACCATTTTCAGTCAGCCAGAGCCGGATGAACTCGGCAATGCTCTCTGCGTCTTCATTTACGCCGTAGAATTCCTTGCCTTCCGTGTCGCCCAGCGGACGGGAATAGCCGGTGCCAACGGGATCAATGAATACGAGGTCAGTGACATCGAGAAGGGAGTTCTGATTATCCCGGATGGTATATGGCGGTGCGCCGACGCCTTTGGCATCCGATGGTGTGACGACCTGTTTCGGACCAAAAGCCCCCATGTGCAGCCAGAGTGACGCAGACCCTGGGCCGCCATTGAACACGAAGGTCACGGGCCGCTTGGTTGTATCGCTCAATCCATCGCGGACATAGGAGACGGAGAAGATGGAGGCTGTTGGCTCATCCTTCTCATCGCGCAGATAAGTCTCGCTGGCGACAGTCCTGTATTTGACCGTAGATCCGTTGAGGCGCAGGGAGTGCTCGGATGCGAAGACACTCGGCTCTGGTATTTCTTTAGCCTCTTTGCTGTCTTTTGGAGATTCTTGTGCGAATGCCTGACCGGAAGATACAACCAGGCAGAGAGCAAGTAACCAGCCACGCATGAGACACCTCAAACTTGTTTGTGTTTGAGGCGGACCCTAGCCAGCCCGTGTACCGCTAGCAAGTGTGACAGTGGGCAAGTGTTTGTTCTGAGTGGAAAAACAGCGGCCTCCGAAGAAGCCGCTGCCGGTATTCCAGATTTAGGAATGAATTAGGAAGCGTTGGGCGAAATACCGAAGTTTGCGTTGGCAGCCGGCGGTGTAACGCTGGCAGACGGTTTGCTTTCGGCGGCGGCGCGAGGCGCGGTGTCCTTCAGCGGATCTTCAGCGTGCTTCACCTGGCCTTCGAACACAGCATTGGACTGGATCTGCAGGGAAGAGTGAACGATGTCGCCTTTGACATGTGCGCCAGTTTCCAGCTCAACCTTGCGAGCGCGAATGGAGCCCTTGATGCGGCCTTTAACCTTGACAACTTCGGCTTTCACTTCGCCGGTAATGTGGCCGCTGGCTCCGATGGTGATGTCGGTTGCGGTAACGTCGCCATCGACAACGCCGTCAATCTGAAGCGCGCCTTCAGAGCTTACAGAGCCATTGATCTTCATGTCGGCGCAAATGATGGATGCTGCACGAGCTGCGGGTTTGGAGGAAGCTCCACGGATGGCATCCTGCGCGGGAGCAGCTTTCATGGGTTCGGCCTGCGGTGGGGTCGAGGCTGAGGATTTATTGCTTTTGGTGAACATGACGGCCTGCTTTCAAGAATTTAATAGGATCATATGGTTTGCCGTTGAACCACACTTCGAAATGAAGGTGGTCGCCGGTGCTTCGCCCAGTCGTGCCCATCTTCCCCACGAGGTCACCGACATTGACGATGTCCCCTTTTTTTACCGTAATAGAACGCAAGTGGCCATAGCGGGACTTGAATCCATGCCCATGGTCGATTTCCACCAGACGCCCGTACCCTGAGCGTGCCCCAGCATAGCTCACAACACCCGGCCCGGAAGCCACGATGGGTGCGTTACGGTAAGCTGCCAGATCAAGGCCATTATGCCAGCCGGGACGCTTTGTAAAAGGATCGACCCGGACGCCATAATCACTGGTCAGACGGTATGGCACACCGACTGGCCGATTGACTGGCAGACTTTCAAGAATTTGCTCATAATACTGCATTTCAGCGACACGCGCCTGTGTTTCGGCAAGTCGCTGATAGAAGGCGGCGCTCTGATCGGACACACCGTTCGCGCCAGAAGTCAGGTTGGCCATGGAAACAAGCGGACCGCCCATTTCCGTGCCGGAGAGAATGCGATCGCTGCCAACAGAGGTCAGCTGGATGACACTGCGGGCACGCTCGGCGCGCTCAATGGCCAGTTCCTCAGCTTCGTTGAGCATGCGCTCCTGATTGTATTTCAGGTTGCGGACGCTGACGCGGGTACCGCTTGTGTCCAGCGATGCGGTCATGCGGAAACTGTCGCGAGACTGGCGTGTGTCAGCCTCTTCGATAGACGCCTGGACGAGCAGGTTTGCGCCATCACCCTTCAGGGCGGAGACTTCAAGATCTTCTTCGCCCTTGAGCTGTTCGAACAGCTCTTCCAAGGCCTTCTGGCGATCTTCCCATTCTGCTGTTTCCTTCTGGAAGGCGTCAGTGCGCTCTTCAAGTAGGGACCGCGACAGCGCATCCTTGGCGCGCAGTTCCTGCACCCAGCGCTCATACTTGGCCAGTTCGCGATCATCGGGATTGCCTGTCAGCGCACCGGACGATCCGCCCAGAGCAAAAGAACCTGTCAGGAAGATTGTCCACCCGGCAACGGCCGTCGCACCCAGTGCAAAAATGGCCTGCTGCCAAGGAGAAATGGAAATGTAACGGACTGTGCCGCCACTACGATGATATATTTGCCGTTCCGGAAATGCGCGATCGAACGTCGCTTTGAGGTTCGCACTCCATTTCGCCATTCACGCCACCCGTCGACTGGAATCACACCGCCTACTGCAACAGTCTTTACAGCAAGTTCCCAAACCCGTTGCTAATATACATACCTTAATCACTTCGAGACGAAACCCCCAAGGAGCATAATTTGTGCTAATTTTCGCCTCATAGGGTAAACCTCCCATTAATATTAAATTATTTCGCCTTAGACCTTATATTCAATAGAAATTGATTAGTCCGGTATGGAGCTTAAAACGTCCTCTGCGTGCCCTTTCACGCGGACTTTTTTCCAAACTTTAATGATTGTTCCCTTCGGATCTATCAGGAAGGTTTCGCGAGCGATTCCCATATACGTCCGTCCGTACAATTTCTTCTCGACCCAAGTGCCATAGGCTTCGGTCACGACACCCGTCTCGTCGCTGGCCAAGATGACCTTGAGCTCGTGCTTCCCAGCAAAATTTTCATGCTTTTTGAGGCTATCACGAGAGACGCCTACAATTTTTGCACCCTTTGCCTCAAATGCGTCTGCGAGGGCAGTGAAGTCTTTCGCTTCATTGGTGCAGCCCGGGGTATTGTCCTTCGGGTAGAAGTACAGGACCAGATAATTGCCTTTGAAATCCCTCAGCTTCACTGGGCCTGATGTGGACGGCATGGAGAAGTCGGGAGCCTTATCGCCTGCCTCAAGTGTGTCTGCCATGTATTCCTCCTATGGTACGCTCAGATTCAGTTGCATATATCGCTAGTAAGCCGTTGTTCGTGGTTCAAGTAACCTCCCTCACCAAACCGGAGCCTGCATTTGGTCCGTAAGAAAGCCTCACTCATCGTTCTCGAGATTCTGGGCGGCTTGATTCTTCTGGCTATTGTTCTCGCGGGAATTCTGGTCTTCCGACTCTCAAGCGGCCCGATCAAACTGGAAATGTTCCGGGATGATATCGAGAAAGCGATCTCCAGCGCCAGGAATGGCCGACCTGTTACGCTTGATGACGTCTATCTTGAATGGTCCACCAAGGATCGCCGGGTTCTGGTGACAGGCAATGATCTGCGCCTGATGGATGATGATGGCAATGTGGCTGCCGAGGCCAAGCGCGCCAGAATCGTTCTGGCGAGCTCAGCGCTCGTGTTCGGGGATGTCGAAGTCCTCGGACTGGTGATGCAGGATGGTTGGGTCAATGTTGACGAGACAGCAGATGGTACATGGCGGGTCGGCGGAGATCCTCTGCCAGAGTTGCCGGAAGGCACCTTGCCTCAAAATCCTTCAGAGTGGCTGGATCGGGCAAACACTGTGCTTCCGCAGGTGCTGACTGGCCTTCAGCAGGCGCAGCGAGACTTCAGTCTCGAACGCGTTTCTTTCGAGAATTTCGAAATCCGGGTGAAGGATGCCCAGGGCGCGCCAGTCATGCAACTGATCGATTCCCGGGGGCTGATGTCCAGGGATGAGGATGGCCTCAGTTTGTCGGTTTCCGGTAGCGGTGTTGGCGAAGGCCTGCCGGGCGGAGTTGCCATGGACATACGCACGAGTGACCTCAGTCAGCGCATGTCGGCCGAGTTCGCTGTGGCAGACTGGCCGCTTGCAGATCTTGCCAGCCGTTTTGGCATGGGGGGAGACAATCTGACCGGCCTGCCCGCTAATGTTTCGGTGGAGTTCGATACATCGGCAAGTGCCGGTGTCGAGCAGGTGGCTCTGAAGGCGCATCTGGCCGAAGGCAAAATACCTTTTGCTGGCGAAGCGCGCGATGTTTCCGATCTGGATGTCACGCTAACTTACAAGGCCGGAGAGGACCAGTTGGACCTTGTGGGGACAAGTACCAATGCGGGGCCGGTCTCAGGTGAGTTGTCCCTGACTTTGAACGACGCTCTGAAGGGCACGGGACCGAGGCCTTTCCAGATGCAGAGTAAGGACCTCGTGCTCGATCTGACTCCGGGCTTTGAAACTGCCGTGCAACTCGGGGCCGTCAATGTAAAAGGCCATATCGATCTGCCAGAGCGTCGCATTGAAAAGGCGCATGCTACGTTCCTTTATGGCGAGACGCTCTTCAAGACCGATCTGGATCTTGCCTTGACCAAGGACAAGAAAGAGAATGAGCCACCCATTCTGGGTACGATCGAACTGGAGACAGAAGGCGCCGTCACCAAGGAGACTGTTCTGGCCTTCTGGCCTGTCGGGCTGGGTACGGGAGCGCGAAACTTTACCAAAGAGCGTATCGAAGCGGCAGATGTTTCCGGTTTGAAGGGGCGTCTGGAACTCAAGCGCGACAGCCTGGCCGAAGGATATCTGAGGGATGAGGATCTGAACCTCACCTTTAATGTCACCGGTGCGCAAGTGCGCTTTCTGGATGATTTGCCTGCTGTTAAGAATGCCGCAGGCAAGGGACGTCTGACAGGCAACAGCTTTCGGGTAACGGTCGATTCTGCCGAGTATGGGGGCTGGGATGTCGGTGAGGCGCTGGTTGATTTTCCGGCCTTCAATCCAAAAGGCGAAGACTTCCGTGTGTTTGCCAAGGGCAAGGGCCCTGTCCAGAACATTATTCGTATTCTCAATGAGTCGCGCTTGAAACTGGACTTTGATGCAGAGCGCCTCAGCGGTGATGCCGAAATGACATTCGAAATGTTTCGTCCGGCTCTGGATGATGTTCCGTATGAAGATGTCCGGTTCTCTGCTATCGGGACATTGGAGAATGGGGGGCTGAAGAATGCCGCCCTCGGCCTGAACCTGAAGAAGGCGTCTTCGAAGATCAATGTTGATCAAGACGGGATCATGATTTCGGGCTTTGGGGAACTCGGTCCTGCGCCGGTGCAATATACATGGCGCGACGGGTTCGATGATGATCAACCTTCAGCGCTATCCGCAAGTGCAATCATTACGGCTGATGTGCTGAACCGGTTCGGATTGCCGGGCAGGGCGTATCTTACGGGAGAAGTGCCGACGGAGGTCCAGGCCTCCATCCAGGATGAGTCCGTTTCTCTCGCGACGGTTTCTGCAGACCTCACGGAAGCGCGGATCGATCTGTCTGAACTGGGCTGGATCAAGCCTGCGGGAGATAGTGGCAAAGTCTCGGTCGTTTATTCGAACAAGGAGAACGGCTTTTCGTCCGACGTATTGTTCACCAGCGCCGAGGCTTATCTTGACGGCACGTTTGCGCTCGGCAAGGATTCTCGTTTGATTTCCGCTGAAGTTCGCCGAGCATATCTGGCTGACACGGCTGATGTAAAGGGAGATGTGCGAAGGGGCGAAGACGGCAATCTCGTCGTTGGTCTTGAGGGGACGTATCTGGATCTTTCTGGTGCGTTGCCGGGGCTGGGAGCGATTGAGAATGCCGATTCCGATAATGGGACGCCGCTGCGAGTAAATGCCAAGCTTGATACCCTCACACTGGGGCCGGGCCTGAACGTTCGTGGGGCAACCGCGTCGTGGTACTCCACATCGGCGGGGATGCAGCGCTTTGCCGCCAATGGTGCGACCGATGACGGCTCTCCATTTGAGGTGAAGCTTGACGGTACAGGAACGGATGGCACAGACATACGTGTTGTCAGTGGCGATGCAGGCTTTCTGGCTAGTGCATTCCTCGGCCTGGACTTTCTGGAAGGCGGCAAGCTGGA
>Ga0070727_10003848_pt1 | contig 13232 bp, 6 predicted proteins | sample tdAd472_FD_66722 | JGI IMG/M metagenome (GOLD analysis project Ga0070727, IMG submission 66722) | Marine sediment microbial communities from the Atlantic coast under amendment with organic carbon and nitrate - tdAd47.2 | ecosystem: Environmental > Aquatic > Marine > Coastal > Sediment | place... | reverse complement strand
GATTCCTTTCTGACTGAAGTGGTTTCAGTGAGTCCCCAAGGGAATCTGGCCTTTCTCATAATTCCACGACGAGCGCAACCCCTGTTTTTCAAGCCGCAAAATACTTCACAGCGTTGCCCAGCGGGGCGGCCCGAGCATGCTCGTACCCGATCATTTGGGCCGCCCCGCTGGGGCTGGAATTCTCGAAGAGATGTCGTTTCCCTGGGCTGCGCCCTGGGCTTTCATAGAGACGGCCCTGCGGGCCTGAATCGCCGGACAGTTTGCGCCCCCGCCGCTACAGCACACGGATCGGGAAGCTATTCCGAACACGTTCCTTAGTGTTGCCCGAGGCCTTACGGCCAGGGGCTCACCACACACGCCTTGAATCTCGTGGAATCGGGCTTGTGCGGTTCAGCTGCGTCTTCAATCGCCACTCTGCAGCCCTTCGTTCAGCGGTTGCAGGTCGTCGGGAACGAAGAAGCCGTCCTTGCGCAGCAGCTCGCCGTCGAACCAGACCTCGCCGCCGCCGAAGGCCTTCGTCTGGATCAGCACGATGTCCCAGTGGACCTTGCTGCGGTTGCCGTTGTCGGCGGTGTCGTAGGCGTTGCCCGGCGTCAGGTGCAGCGAGCCACCGATCTTCTCGTCGAACAGCGTGTCGAGCATCGGCTCGGTGATCTCGTTGTTCAGGCCGAGTGACCACTCGCCGATGTAGCGTGCCCCTTCGTCCGTATCGAGGATCTCGTTGAGCCGCTTCGTCTGACCGTTCGAGCAACTGGCGTCGACAATCTTTCCGTCTTTGAACTCGAACCGAATCCGGTCGAACACGACGCCCTGGTACAGCGATTTCGTGTTGTACGTGATGACGCCGTTGACGCTGTCGCGGACGGGGGCCGTGAACATCTCGCCGTCCGGGATGTTTCTCAGGCCGTGCGATGCGACGACGGGGATGCCGGCAATCGAGAATGTGAGGTCGGTGTCCGGGGCCGTGATACGGACCTGGCTGGCAGCTTCCATCCGAGCCTGCAGCGGTTTCTGATTCTCTTTGAGTTTCGGGTAATCCGCCGTGCAGACCCGAAAGTAGAAGTTCTCGAAGTCTTCGGTGCTGCGTTGAGCCGCCTGGGCCATTGACGGCGTGGGGTAGCGCAGAACGACCCATTTCGTTTTGGGAACCCGCAACGCGTGATGCACCTTCTGCCAGCAGTGCTCCTGATAAAGCTGCATCTGCTCGGAGGGCACGTCGGCGAGTTCGTTGCTGTTGGCGGTTCCTCGAACGCCGATGTAGGCATCCATCTGCTCCATCGCGTGAGCTTCGATGTCGCCCTGCAGTGCAAACGTGTCGGCGTCGCCGTGTCTGAGCAGGCTGCGGCGGACCGCGTTGTTTTTCCAGAAGACGACCGGCAGACCGCCGCGATCGCGGGCCAGTTCGACCAGGCACGTCACGAGCGACGGATCGGGCAGATCGAAGGCCTCGATCAGTACTTTCTCACCGGGCTTCAGCCGCGTGCTGTGATCAATGAGCAGTTCAGCGAGCTTGCGGATTCGTGGGTCGAGCATTGTTCATAATCCAGTTTGATTCGGTTGGCGAACTTGTTTAACGCCCAGCCGCAGGCGCCGGCCACCCTCAGGCGACAACGCGTTTGGTGGCCGGCGCCTGCGGCTGGGCGTTAAACGACAGCGGCGCCACTGAGAGTCTCTTCCTCATTCAGCTTCGGGACACGATCAGGTCGGTCAGCCCGACGATGAGCAGCCCCAGGCTGACAATTGAGTTGACGTTGAAGAACGCGATGTTGACTCGCGTCAAATCGCTGGGCCTGACGAGCGAGTGCTCGTAGATCAGCAGTGCAGAAACGGCGACGACGCCGACGAGGAAGACTGTCCCGAAGCCGCCGAAGTGCCAGAGTGCGAACAGGCAGCCGATCGTGATCAGATGGCTGAGCATCGCGATCCGCAGCGCTGTCGGAATGCCCCACCGCGACGGCAGACTGAACAGCTTCTTCTCGCGGTCGAAGTCGGCATCCTGACAGGCATAAATGATGTCGAAGCCGCCCACCCAGAAGAAGATGACCGCCGAGAGCAGGAATGGTTGCCAGGCGATCTCGTCACGGACGGCAATCCAGGCGCACACGGGGGAAAGCATCAACGCGGTCGACAGCCAGTAGTGGCACCAGGCGGTGAAACGTTTGGCGTACGAGTAACTCAGCAGAAACAGCAGCACGGGGACGGACAGCGTGATTGGCAAGCGCTTCGGCAGAAAGATCAGCGTGGACGCGACAAACGCGACGGAACAGATCACGGTGAACGCGACGACCGACTTTCTAGAGAGGAGTCCTGCCGGAATGTGTCGGCCTTCGGTGCGAGGGTTGCCGGCGTCGATTCCGGCATCGACGACCCGGTTGAACGCCATCGCCGCTGACCGGGCGAAGACCATGCAGAGCAGGATGCCGACGAGGTCCAGCCAGCGAAACTCGGTGTCGGGCCGGAACCAGGCCATCGACGCAGCCAGCAGTGCAAACGGCAGCGCGAAGACGGTATGGCTGAAGCGGATCAGTTCGAGAAGCTGTTGAATTCGGTGGAGCATGTGACTGTCGTTTAACCCGAAGCCGGAGGCGACGGTGTTTCGTGAGAGCATCGATCGAAAATGCGCCGTCGCCTCCGGCTTCGGGTTAAACGAGATGGCGGCTAGAACTGCTTGCGGACGCTTTCGATTTTTCCTTCCTGCAGGATCGGCAGGTAACGGTTCGGGATGGCCAGCAGGAAGCAGGCGACCGACGTTCCGAACAGGAGGCTCGGTCGGCCGCCGGTCACATAACGCGGGTCCCGCCAGGCGCCGTCTTCCGAAACGTCACTCGGTTTGCGGATCTGCGAGGTCACCAGACTGTCCCGCAGCAGCGGGTAGCATTCTTTCCACCACTGCTCGCCGACCTGGTACAAAGCCTGCCCGACGTAGTACAGCGTGTAGGCGTCGAAGGCGACGCGGCCATCGCCTGCTCGCGGCGGCTTGAGGTCCTTCACCGCCTGCGAGATGACGTCCATGTTCTTGGGAATCCGCCAGTCGTCGTACTGGCCGAATTCCTGGAGACAGACAACTCCAGCAGCGGCCATCGCGGTCGTGCCGTTGTGACCGTCGTACGTGAACTGGCCGGGGCCTTCCTGAATCCGGGGGTCGTCGAGATTCCTCGCCCCGTTGGCGGCCCGATACTTCTGCCGGACGCTTTGAATGGCGAGCTGGATCACGTCGCTGCGCACTTCGAGGCCGCTGTCGACGGCGCTCCGCAGCGCTTTGGCCTGCATGACGACCAGGCTCAGGTCGTGACCGTAACTCTGACGCCGGGCGCGGTAATCCCAGCCGCCGTCGCGAGCCTGCGTATTGGCGATGAGTTTGAGAGACTGCTCAAGCACGCGCGAAATGCGCCGGTCATCGGTCATGCCGTGCGCCTGCCCGAGGACAAACGTCGCCAGCCCGTGGTTGTACATGTCGCGCTGCGGGTCGGCGACGTTCAGCAGCCCGGACGCCTGAGCATTCCGCAGGACGTAATCGAGAGCCCGCTCGACGACGGCGCCGAAGCGGCCCCGTCCGGGAAGGTGCCCGTTGGCCAGAAACGCCAGCACGCCGAGACCGACGAGTCCCAAGTCGTTCGATTCCCAGTTCCCCTGCGGCCCCTGATTCCGGGCCAGCCATTCAATTCCCCGCCGGACTGCCAGCTCGCTGCTGGGTGTCGTTTCCCAGTCGTTGTCGGGAGCGGCGATGGTGGCGGGCTCTGGCAGACCGAGTACCGAGCATGTCGGGAGAGCGGCCAGAGATCGCAGCAGCAGGTTGCGTCGGGAAAGCATGGAAACCGGTCGATTGAATTCGGCAGGATGCAGAAGCCACGATCGCTGGGATCGAGGGCGTGCTCGGCAGGTTAATCGTCGCTGGTTTGGCGTTCCACCGGAGGCGGCTCGACACCGGCGAGGCGAACCGCGAACCTTCGCCCCGGATTAACGCCCCGCCTGAAATCTCCGGACTGAAAATGCTGCTGTTCTGGTGTGAACCCGATTACCTGCTGGCGATGGCCGTCTGGTCGGCGTTGTTGGTCGTCGCGCTGCGGATGCTGCTGCTGTGGCGGCGTCGCCTGAAGGCGGCCTCGAATGAGGTCGTAGAAGCGCGAAGAGAACGCTCCGGAAGCAAGCGTTCGGCTCAGCAGACAGGAAGCGTTGTTTCCGGAAGCGTTGTTTCCGGAAGCGTTGTTTCCGGAAGCTGGAAGCTCAAGCTGGCGTTCAGCGTCTGGGCACTGGTGGCACTGCTGACGTCGCTGGAGCTGGGCTTCGCGGCCTTCGTTGACACGACGGACGCTTTCAACGCGACGAATGTCTGCCATCGCTGGTTTCGTCGGCACGTCGACCCGTATCGCAACGAGGCTGGCTTTCGCGATCGGCGCGAACTCAAAGCTGGACCTCAGGACGATGTTCGACAGATCTACTTCTTCGGTGACAGCTTCACGATCGCGCAAGGCGTCGACCGGCTCGATGATCGGTTTACTGATCGGGTCGAGGCCGAACTGAATCGCCGGCGCGGCTCGACGGGGAAAGAGATTCGGGTCGCGAATCTTGGGGAGTTCGGCTGGGACGTCTCGCTGATCGAAGGCATGGTGCGGGCCACGCTGGAGCAGGGATATCGCCCGGACGTGCTCGTCTACGTTTACATGCTGAACGACATCGAGGGGTACGATCCGCGAACCGAGATCGCCATTCGGAGCATTCAACGATCGCGGTCGACATTCTGGCTGTGGACGCGGACCTACTTTTTCAACTGGATGCACTTCTGCTGGCAGCAGGCTCAGGCCGGACGAACGGTCGATTACTTCCCGCACCTGGCCGACTCGTACGATTCGCCCGTCTGGCAGAATGTCCGGGCGGCTCTGCAGCGGATCAAGGAACGGTGCGACGAGCACGGTGTCGAGTTTCGCATGGCCTTCTTTCCTTTCCTGCACAACCTGGGACCGGAGTACCCGTTTGAGCACGCTCATCAGAAGCTGGCAGAATTCTGCGACGAAGCCGGTGTGAAGTATCTCGATCTGGAACCCGTGCTGACGCCGCACGGCGACGAGGGACTGATGGTGAACCGCTTCGACAATCATCCGAACGAACGGTGTCATGCGCTCGTCGCGGAAGCGATTGTTGGGCAGCTACTGCAGGATCAGATTGAGAAGACGGTCGGTGAAGAGTCACTCGACTGATGACGAGGCCTCCTGGAGTTGTGGACGAGGTCACGAGGCCCAAGCCGGCTGTCCGAAGTTCGGACTCGTAACCTCGTCCACTACCACGATCCGCAAACAATTCTTTGACGGCGGGTGGCGGGTGGCTGGGGTCGAGGAGCGAGGCACGAGCGACGAGCCCCCAGTCGCGCTGCAGAGTAAAACGGAAATCACGAAGCTGGGGGCTCGCTGCACTCGACCGGCCAGCCACCCGAACTTCGGTTTGTCAACGCTTTTTCGATTACGACTGATGCCGAATTTTCCTGACCAGTTGCCGATTCACTCCGTGCTTCCTGAAGTACTCGACGCTTTGCGGGCGAGTAACTGTGTCGTTCTGCGGGCTCCGACCGGGGCCGGGAAGACGACTCGGGTTCCTCCAGCGCTGCTCGATTCCGGGCTGTGCGGCGACGGAGCGGTCATTGTGGTGCAGCCTCGGCGGCTGGCGGCGCGGGCGGCGGCTCGGCGGATGGCGGACGAACGGGACTGCTTCGTCGGCCAGGAAGTCGGCTACGTCGTGCGGTTCGATCGGCGAGTCGGTCGCGACACGCGGCTGATCGTGATGACCGAAGGCGTGCTGCTGAGGCGGCTGCAGTCGGACCCGTTTCTGGAAGGCGTGGCGGCGGTCGTCTTCGACGAGTTTCACGAACGGAATCTCAACAGCGATCTTGCTCTGGCGATGGTGCGGCGAGTTCAGCAGACCGTGCGGCCTGAGCTGAAGATCGCCGTGATGTCGGCAACACTCGACCCGCAACCTGTCGCGGCGTACCTCGGTGAGTGCCCGACCGTCGAAAGTGAAGGGCGGCTGTTCCCCGTCGATGTCGAGTATCTGCGGCGGCGCGATCCGCGCGAGCTTCCGGAACTTGTTGCGGACGGACTGAGCCGCGTGCTGCCTCGTTCTGACGGCGACGTGCTGGTGTTTCTGCCGGGCGTCGGCGAGATCAAACGAGTGGCGCGGCGGATCGAGTCGCTGGCTCGCGAGTTCAACGCAGTCACTCGCGAGCTGTACGGCGATTTGCCGCCGGACCAGCAGGATGCGGCACTCTGGCCCGGCCCGCAGCGGAAGATCGTGCTCTCGACGAACGTCGCCGAAACGTCGATCACGATCGAAGGCGTGACGGTTGTTGTCGATTCGGGGCTCGCTCGGACCATGCGGTTTGACCCGGCTGTCGGGCTCGATCGCCTGGAACTCGGACCGATCTCGAAAGCGTCCTCCGATCAGCGAACCGGTCGAGCGGGACGCGTGCGACCGGGTTTCTGTCTGCGGTTGTGGGACGAGTCCTCGAACCGGATTCGTCCCGACACCGAGACGCCGGAGGTCCGGCGCGTTGACCTGTCGGGGCCGGTGCTGCAACTGCTTGCCTGGGGCGAGTCGGACGTGCGCGCGTTTCCGTGGTTCGAAGCGCCCGACGAAGCCGCGATCGAGCAGGCGGAGTCATTGCTGAAACGGCTGGGGGCGGTCGACGAACGTGGCGTGACCGATCTCGGGAGAAAGCTGGTGAGCTTGCCGGTGCAGCCTCGGATCGGGCGGCTGCTGGTTGAGGGGCAGCGGTTGAACTGCGTCGAGGCCGCGGCTCTGACGGCGGCGATGCTCAGCGAACGCGACCCGTTTCTCAGGACGCCCGGCGGTGGCGGACGCACTGGCGGGAATGGCTCCGGCGGTGGCAGGTCGTTCGGAAAGGGACCGCCGCGAGGTAAGAAAGCGCGACGTCGGCATTCTGGAATAAGCGGTCGCGGTGCCGGGGCAGCGGCTGAAGGCCGGGATCGAGGTGGCTCGACGGAGTCCGACATCGTTGACCGCGTGCGGGCTCTGCAACAGTTCGCGGAGCGAGGCACGACAGTGTTTCCGTTTGGGGACATCAACGTCAGCGCTGCGCGGTTCATGCAGCGAACGCAGGAGCAGCTCGTCCGGGAATTGAACGAGTCCGTGTCCAGCGGCGACGGCGAACAGACTCCGCAGCGCGAGGTCGCGCCGTCTGGCGGTGACATCTGGGACGCGATCCTCGGCGGAGCGGCTCCAGATTCCGACGACGCTCTGATGCAGGTTCTGCTGGCGGCCTTCCCGGATCGGCTCGTCAAACGTCGCGGCCCGCGCGAGTCGCGCGGTGTCCTGGCAAACGGTCACGGCGTTCGCCTCGGTCCGCAGTGCGGAGTCTCCGATGCCGAGCTGCTGCTGGCGATCGATGTCGATGGCGGCCGCGGCGAGGCACTCGTGCGGAAAGCCTCGGCGGTGCAGCGCGAATGGCTGCCGATCGAGCAACTGCGGACCGTGACCGAATCGTTCTTTCACCCGACGCAGAAGAAGGTTGTTTCCAAACGGCGGACGTACTGGGATCAGCTGGTGCTGGACGAGACCGGGATTGAAGTCCAGCCGAACGATGAGACGGCTGACGTTCTGTTTCGCGAGGCTGTCGCTGCGTGGGAGCAGGTCTTTCCGAGCGACGACGCGGCTATGACGTCGTTTCTGAATCGCGCCGCCTGCCTGCGCGAATGGCTGCCGGAACTCGAGCTGCCTGAGGTCGACCGCTCGGTGCTTGAGGAGTTGCTGTGTGGTTTCTGCCAGTCGGCGTTGTCGTTCGCCGAGCTGAAGTCCGCCCGCTGGCTCGACGCCGTGAAAGGCCGTTTCGACTGGCAGCAGCTTTCGGCAATCGACCGAGAAGCTCCCGAGAAACTGCTGCTGCCGAATGGTCGTCAGCAGAGACTGGAGTACGAAGTGGGCCGGCCACCGATCCTCGCCGTAAAGATTCAGGACGCGTTCGGCCTGACCGAAACTCCGCGCATCGCCCGCGACCGAGTCCCGGTCCTGCTGCACCTGCTGGCCCCGAACAATCGCCCGCAACAGATCACCGACGACCTGGCCAGCTTCTGGAAGAATGGCTACCCGCAGGTGCGCAAAGACCTGCGAGGCCGGTATCCGAAACACGATTGGCCGGAAGATCCGCTCTTGTGAGGTTCCGCAGTCGCGTGGCCGGGGCTGGACTGAGCCTGCGAAGGAAGCCCCGGAAACTCACTCGTTCCAACGCTCTGCGTTGGAACGGCTGCTCGGACGCTCCGCGTCCTCGGTGTGGAATCGACGCAGAGTGTCGACGGGACCGTTCCCCCGCAGAGCGTAGCAACAGGTGGCACGGTCGAGGTTTCGCAAGACGATCGGCTACGACGCTTCGCGGAAACGCAGCGAGGGCTTGTCCACGGTGACCATTGTGTTCGGGGCAATCTTCTTGTTCATAATCGAAACGCTGGCTCCGATCACCGAGTTCGCTCCGATTACGGTTTCGCCGCCGAGGACGGTCGCGTTTGAGTAGATGACGACGCCCTCTTCGATCGTCGGGTGGCGTTTCTGGCCGCGGATGATGTTGCCCTCGGAGTCGCGGGGGAAACTGACCGCGCCCAGAGTCACGCCCTGGTACAGCTTGACGTTGGCCGCGATGTGGCAGGTCTCGCCGACGACGACGCCGGTGCCGTGATCGATGAAGAACGACGGGCCGATTGTCGCGCCAGGATGGAGATCGATGCCCGTCCGGCCGTGAGCCCACTCGCCGAGCATCCGCGGAATCAGTGGCACGCCCAGCAGATGCAGTTCGTGAGCGAGGCGGTAAATCGTGATCGCCTCCAGACCGGGGTAGCAGAAGATGATTTCGTCGTACGCTTTCGAGGCCGGGTCGCCATCGTGAGCGGCCTCGACATCGCTGGCCAGCGTGCTGCGGATGTCCGGCAGCGTTTCGAGAAACTGTATCGCCTTTTCCTGAGCGATCATCTCGAAGTCGGCCATGCGTTCCTTGTCGCACGCTTCGCCGAGCACGTCGGCTCCGTAACGCAACGCTCGCGAAATCTGTTCGGTCAGTGAGTCGTGGAGCGCGTCGACCAGATCGCCGACATAGTAGACGACGTTGTCGAAGTTCAGATTCTCGCGGCGGCGGTAACCGGGAAACAGAATCTCTTTCAGATGCTCGGCAATCTCGATCACTTTTTGCGAGTTCGGCAGCGGGCAGTGGCCGAGGTGGTTGATCGATCCGATGTCGGAGTACGACGCGACGATGCGGTCAGTGAGTTGCGGGATGCGGGCTCGAAGCGAAAGGTCGGTGGCCATGACGTTGTGGCTTTCTGAATCCTGCGGCAGAGCAGGGCGAAGAAGTCTGTCCAGGCGGTCATTGTAAAGCAGAACCAGAGGGCCTGCTTCAAAACGCCGCGACGGCCGGAGAGCAGGGTGGGGACTGCGGACCGGCACGAGCATCCGGCCTGCGACGACGTCGGTCAGGCCGGCCTGGTACAGACGCAGTTGCTGGCGAGCGGGCGGATCAGGTAGCGGGAAACAGCGTTTCGCATGGCGAATCTCAAGGAACCAGCGACAGCCCGGACGTCTCCGTCAGACGCGTTGCAGTCAGCATCGAACCCAGATGCGGCAGAAGTTGAACGATTCCTCTGACCGCGCGACGTCCTGCCGGCAACAGACTAAGAACGACTCGCGAGGGTTCGCCATCCGGAATAACCGGACCTTGCGAGCTTCGGTCGAGATCGTCAGTTTCACATGGCCGAACGGCTCAAACCGTTCGGCTCGAGTGACCGCAATGGCTGAGTACACGATCGCGAAATGTCGGCATACGGATTCAATGACACGAAGGGGGGGGGCGATGTCAGCCCTGGGTTTCGATGCCCAACCAGCATCAGCTTCGCAGGGCAGTGCCGTTAAGAATTGTTAATCTGTCAGAACTGTGGTTCTGGGCCAGCGGCGAAGTCGCGACAGCAGGTAGTTGCGGGTGTGAGCCCGCAGAACAGGCCGTCACCGATCGCCAAAGCGGCGAAGCGGCGACAGCAAAATCGTTCTGCTGTCGCCGCTTCGCGGCTGGATGACTCGTTGCGAATTCGTTCCGCACGCTGACGCGTGCGGCTACGTGCTGTCGAGGCTTCGCCGCTGAAATCCTTAACGGCGTTGCCCGTCCGGTGCTCTGGCGATCGTTTGATTCGTCTTCTCAAGGCTGCGCCCTGAGCTGGCATCGGGTTGGCCCTGCGGGCCTGAAACACCGAACTCAATTCCTCCGACCGAGACCCGGTTCGCATGCTGAACCGGATGGTCTGTGCGGTTTGCCACGGAACTCCGAGTGCCGGGTCGGAGGGCGCGCCCTTCCGCTCCTGGCTCCCGGACTTCTATTCGGTCGCCGCGACGGCCTTTGGGGCCGGGTCGTGCCAGTCGGTGGTCAGCCAGAGGATGGCTCGACCGTCCTGGCTGCCGGTCAGGATGTAGCGGCCGTCGGGAGAGAAGGTGACTGAGGTGACCTCGCGGGTATGGCCGTCGAGTGTCAGGACTTCCTCGCCGCTTTCCGAGTCCCAGACTTTGACCGTGCCGTCCTGGCTGGCCGTGACCGCTCGACGCTGACCGGGGGCGAATGTGACCGATGTCACGCGTGCCGTGTGGCCGGTCAGTGTCGCCAGAGGCTCACCGGTTGCCGCGTCCCAGATGCGGGCCGTGTTATCCTCGCTGCCGGTGATGATGCGTGACTGGTCGGCTGAGAACGCGGCCGACAGGATCGCCCACTCATGACCCTTGAGCGGTTTGCCGACAGGCTTGCCGGTCTGAGCGTCCCACAGTCGGGCGGTACGGTCGCTCGACGAGGTCAGGATCAGCGAACCATCCGGCGAGTAGGTGGCATGCCGCACTCGGTCCGTGTGCCCCATCAACGTCAGCAGAACTTTTCCGGTCTTTGAGTCCCACACTTTGGCGGTCCCGTCGTCGCTGGCGGTGAGAATGCGGCGCCCGGCGGGATCCGGTGAGAAGACCGCCGAGTTGACGAACGCGGTGTGCCCGTTGTCGCCGCCGAGCTTCAGGAGATCGGCTCCGGATTCCGCATCCCAGACGCGAGCCGAAGAATCCCAGCTTCCAGTGACGATGCGTTTGCCGTCCGGCGAGAAGTTGGCCGAGGCCACAATGCCGTGCGGACTGAATGTCGTCAGGGTTTCGCTGTTGTCGACCGAAACGATGCGGGCCTCCGACCCACCGAGAGTGACCAGGCTCAGGCCGTTTCGCGACGGAGCGAAGATTGCTGCCCAGAGCTGTGAATTGACACTGACATTCTTCGCTGGCTCCATCGTTCCACTGGCGCCTTCGAGTTGCCAGACAGCGATCTTACGTCCGTCCGCATCAACGGCGAGGCCCCACTGGCCGTTCTGATCAATCGCGACGTGTGTCGGAGTGCCTGCTCCCTGCAGCGTGGCCAGCGACTGAGCCCGATCGAAATCCCACAACTGGACGGTGCCATCGGCCGTCGCCGTCAGGAGCTGGCTGGTGCCCGGTCGCAGGCTCATCGAAACGACGGCATCGTTGTGTTTGAGGATGCGTGAGGTGTCTTCCTTGCCGGTCTTCAGGTTCCACTGGGCGACCGTCTTGTCGGCGCAGGCTGTCAATGCGCGATCGGTCCCCGGAAGAAAAGCAACGCCGGAGATACGATTTCGACCGTGCCCCTTCAGCTCGCGGATGACGGTCTGAGTCGGCAGGTCCCACAGGATGACTCGTCCGCGACCATCGCCGGTGAGGACAAGTCGGCTGTCTGCCGAGATCGCCACTGCAGAGACCTCGCTCTGGTGCCCGGTGCGTGTTTCAAGGTCGCCGGTCAGTTCGAACTTCAGCTCGCCCGTTTCGGCATCCCAGATCTTCGCGGACTGTGAGTCGCTGCCGGTGACAATCCAGCGTCCATCGCTGGAGATCGCCAGAGCGGCTGACCGACCCGTGTGTTCCAGAACGAACAACTGAGTTCCCGAGTCAACATCCCAGACCCGCACTGTGTTATCGACGGCCCCTGTCGCAAGCCGGCGGCCTCCGGGGAAGAACGCTGCCGACGATGCCAGGAATGCGTGGCCTTCGCTGAAGACGCGCAGCGTCTTTCCGGATTTTGCATCCCAGGTTCGGGCGGTGCGATCGCGGCTGGCGGTGACGATCCGATCGCCGTTCGGAGAAAAGCCAGCCGAGAGAATGGCGTCGACGTGGCCTTCGAGGACCTGGCCCTGCAGCACGCGGACTTCTTCGTACTCGCCGATATCCCACTTGCGAATTCGATTGTCGTGGCTGGCTGACAGAATCTGAGCGTTCTCTCGGGCAAAGGCGACGGCGCGAACAGCTCCGTCGTGACCGCGGAAGGACTTGACGAGCTGACCGCCTTCGGTGCTCCACAGCCGGACCGTGTTGTCGTCGCTGCCGCTGATCAGAAACAGGCCGTCGGCAGAATAGCGAACGCTGCGGACGGGGCCGGAGTGGCCATCAAGTGCCGTGAAGCGAGGTTCGGGAATGACGCTTCCGTTGTTCGACTGCAGACGCCGATAGTCGTAAGGTCGAACGTCGGCAGGCTTCCACAGCAGGACTCGTTTGTCATAGCCGCCCGTGGCCACAAAGACGCCATCCGGCGAGAACGATACTGAAAAGATTGGTCCGTCATGCCCGGTGAACGGAGCACCGGGAACACCGGTTGCCGTGTCCCAGACGATCGCCGTGCCGTCCTGACTGGCGGTCACGATGTTCTTTTCGTCGGGGCCGAACTCCGCATCCCAGACCCACCAGGTGTGACCGAGGAAGCGGCGGAGCTGTGCTCCGGATTCGACATTCCACAGCCGGGCGGTGTTGTCGTACGAGCCGGTCAGCAGCATCGCTCCGTCCCGCGAGAATCTGACACTCAGCACAGCATCGGTGTGTGACTTCGTGGCTTCCTGGCCGTCACCGAAAGTGCGATTGACGCGTTTGCCGGTCTGGGCATCCCAGAGCTGCACGTAGCCATTCACCTCATCATTGCTGCCGGTTGCGATCCAGCGTCCGTCGGCTGACCAGTCGACCGCGTGAACGTAGAGGCCACCGTGTGGAAGTCGCAGGAGGGCCTGTCCGCTGGTTGAGTCCCAGATGACGGCTTCGCCATTCCAGCCGCCTGTGACGAATCGTGTTCGATCTGGTGAGACGGCGATCGCATCGACGGGGGCACCATTGTCGAACGATCCAATGCTGCGCGTGCAGAGGTGCATCAACCGGCCCCATTCCCAGTCGCGGAG
>Ga0070727_10003845_pt1 | contig 13244 bp, 7 predicted proteins | sample tdAd472_FD_66722 | JGI IMG/M metagenome (GOLD analysis project Ga0070727, IMG submission 66722) | Marine sediment microbial communities from the Atlantic coast under amendment with organic carbon and nitrate - tdAd47.2 | ecosystem: Environmental > Aquatic > Marine > Coastal > Sediment | place... | reverse complement strand
CGCGTCGTGAGTCGATTCTCGAACCTGTCGAGGCAGCGTCTCAACCTCCGACCGCATCGCGCGGCGCAGGATCACCCGACGCCAGATCGAAGAAGACTGAGTCACAACGGGCCGGACCACAGACTCGAAAGCATGCCCCGGTGGACCCCGCCTTCGGGGCAGAAGCGACACTCGACACGGCACGGGAATCACCGCCCGAGTGGTTTCGGCGTGCCGGGCGAAAGTCTGATGCGGCGCAGCTCAAGGCCTCCGACGGCGATTCCCTCGATCATTCCAGCGACAACTCTTCCCGCAGCGCACGTTCCAGCGACGCTCTCTCCGAACGGGGCGCAGACGACAGTCAGGACGCGGAGGTTGATCGCAACATTCCACCCTGCTCCGAAGACAGGCCAGCTCGCCGCAACCGGTCGGCTCGCCCGCCATCGATGGTCGACGACCTGTTCGGAGACATCTCTCGATTTGCCGAAACCGACACGGAACCTGCCGGTCGTTTTCAGACAGCTGAGTTTGAGGCGGCAGGCAAGCCCAGCGACGCGGCTCACGAGGCCAGCGACGAATCCTGTCGAGAAGACGCGACAGATCACAGGACAGATTCGGGGGATTGGAACTCGGACGTGCCGACCGGAGTCGCACCGGCTGGAGACGATTCGAAAAGGCTTTCACGTCGCCGTCGCAAACGTTCGGCAGCGGTTCCAGACCGGCTGGAAGCCGACGTCCCTGACGAGCCCTCGCGAAAGCCAGTGACCGACTGGGAGCTTGTCATCAATGATCTGAATCTCGATGACAGCCCGGACGCGCCGTCGCCCGGCAACGCTCACGACGCCGTCCCGTTCGAGCTTTCGGTCCACAGTCTGAAAACCGGGCGGTCGCTTTCCGCCGCGGAATCGGCAGCGTCAGGAGAACTCGATTTCGCCCGCCTGGCAAACCTGGCCGCCGCCGATCCAGCGCTGTCGCGATCTCAACTGCCAGCCGCTCGCAAGGAAAAACCGCCGCCGAACCTGATCTCGCCCGAAGAACGTGACCTGCGAAGGACGATTGGCAGCGATCGATTTCAGACGCTGCTGTCGATTGTCTGCCTGACAATCGGCCTGCAGTCGTGCGTTCTATCGACAGCGATCAATGGTCTGCTTTACGTCGCCCTGCGACGCTTCTTTCTTCTCTCGACGGAAGTCTTCTTTCCCTGGGGAACCGGGTCGCTGGAGATTCTCGAAGGGACCGATCTCGCTCTGGCGGGAACCGCGATGGCCGTCACGTTCGCGCTCCCGTTTCTGGCGCTCAGCTATCTCGTGCGGATCGATGGCCGCGTTCTTCCCTACCTGATCTCTCTCGGCGTCGGTCTCCTGCCAGCAATCGCGATCGGCTCCGGCGCGTTGACCGAGACGGCCGGAACGGTTCTCGCCCTCCTGCTGCTGGTCGTGCCCGCTCTCGTCGCAGCTGTCCTCTGTGGAATGCTCACCGCGAAGAGCAGCGATGAAATGCTGCAGAAGCTGCTGGCGGGCGCCACAGGTGCGGGAGTTCTCGTTGCCGTCTCAATCGGATTCTCGGCTCCCGCCTTCAACATCGGATATCTGCTCCGTGAACTGCCGCCCGAGCTACGAGTCACCGGCGGTCGAATCTACGTAGCGATGCTGTTTCACTCGGTGCAGTTGACGCTGATGTATTTCCTCCTTGCCCGCATTGCGAAGTTCTGTCTCGACAGGTCGACGCAGAACTTCGTCACGCAGCACATGCACTTTCACGGAATGCTGACCGCCGCCGCCTTCCTCCTGATCCGCATCGTTCATTCCGGGACAGTGACTGGCTGGGGAACGGCACCAGTCCTGCTTGGAGGACTCACCGCCGTCGTCTCACTGGGTTTCAACCTGTGGTCTCTCACCGGTCATCTGGAACCGCGTCTTGACCGGCTGAGAATCGACGACTGACTGCTGCCGGTCAATCGTCGTGCTCACCAGACCGGCGATGTCCAGTTCGAGCCACCGGCCCCGTTCGACGGTCGCCCAAAATCTACGGCCTGAAATCTACGGCGCGAGAACTGAAGTCTGCTGCCGACAGCGATCAGTCCAGCGACGCGCCGCGCATCAGGGCGAAGAATCCTCCGGTCGGGTCAGCGTGAACTGACATGCGACCGACGTCGGGAATGTCCTGCGGTGCGACAAACGTCTGGCCGCCGAGCCCCTCGACGGTGTGGGCTCGCGAATCGACATCCTCGACATGAAAGTAGGTCAGCCAATTGGGCGGAGCTTCAGCGTCTTTCGGCAGCGGCATAATCCCGGCGACGTCGCGTTCTCCAGCCCGAAACAGCGTGTAAGTGCCCATGCCTTCGACCGGCTGTTCAATCGATGACCAGCCGAAGACCGAGCAGTAGAAGTCGCGAGCGGCAGCGACATCCTTTGTCAGCAGCTCATTCCAGGCAGGCCGACCGACAATGGGCTCAGCCGGCAACGCAATCTGCTTCTGTATGCGAAACGGCTTCAGCACAGCCCCCTGCGGATCCTGGACGATGGCAAAGCGTCCAACCTGCGGAACATCGATTGCAGGGACCAGACAGTTGCCGCCCAGATCGACCGTCCGCTTCACCGCCGCATCACAGTCTTCAACAGCAACATAGCCAATCCAGTGCGTCGGAATGCCGGATTCTTCCGGCACGCCGACGATCCCTCCGATGTCCTGCCCGGCGACTTCGATGACGTGGTACTGCGACGCCCCTTCCGTTTCGAGCTTCTCGATCGACCACTCGGGAAACAGCTTCCCGTAAAAATCGACGGCGCCGTCAACGTTCGTCGTGATCAAGTCGTGCCAGACAAACCGGCCCAGGATTGAAGCGTCAGCAGCCATGCGTCAGGCCAGTCGTTCGAGATTCGGGTAGCGGGATTCGCCAGAATTCCCAAGCGGTCTGACGACTCCGGGAATTCTGGCGAATTCCACTACGTTCACCGGGGATTGATGGTCAACCTGGAACTTCGGGGATTGGTTATTCGGAGACTTGAAACACCGGCGTGTCCGGCACGTCGTCGAAGTCGGTATCTGCAATGAACAGGCAGCCGGCGTTGGTGTGTCTCGCCTGCTGCTCGGGCGACATGCCTTCGTCGGCGGTCGTCAGGATCAGCTTGACGGATCCATCAATCCGAACGAGCTGCGGACAGGTGACTCGCGGCGACTTCTCGACCGTCCAGACGGCTTCGAGCGAACCGTCCTGGAGCGAATACTGCCGCGCGGCTCCGAAGTCGACAGGTCCTGCGATCTCCGGATTGTAGAACGCAATGATGACCGACTGGCCGTCCGGCGTGGCGATCATGCCGTCAGGAAAGTCGTCGCCCGATGTCAGGTCGACGACGACTTCCGCTGCGGACAGTTCGCCAGCAGCGACGTTCAGCGAGTAGCGCACAACCTGCTTCGTCGGCGTGTCGATATCGAGCAGCGTGACGACGTCACCATCCCCGAAGATGACCTTGCCGTTCGAGCAGATCTGGTCGTCACGAAGTTTGATCGTCTGCCCGTCAGACCGCCGCCACAGATACAGCCCGGCTTTCGGGTCTTTGAAGTTCAGGTCCTTGCAGCCGAAGACGAGCCCGCCGGCAAAGGCGACCCCGTCGTTCACGATCGTGCCGTCGACGCCCGCTTCAAGTTCTGCGGCCAGCGGCGTCCAGCTCGCGTCTTCGATCCGGAAGAGCCCAACTTCGCGTTCAAGTCCGATCACAAACTCGCCGTCACGGTTCGTCGGAAATGCGAACCCCGGACGTCCTGGCAGTGCGATGTTGCGGTTGGTTCCAGCCGCCAGATCAAGCAGGTTCAACGATCCGACCGGCTGGTCAACGCCGTGCTGAATGGACACCCAGCTCAGCAAACCATTACCGCAGGGGTATGGACCTTCCGGCAGAAAACGCTGCTCAGCGGTCTCCGGTCGAAACAGTAATCGAGTCGGGAATTCCGGCATCACTCAGTTCACTTCCAAACGCGGGCCGTCGATCGTTTCGACCGCCTCTACTCACAGGAAAACGCCCCAGGGTCACAGTGTATTGCCCCGTCCGAACAAAGCGATCGAAGCTCTCGGGGTGCTGACAATTGCCGACACGTTCCTCAGCGATGAAACCTCGCGCGAAGCTGCCGTTCGAGTGCCGTCACGGTGCCTTTCCACTGAGGATCACCCGCCAGATTGCGAGACTCCAGCGAATCGTTTCCGTGATCGTAAAGCTCGCGCGCGAAGACCTCGCCACTGCTCACGTTTTCCCACACGACAAAGCGGTATCGGTCGGTCCGCAGCGCCCGCCCCATGAACTGGTCACGAAATCGCGAGTACTGACTGAGCGCCGCAGACTCGACGATTTGTCCCGGCTGTCGCAACACCTCGACAAGACTCTCACCTTCAAGGTGTTCCGGCGTCTCGACTCCAGCAAGGCCGCACAGAGTCGGATAGAGATCAACCAGTTCGGCGATCGTCTGAGTTCGCGCGGGAGCGGCACCGGGGACGGACATCAGCAGCGGCACGCGCGTCGCAATCTCGAAGTTCGTCATCTTGCCCCAGGCACTCTGCTCGCCAAGATGCCAGCCGTGATCTGACAGCAGAACGACGATCGTCTTGTCGAGCCGCCCCGACGCCTGCAGTTCATCGAGCAGCTTCCCAATCTGAGCATCGACATACGAAATGCAGGCCGCGTACGCGTGCAGCAGGTCAAGCTGCAGCTTCGTTTCAATCGGCCCGTGATTCGGCACGCCAAGATAGCTCCGCATTTCGTAGCCGTTCCAGTCGATCGCCTGTTCGCGGTTCGGCGGATTCGGCATCGTCAGACCGACCTTTCGCGCGGAACCGACATAGCCGTCCGAGTTGAACCAGGCCATGACGGGCGAATCTCGCGTCGGCTGCGGATTCGCGGCCAGCCAGCGTTCATCGGGTTGATACAGATCGAAGTACCGCTGCGGAGCGACGAATGGAAGGTGCGGACGCCGATAGCCCACGGCCAGAAACACCGGCTTGTCGGATGTTCGAGTTCGCATCGTCTGCAGCACCTGCTGCGTCATGCGGCCAGCGAAGAGATGATTGTCCGCGACGTCGGGACTCTGCATGACCGGGCAGGCGAGTCGTTCGGCGATGGTCGTCGGCTTTGTCGGATCGCTCTCATCGGTAACTTCCCACATCTCGCGATCGCGCCCAGGCGACGACGGAACCGACCAGTCGCTCGGCGAGTCCCAGCCATCGTGATAAATCTTGCCGAAGCTCTGCGTGTGATAGCCGTGCCGTTTCAGCCAGCGGGCCAGCGACACGGCATCCGGTCGGCGATTGCGAAAGTCGACGACGTCCTTTTCGTTGTTGCTGAAAACGCCAATCGCGTCCGGTCGCAGCCCCGTCATCAGCGACAGCCGCGACGTTCCACACTTCGCGTACTGACAGTACGCTCGATCGAACACGACGGCCCGCTCCGCCAGGCGGTCAATGTTCGGTGTCGAAATCCGAGTGTCACCATAGCAGCCAAGCATCGGTCGCAAGTCGTCAACCGCAATCAGCAGAATGTCCGGCCGATCGGCGGCGTTCGAAGACCGAGACGCGCCCAGAACGAAAAGTGACACAAGAACTAAGGCTGCAGACTTCATCGCGGAGCTTTCTGGATTCCCTGGTAGTTTGCGGCTGGCCGGAGCTTGCGAAGGAAGCCCCGGTCGATGCTTATTTCTGGCCCAGGCACTGGCGACTTTCCGAGCTTCACTCGTGCCTCGCTCCAGCCCCGACCACCCGATTGCGATGCGACTTGAACCGTCAGTCATCCAGGCGTCGCAGAAAGACCCGGTTCAGCCGCAGCACTTCGTCGCCCTGAGCATCGACGACTTCCGCCTTCAGCACGCCCGCACCTGGGTGCAGATCGAGTGTGCCGACGGGCACCCGCTCAAAGACGTCAGCGGTGGGCGTTGGCGGCGGATCGATTTCGAGAAACGAATCGCCGGCCTGCAGCCGCAGCGTGCCCCGATGGCGACTCAGTCGACCGTAACTGATTTCGACGGCGTAGCGTCCGCCCCGCAGGACATCGAGTTTCCAGTCCGCGTGCTCGCCGGGAGTCTTCCAGCCTTCGATCGTGTCCCAGTCGTAACCTCGAAAAACGTACTGAATGTTTTTGCCGTGCCACGTCGCCCAGCTCGGCTGAATCTCGATCAACGGTTCGGCGGGATGCCCGACCGGAATCGGCACCGGTTCGTAAGTGACTCCGTCCGTCACATCGTCAAACCAGCGGACAAACTCCTTCCGCAGCCGCTCCGCGATCTCGGGGTGCTTCGTGACGAGGTTCTTATTTTCGCCGGGATCATTCTGCAGATCGAACAGCCGCCAGTTCTTTCGCGATCCCGTCGCACCTTTGCCGACCTGGCAGAGCAGCTTCCAGCGCGGATCTGAAATCGACCAGCGGTTGTCAGGGTTCGGAAAGTAGCGATCCCAGGCGTGATAGACGTACTCATGATGCCGTTCGCCCTTCCCGGCCTTGAGCAGTGGCAGCAGACTCCTGCCGTCGATTTTCCGGTCGGTCGGGACGTCAACTCCGGCGAGTTCGCAGAAGGTTGGAAACAGATCGACGTGCGAGCATTGAGCCTCAACCTTTGCGCCCGCCGGAAACTGTCCCGGCCAGCGAACGAACAGCGGAACGCGCACTCCGCCTTCGTAAACCGAGGCCTTGTTGCCGTTCAGCCCCGCTTTGAAGTGCTTGCTGACGCCGCCGTTGTCGGTCATGAACAGGACGACTGTGTTCTCCGTTTCGCCAAGTTCGTCGAGCTGTTTCAGCAGCCGTCCGAGGTTCTGATCGATGATATCGATCATTGAGTAAATGCGAGCTTCGCGCAGAGCCAGTCCCTTCTTGAGGTACTTGTTGATCAGCGCGTCGCCCCGCGCCTGCCCGTCGTGACTGGTGCCGACAACGAATGGAGAATGCGGCGCGTTCAACGGCACGTAACAGAACCACGGCTGCTTGGAATCGCGCTCGATGAACTCGATGGCCGCATCGGTGAACAGGTCCGTCACATACTTACGTGCTTCGACCGGCTTGCCATTATGGACAAGCTGGTCCGGGTAGTCGTACTCGTCAATGTGCCCGGCATAGTGCCCGAGAAACTCGTCAAAACCACGATGGTGCGGCTGGTACGGCGCGTACTTGCCGAGATGCCACTTACCAAAGATGCCGGTCCGATAACCGGCCCGCTTGAGCATCTGAGCGATCGTGACTTCGTCGATGCCCAGCGTGTCGCCGCCGAACCGCGTGTTGTAGAGCCCCGTCCGAAAGCAGTACCGCCCCGTCATCAGCCCCGCCCGCGTCGGAGCGCAGACCGGAGCCGCATAGAACCGAGTGAAGTCGACGCCCTGGCTGGCCAGACGATCCATCACCGGAGTTTCAATGTCCGGGTTACCCCGCATCCCAACATCCCACCACCCCTGATCGTCGGTCAGGACAAACAGAATATTGGGCCGCCGGGACTCCGCGGCAGACACCTCTGATATGAGCAGGCCGGCAAGTAACAGCACGAAATACGATCGCTTCGGCATGGACCTTGATCCTCAAACGCTGACGGAGTGACTGGCGACAGTCTGCTGCACGGCGGACTGCAGGGCAATCGCCACAGGGCACATTGACATTACGAAATGCTTGTATTTCTGCTTCGGAACTGGTACTCAACCTCTGTCCCGTTCCACTCTTTCAAGCTGGAGAATGCATCATGGGTCAGCGATTCCCAACGGCTTGTGCAGTGTTCGCTCTGTTGATGGCGCTTCGGTCGGTGGCCGCTCAGGACAGCCCCGGTCGCGAAGAAGAACCTGTCAGGATCTTCCGACAGGTTTCGCCGTCCGTTGTTGAACTCACCAGTGTTTCCAGTCATGGCACCGGCATTCTGCTCAACGACGAAGGGCTGATTCTGACGAACGCGCACGTTGTCGTTTCGCCGGTTCCGTTCCGTGCCAAAGCGGATATTCAAACAGGCGGCGGGATCGAGACCGCTGAATTCAGTAATGTCCAAATCGTCGCCATGCACCCCGAAAAGGACATGGCCCTTGTTCGCATCGACTTGAAGGAGCATCCCGGTGCGAAGCTCATCCCGGCCAGGCTGGCCACGTCGAAGGCCGTCCCCGGACAGCGCGTTTACGCGATCGGAAATCCTGGCAGCCAGGGAATGGTGCTGAATCGAACGATCACGGCCGGACTGCTCAGCGGCATCGATCGGAAGATCGAAGGAGTCGATTACTACCAGATCAGTGCAGCGGTGAATCCCGGCAACTCGGGCGGGCCGCTGACGGATCGTGACGGCAACGTCCTGGGCATTGTGACGTTGAAGGCTTCCGATGCCGAGAATGTCGGCTTTGCGATCCCTCTGTCCAATCTCGATCTTTCCGAGTTCGGCCCGCCGCGCCGCGTGAGCCCGAATAAAGAACGCTCTGGCCAGTTGCTCAAAGCCGCGGCGTCCATGCTGACGGAATACGGCAAGTTTGAGAAATCGAAACGGACGGAAGAACCCGGTGCCAAACTGCTGAGATTTCTGATCGTGCAGACCTACCAGAAAGCACTGATGAACGATCCTGGGAACCCGGCGACTTACTACATGCTGGGCGTCATGCTGACGTCGTATCAGGAGTACGACGCAGCTGAAGGATTTCTGCTGACGTCTCTGGAGATGGACCCGTGGGGCGGCAATGGTTCCGGGTACCGCTGGCTGGGGCTGACACTGGCAAACGCTGGCCGTAAGGCCGAAGCCGAGATCGTCTGGATCGAGGCTGTGAAGAAGTTTCCGAATCTGGCTGGCCAGGCATGGGACGATCTCGCCGTCTACTACCGTGATCTGGAAAAGTGGGATGACGCGGCGAGGTGTGCGGCGCTGGCGCTCGTTTGCCACCACGCGAAGCGTCCGGAACTCCGACCGGATTTCTACCTCGCCCTGCTCAAACTTTGCCGGACGAAATTTCCTGTCGCCGGACAGGCGGCCTTCGACAAACGCGTGCAGAGCTACACTCGCGAAATGACAACGCTGGTCCAGCAGGCCGAAAGGCTGAAAAAGTCCGGTCGCGACACGGCGACACCGCGATTCGCAAAGTGGCTGGAAGACCGAAACCGGTCTCTGAAAAAACGCGGCAAGGACGACTCTCCGGCATTCGTAGCCCTGACGAACGCTGAGCTGCAGCCGAACCGAACATCGCGAGCCATGACGGTCGATTCCCGGTCGAGCGTTGCATTGCGGAACTCGAACAGGACGTCGTCGTCAACCGGGGCCGCCCCGGCTCGGCCATTGAACCACGACGGCGATCTCATCAGCCGGATCGATACCAATCAGCACGCGATTCGTGGCCGCTGGTCTGCCAGCAATGGCGCGCTCATCTCGCCGCGTACCAGTGAAGCTCGGATTGAAATACCCGTCGACCCGCCTCAGGAATACGACCTGTCGTTCACGGTAACGCGCAGTCTCGGCACGGGCGAACTGGTCGTCGGCATCGTTCGCGAGGGAGTGCAATCCGTGTTGTACTTCGACCGAAGCACGGCGTCCGGCATCGACGGTCTCGATCGTCCGCTGTTGTCCGCATCGCTGATGAAACGTGGTCGGACGATTCCGCTGACAATTCGCGTTCGCCGTGATGGCGTGGCGGTCTCCTCAGGGAATCGAACCGTCTTCTCGCAGACAAGCCGCAATGACTTTCCTGAGACTCCGGAACGCTGGAAGGTCCGAAATGGCCTCCGACTGTTCCTCGGAAGCGACGCCGCTATGTTCAGCTTTCGAAACCTCACACTGACGCCAACACGTTAGTAACGCCCAGGCATGATCTGTCGTCGTGGAATCCGCCTGCGTTTACCAATTGGCGACGGAGGCGGGACTTCTGCCGAAGTTCTGTACCGAATCCTCGACCAGCGATTTGAGGACGGCATCGGGATCGCGTCGGAAACAACTTCCCGATTGGGAATTGTGATGCATTCGCCCCGTGCTTCAGCACTGGGTTTTGACGGTTAGCAGAATGGTTAATTTCGACCGCCAGCCCGCTGCGGCGCGGCGGGTTGACGGGGCAGAACGGGCTGGCGGTCGAATTCGCGTGCTGATTGGCACGGGAACCCCGACGGAAATGTTGGGGCGAATGGAATTGATGAAGTCGGGAGCTTATTTTCGACACGATCGCAGACTTCCCTGTTCCATCAAAACCTCAACGCGCTTTCACAACGCAGCCCTCGATCGTTCGATTGGAGGCAGGCCGGGCAGCTGGAGTCGTCGAGGTTGCAAGGTGCAATCCGGGGACTCAGAACCAGACGCATCAACCTTGAAAGGGTTGCACACACCGACCGCGTTTCTCATTCCCGTTATCAACGAATGCCGCATCTTCCATTGGAGAACTCGCCATGCACTCTCGTCCCATACTCGTTCTTGCTGTTCTCGCTTTGATGAGTGGTCTCACAGACGCCGCAGACAAACCCGTCCACATCTTCATTCTGTCCGGGCAGTCAAACATGGCGGGAATGAATCCGAAGGCCGGGTTCGAGCAGGAAGCGGCGAAGCTGTTTCCAGACGCCGACGTGCCGTACATCAAAGTGGCTCAGGGCGGGCGACCGATTCGCTTGTGGGTCGAGCAGTGGAACGAGATCGCGAAGAAGCACGGACTGAAGTCGACGTCTGACGGCACGGTTTACTACGAACCAATCCTCAAGCAGTTTCAGGCCATCATCGAGAAGCATCCGCAGCCGACGTCCGTCACGTTCTGCTGGATGCAGGGCGAGCGGGATGCTCGTGAGAAACTGAGTGCCGCGTACGAAGAAGCCCTGGCAACACTGATTGCGAATCTCCGTCGCGACCTGAAGCAGCCGGAAATGAACTTCGTCATCGGAAGGCTCAGCGATTTCGGAACGGACGCGGAATGGGAAGCCGTCCGCAACGCTCAGGTGTCTCTGGCGAGAAAAGACCCGCGAGGCGCCTGGGTCGACTGCGACGATCTGAACGACAAGGAAAAGGCCGGCAAGCTCCGCAACGACCTGCACTACACAAAGCCGGGATACGAACTCCTCGGCCGCCGCTATGTACGACAGGCCAAGGCGCTCATCGCAGGCCGAAAACCGGCGGAGAATGGACGCCCCGAGTAGGCACCATCTCGAACCTCGCAGCCTCAAGTCGCCACGTTCGCTCAGAGTCTGGGCACCCGCCCTCTGCCGATCTCAGCTCACCCTCGCAGAGCAATGCCGTCACCATGATGCGGCTTTCTTCTCGCAAGGAATCGTCAGCCGCTCGACGACGATCCGGTCTTACCGGGACCAGCAATCCGCGTCGCGAGGTCGAGCATCGAGGGTGGGACGGCGTCTTCTTTGACCAGCCCGGTTGTTGACGGTCGAAACAATGCGTGCAGTGCCAGCGCGCGATGTTCTGGCGTCAGGCGATCGTCTATGCACAGACGCGTGTAGGATTTCATCAGGACGATCCGCTCATCTGCCTCAGTCTCGAGATGAAGGTTGCTCATTGCGATCCGCGTCAGTAGCCGCAGGATCAGTAGCGCTACAGTCACGGTGAAGGCGGCAAGTCCAACACTCCAAGGATGCAAGTCAGTGATTTCTCGCAGAAAACACCACCAAAGCCACCACGCCAAAGTCAGTCCGCCCGCTGCCAGGCAGCCAGCTCCGATTGCCCACCATTTGAACTGCTTCTTGTGACCAGTTGCCTTCGTCTCCCAGTATTGATCCGCCTCGTGCGTTCCGAGCGCATTCGTGACGGCCTCTTCGTAACTCGCGACGGCCTTGTTGATCTCTTCCCGAGAATTCGCGAGCCGCTCCTCGACACCACTGAACTGTTCGCTGATTCGAGACTCAAGCTGCCCCTGCAGGTCGGTGACGCTCTGTTTCGCAGCCTCGATCCGCTCGGGCATCTCCGTCAGCGATTTCTGGAGGTCGCTCTGCTGTTTCTGCATCCGCGTCAGAGTTTCAGCCTGTTCCATAAGCGCGTCGCGTGCCATCTGTTGAAACCTACCAATCGCGGCCTTCGAGCTGATCTCACCGACCCTCGTGGTCAGTTCTGAAATCGCCGCTTTGAGATCGTCAATCTGCTCGGGAGCCCCGCTGATTTCTTCGAGACGCTTCCAGATCGACTTGATCTCGCGTTTGACTTCGTCGGGCTTCTCGGCTGACGCCTTTGCGTTCTCGGCAGCAGACGAAGTCGTTGAGACTGCAGGCTCCGACTGTTCTGCGGCAGCAGCTTCCTTCAACGTCTTTCGCATCTTCCGCAGCGCCGACCGATACCAGTCCGGTTCGCCATTCGGCCACAGTTTTCCGAGGAAGCTACGAGTCGAAAGAGAGAACGCCTGCCCCGGTTCGGGATACTTCCCGAGACGACGTGCCTTCAGTCGTTCAAAGTCCTGCCTCGCTGCGGCAGTAAACTCGTCTTGTGATCCCGCCACGCTGGCAGCGTTGTCAGCGTGACCGGCGGCATTGACAGCTGCTGCGGCGGCATTGCCGACTGTGTAACCAGCATAGCCAGCGGCATTAGCAGCGGCGCCGGCGGCGTTGCCAGCGGCATGGCCAGCGGCGTAGGCGGCGTTCGCGTAGGCGTCGTAAGCGTCCTCAATTTCGTCCGACGTGACGTACGACTCAGCGATCGTCAATGCACGCTCGACTGCGAGCAAATGCCTGTCACGGTCAGAACGATCGTCGGAAACGTCGAACAGTGGCTGAACGCGGCGTCCAGCCCGGACGGCGTAGGCCACAATTGCTCGCAGTGGGAGTTCACGCAGTTCTTCCTCTGACGGAAGACCTCGTGAGGATGATCGCTTCATTGCTTTTCTCTTTGCCATGTCGGGATCTCACTGCGGTTCGCTCTGTTGGGGCGGGCATTATGAACCCGGCACTGTAACTTCATCCAGAAATGGAACTCGAATCCGGACCGCCGCTTGTCATCGCGCGGTTGTCGCAAGCGTTTGTCAGGTCATGCCGCCTCGGTTGGAAGCGGAACTGGCGGGTTGACCTCTGGAGAACTCAATCGTAGCCTGCCCGGCGATTCGGCGAGGCCCGCGCCGGACTCTCTTGAGCGGACTCCTGCACGGTTCGTCGCGTGAGAGCAAAGGGGATCGATGTCCTCGGGATTCGCTGTCTGTCTGCTTTCCGACCTCTCGGAACGCGCTGGTTGTGCAGGGGCCTCCGCATTCCGGACCGTTGGAAAGTGATGTCGTCATGACTCAACAGAAGCATCTCAAGGATCGAATTCGTGCCCGCATGGATAAGACGGGCGAACGCTACACCGTGGCTCGCCGCCATGTGCTCGCCAAAGCTGGCCCGCCT